>Ga0207929_1000420_pt1 | contig 11686 bp, 13 predicted proteins | sample NGESurdeep072012_FD_184466 | JGI IMG/M metagenome (GOLD analysis project Ga0207929, IMG submission 184466) | Arctic peat soil microbial communities from Barrow, Alaska - NGEE Surface sample 53-1 deep-072012 (SPAdes) | ecosystem: Environmental > Terrestrial > Soil > Wetlands > Peat ... | reverse complement strand
CCTCCCAATCGTCGCGGGGTCGGGGGCGGGATGAGTACAACCTTCCAGAACTCCGCCATGGTGCTCTCGATCGGGATCTTCTTCTCCCTCATGGTCACCGGGCTGTCGGGCTCGCTGCCGGGCGCGATGGTCAGCGGGCTCACCGCCCACGGCGTGACCCAGGCACAGGCCCAGCTGGTCGCCGGCCTTCCTCCGGTCTCGGTGCTCTTTGCCTCGCTGCTCGGCTACAACCCCATCCAGTCCCTGCTCGGCCCCACCGTGATCCACCAGCTCCCGGCTGGCGACGCGGCATACCTCACCGGTCGCAGCTTTTTCCCGTCGCTGATCTCCCAGCCGTTCCATGACGGCCTCGTGGTCGCCTTCGGCTTCGCCATCGCAGCCTGCCTGGTCGCTGCTGCAGCGTCGTGGCTGCGCGGCAAGAAGTACGTCCACCCCGAGGACGCAATGGAGACGGTCAACGTGCCCTCGCCCGCTGACGACGTGGAGGCTGTTCTCCGATGACGACGACCGCGCGCGCCCCGGCCGTCGCCATCGAGGGACCCGGCTCCGTCGACGACCTCGCCGGGTCGTTGCGCACGGAGCTTTCCCGGCTGGCCTACCACCTGCGCATCCCGGCGACCAAGTCCGGTATCACCCCCACCCGGCTGGCTGCCCTGGCCGCGCTTGCCCGTCACGATCAAGGGTGCCGTCAGGGTGACCTGGCCATCGAGATGGGAATCTCGCCGGCGAGCATGACCCGGCTGGTCGATATCATGAGCACTGCCAGATGGGTTCTCCGAGAACGTGATCCCAGCGATGCCCGGGCGTTTGTGCTGCGGCTCTCAGATCACGGTCGTAGCACCCTGGAGGGCCTGCGTAGTGAAGGTACGAGCCGGCTGGCAGCCGACATCGAAGCTCTCACCGACGACGAGCGCAGGACCTTGGCCGCGGCCATCCCGATCCTGCGCGGCATCGCCGACCGCCGGCTCTGCGCTGACACATCCACCACATGACAAGGAGCGCAGGGCTCCTGGCACGATGTGGCCGACGGACCGGTAGACCATCCCACGTGGAACATCAACTGCAGGCCCCAAGCCCAAAGGGGCATGATCGGGACGTGACCGGTAACGAGGAGTATCTGCTCGACAACCAGCAGGTCGAAGCCGGGCAGCGGTTCGACGCGTTGTCCGAGTTGTTCAATCCTTCGACGTTTCGGCACGCGCAGGCGGTTGGGCTCGAAGCAGGCTGGCGGGTCTGGGAGGTCGGCGCGGGGAGCCCGAGCGTTCCTGCGTGGTTCGCTGAGCAGGTCGGCGCCGGGGGTCATGTTCTGGCAACCGACATCGACACCTCGTGGCTGGACAGTGGTGACACCGGATTTGAGGTCTTGCGTCACGATGTGGGCGCGGAGCCCCCTCCGTCCGGTTTCTTTGACCTTGTGCACGCAAGGCTGGTGCTCGTGCACGTTCCACAGCGCGCTCGCGCGCTGGTCGCGATGGTCGCTGCGCTTAAACCCGGCGGCTGGATCCTGCTGGAGGAAGCCGACCCTGCCCTGCAACCGCTGGTCTGCCCGGACGAGGCCGGCGCCGAGCAGGAACTCGCTAACAAAGTGAAGCGCGGTTTCCGCACACTGCTGGAGGCGCGCGGCGTCGACCTGGCCTATGGGCGGACCCTGCCACGGCTCCTGCGCAACGCCGGACTGATCGCGGTGCAGTCCGACGCCTCCTTCCCGATGGGCGGGCCGGCCTGCAGCGAGCTGGAGAGGGCCACGGTCGAACAGGTCCGCGACGCTCTGATCGACGCTGGGATCGCCACCGACGCCGAGATCGAGCTGCACCTACTCAACGTGGCAAGCGGCCGTCTTGACCTTGCCACCTCCCCGATGGTCTCCGCTTGGGGTCGCAAACCGACTGTGTAGTCCCGGTCGTCGATCGCCAACCGAAGCACCCCCACGCGTGTCAGCGGCCCGGCTCCCAAGCTGAGGCTAGCCTGGCGTGAAAGGGCACCGACGTGCGAGAGGTTGATTGTGAGCGGGCGACAGTACGACAGGCTGCGGGCGATGTACGTGGGCGGGCGCGGCAACGCGACGGCCCGACGGTACGCGTGGTTCTGGAACATGGCGTTTCGCGTCGGCCTTCTGCCGCAGCGCTGGGTCACGCTCGAGGTGCGCGGTCGACGGACCGGAACGGTCACTCGGTTCCCTCTCGGCATGGCGGACTTCGAGGGCGAGTGGTACCTCGTCTCGATGCTCGGCGAGTGCAATTGGGTCCGGAACGTTCGTGCCGCAGGAGGTCGCGCCACCCTGCGGCGACGCCGGGCGCGTGCGGTCAGGCTCCTCGAGGTGCCAGTGGAGGCGCGGGCGCCGGTGATCCGGCGGTACGTCGAGACGGTGCCGGGAGGCAGGCCGCACATCCCCGTCGACCGGCTCGAGCCGGTCGAGGCGTTCGAGAAGATCGCCTCGGACTACCCCGTCTTCCGGGTCATGCCGCTGTAGTCGTTCATCTGAGTCAACGACCGGCCCGCGGAGCGTCGCGTACGCCGATCCCTGCGGATCTTCGACGCCTCATCGAACCCCCTGCTGTTGCTACAAGCTTCGTGCCCCGCACGCTAACGCTCAGAAGAACCACTTGTGGCGTGTTTGGCCCTTTCTGTCGAAATCTCGCCCGAATGGACGACCTGGGTGGCCGGCATCACAGCGAGCCGGAAGGATCCCCCACGAAGATGGAACCGGACAGAATTCGGTGGCGCATTCCAGAAAGCTACGCAGGTAGTACTACGCCCAAGTACAGGACTCCCGACATGGTGCGAAAGTCCGTGTGCGATCGGAGGTGGGTTTTGGCCTCGTGGCGCAGGAAGAGGACGGTGCCGAGGCAACGGGTTTGGGGTGGCGGTGAGGTGCCCACACAGCTCGCCGCCGGCGTGCGCGACCAGGGATGGGGGGAGATCGGTCGTCATCGCGTTCATCATTTTGGCCCCTGATCCGTCCTAAAACACCGCATGGGTATCTCACACCAAAGCATGCGAGGACAAGCCCCGAAACCCATGAATCTGCAGGTCAACGAACCGAAGCGGCACCCGGGCCAACCGCTATGTCAGGAGAGCCTGAAAACTTCCCTGAACCTCTTCGAGCGACAGGGGTGGCCGGTGGGTGCGCAGACCAGATGGCGGAACCGATGCGAAGACGCCTTCCTAGAGAAGGGGAGGGGTCGAAGGGCGCATTCCGATTCGCACCACCCGCCGGTTCACGATCCGTTCAGTCGGCCTGCACCGGCTCCGTGGGAAACAAGCGCAGGTACGGCAGCTGCGGGGTCGACGTGCGTCCGGAGGTCGGGCCGCCAACTCGTGTCCTCACCAAGCTTGACGTCATGTGTCGCGTTGAACGCGGCCAGAAGATCGACGCGCTTGCCGTTGACCAGGTTGCCCTCCGTGTGGGTCACTGCTCCGCCCCAGTTGTAGATCACCTGGTCCACCGTGACGTCCTTACCCAGCTTCAGGTAGTTGTTCTCGGCCCAGAGATGGGACTCCACTCCCACACCCCAGCTGTACTGGTAGCCGCTATGGCCTGGAACCACGTAGTAGTTGTCGTAAACGTCCTCATGGCCATAGCGAACCCGGGGTGCGCGTTCCAGGATGTTGTTGAACTCGTTGTGGTGGCTGGTCACATTGAGCTTGCCCACGTCGTAGGTTGGGGAGTTCGTCGACCCGTGCAGCATTGTCTTGTCATGGTTCTTGTAGAGGTTCCAAGAAATCGTGACGAGATCGGAGCCGTTGGTAACGTCGGTGGAGCCGTCATGCTGCTGGAACGGCCGACCGAACTCGGTGGGCTCCTGGCTGTCAGGGTATGGATCGTCGGTGATGGTGTTGTGGTCGATCCATACGTGCGTTGTGTCGTGGATGATGCTGATGTTGTCGAACTGGGAGTTCCAGTTGCCCCTGCTCGCTGGAGGCGGGTTGTTGTCGTCGGGCGACCATTCTGGGAAGCAGTCGTACGCGTTCCTGAGAGTCAGATTGCGCACGATGACGTTGTCTACCCCGTTGATATCGAGGTTCCCGCCCAAGATCGTGGCGTCATCACCCACTCCAATGATCGTGGTGTTCGACGGCACTTTCAGAACCACCCGTGCCTCTTGACTATTCTCGGCGGCGCTCCTAGCGGCTTCTACCGAGGCCTGATCGGTCGTCCAGCTCCACGTCGTCGTATCGAACGCCGCCATGTACTTCTCGAGCGTGTAACCGGTGCCGGCGGCGTAGTCCGCGCAACTCAGCGGCTGGTTGGCATCGTCGACGTTGGCGTTGATGCTTCCCTTGACATCAACGATCTTGGGGGCATCGCCGGCCGCCAGTAACGCGGCGACGAGCTGGCTGCGGTTCGTGACCGTGTAGGTGTGACCAAGGGTGGCTGCCGCTCCGCCGGTGGTGCCGCCTTGCACGCTGGCCCAGCCGTCCTTCGCCGGGAGTACCTGACGACCCAGGGCTCGGTGTCCATTCGCGGGGTCAGGCACCCGCTCATTGCTTGCGGCTGCGGACCCGAGGGAACCTGCGACCGTCAGGGCCGTGGCCGTGGCCATGGCCATCAGTAGTGTCGATCTGCGCATCGCTATCTCCTTCGACGGCACAACAGCGCTTGGGCGACTTGGAAAGCGCTTGCCAACCCACCCTAGGGAGGTCGTTCGAAGGTTGTCAACCCACCGCGTTGACTCATCAAAAGTGCGCGCGTAGGTGGGGTCGTTGACTCATCGAGAAGTGCGCGCGTAGCGCGTGCCTACCGTGCTGGAGCGCCGGGTACCGGTAGGTCTCGGTGATGGGACTGACGATGAGCCAGCGGCAGGCAGTGACCAAGACGATCGCGGTGCGTTACAAGCGGGCCGGGCGGGTGGAGAAGGGGGTGATCCTCGACGAGTTGTGCGCCACGACGGGTTGGCACCGCAACCATGCCCGGAAGGCGCTCGGGCAGGGGCTGGCCCCGAAGGTCGTGCGGCCGCGCAGGCCGCGGGTTCCCAAGTATGGGGCGAAGGTCGTGGTTGGGCTGCGGTTCTGCTGGGCGGTGCTGGGGGCGCCGACGGGTAAGCGGCTCGCGCCGGTGATGGGCGAGCTGGTGGCCACGCTGCGGCGTTTCGGTGAGCTCGATGTCTGCGACGAGGTGGCCGGCGCGCTGGTGGTCATGTCACCGGCGACGATGGACCGGCGCCTGGCTGGCGACCGGGCTACGATGACGCTGCGCGGGCGCAGCCACACCAAGCCCGGGTCGCTGCTCAAGGACGCGATCCCGATCCGGACCTGGGCGCAGTGGGACGACGTGGTGCCCGGTTTTGTGGAGATCGACCTGGTCGGTCATGAGGGCGGCAACGCGGTCGGTGAGCACGCCTACACGCTCACGGTCACCGACATCGCTACTGGATGGACGGAGAACCGGTCGGTGCCGAACAAGGCCCGAAAGTGGGTGGTCGCGGCACTGGCGGACATCGCAAAGATCATGCCGTTCCCGTTGTTGGGCATTGATAGTGACAACGGCAGCGAGTTCATCAACTACCACCTGCTGGCCTGGTGCGAGGAACGGAAGCTCACCTTCACCCGCTCTCGTCCCGGTAACTGCAACGACGGTGCTTATGTCGAGCAGAAGAACTGGGCGGTGGTGCGGACCGTGGCGGGCTACCACCGCTACGACACGACCGCAGAGCTGTTGCTGCTGAACAAGATCTGGGTGCTGCAGTCGCAGATGACGAACTACTTCTTGGCTCAGCAGAAGCTGATCTCCAAGGTCCGCGATGGCGCGAAGGTCACCAAGAAGTACGACGTCCCCACCACGCCGCACCGCCGCGCGGAGCGACACGATCAGGTCAGCGCCCAGGACAAGACGATCATGAAGGACACCCTCACGGGACTGAACCCCGCAGCCATCCAACGCCAGATCCAAGCCCTCACCGCCGAGCTGCTGACCCTGACCACAAGCAAAGCCTCGGCCACTCCCAAGCCCCAGATCGCGACCCCGGCTACGCGCGCATCTTGACATGAGTCACCAGGGTCAACCTCGGTCCTCGGAGGCGACTGAGCGGAGGTAAGGCTGGTCGGATGATCTCCTTCTGGACTGTCCGCGAGGGGAACGACAACTGAAGCAGCTCGAGGCGTTGGCGGTGCGTCGGCCGGCTCGTCCCGCAGGGATCGAGGACCGGTACAACCGCCGTCGCCGGCACGCCTCGATCGGTCAGATCACCCCCGTGGCCTTCGAACAGCAATACTCACGCCAGATCGCGGACTCACAAAGAGCCGCATAACCCGTGTCCACGAAACCGGGGCAGGGCCACGGCACCAGTAAGCCGATGGATGGAGACCGCCTCAGGCCAGTCGTAGGGGGTGAGCAACGCCCTAAGCTCCTGAGTGCACATCCCCGCAGTGCCCAGGTCTTCCATGCTGCGGGGCACTTTCGTCGACACGCGGTTGCGGGTGTTGTAGTCCTAGGGCCTCGTCCAATTCCGCCTCAGTCAGCAGGCGCGGCAAGAGGGACACAGCGACAATCACGTGGCCCAGGAGCTCTATCTCGGCCTGGAGGCTTTCGTCAGTGAGTGTCAACTCGCAACGCTTGGTCATACGTCCGCCTAGCAGTGGATGGTGCGCGGCAAGTCGACTAGTGTTTCGACGAGCCCAATCCTGAAAGTGCTCCTGTGAGTCATCACGTGAAGTGGCATCGTGAATCGTTGTCCCGCTGCGACATCGCCCCTCGCCTCACGTGCCTACGCCCTTGCCCTCGGGAGGGGTGAGTGCCGGCCCGCAGCGACCGCGGGCCTGCATCCACCACAGTCATCGGGTTGGTGCGAACGGTGGGCGGTGGGGACTGCCTACAAGCGCCTGGCGCGTCGGAGGACCGTGTGGCGGCCGCGATTGGCGTGTTGGTCGGTTTGGCCCGCCCAGGGCCCACGTTTCGAGGACTTGGAGCCCCATCACCAATCCGATCGCGAGAAGGGGGCTGGTCATGGCCAAGAGCATCATCAGGCACCGGTCCCCATCTGCGCTTCAAGCCCGGCGCGGCGCGGCGCCTGCGGAAGCGATCGCGACGACCCGCGCAACCTTGGCCCCGTGTCAATGGTGAACGCAGGTACGCTCACGGTCAGGCCCAGCAGGTTGACGTCGACGGGTCCGATCACAGCGGTCGCCCCGCGCAGGCCACAGACAATCTCAACAGGAGCGGTCTTGCGGCGGCTGCCCCATCCGATGGTGGTGCCGTCGGCATCGAGGAGCTGACCGGCGAACACTCCTGCGGCGCAGAGCCGGTCGGACACCATGACGAACCGGTCGAGGCGCAGGCAACCGGTCATCGTCCCGACCCTTCCGCTGGGGGAAGGGAAGGTGCCGTGGATCCTGGACTCGCGGTTCAGGGGTGGTCTTGGGGCTGACTCCCCGTACCTTTCACGTTGTGGAAATGGGATAACGGCCATCGTCGCTCCTGGGGCATGTTGCTGCTTGTTTCCTGTTCTACAGATGCAGACACCTTCGGGCGGGTTGTATGACGCGGCGCGGGCGTACTGTTCTGCTGTGAGCGCTCCCCAGCCCGCTGAGGTCGCGCCTGAGCCAGAGCCCCCGGCAGACGTCGCGGCGCTGATTCCCATGGTGCGCCGGATCGTCGGCGCCCGGGTCGGCAGTCACCCGGCAGCCGACGACCTCGTCCAGGAGACGCTCGTACGGGTGCTTGCCGCGTCCGCGAGGATCGAACCCGGCATGCTTGAGCCCTACGCCATCGTCACCGCACGGAATGTGATCGCGTCCATGTGGCGGGACGACGACCGCCATAAGCGCAACCAGCACCGGGTCGTGGACCTGCGTCCTCCGGCAGCGCCGGACGCGCAGCTGTTGGCCAGCGAGGAGCAGTCCGCCGTGGCGCAGGCCCTTGCCCGGCTCTCCGATCGTGACCGGGAGGCGCTGCTGGCCCACGAGGTGTCCGGCCAGGACACCCGGTCGCTGGCGTCGCAGACGGGGTCGACGGCCGGGGCGGTGGCTGCCCAGCTGAACCGTACGCGTGCCCGCCTGAGGGTCGAGTACCTCTTGGTGCTGGAGCAGACCGAGCCACCATCCGACCGGTGCCGTCCCGTCCTGCTCGCCCTGTCCAGCGGGGACCGCCGCCGTCAGCGAGAGGTCGACGCGGCGCGGCACATGCTCGAGTGCCAGTTGTGCGCGCGACTGAGTCAGCCGCTGATGGACCGCGGGCAACAACGCGACGACGAGGTGCGCATAGCGATCCGCACCGATGCCGACATCGTCGCCGCGCGCCAGGCCGCGCGGCAGCTGGCTGCGCGACTGGGGTTCTCCCGCACCGACCTGACCATCCTCGCGACCGCGGTGTCGGAGGTGGCCCGCAACATCGTGCGGTTCGCCAGCGCCGGCGAGGTCGTCATCGAGCTGATTGATGGGCCTCGGCAAGGCGTGCAGATAGTCGCTCGCGACGCCGGGCCCGGTATCCCCGACGTCGACCTGGCGCTCACCGACGGCTACAGCACATATGACGGGCTGGGGCTGGGGCTGCCCGGGGCCCGTCGGCTTATGGATGAGTTTGCCGTCGCGTCCGAACCAGGCCGTGGCACGACCGTGACCATGACCAAGTGGCGTCAGGAAGGATGAGCATGCACATGGACGAGAGCGAGGTCCACGTCATGAGCGACGTGCCCGACCCCAGTCGACAGGACAAGGACCAGCTGCTTCCCCAGCTGGTCGCCCACCTGCGCGAGCACCGGACGAAGTTGCGCCAGGAGTGGACCAGCCGCATCCAGGACACCCACCTGTTGGAGGCCATGACCCCGCAGGAGATGGCAGCTGAGACCACCTCGGTCTACGACAACTACGTTGAGGTGCTGGAGACCGGCAGCGTAGAGGCACTGCAGCACTACGCGCGGGACCTGTCCGAGCGCATCATCCCTCGCGGCGTCGAGACCCACGAAGTCATCGGCATCGTGCTCCTGCTGCGTGACGTCCTCGCTCGGTCGCTGTTCGAGAAGTACCAGCGCGACTTCGCACTGCTCAACCGGGTGCTGGACGCCTATGAGCCAGCCGCCAACCGCATCGCGAACACAGTCGCCGTCAGCTTCGTCGACGAGCGTGAGCGGGTGATCCGCCAGCAGCAGGACGCCATCCGTGAGCTGTCGACCCCAGTGCTGCCAGTGCGTGAGCGGCTGCTGATCCTGCCCATCATCGGCGTCCTGGACAGCGAGCGAGCCCGCCAGCTCACCGAGCAGCTCCTTTCCGGCATCCGCACCCACCGCGCGAAAGTGGTGGTCATCGACATCACCGGAGCACCAGACGTCGACACGACCGTCGCCAACCACCTGGTGCAGACCGTCGACGCCTCCCGCCTCATGGGTGCCAGCGTCATCATCACCGGGCTGTCCCCGAAAATCGCCCAGACGCTGGTCACCATCGGTGTCGACCTGAGCAAGATGAACACCATCGGAGACCTCCAGGGCGGCCTAGAGGAGGCCGAGCGCCTGCTCGGCTACACGGTCACCCGAGAGGCAGGTGCAACCAGCTCGTGACATCGCTACCGGCACTCGTCTCCATCCTGCGGCAGGGCTCCTACCTGGTCGCGTCGGTGCACACTGCCCTGGATGACTCCGAGATGATCCGGTTCCAGAACGATTTGATCGAGCAGATCGGCGAGCACCGCTCACGCGGCGTGATCATCGACGTGGCAGCCCTGGACGTCCTGGACTCGTTCGGGTCGAAGACCCTGCGCAACATCGCTGAGATGGCGCGACTGCGAGGGGCGGTCACCGTGATCGTCGGCATCCAGCCGGATGTGGCGTTCGCGATGGTGCAGTTGGGCATGGGCACAGGGACGGTCCCGACAGCCCTCGACCTCGAGGAGGGACTGGTGTTCCTCAACAGCCGAGTCGGCCGCACCGAGTCGGCGGCGGCGCTTCAATGGGACCCGTACTCGTGACTGAGCTCGGCGCGCTGACCCGCGACTACCGAGCGGCCTTCCTGAGGTACCTGCCACGACGGGCGGAGTCGGCGCTGACCAGCGGGTATGAACTCGGTCGCGGCGCCGTCACGGCAGGGGTCAGCATCCTCGACCTGGCTCGGATCCATCATGAGATATTCTTGGACGTGCTGAGGGACACCCGCCCAGAGGAGATCACCGATCTGGTGGCTGCGGCCTCCGAATTCTTCCTCGAGGTCCTGGCCACCTACGACATGACCCAGCGGGGCTTGCTCGAAAGAGGTTGATGCACCGCAGAGGTGTCGGCGTCCTTATGGGGTCACCGCACACAAGCATGCGGTTTCGATCGATCAGGCCCGGCATGAAACCTCTCGCGTGTGCGCATCATCGCCTCACCACCCCCAGTCTCAAGCACCCTGGCTCCCGTTCCAGATGAGGAACCCCGAACTCCACATCATCAGGACCAGGCTGGGCGGCTTCTACCAGTACGCGGCCACCACCGACGCGCCCGAGGCACACCGCCTGGCCGCCACCAGAGAGGCGTGGTGGCCCGTGATCGAGGCAGGCGTCCTCACTGACTTACTCCAATGCCAGATCCGAGGGTTACCACCGTCTTGCGAACCACCAGGGACGTAACGCTTTCGGATTCCGCAACCCAGTCAACCAACGACGGCGGATACGGTACGCATGTACCCGCCAGCACCGGCGGGCCTCAGCCGTGAGCAGCACATTGCCCGGTCAAGTTTGATGAGCCCGATACCTTACATTCGTGCCGAGACGCTTTGTGATTCTCATCGTTTCGACCTTAGCCGCCGGTCTGTTCGGGCGGCGCCCTCAGCGATCCCGTCTCCGGCGGTCTTCTGGGCGCGTAACTTCTCAGCCCCTTGGGCCGTCATGCCCTTCATCGCTGGTTGGGCCAAAGATCGTGGAAGACCGCCGCATGTGCCGGGCTGCTCGCCGATCTGGCCTGCGTGGTGGGGTTCTACGCCGGCTTCTTGATGCTGGATCCAGTGGAGCTTGGCCTTCCCACGTCGGCGCCGCTGGCGACGTTGATCTGGACGTCTGTGAGTCGCTGGGTCCGTTCGCGGCCCATGGTTCTTGGTGGCGACCACATCCTGCACTTTGTACGGGCTGACCGCTGCTTGGTGGGCTCGATCGCGGGCGCTCTTGGCCGGCCCGGCGCTGGCTGCCACCTCCTCGCCAAACTATGGATCTGACCAGTCTTTAACGGCCACTGCCATGGCTGGCTGGGCGTCGGTCTGGGAGGTCATCGTGGTCTGGTGATTCTCACCTGGGTCGGCATGGTCCGAATGCGCGTGATCGTCAACTTATTCGCCCGAGGGAGAGCACTCTGGAAGGTCTCAGCCGTCCAGTCATCGGCGCACTCCAGTACGAGCGACCAGCGGCAAAGTCGGACGAGCGTAACCGTCCTGACGCGGCATAGGACCTTGTCCCTGTCACGGAGGAGTCAACTCGACTTCCATTTCTTTGACAAATGCCCCAAAATGGACGTTTCAGATCTCTCGTCACTCGGAGGACCGATGACCCGCCGCGATGTTGACACCGAGGCCCTGTTGACCCCAGCTGAGGTCGCAGCACTCTTCCATGTGGACCCCAAGACAGTCACTCGGTGGGCCAACACTGGGAAGCTCACGTCGCTGCGCACACTCGGTGGTCACCGCCGCTACCGCGAGTCCGAGGTCCGTGGCCTACTGGGCGGGGCGGGTATCGCCTCCTGACGTTAAGCCGCGTCCTCCACGCCTGGTCCTCGCCAGGCTAGGCGGCGGG
>Ga0207929_1000419_pt1 | contig 11690 bp, 8 predicted proteins | sample NGESurdeep072012_FD_184466 | JGI IMG/M metagenome (GOLD analysis project Ga0207929, IMG submission 184466) | Arctic peat soil microbial communities from Barrow, Alaska - NGEE Surface sample 53-1 deep-072012 (SPAdes) | ecosystem: Environmental > Terrestrial > Soil > Wetlands > Peat ... | reverse complement strand
CGCGTAGCGGCACCAGGCAAGCTCTTCGCGGGTAAGACGCGCGGTCTTACCCGCGAAAATGGCGCCCGTTAACTTGCGCCGGAGATGAGCACAACACAGGAGCTTCACGACCTGCCGGCGCAGTACGACCCCGGCCAGACCGAGCGCGCCATCTACGAGCGCTGGATCGAGGCCGGAATCTTTTCGGCCGAAGAGAAGCGCAGCCGCCGCAACGGTGGCGACCGCGACCCGTTCGTGATCGTGATGCCCCCGCCCAATGTCACAGCCGTGCTGCACATGGGGCACGGGCTCAACATCACCGTCCAGGATGTGCTCATCCGCTGGCGCCGCATGGTCGGGGACGAGGCGCTCTGGGTTCCGGGCACCGACCACGCCGGCATTGCCACCCAGAACATCATGGAGAAGCAGCTCGCCGCCGACGGCAAGACCAAGTTCGATCTCGGACGCGCGGCTTTCGTTGAGCGCACGATCGCATTCGTCGAGGAGACCGGGGGCGAGATTCTGCGGCAGCTGCGCGCGATCGGCGCTTCGGCGGACTGGAACCGCACTGCGTACACGCTCTCGCCGGAGCTGTCGCGCGCGGTGCGGGAAGCGTTCGTCCAGCTCTACGAGCGGGGGCTCATCTACCGCGGCCACCGGGTCATCCACTGGTGCCCGCGCTGCCTTACGTCGTTGAGCGACGAAGAAGCTCAGCACGGCGAGGAGATGGGCACGCTGTACCACATCGCCTATCCCATCGTCGGCGCGAAGGACAACGCGCGTCTTGCCGTCGCGACCACTCGTCCCGAAACGATGCTCGGCGATGTCGCCGTCGCCGTTCACCCGGATGACGAGCGCTACACGAAGCTGATCGGCAAGTCCGTCCTGCTGCCCATCGCCAACGTCGAGATTCCGATCATCGCCGACGAATACGTCGATCCCGCATTTGGAACGGGCGTCGTCAAGATCACGCCGGCGCACGATCCCAACGATTTCGAGGTCGGCGTGAGGCACAAGCTGCCGATGCCCGTGATCATGGCGCCCGATGGCACGATGGCGAATGGCACCGACGCCGATTTGCGCGTGCCGCCGGAGCTCCTTGGCGTCGACAGGTTCGAGGCGCGCGAGCGGATCGTCAAGTCACTCGAGAAATCTCGCCAGCTCATCGAGGTCGAGCCGCATCAACACGCCGTTCGCCACTGCTACCGCTGCGACACGGTTGTCGAGCCGCGTCTGTCCGACCAGTGGTTCGTGAAGATGCAACCGCTCGCGAAGCCGGCACTCGAAGCGGTGCGCGACGGGACGATCCGCATTCTGCCGGAGAGGTGGGAAGCCGTTTACATCAACTGGCTCGAGAACATTCGCGACTGGAACATCTCGCGCCAGCTCTGGTGGGGACACCGCATTCCCGTATGGTACTGCGAGCGGTGCGACAACCAGCTCGTTAGCCGCACCGATGTCAGTTCGTGCGACAAGTGCGGTGGTGCGGTCCGGCAGGATGAGGATGTGCTCGACACCTGGTTCTCATCCTGGCTCTTCCCCATCTCGACGCTTGGCTGGCCCGACAAGAGCTCGGCCGCGCTGGCGGCGTTCTATCCAACCGACGATCTCATCACCGCCCCGGAGATCCTCTTCTTCTGGGTATCGCGAATGATCATGGCGGGCTACGCGTTCATGGACGCCGCGCCCTTTCACACCGTCTATCTGCACGGGACGGTGCGCGACACCAACCACGTGAAGATGTCGAAGTCGTTCGGCAATGGCATCGACCCGCTCGATGTCGTCGCCAAATACGGTGCCGATGCACTTCGCTACACCGTGATCGCGGGCATGGGCATGGGCGCGGACCTGATGCTCGACCATAAGGACCTCGAGCGCTCGTTCGCGCCCGGCCGCAATTTCGCGACGAAGCTGTGGAACATCGGAAGATTCCTGCTCGTCAACGTCGGCACTTCCCCGGTGAGAAGCGTGGACGAGCTCCCCGACAACGAGCTCACGCTTGCCGACAGGTGGATACTCGGACGGCTCAACGCCACGATTCTCGAGTGCGATGCGGCGCTCGGCCAAGCGCGGCCAGAGAAAGGAAAGTGGCGGCCGAACGAGCGTTATTCGGGGCTTCGCCTCAGCGAATTCGCTGAAGCCGCGCGCGGTTTCGTCTGGAACGACGTCGCGGACTGGTACCTCGAGACCACCAAGGGCCGCATCGGTCCGTCGGGCAGCGACAGCGAGGTCGCGCGCGCGGTACTCACGCACGTGTTCGACTACGCATTGAGACTGCTGCATCCAATCATGCCGTTCATTACGGAGACTCTCTGGCAAAGGCTTCCCTTCCCGGTGGCCGCTGACCGCTCCGAATTCCTGGCGATTGCGCCGTGGCCGCTCCCCCATCCGCCATCAAAGACGGAGACCGATGAGATGTCGCGCTTCGACCTCGTTCGCGAAGCGGCGAAGGCTATCCGCCAGATCCGCTCCGATTATGCGATCCCTCCCGGGAAATCGATGGACGTGATCGTGCAGTCGCGTGCCAGTGGCCCTCTGTTCGCGGAACACGCGTCGCTCATCGGGCGGCTCACGCGCTCCACGGTAGATGTTGGTGGTCAGTCGTCGAGCGCCGGTGCGGCGCATTCCGTTCTCGCCGATGGCAGCGAGGTCATCGTTCCCCTCGGCGGACTCGTCGATCTCACGAAGGAATGCGACAAGCTGCGCGCGGAGCTCTCACAGCTCGAGGCTCAGCTCGAAGCCCTCTCGAAGCGTCTTCGCAACCCAGGATTCAAGAGCAGAGCACCCGCCCCGGTCGTCGAAGCCGAGCGAAAGAAGGAAGGGGAATGGATCAAGCGGCGCGAGCAGCTCGCGGAAAAAGTGAAAGCGCTTTGCGGCGCCTGATACCCGTCGCGCTGCTCGCGTCGGCGTGCGCTTCTCCCGGCATGCCTCCCGGTGGACCAGTCGATGTTGCCGCACCCCAGATCGTCGCGATCATTCCGGACTCCGGCAGCGTCGGCGTCAAGCCGAAGGAAATCTTGTTCCGCTTCGACGAGGTGGTGTCCGAGCGGCCTCCTTCCGCCACGACCCTGGGCGATCTCTTCCTGATCTCTCCTCGTGACGGGGTTCCGGATGCGTCCTGGCATCGCGATGCAATCGGGGTCAAGCCCGCGCACGGCTGGCGCGCCAATACGCCCTACACCGTGATCATGATGAGGGGTCTGGCCGACCTCCGCGGAAATGTTCGCAACACCGGTATCTCGACCTTCTTTTCGACGGGGACAACGATCCCCCGCACAAGGATCGCGGGCCACGTGTTCGATTGGGTGTCCGGCTCGCCGGCCAGCGGCGCGCTGATCGAGTCGTTCGTGCCGCCTGACAGCATTCACCCCTACGTAGCGCTCGCCGATTCCAGCGGCGCGTTCGTCATCGAGCACGTCCCGCCCGCGCGCTACACGGTGCGCGCGTACCTCGATCGCAACAGGAATCTCGGAATCGATCCGAGCGAGCCGTGGGACAGCCTCTCCATCAATCTTGCGGACAGCGTCCGCATCGATCTCGTGATCTTCACGCACGACACGGTGCCGCCGAGGATTCGCGAGGTGAGGGCATTGGATTCGCTCACGCTGCAAGTGGCCTTCGACAAGCCCGTGGATCCGGGGCAGACGCTCACCGCCGCCAACTTCGCTGTGATCGCGCCCGACTCGTCGCCGGTTCCGATCGTACGGGCGGGTCCGTCCCCCAAGGATACCGCTGCCGGCGTAAATCCCGCCGGCGCGCCAAAGCCCGCGGTCGGCGTTCCGGTGCCTGTACGCGCTCCGCCGCCGGGTCGTCGCGACACGTCGTTCGTGGCGAAACCCGTGATGCCGCGCCCTCTGCCGATCAACCAAGCGATAATCAAGCTGCAGCATCCGCTCACGCCAAAGGTAGCGTACCACGTGCGCGCGATAGGCATTCGCGGATTGCTCGGACGAACCGGCGACAGCGAGCGCGCTTACACTCCGCCTGCGCCCGCGCCACTGGTTGCGCCTGTCGCCAAGCCGGGGGCCGTTCCTCCCCCGACACCATCGCCGGTCAAGAAATGAGGGACTCGAGGCGAGATCTGCCCAGCGTCAATGCTTTACTCGAGACGTCGGGGGTGAAATGGCTTCTTGAGCAGCACCCGAGAAGAGTCGTCGTCGATGCGGTGCGAAGCACGGTCGACGCCGCGCGGACAGCTGGAGGCGCGCAGCCAACGGAGGAGCAATGGGTCGAGACGATCGCGTCGGCAGTGCGTGACGCCACCCGCCCATCGCTGAGACGCGTGATCAACGCGACGGGAGTGGTGCTCCACACGAATCTCGGACGCGCCCCGCTTGCTGACGTCGCGATCCGCGCGATCGGGCACGTCGCGGAAGGATACAGCAATCTCGAGTACGACATCGAGACGGGGCAACGCGGATCGCGCTATTCGCACTGTGTCGGTCTGCTGCAACAACTAACGGGCGCGGAGGACGCGCTCGTAGTCAACAACTGCGCGGCGGCGTTGGTGCTCACCCTCAACGCGCTCGCGCAGAAGAAGGAAGTTCTGGTCTCGAGGGGAGAGCTTGTCGAGATCGGCGGCAGCTTCCGGATTCCGGATATCATGGCGCGCAGCGGCGCCAAGCTCGTGGAGGTCGGGACCACCAATCGCACGCACGACGACGACTACCGGCGGGCCATCACCCCGAAGACGGCCGCAGTAGTGAAAGTGCATCGAAGCAACTTCACCATCGAGGGCTTCACGGCGGAGGTGAGCGTCGAGCGCCTGGCCTTCATCGCCGCGGAGCACGGCCTGCCCGTGATTCATGATCTCGGCAGCGGGCTCCTCCTTCCGCTGGATGATTACGGACTTTCGGGCGAGCCCACGGCGTCCGTCGCGCTGGCGTCGGGCGCGACACTCGTCCTCATGAGCGGAGACAAGCTCCTTGGCGGCCCACAGGCCGGAATCATACTCGGCACTACCGCCGTCGTCGCCAAGCTGCGCAAGAATCCGTTCGCGCGAGCGATGAGAGTGGACAAGCTCACTCTCTCCGCGCTCGAAGCGACACTCAGGCTCTACCTCGAGCCCGAGCGCGCGCTCAAGGAAGTTCCCGTGCTGGCGATGCTGACCGAGCGTGTTGAGCAAATAGAGTCGCGCGCCCGCTCGATGGTCAGCTCCCTTCACTCCAGCAACATCGATGCGGAAGTGGCCCCGAGCACGGCGAGCGTCGGCGGAGGCGCGTTCCCCACCGCCGATATCGCGTCGAGAGCGGTCGTGCTGAGCAAGGACGCCGAGCGTACGGAGGAGAGGCTGCGGCATGGGGAGCCGGCGGTCATCGGGCGGATCGCGGGTGGAAAGCTGCTGCTCGACCTCCGTAGCGTGCTCCCGCGCGAAGACGGGGTGCTCGTCCAAGCGATCGTCAGGGCGCGCTCGTGAGGAGCGTTCCGGACGCGGTCTTTCTCGACCGCGACGGCACGGTCATGGAAGACGCGCACTACATCAAGTCACCGAGCCAGGTGCGCCTCATTCCCGACGCGGCGGCCGCGGTCAAGAGAATCAACGACGCGAAGGTGCCGGCAATAGTCGTCACGAACCAGTCGGGGATCGCGCGCGGCATTTTCAAGGTGGAAGACTACGAGGCGGTCCGACGGCATTTCGAGTCGCTCCTCGAAGCGCAGGGCGCGCACATCGACGCGAGCTACTACTGCCCGCACCACCCCAGCGTCGCGGGGCCATGCGATTGCCGAAAGCCGGCGACGAAGATGTTCGAGGACGCAGTACGCGACTTCAAGCTCGACCCGACGAACGTGGCCTACGTGGGAGATCGGTGGCGCGATGTGATCGCGTCAAAAACGCTCGGCGGCCGCGGAATCATGATTTCCTCCCGGATGACCACGGAGGAAGATCGTCGCAAAGCGCAAGAGGACGGGATCGAGACCGCGGCATCTCTCAAAGACGCCGTCGAGATGCTTTTTCGGTCTTCCTGAGAGGCACGGCGCGGCGTAAAATCGGGGATGCCGTCACGACTCGCGGTGCTCGCCTCCGGGCGCGGCTCAAATCTCCAGGCAATCGTCGACCATTTCGACAATCTCGCGCGTGAGCGGATCGCGAAGGTCGTGCTTGTCGCGTCGAATCGCGCGGATTCTCCGGCGCTCATTCGCGCCGCGACAGCGTCGATTGACATCGCGGATTTCGACGCGGCCGACGATGGGGCGCAGCTGCTCGCGCTCCTTCGCCAATTCCGTGTCGACCTGGTCGTGCTCGCCGGATACCTGAAGCGGATCCCGAGCAAAGTGATCCGTGAATACGCCGGGCGGATCATCAACATTCATCCCGCCCTCCTTCCCGCTTTCGGAGGCGAAGGCATGTACGGTGCACGCGTTCACGAAGCCGTGATCGCTTCGGGCGCGAAGGAGACCGGGGTGACCGTCCATCTGGTCGACGACGACTACGACCGTGGACCTATCGTCGCGCAGTGGCGCGTTCCGGTCGAGAAATCGGACACGGCGGAATCGCTCGCCGCACGCGTGCTGAACGTGGAGCATATCGTTTATCCGCGCACCATCGAGATGGTTGCGATGCTACAACAACTTGAATCAACAACCTCTGCCTGACATGCCCACCGCACTACTCTCCGTTTCCGACAAGACTGGTCTCGTCGACTTCGCCAAAGGTTTGATCACCCTCGGGTGGGACCTTGTCTCCACCGGGGGCACAGCCAAAGCGCTGCGCGCGGCAGGCGTCAGCGTGCGAGATGTCAGCGACATAACGCATTTTCCCGAAATGCTGGACGGCCGGGTCAAGACGCTGCACCCGGCGATTCACGCCGCGTTGCTGGCGCGGCGCGATTCCCCCGAGCACATCAACGCGCTGGCGGAGCATAACATCGCGCCGATAGACCTTGTGGCCGTGAATCTCTACCCGTTTGAGGAGACGGCGGCACGCCCCGGCGCCAAGCCGGAGGAGATTATCGAGCAGATCGACATCGGCGGACCATCAATGCTCCGGTCGGCGGCCAAGAACTTTGCGTCCGTTACAGTGGTGGTCGATCCCGCTGACTACGGGCGCGTCCTCGCCGCACTCGAAGCGAAGGACGACGACATGGACCTGCGACGTCTGCTCGCCGAAAAGGTCTTCGCGCGCGCGGCGGCATACGACGCCGCCATCGCGTATTGGTTCGGTTGCGTGCGCTCGGAGGTATTTCCCGATCGCATCGCCATTCCACTCGAGAAAGAGACCACGCTCCGGTACGGCGAGAACCCGGGCCAGCGAGCCGCCTTCTACGTCGAGCGCCGGAACGACGGGATCGCCGCGCTGGAGCAGAAAGGAGGAAAGGAGCTTTCCTTCAACAACCTCCTCGACCTCGAGGGAGCGCTCTTCGCCACTGATCCATTTGGGGACGAGATCGCCTGCGCCATCGTCAAGCACACCACGCCGTGCGGACTCGCGACCGGAATCAGCGCTCTCGACTCCTACAAGAAGGCCCTCGCCTGCGATCCGGTTTCGGCCTTCGGCTCCGTGATCTCATTCACCGTCCCCGTCGATGACGAGACCGCCGAGGCGGTATCGAGCCTCTTCGTCGAGTGCATAGTTGCGCCACAGTTCACCCCGGGCGCTCTCGAGATACTCGGCCGCAAGAAGAATCTTCGCGTGCTCGAAGGCCGGGCGCAGTGGCGCGAGCACGCGCTCGACTACAAGCGGGTACGCGGCGGATTTCTCGCACAGGAGCGCGCCGCGCGCGACGGCGGAGAACAGTGGCGCGTCGTGACTAAGCGTCAGCCGACCGAGGTGGAGCTCAAGAACCTCGAGTTCGCCTGGCGCGCGGTCGGGAGCGTCAAGTCGAACGCGATCGTCCTCGCACGCGACGGCGCCACGATCGGGGTCGGCGCCGGACAGATGTCTCGGGTCGACGCGGCGTTTCTCTCCGTCTACAAGGCGCGTCTGACGGGCCACGATACCAAAGGCTCGGTGATGGGCTCCGATGCGTTCTTCCCATTTCGCGACGGAGTCGAGCAGGCGGCTGAGGCGGGAGTGTCGGCGATCGTCCAGCCAGGGGGATCGGTGCGCGACGAGGAAGTGATTCAGGCCGCCGACGAGTACAACATCGCCATGGTATTCACGGGGAAGCGGCAGTTCCGTCACTAGCGATGACAGCGACTTCCCTCGCGCTCGAAGAGCTCGACTACAGGCCGTCGTATCGCGCCGCTGCTGTAGTATCGGCGCTGGTATTCGTTCTCTATGTCATCACGCTCGCGCCGTCGACAGCGATGTGGGACACGAGCGAGTACATCGCGGCCGCGTATACGCTGGGACTGCCGCACCCGCCGGGAAATCCGTTATTCGTTCTGCTCGGACGCTTCTTCGCGGTTCTCCCGATCGCGCCCAACGTCGCCATGCGGATCAACATTCTCGCCGCCCTGTGCAGTGCGGGCGCGGCGGGCATGTGGTTCCTCATCACCGAGCGGGTTCTCGTCGGGTGGCTGCCGGAGCGCTGGCAGCGCGTCGTCGGTGGATCTCTGGCCGCGCTGATCGGCGCGACTGCGTTCACCGTCTGGGCGCAATCGGTTGTCAACGAAAAGGTCTACACCGTTTCGCTCCTGGGACTCGCGATCGTCTCCTGGCTGATCGTGCGCTGGTGCGACGATCCCGATGGACCCAAGGCGGACCGGCTTCTCGTCTTGATCGCGTATCTGAGTGGACTCGGCTTCGCGAACCACATGGCTGGCTTTCTCGCTCTGCCGGCGGTCGGAGCCGCGGTTGCTATTCGCCGCCCGGCCATGCTTCTCCGGCCGAAGCTTCTGCTCGCAATTGCCGGCGCGCTTCTGCTCGGAATGACTCCGTTCCTCACGCAGCCGCTCCGCGCCGCGTACTTCCCCGCCATCAACGAAGGCGAGCCCACCGGCTGCGCCACTCAGATTGGCGTCGGCTGCACGCTCAGCAAGGCGACCTACGATCGGTTCATGTACAACTTCAACCGCGGCCAGTATGGGAAGCCTGGTTTGACCGAGAGGCAGGCGCCGTTCATCGCGCAAGTCGAGATGTGGTGGCTGTATTTCCGGTGGCAGTGGCTGAGAGATCCCTTTGGCAACTATCCCGGGGTTCAGAAGATGCTGGCGACGCTCTTCCTCCTGCTCGGCGGACTCGGCGGGTACGTGCATTGGAGGCGCGACCGGAGATCGTTCTGGTACTTCGGCCCGCTCATGTTCACGGTGACGCTCGCGCTCATCTACTACATGAACTTCAAGTACGGCTCGTCGCAGTCTCCGGAGCTGGGCGACGCTGTTGAGCGCGAGGTGCGCGACCGCGACTACTTCTATCTCTGGAGCTTCTCGGCGTTGAGTGTGTGGATCGCACTCGGGCTCGTCTTCGTCTGGGAGACGGTCGCCGCGCTGATTGCATCGGAAAAGGTCCGCGTGGGCGACGAAACGCTCGATCTTCCGCGGCGACGGAGCTGGCTGCTCGCGACCCCGGTGCTGGCGCTTGCAATCATTCCGCTTTTTGCAAACTGGAAGTCTGCTTCCCGCGCCGGACAGACCGACACCGCCGATTTTGCCGCCGATCTCCTCAACTCCGTCGAGCCGTACGGGATTCTCATCACTGCCGGCGACAACGACACCTTCCCTCTCTGGTACGCCCAGGAAGTCGAGGGAATCCGGCGCGATGTCATCGTCGCGTGTCTCTCGCTGCTCAGGACCGACTGGTACACACGCCAGCTGCTGCGCCGCCCCGTTTACGAGTACGATTCGCTGCGCGGTCCCGCGATCTATCGCGGCAAGATCTGGAAGAAGCCAAGTGGGCCGCCGCTCAAGCTGACGATGGAGCAGGCGGACGCGGTGCCGTCAGTGATCGAGCTGTCGTCGCCTCAGACCTTTCGCAAGGAGGAGACTGACATCGTCGTCAACATCCAGCCGCGGTCGTTCGGAGATTTCACCGGCTTCGGCCGCGAGGATCTGTTCGTGTTGTACATGATCCGCGATGGATATCCGGAGCGGCCATTCTACTTCAGCCGGACGACAGGCGGATACGCCGAGGAGATGGGATTCGGTCCGTACACCGTCACCGCCGGACTCGCGCGAAAGCTCGTGCCCCACATTCCAGTGGCCGGCAATGGAATCGTCGTGGTGCCGGGGGAGGGATGGTTCGATCTCGAGACGACTCGCGCGCTTTGGGAAACCGTGTTCAAGGCGCCGAAATCGATTGCGAATCGCGACCTGTGGGTTGATCGTCCATCGGCGGGCATTCCGTTCCTGTACGTGCGGACGGGGCTGGTCCTGACCACGGCGCTGGCGCAGATGGGGCGGACGGCCGAAGCGACCCGCATTCGCGCCCAGATCGAAAGGATCGCGCGCGCGACTCAGCTCGAGGATGTGCTGGCCAGAGTGTCGCAGTAGGCGCGGCGTCTGGCGAGGACGCGCGCAAAATCCCGCGTTGCCCGTGCGAATGGCCACTCTTATCTTGAAGCTGGAGGGTTGGCAGAATGGCTATTGCACCAGTCTTGAAAACTGGCGCCCGCAAGGGCTTGGGGGTTCGAGTCCCTCACCCTCCGTCAACCACTTATAGACACCATCCGTCCAACCACGAAAAAACGCCCCTCCGTGCCGCAGGCACAGAGGGGCGTTTCGCTTGCGAACGCGAATCTTCTACTGCCCAGGCGCTCTGGGCGCGGGCGCAAGCTGCGCGAGCCTCGCCTTCATCGAGTTGAATCCGGCATCGTTTGTCGCCAGGCCGTTCAGGGTCGACGCCGGCACCTGATTCAACATCCGCTGGATGTCAGCGATGCGGTCCGTCGTGCCAGGGTGATCCGAGAACCAAGCCGCTGTGTTGCCTCCGCCCCCCGACTGCTGCTCCTCCGCGAGCAGCTTCTGGAAGAAAGTGTACATCCCGCGCGGACTGATCCCGGCGCGAATCACATTGTTGAAGCCGCCCTCGTCGGCCTGTATCTCGTCGGTGCGGCCGAATTTCGCGAAGACCGCGGTGCCACCGACGTTGATCGCCGCCTGGGCGACCCCGCTCTGGCAGACCCCCGTCAGCGCGCAGAGAATCCCGACTCCGACGTTGGCGGTCTGCACCTGCTCCATCTGCTTGACGGAATGGCGCTTCACGACGTGCTCGATCTCGTGACCCAGCACGCCGGCGACCTCCGACATGTTGCTGGCGCGCGCCAGCACGCCGCGATTGACGTAGACGAACCCGCCCGGCAGCGCGAAAGCGTTCACCACATCAGAGTTCACGACCTGGAATTGCCAGTTGAGATCGCTGCGCGATGTGGTCCTCGCGATCCGGTTGCCTAGAGCGTTCACATAGTTCTGAATCTGGGCATCCTGAACCATTGGAAGCTGCGCGTTGACCTGCTGCGCCTCATCCTGCCCCATTTGGACTTCCTGCTGGGTGGAGACCCCACACCCGGCAAGCAGCGCGATTGCGCCGATTGTGACTGTGATATTCCGCACTGAGTTAGCCCTCGCAAATTGTGTTCGTCGTCGCTCGTATCGGCGACGCGGACGCATTGAATGGCACGAAGCAGACCAGCTTGGGCGCGCGATCCCGAGTTAGCACGAGCCCGGGGGAGTGGCCGGCGCGATATTGTTTTTCGCGCCGGCCCGAACTATGTGACTATCTGGCAACTACGATGGTGCGCTTCGCGTCCGTGAAGACGGTAAACTGCGTTCCCGCCGGGATAACGGCGGAAAGTCCCTTCTTGGTTGCGCCGATTCCGAACGTGAGGACGCCC
>Ga0207929_1000418_pt1 | contig 11706 bp, 9 predicted proteins | sample NGESurdeep072012_FD_184466 | JGI IMG/M metagenome (GOLD analysis project Ga0207929, IMG submission 184466) | Arctic peat soil microbial communities from Barrow, Alaska - NGEE Surface sample 53-1 deep-072012 (SPAdes) | ecosystem: Environmental > Terrestrial > Soil > Wetlands > Peat ... | reverse complement strand
TAGAAGGGCGCGATCGCGATCTGGCCGCGGATGTGCGTGACCGTGAGGCCGAACAGCGAGACCGAGAGGCCGCGGCTCGCGACGACGCGGCGCGTGACCTCGACCGCACCGCAGGGGACCGCGCCGCGAGCGAGAGTCAACACGCGGCAGGCGAAGGTGCGCTGCCTCCATCCGCGCACGCCGAGGCTGCCGATAACCGCGCCCAGGCCGTAAATGACCGCAAGGTTGCGGCCGAGGATCGCGCCCAGGCCGCCAAGGACCGCGAAGATTCCGGGGCCGACGAGCTGACCGGCGTGCGCCGCCGGGAGGCGGGCCTGGCCGCGCAGGATCGCGACGTCGCGGCCGGGTTGCGTGATCGAGAGGCCGAAGCGCGTGATGACGCGGCCGGCGACCTTGATCGAACCGCAGGTGACCGCGCGGCGACCGACCGTCAACATGCAGCAGACGAACGCGACCTGGCCGCCTCGCGGCGAGCTGGGGCTGCGGACAACCGTGCCCAGGCCATCAACGACCGCAGGGTGGCGGCCGAAGACCGTGCCCAGGCTGCCAAGGACCGTGCAGATTCAGGGACCGACGAGCAGACAGGCGTGCGCCGTCGGGAGGCGGGGATGGCGGCTCAGGACCGTGATGTTGCGGCCGGGCTGCGTGACCGAGAGGCCGAGGCACGTGACGATGCGGCGGGTGATCTCGACCGAACCGCAGGCGATCGCGCGGCGAGCAACCGCCGGCGAGCGGCAGACGAAGGCGCTCAGGCCGCCTTGGGGCGCGCTGAGGCTGCGGATTATCGCGCCCAGGCCATCAACGACCGCAGACTCGCAGGTGAGGATCGCGCTCAGGCCGCGAAGGATCGCGAAACTTCGGGGCTTGCCGCGCGGGCGCGTGACCTCGCAGCCGAGCAACGTGACCGAGAGGCGGAAGCACGTGACGACGCGGCCGCCGAGTTCGACCGAACCGCAGGGGATCGCGCTGCTAGCAATCGCCGGCGCTCGGCAGACGAAGGCGCACGGGCGGACTCGGGTCGCGCCGACGCCGCGAATAGCCGCGAACGAGCCATCAACGACCGCAAAGTTGCGGCGGACGATCGCGCACAGGCGGCGAAGGACCGCGAGGATTCCGGCGCCGATGAGCTGACGGCGGTGCGCCGTCGGGAGGCCGGACTGGCTGCGCGGGACCGCGACGTCGCAGCCGGGCTGCGTGATCAAGAGGCCGAAGCGCGTGACGACGCGGCCGGTGATCGCGACCGAACTGCGGGGGACAGCGCGGCGAGTAACCGTCAGCGCGCGGCTGACGAAGGTGCGCGTGCAGATTCGGGGCGCGCCGAGGCTGCCGACAGCCGCGTACGAGCCGTCAACGACCGCAGAGTCGCAGCCGAAGATCGCGCCCAGGCGGCGAAGGACCGCGAAGATTCCGGGACCGACGAGCAGACGGCGGTGCGCCGTCGGGAGGCCGGTCTGGCTGCACGGGACCGCGACGTCGCGGCCGGCCTACGCGACCGTGACGCCGAAGCGCGTGACGACGCGGTTGGTGATCTCGACCGAACCGCGGGGGATCGCGCGGCGAGCAATCGTCAGCGCGCGGAGGACGCAGGTGCCCGCGCGGCCTCGGAGCGCGCTGGGGCGGCGGACAGCCGCGTGCGCGCAGTCAACGACCGAAAGGTCGCAGCGGACGATCGCGCACAAGGCAGTCACGATCGCCAGATTGCGGCGGAGGATCGCGCGCAGGCCGCCCGGGACCGTGAAGATTCCGGGACCGACGAGTTGACGGGAGTGAGCCGCCGCGGCGTTGGGCTGGCTGCCATCGGGCGCGAGATCAATCGCGCCCTGCGCGACAGTGGAGAGCTCGTAGCTGCCTATGTCGACGTCGACGGGCTCAAAGCCACGAACGACGCCACTGGTCACGCTGCCGGGGACGCGCTGCTCATCGCGGTTGCCGACTCACTGCGAACCACCTTGCGGTCCTACGACGTGATCACGCGCGTCGGTGGCGATGAGTTCGTATGCGCGCTTCCAGGTATTAGTGTCGAAAACGCGCGTCAGCGCTTTGAGGCCGTGAGCGCGAAGCTGGGCGCAGGTGGCTCCGGCGCCTCAATCACAGTCGGCCTCGCCAGGCTCCAGGCCGGCGACTCGGTGGATGATCTGATCCAGCGCGCCGACGACGAGGTGTCGAGCGCTCGCAAGCGCCGCTAAGGCGTTTCGAAGAGGGTCTGTCTAGGGGCCGTAGCGGCGGTGGCAGCTGGCGCAGCGGTGGATCGTGAAGGGTTTGGGAGCGTGCTTACGCGCCGAGAGGTGTCCTTTTCCACTGGAAACCGAGAGCGCGCCGGCCGCCACGTGCTCGCAGGTCGCCCTGCCGTCATCGAACAGCACAAACAGGACAGGCTGTCCGCGGACATCAACCGTCGCCTTTCCCAATCGCTTCGTCAGGTGCGCACTCCTTGTCGGCAACCTCACCAGACCGGTGGGCATGACACCGCGCGTGCGAGGGCTATCACCCAATGTAGACCCCTTTCCCGCGCAGTGCCGCCCTATCGGCCGGACCTAAGCCCCTTCCACGACCTCGAAGATGCGTCGGCGACCCGGCCGTGTGCCTCGTGGTGGACCCGACTTGCTGTGCTCAGGCCAACCGGAGCAGGTGGAATTACCTACTCCCTTGTGCGGAGTTATTCGCTGGTCGAGAGCCGGCTTCACGGCGATGCTGAACTCATCAAATTTCGGATGAGGTGTACAGCAATGAGGACGTTCAATCTCGCAAAAGGACTGGGAATATCGGCGGGACTTCTGGTCGTGGCTTTGGTCGCGGCCTGCGGCGGCTCGACCGCGGCTTCGAGTGGGTACGCGATCACCCCCCTGACCGGAAACACCGTGACGATCCACTACACGGTGGTAGCGCCGGACAGCAAGCTGGCGAAGCTCGGACCCGACGGCAAGAAGCACGACTCGTTCTTCGCGACCGACCCGACAGACGTGAAGGCGGGCGACGTGGTGAACGTCGTGGTCGCCAACTTCGACGACGTGCCCCACGGAATGGTCTTCGACAGCATGGGCATGACCCAGCTGGTCAAGGCCGGCCCTGGCGACGACAAGTCAACCGTCACCACCTTCAGCTTCACCGCAACCAAGGCGGGAGTGCTCCGCTGGTACTGCCCGATGCCATGTGACACGGACAACGGCCAGTGGGCGATGAGCGCGGACTCCATGGGCTCTGACAAGACAGGCTTCATGGCCGGCACCATCACAGTCACCTAATCGAGACCTCGTCCGGGGAGGGGTGGCCGGCAACGGCCACCTCTTCTTTTTTTACCTCGCAACGTCAGTCGGGCCTTCCCCCAAAAGGTCCGCCGAGCTGTGCGAGGCGGGAGGCGCCACCGACGTGGACCAGGATCATCATCCCGCCAAGCGAGTGATAGAGGATGTGGCAGTGCAACATCCACCAACCCGGGTTGTCGGCCTTGAATCCGATCGTGACACGTGCTTTTGGCGCGACGACGACAGTGTCCTTCACGAGAACGCCGGCCGGGCGCAGGCCATTGACAGTGATGATTTGGAACGACATGCCGTGCAGGTGCATCGGATGATCGACGCTCGAGTCGTTCACGAAGGTGATCTGAACGAAGTCGCCCAGCCCGACCTCGAGCGTGCCCGTAGCGGGAAACGCGGCGCCGTTGATCTCGTAAAGCGTCTCGTCGGGGCTCATCGCCTGTACCCCACCAGGCGCGAGCTGGGCCGAAAGGTGGAGCGTGAAGGCCTTGTTCGGCACCGTGTTCGCCGGCCACACCGTGTCGACGGCATGCGCCGGGTAATCAAAGATGTCGAGGACTTTGGCGGGGGAGGACATGGCGGGAATCGGGGGTACCGACATGCCGACCGGAAGGAGCGGTACGACCAGGTCGGCGGCAGGGGGCATTCCGTCTTGCAAATGAATCCACAGGGCGGTATTCGGGCCGGTGAACTCGACATCCAGTCGTTCTGCCGGCCCGAGAGGCAGCGCGTCGGTCGTCGGCGGCCCGCCTCGGACCGCATGGCCGTCGAAGGCGACGATGGTCACGGGCTGTCCGTCGATGTGGACGAAGTGGTCGAAGGCGCCCACGTTGAGCAACCGCAGTCGTACGAGCTTGCCCGGCTCGAATCGCACCGGCGCGATCGCAGAACCTGTCTTCGTGTTGACCGTGTAGGTGACGTACGAGATCATCGAGAAGTCGCTCGCGGGAGGAGGGGACGGGCGCTCGAGCCCCAGGGGCCACTCGTCGAAGACGAGCGTGGCATCTGTACCCGGCGCAGCAGGCTCCGTGCGCGGAGCGATGATGATTACCCCATACAGGCCGCGGTCGAGCTGGGCAAGCGAGTTCTGATGCGAGTGATACCAGTAGGTACCGTCCGTAGTCGCGACGAAGGCGTAATGCGCGCTCGAGCCGGATGGCACGGGATCTTGCGTGAGGCCTCCCACCCCATCCTGCCCGTTCGGAACCGCGAGGCCGTGCCAGTGGATGGTGGTCGACTCGGGCAGGTGGTTATGGAACGACACGTCGATGAGGTCGCCCACTGTGGCCCGGAGGGTGGGCCCCGGGACTGTCCCGTTGTATGTCCAGGCATTGATGTGGAGACCAGGCCTGAGCTCGATGGTCGCGGCCTCGGCGGTGATGTCGAAGTGGCGAACGACGCCTCCCGGTGCCGGATCCCCGGCCGCCTCGGTGGGACCGACAGGTGAGGCAACAGCGGTCGGTGAACACGCCGGCGAAAGCACGAGCAGAGCAATGGCCAGCAGGCGGATCCCGATTCTGGTCATCGCGGACCTATTCTCAGGCGCAGCGATGAGCGACACCCGAATTCGAGTTGTGATCGTTGAGGACCACACGCTGTTGCGGGAGGGCACGCGCCACATCCTCGAGCAGTCGCAAGACATCGAGGTCGTTGGCGAGGCCGGGCGCGGGGACGAGGCGGTCGAGCTGATCGAGAGGCTGACGCCCGACGTGGTGCTGCTGGACATGCGCTTGCCAGGCATGAACGGAATCGAGGTCACTCGGTTGGTGACCGGCAAGCACAAGGAGATTCGCGTGCTCTTGCTGAGCGCCTATGACGACGAGGAGTATGTGGCTGAAGCGTTGAATGCCGGCGCTTCCGGCTACATGCTCAAGACGACGCCAGGGGCCAAGCTCGTTGAAGCGGTCAGAGCGGTCAATTCCGGGGCCACTGTGCTCCAGGACGAGCTGTCTCACAAGCTTGCAATGCGCGCGATGCACCCAGGTTCTGCGGGGCCACGCCTGAGCGAACGCGAGCTCGACGTGTTGCGCTTGACTGCACGCGGCCTCTCGAGCAAAGAGATTGCCGGCCGCCTTCAGATCAGCCAACGCACTGTTGAGGGGCACCTGAACAACATCTACTCGAAGCTTGGGGTGAATTCGCGCACCGAGGCGGTCGTGCATGCGGCGTCCCGAGGGCTGATCAGCCTCGAGTCCGAATGAGCATCGCTCCTGTCGTCACCGTCCGCGAGCTGATGCGGCGGGCGTTGCGGCCTCCGATCCGCGACCGCCGCTTCTGGCTGGTCCAGGGGCTGGTCGTTGCCATCGCGGTCGGCCACGAGCTGGCGGACACCACGAACTTCATCACGCCCATCGGCGTGCCCGGTTTCGCAACGGTGGCGCTCTTCATGGTGCCGATCATCTATGCCGCCCTGAACTTCGGGATTACCGGATCTTTCGCCACCGCCGTATGGGTCACCGTGCTCACTCTGCCGGACTTCCTCGTGATCGACAAGGCCGAGCACCATTGGATCGACGGGATCCAGCTCGCCATCATCGATGCCGTCGCAATCTTTGTGGGCCAACGGGTCGAGCGCGAGCGCCTGGCCTCGCGTCGAGAAGCTCAGCGCATGACCGCATACGCGGCGAACATCCTGGTGGCCCAGGAAGAAGAACGTCGACGCATCGGCCAGGAGATCCACGACGAGCCCTTGCAGGACCTGATCCAGCTATTCAGGCGAGTCGAAGACGCCGCGGACGGAGAGGCGCCGGCGATCATCGGTGACTTGCGAGAAAGCGATGGAGTCCTGGCCGTCACGATCAAGAACCTGCGTGACATAGCGCGCGGCCTGCGTCCCCCAGCGCTTGACGACCTCGGTCTGGTTCCCGCTTTGCGGCTGCTGACGCAGGAATTCGGCGAGCGCAACGCCCTCGACGTTTCTTTCGAGGTGATTGGAGAGGTCCGTCGCCTGGATCCCGGTGTCGAGCTCGGGGCATACCGTATCGCGCAGCAGGCGCTCCACAACGTGGAGAGGCATGCGGCAGCGCGATTGGTGAAGGTCAGAGTCAACTTTGGCAGCAAGAGCCTGGGGGTCGAGATTCTCGACGACGGGATCGGATTCGATCTGAACCAGACGCAGGCACATTCAACGTCCCTCGGTTTGTTGGGCATGCGCGAGAGGGCGCAGCTCCTGGGCGGCTCGCTTTCCGTCCATTCAAAGCCGGATCTCGGCACGAGCGTGCGCGCCACGCTGCCTGCCGGTTAGGAAGCCGACACTTTTCCCGCCAGACACCGTTAATAATGTCGTGGCCCGAATCAAGATGGTCGAGGAGTCCGACGCAAAGGGACCCTTGGCTGAGGTGTACGCGCAAGCCAAGGCGGTGAGCCCGAGCGGCACCGTCGCCGGGATCATCAAGACCATGAGCCTGCGGCCCGATTTCCTGGCCGGCATCCAGGCCGCCTCGCGCATGCACTTCAGCGACGGCGCCCTCACGCGCGTTCAGCACGAGATGATCGCTTCCTACGTCTCGGCCCTCAACCGCTGCAGGTATTGACTGAGCTCCCACACGTGGTTCCTGCAGTTGCAGGGCAAGCAGTTCGAGGGGGTGGCGGATGCGTTGCGAGACGGAGACCTCGACGCCGCCAACCTGGACCCGCCCGAGCGACTCCTTCTGGAATTCGCGGGCACCATCTCCAGGGCCGCGTATCGGGTCACCGACGAGCAGGTCCAGGCGCTACGCGACATCGGGTGGTCGGAGGAGCAGATCGCCGAGGCGGCGTACGTGGCGGCACTGTTCAGCCTTTTCGTCCGCCTCGCCGACACGTTCGGCATTGAGCCGCCGCCGGTCTACGAACCTGCCGGAATTCCCCGAGCCGTCACGCGAGACGAGCCTTAACTCTTAGATTCCAGCGCCGATCGCTAGGGGGCGGGGGTCAGGCCGGTGTAGTCGACCTGGATCACCTGGTAGCTGCCTGCGGTCGGGTCGCCGGTGATGTCCTGCGGGGTGCCACCCAATCCCCACGTCTTGGAGTAGGTCGAGGTCGTCTTCGAAAGCACATTGCCTGATGCATCGCGGGTTGTAAGGGTGGCGATTCCATGCATGTAGATCCCCTCCAGCAGCGGGGCTTGAGTCGCAAACTTCGGCAAGAACAGTCGAAGGGCCAGCTGGTCGAACGTGTATGTCTTCTGGACGAACTTCTTGGCAGCGATGTCCTGCTTGATCACGTCGGTGAATTCGGTCAGGGCGTCGTCTGAGGCGCCGCTTGTCGCCAGCTTCAGGTCATGGGCGCGCCGCGCCTCGGACTCGATGATGAGGTCGAGCACCACGTCGTGCGCCATGACGGCGGCGGTCTTGGAGTTTATCGACGGGTCAAAGTTGCGGACGTTGGCTGCGACGCTCATCGTCGGTATCGGCGGCAGCAACCAAACACGAGCTGACGCGGAGGTCGGCACCGCATTGCCCGGGGGCGGCAGGGCGGTGCCGGCGGTGGTGGAGACCCACTCGGCGGTCGCGGGCCCGCTGCCCACCGTCAGCGTCACCTTCGGCGTCGAGCCATCCGGGAGCTCCGCGAACGGTGTTGGGCTGGTGGTCGAGATGTCCGCCGCCACCGGGAGGGTTCCAACGCAAAGCAGGGCGACGGCGAGGGCCGCGGGCACCTGCCACCTGAACCCTCCAAGCATCCACCGGAGCCCGCCTCCCTCGGCCACGAACGGCGCCAGGAAGGCGACCAGCGCAAAGCGCAGAGCACAAGCGATGACCAGGCTCGCCAGGATCGCGGTCTTGGTCCAGAACTCGAGCGTGGTGGGGCCGAGCAACAGCACCGCCAGCATGGCGACGATCACGCCGAAGATCACCCTCGCGACCTGACCGTCCGGCACAGTCCGGGGGTCGGGGATCATGAACAGCGCAAAGATCAGTACCTCCGGCGATGTGACCAGGATCTGCCACAGATCACGTCCGCACATGGGCGTCACGTGCCAGCTGGCGACCATGCAGTGGTCTGGAGCCTGGGACAGCGCCACTGCGAGGAATGCGGCGAACGCGATCATGAAGCCGAAGACCAGCCCGAGCATTTTCAGCTCCCACGCGATCAACAGGCCCCCGCCGACGAGGATCACGTAGGTCACCACCATCCACAGGCCCATCGGTATCCACCACAGATCCAACGGCTCGGTACGCTGCACGCCCAGGACGGCGAAGGCAAGCACCAGGGCCACGTTGGAGGGGTTGAAGATGTGCCGCCCTTTCCAGCGGATCAGGTACTTGGTCGCCATGCCCAGAGCCACGACGCCGATGAAGATCTCGATCCCATGCGTGCTCCACCACTGGCCGTGCAGCGTGCCCGGAACCCGGAGGATGAAGGCTGTGCTGTTGCCGGTGAGCAGGCCGCTCGCCGGCCAGATGATGGCGTGGTCCTTGAAGAACACCACGAAGAACTCGATCAAGGCGCCGGTGGCCAGGCAGATGAGGATCTGGGCGATCGAGAGCCGGAAACCGAGCACCGTCTGACCCAGGACCTGGAGGGTCAGGAGCACCCCGGCGACGTGCAGGCGGGGGTCGCGGAGGCTGGGCAAGACTACTGGGTATTCGCGACCACCCATATGGACGGTTCTGCGTTTGCCCGCTTCGGAACTCGCCACGGTCGGGTAACGGTAATAGTATCCGGGTCGTTACAGGGCCGAGCGAATGCCAACGATAGGTTCACCACGGAGCGCGACCCTACGCGTGCTGGCCGTCATGGCCGGCGGCGCGGCTGTCGCGGTCCTGTCCGTATGCCAGGCGCCGTTCGGGCTCGGCCAGCCCTCGACGCGGGCCCTGGAAGACGGAGCGGCGGATGGCCTCGCCTCGGCCAAGAGCTTCGAGATCACTGGGACCTATGTCGAGTCAGGGCATGACTGGACGATCGATCTACAGGCCGCGCGGGCGGGCCCCTACCACGTGCTTGCGAGTCACGTTGGCGTCAAGCTGGAAGCGATCATCTTTCTGGATCCGACCGGCTTGATCGCCACCGACAGCTACTTTCGCGGCAATGAGTTCCTGTCCGAACATTTGGGCACCGACCCGGCTTCTCGCAACCTGGTCAAAGCGGCCGGCAACGCGTGGTGGAAAGGCTTCGGAACACTTGTGCCACAGATGCCCGACCTGACTGATGGGGCAGCTTTTCGGTCCACGTTCCTTGGCACCGCTGTGACGTCGCGAACTGACAACGTCGTGGTCGACGGGACTGACGCGGTCAACCTGTCGGGTCCGCGCGCGGATGTGTTCATCGCTGCCAAATCGCCTCATCAGCTTCTGCGCGTGCGGTTGAAGGACGGCGCAAGTGTCGACGGAGTGAGCGGAGCCGATTTCCAGTACAGCAACTTCGGAAAGGACTTCCAGATTGCGAAGCCCACCGACGTGATCGACTTCTCCAACCTCTCGACGCTGCCACCGATCTACACGGTGGTGTCGGTTGACACCTCGCGCTGCAGTGCAACATGCGTCGTCTCGGCGGTGGTCAAGAACCTGGGTGGCAAGCTCGGCGCGCAGGCGCCGTCCACGATCACATTCACGATGACCGATTCGGCGACGAAACAATCTGTCGGCACGTGCCAGACAGAGGTCAAGCCAGACGTCGGTTACAACGCCACAAAGACGGTTTCGTGCACGATCAGCACGGTGAGCGGTCAGCAGTCGAACGCAGCGGTGGTGACTGCGACGCCTACCAATCCGGGACGTGCCTAGCTTTTCGTATTGGCTGCGATCAAATACCGTCTTCGCGTCGCGGGCCGGCTGCTGGCCGCGGTCGTGCTGCTGGCAGCCTGTGCTCCAGGCCACAGTCAGCCGGTATCGCCCCAGCATGTATTCCTGATCGTGATGGAGAACCACTCTGCAACGGAGGCACTGACGGCGCCGTACACCGCCTCGCTTGCCGCCAAGTACCGCGTCGCGGCCAACTACTCAGCGATCACGCATCCCAGTGTCCCGAACTATCTGGCGCTGACCTCCGGTCAGACCTGGGGCATCAAGGACGACAGCTACCACTCGCTGCCGCAAACGGACCTCGGAGACCAGCTCACCACGGCCGGCGTCCCGTGGCGTGCGTACATGGAGGGGCTGACCGACAAGGGTTGCCTGGACAGCCCGTTTCCCTACGACCCCGGCCACAATCCATTCGCCTTCTACGGCGGGGCGTGTCCGTCGAGCGTCGTTCCACTCACGGCGCTGACCGCAGACCTGAACCAGAACACGCCGTTGTTCTCCTGGATCAGCCCGGACGATTGCCACAACTCCCACAGCTGCGACCTCTCGGTGGGCGACGACTGGTTGCGCAGCACCGTCGACCTCATCACGCATTCGGCGGCATGGAGCACCAACGGCATCCTCTTCATTACGTGGGATGAGGACGACGGAAGCGCAAACAACCGCGTCCTGACGCTCGTGATCGAGCCGGGTCAGAGTCACCTCGTGAGCAACCAGCCGTACAACCACTACTCCCTCCTTGCGACCATCGAGGACCTGATGGGCGTGGGTAGGCTTGGCGAAGCGTCGGGTGCCGGCACGATGCAGGATCTGCTCAGCCGCTGAAAAGCACAGCTAACCCGTACCTTTTACTTTGTGCTGATCTGCGATGTCGGTCCCCGCGACGGGTTACAGAACGAGGATCGGATCCTCGACCCCAGCGTTCGCGCCGAACTTTGTGATCGACTCGCCACCGCCGGTGTGAAGCGAATCGAGGCGGCTAGCTTCGTGAACCCCAAGCTGGTGCCGCAAATGGCCGGGGCTCAGGAGGTCATGGTGGCGCTGCACCGGCGCGCCGGCACCACGTACGCGGGCCTGGTCCTCAACGAGAAGGGCTACGAGCGAGCCCTTGCCGCGCATGTCGACGAGGTGCACTACGCGATGGCGGCTACCGACACGTTCGGGCGCCGCAATCAGAACGCGACCACCGACGAGGGGATCGAGACGGCGCTGGCACTGGTCCGCAGGGCGCGCGCCGACAAGGTGCCCATCACGGTCACGGTCAGCGTCGCGTTCGGCTGTCCTTTCGAAGGTCCGGTGCCGGCGAAGACAGTGCTGGGGATCGTCGAGCGCCTGATGGCCGCTCCCGCCGACGAGATCTGCCTCGCCGACACCATCGGCGTCGGAGTCCCATCGCAGGTGATGGAGCTGGTCGGTGGCGCGCGTCGGCTCGGCGCGACGGTTGGCGCTCACTTCCACAACACGCGTAACACCGGGTACGCGAATGCGGTGGCCGCCCTCGACGAGGGCGTGGTCTCGCTTGATGCGTCGGTGGGGGGTGCCGGCGGTTGCCCGTTCGCGCCCAAGGCGACGGGAAACATCGCGACCGAAGACCTCGTCTATCTACTGCGCGGTCTGGGCGTGGACACGGGCGTCGACCTCGACGCCCTCATCGCGACTTCGCGTTGGCTGGGCGAGCGTCTGGGCAAGGAGCTGCCCGGTATGGTCGCGCGCGCAGGCGACTTTCCGGC
>Ga0207929_1000417_pt1 | contig 11707 bp, 9 predicted proteins | sample NGESurdeep072012_FD_184466 | JGI IMG/M metagenome (GOLD analysis project Ga0207929, IMG submission 184466) | Arctic peat soil microbial communities from Barrow, Alaska - NGEE Surface sample 53-1 deep-072012 (SPAdes) | ecosystem: Environmental > Terrestrial > Soil > Wetlands > Peat ... | reverse complement strand
GTACCCGACGCCCATTCCCGCCTGCACCGGCGCCTCGAGTCCCGTCCAAAGGCTGCTCGCGCCGGACACCGTGCCGAGCACCGACCAGCGGCTGCGAGGGAGTGCTCGCCCGATCGAGAGCCCATACGCCACGGCGTTGCGCACCGAGCCGCCGGGGGGATTCCCGAGTTTCCAATACACGGCCTCAGCGAACACGGAGATGCTGGCAACTCTCACCGTGCTGGACAGTCCGGCGCCGACATCCCATTCGCCGGTGCCGAATCCACGGCTCACGTCCGCGAGCGGCGCTTTCACTGCGCCGACAAGACTCACTAAGGGATGTTCGGCGTCAGCCCGCGATAGTGCCACGTCGATTCGGCCAATGGGATCACCGATGCCGACTCTACTGAACGGCATGTCGCTCGAAGGCGTCATGGTCCCACCATTCATCATGCCTGGGTTGTTACTCGTGGAGCCCCCCGCGCTTCCCGCGACTCCGCCCGTAGGCACCATCATCCCGGCTCCGCTGTACTGCAGCCATCCCGCCGGTTGCATCACCAGAGGGACGCTCGCCGACGCCCGCAAACGGCCTGCCGACCACAAGAGTCCGTTCGAGAGATAGGCGCTCCACGTACGCTGCGTGAAGATGAAATCGCCGGTGGCGTACTGCAGCCCTCCGACATAGGAGAGAGACTGCGCGGGGGCCGCCACGGCCGCGACTGCCAACACCCCGACAGCGAGCGTAATGCGGCGCGCAAAGCACGCGACGTTCGACATCGGTGTCTCCTGGCTTACGGCTTTTTGGGTTGCGGCGGGGCAGTGCCCATGCGCTTTTGCATCTGCTCCATCGTCTGGAGCGTCTTGCCCATGTCCGTGGACATCGCCGCCATGTGCGTCTGCATGTCGTCAATGTGCTGCTGCATCACGCGATCGTTCATCATCTGCTGATCCTTCATCATCGTCTGCATTTGCTCCGTGAGCCCCTTCATCTGCGTCGTCATGGCGCTCATGTGATCGGCCATCTGCGGCATCGCGGTGTGCGCGGCGCTCATCTGCCCGCCCTGCATCTGGCCCATCTGCTGCTTCATCTGCTCTGAGCGCTGGCCCATGTCGGATAGCTGGCTCATCATGGCCTGCATCTGCGCCATGTGCTGCTGCATGTGCTGCTGTTGGGTTCCCTGCATCATCCCCGGCATCTGTGCGACGACGGGTGTAGCAATGGCCAGGGCGGCGATCGCCACCAGTCTGAGAATGGGCCGATAGTGTGACACGTGAAGCTCCGTGGATCGAGGTGAGTGTGGACAAGCGTGATTTTCGCAGTGCTTCATCGATCGTCACGGCAAGTCCCTTTGGACGATACTGACCTGCACCACGGTTCACAGTCGGGGAATCGAGTCCCATTCATCGGGGAATCCCGCACCCCGCAACACATATCACTTCTTCTCGATCGTGCGGATGTACTCCAGCACAGCTTGCGTCGTTGGAAGAAGCATGGACTTCTCCAATCCGAACGCACACAGACGCGCCCAATTCCTCAGCTCTGCTGACGGTTCTGCACAAGCAAGCTGCCCGACCGCGCATAAAGTCGCGGCTAGTGATGCCGATTACCAGTTTCTTTCCTAGTTTCTTCCTGCAAGGTACGACATGAATGTCGGAGACATGGGAAAAATTCCCTCCGACATCAACTGATTCACCCGCACCCGTTGTAGCCGACACGGCTACTGAAAGACTCAAAACACTCATATTCAGCTACCCGGCGGTGAGCGAAGGTACCAGCCGCGTCTTCTCGAAGCGAAAGAACGATTGGCAAATGGGCACTTCCCCTAATCGGTAAGCAGATCGTGAAAGAGACTACGGTGCAAATCGACGGGATGATGTCCATCTTTGACGGCGCAGGCGTCGAGAAGCAGATCAAGCGCCGGGGCGGTGTGGTGAGCGTGGACGCCAACTTCCTGACCGGCACTGCGACCATCGTGTACGACGAGACGCGCGTCGCGCCGGATGACATCAAAACATTTATCGCCGAATGCGGCTACCATTGCCGCGGCGAGGTCGTGCCCGCGCACGTCTGCGAGTCGGGCAAGCCGAATAAGACGCGGACCGTCCGCGCGATGGAACATCAGGGTCACGCCGTGCCGCTGTCTCCGACGCCCTCGGCTGTCATACCAATTAAGGAGAAAATCAAAGCGGAAGCCCCTCCCATGCGACCGGTTGTCAAACCGCCGGAGGAAAATGTCAAGGCTGAGACCCGGCCGCCCGCGAGCGCCGCGAGGGCGGAAGATCACGCCGGTCACAGGGCGGAAGAGATGGCGCGGGACAAGTCGGAAATGGCGGAGGGGATGGGGCATGGAGTGGGAGAGTCAATGGACGCAATGGTGAGCGACATGCGTCGCCGCTTTTTCGTCACGCTCCCCCTTGCAGTCTTGATCTACCTCTACGCGCCAATCTTCCGGCGAATCACTGGCATCGTGTTGCCAACGCCATTCGGAATCTCGAAGGAACTGCTGGGTTTCCTGCTTGTAACTCCGGCAGTCTTGTACGGCGGCTGGGTGTTCTACGTCGGTGCATGGCGGGCGCTAAAAAACGGTGTCGCCAACATGGCGGTGCTCGTTTCGCTATCAGTCCTGGCGGGCTATCTCTTCAGCGTTGGTGCGACGTTCTTCTTCACGGCTGAAGTCTTCTACGAAGCGGTCGCCGTGCTGCTCGTGTTCATCCTTCTCGGTCACTGGCTGGAGATGCGGGCGCGGTCCGGAGCGTCGAAAGCCGTGCAGGCTCTCTTGAGCCTCGCGCCGCCGAAAGCGACGGTGATACGCAACGGTCAGCCCGTCGAAGTTCCGACGTCCGAAGTCGTAATGGGCGACATTGTCATGATCCGCCCCGGCGACAAGTTACCGGTGGACGGCGAAGTGGTCGAGGGCGAGTCGAACATAGATGAATCAATGATCACGGGCGAGAGTATGCCTGTCAGAAAGGTTGTCGGCGATAAGGTAATCGGCGCGACGATCAACAAGACCGGCACGTTCCGCTTCCGCGCCACCAAAGTCGGGGCTGAAACCGCACTCGCTCAGATCGTCAAACTCGTGCAAGCCGCGCAGAACTCCAAAGCACCGTCGCAGCGACTCGCCGACAGCGCCGCGCAGGTGCTGACCATCTCGGCCGTCGTCTTCGGCATTGCGACTTTCGCGGTCTGGTACTGGGTCGCCGGAGCGACGCTGGTCTTCGCCATGCTGTTGGCAATCACGGTCGTCGTTATCGCCTGTCCCGACGCGCTCGGGCTTGCCACGCCAATGGCGATCATGGTCGCCAGCGGCAAGGGCGCGCAAAACGGCGTTCTCTTCAAGGACGCGACCGCGCTCGAAGAGGCGGGCAGACTTCAGGCGATCATCTTCGACAAGACAGGTACGCTTACTATCGGGCAGCCGCAAGTAATTGAGATCGTCGCCGATGGAAAACCTGTCACTGATAAAGAATTACTGCGGCTGGTCGCGTCCGTCGAACAATCGAGCGAGCATCCGCTGGCGCAAGCCGTTATCGAGAAAGCAAGAGCTGACGGCGTGACGCTCAGCACGCCAACTAATTTCGAAGCGATTCCGGGGCAAGGCGCGCGCGCAACAGTTGACGGACGCACGGTGCTCGCAGGCAATCGCAAGCTGATGGACGACAACCGCATCGCCCTCGATGAACTGAATGAGCGGGCGAAAACTCTGGAGGAAAAAGGCAACACAGTCGTCTATGCCGCCGTTGATGGTTCTCCGGGCGGACTCATCGCCATCGCCGACGCGATTCGCCCGAACGCGAAACAGGCGATTGACCAACTGGCGGCGTTAGGCGTCGAGGTGGCGATGCTGACGGGCGACAATCAAGGCACCGCAAACCTCGTTGCCACAGCACTCGGCATCAAGACGGTCTTCGCCGAAGTGCAGCCGGGACAGAAGGCGGAGAAGGTCAAAGAGATGCAAGCGCGCGGGCTGCGCGTCGGGATGGTCGGCGACGGCATCAACGACGCACCGGCGCTCGCGCAAGCCGATGTCGGCATCGCCATCGGCGCAGGCACCGACGTCGCGATGGAGGCAGCTGATGTGGTGCTGATGAAGAGCGACCCGTTCGACGTAATCGGCACCGTCATCCTCAGTCGTGCTACGCGGCGCAAGATGCGGCAGAATCTGTGGTGGGCTGCCGGGTACAACGTCATTGCCTTCCCGCTGGCCGCCGGCCTGCTCTATCCCTTGGCCGGGTTGCTGCTGAGTCCCGAGGTCGCGGCCCTTTCGATGTCCGGCTCGACCCTAATCGTGGTCGCCAACGCGCTGCTGTTGAAGCGCGTGAAGATGAGCGAGTCCGCGGCGGCGTGATACGAAGCGAGCACTAAACTCAAGACTAAAGGAGTCCACAGCATGTGCTTTTCTGCTACTGCGAGCTTTGTCGCGGGCACGTCGCTCTCGGCCATCGGCGTTGCAACCATCAGGAAAGCGGAGCGGCGGTCCGAACTCCCCTTCGCGATGATTCCCCTCCTCTTCGGCATCCAGCAGCTCGTTGAGGGGATTATCTGGTTGACGTTTCGCTACGACGCACCGGTGCTCAAGCAGACCATGACGTACGTGTACTCCGTGCGAGCGGCCTCCCAATCTTCGTACGTTACGCCGCCGCCAGTCGCTAGGCCGATCGAGGCGTTCTGAAAGGCCTCCACTGTCAGCCGGAGTTCGTCTCGGCGTGTCTTGACTAGCATCGGTACAAACTATCAGACCTAGTAGCCTGCGGTGCAGGCTAACGCCCTCGCAGGCTGCTCCCTACATGGACACGGCATCCCGGATTCTCGCGCAATCGCGATCGAACTGCGGTGCCCAGCGAAACAGGGGCTCACCGAATCTGTGTTCAACACTCAGTCGGCCGAAGAAAGCACCTCGCACGTCGAGCGTCTCCGCCGGCGCTCGATTGAAGCTCCGTAAGGCTACCGTAAACCGACCTCTTATAACTCCAGCGACAGTATCGATAGTGTCTAGTTCCAATTTGCCCGGTGGCATGGAATCACTAAGGAAGGAACGAATCCTACGCCCGTGAAGCGGCCAGGCACGCTCCCACGCAGTCGGCTCCAGGAAGGACTCCACATAAACTGGCGAAAGTAGACCTTTTATCGGGTAGATCCCCGCCTTCGGAAGAGTCGCGCATCGCATTACTACGCGTACTAAAGGCCGTCGACCGCGAACCTGTTTGTCACCTTCGATCTGTAGCCCGCCCTCGCTCGGAGTATAGATCGCGATGATCGAATCCCTGCCAAACGCGCCCACGAACTCACTGCCATTCAGAGTGGCTCTCAGCTTTCCAAACTCGAATGGAGTTTCTCTCTCTGTGAGCGGTGTCGTACACGCGTAGAGCGCGAGCATCGCAGCGATAAAGCTGCTGCTTGCGGCGCCTCGCGGACGGGGCTTCTTTGCCATGGTGAATCTTAATCCACCGTCGGTTACTGCCCGTTGCGAACCACACGCCGACAGGGCGTGCGCCGCATTCGCTACTACCCGTTACTACCCGTTGGGTGTGCAAAAGTCCGGCAATGGGGACCGGCAGGATGCGGCGGTAGCGGCTCCTGCCCTATGAAAAACCGGCCCCGTGCCGGACATCACATTCCTGCTGCCACGCTTATCAGGCGTGCGCTCTAACCACCTGAGCTACAGGCCCCTCGCCACAGCTAACCGCCTATGGCGCAGAGTCTTGCAACTTAGCCGCGCACCGAGGGATGGTCAATCGGCGGAACGCGGCGATCGTGACTAAACCGTAATGCTGTTTTCACGATCACGTCATGCGTCGGGATGAGTATTGAAGGTGGGTAAACCTCCCTTTGGAGTTCATTGACTCATTCCGTCGAGCAGCACATGGCTGAAAATCGAAAGGGATTCACACTGATCGAAATCGTGATCGTCTGTGTCGTGCTCGGCATTCTCGCCGCCGTCGCGATACCGCGGTATGCGGGCGCCAAGGACAAGGCATACATGGCCGCGATGAAGGCCGACCTGCACACCATCGCCATCTACGAAGAGCAGTTCGCCGCCGACAACCACGGCCAGTACTTCTCCGGCACAGCGACACCGGACGCTCCGCTCAACGGATTCACGCCCTCGAAAGACGTGACCGTGACCCTGACCGCGTTCAACATCCTTGGCAGCCAGCTCGCCGACTGGACCGCCATTGTCAAGCACTCGCAATCTTCACAGAGCTGCGAAATGCGGGCGGGAGAAATCACCTGCACGACGGAAAATGCGCTGACGACGGGCCTCCTCCGCCCGAACTGAAGCACCCGCGGCCCCTGCTCCGATCGCTGAAAAACCAAAATGCCCCGCAATCGCGGGGCATTCCTATTTCGCCGATCAGAACAAGAACGCCGTTCAGTCCTCGTACTTGCGCGGATGCGCGGGGTGCGGCTTCTCGATCTCCTCTGTGTCGAACTCGTCGTCCAGATCTATGAGGTCGTCCTCGAGATCATCGCCGAGATCGTCCTCCTCGTCGTCGTCGTCGAGATCATCCTCATCCGGGTCCGGGTCGTCGACGTCTGCCACGTCGTCGTCCCACTTGTCCTTGCTGCCGTCCTCTTCGTCGTCTTCGTCGTCTTCCAGTTCGTCCTCGAGATCCTCGTCCTCGGGGTCACCTTCTGGGGCCTTCTTCGCCAGCCACGCTTCGGTTTCCCCCTCGTTCAGGAAACTCCCCGCGGACTCCAGCATGGCGCGCATTACCGTGATCTCCATGGTTGTTAGACTGAAGCGCGCTCGCGCTTCGCCCCGCGCGACAGCTTCTTACGATCGTTAGAGCTGAGGAAGCGTTTCCGCAGTCTGATCGACTTCGGCGTAACCTCGATCAACTCATCTTCCTCGATATACTCCAGCGCACCTTCCAGCGTCAACTCCCGCGGCGGCTCCAGCTGAATGTTGTCGTCGCTCGACTTGGACCGCATGTTGGTCAGCTTTTTCTCACGGGTCGGATTGACATCCATGTCGCCCGGCCTCGAATTCTCACCAACCAGCATGCCCTCGTAAACCGCGTCACCAGGGGCCACAAATAGGGTAGCTCTCTCGGCAAGATTTGCAAGCGCGAAAGCAACTATGACTCCGCCTTCCATGGAGACGAGCGTGCCTCGCATCCGGCCCGCGAGAGGACCAGCCCACGGCCCGTAATTGAGGAAGCGATGGTGAATGATGCCGGTGCCGCGAGTGTCGGTGAGGAACTCCGAGCGGTAGCCGAACAGTCCGCGCGCCGGGATCTTGTACAGCAGTCGCACCATTCCCTGCCCCGGATTCTTCATCTCCAGCATCGCCGCTCGGCGCGGCCCGAGCTTCTCGATCACGACGCCGAGGTATTCCTCCGGCACATCGATGGACAGCTCTTCGTAGGGCTCGAGTCGCTCGCCCTGCGGACCTTCACGCGTGATCACCCGCGGACGCGATACCTGAAACTCGTAACCCTCGCGCCGCATCGTCTCCATCAGGATGGTGAGATGCAGCTCACCTCGGCCCGACACGGTCCAGGTGTCCGTGGAATCGGTGTCTTCAACCCTGAGCGCCACGTTCCGCTCGAGCTCCTTGAAGAGCCGCTCCCGGATCTGACGGGAGGTGACGAATTTCCCGTCCTTGCCGGCGAAAGGAGAGTTGTTGACCAGGTAGTCCACCGAGATGGTCGGCTCCTCGACGGAAATCCCGGCCAGCCGCTCCGGATGCTCGAGGTCGGTCACCGTGAGACCGATCTCGACTCCCTCGAGTCCGGCGAGAGCCACGATCTCGCCAGCCGAGGCCTGCGGAACCTCGATGCGATCGAGCCCCTCGTAGGTGAAGAGCTTGGTCACGCGCGATTGCTCTGCCTTCTGCGAACTATCGAGTGGCAATAGCGCAACCGGATCTCCGACGTGAATAGTGCCCCGCTCGATGCGGCCGATCCCCAGACGTCCGAGGTATGGTGAATGATCGATGGTCGAAATCAGCATCTGAAACGGACCCGCATCATCATGCGGCGGCGGCGGGACGTGCTCTATGATCGCGTCGAAAAGGGGCGACAGGTCGACGGGCGTGACGTCCATGTCCATCGTCGCCACCCCTTCGCGCGCGGACGCGTAGACAACGGTCGCGTTGAGCTGGGCTTCGTTCGCCTCGAGCTCGATCAACAGGTCCAGCACCTCGTCGTGCACGCGCATCGGGTCAGAGCCGGCCCTGTCGATCTTGTTGATCACGATGATCGGCGTGCGGTCGAGCGCCAGAGCCTTCCTGAGGACGAAGCGGGTCTGCGGCATGGGCCCATCGAACGCATCGACGACGAGCAGCACGCCATCCACCATGCGGAGGATCCGCTCCACCTCGCCGCCGAAGTCGGAGTGGCCCGGGGTATCGACGATGTTGATCTTCGTCCCCTTCCACCGGATGGAGGTGTTTTTCGCCAGGATGGTGATGCCGCGCTCGCGCTCGAGCGGGTTGGAATCCATGACGCGCTCCATCACGACCTGGTTCTCGCGGAACGCTCCCGCCTGCCGGAGCATTTTGTCCACCAGAGTGGTCTTGCCGTGATCGACGTGCGCGATGATCGCGATGTTACGGAATTCCAGCTTTGCCATAGCCTTATAAGTTAGCTAGGCGTGCAAGTGCCTCTCGCGATCGAGCATATCGTCTCGTTCGAGCTGGATTGTCACGTGCTGGATGCCGAAGAGGCGCATCGCGTCGTGGATGTGCTCCAGGACGTGCTGGTGCTGTCCGGGCTCGCGCACGATGCAGTGCGCGCTCATCGCCACCACCGCCGGCGTAACCGCCCAGACGTGCAGATCGTGCACCGATTCGATGCCGGGGATCGCCTCCAGCTGCCCCCGAACCGCCGGGAGCGGGATATGCGCCGGCGTTGACTCGAGGAGGATGTCCACCGACTCCCGCACCAGGCGCCAGGCTCCGCTCATGATGAGAACCGTCGTGAGAATCGAGGCAATGGGGTCCGCCATCAGCCAGCCGGTATAGCGAATCAGAATCGCCGCGACCAGCGTCCCCACGCTCGCGAGCAAATCCCCGAGCACGTGCAGGTAAGCGCCGCGGGCATTCATGTTGTGGGAGGAGCTTCCGACCAGCACGCGCGCGGCGATGATGTTGACGACCAATCCGCCCGTCGCGACCGCGAGCATCAAGCCGCCCTGAATGGGCGCCGGCGCGCGGAACCGCGACGCGGCTTCCCACAGAATCCAGGCGGAAATCAGCAGCAGCGTCGCGCCGTTCAGGAACGCGGCCAGAATCTCCCATCGCAGGTACCCGTAGGTCTTCTGCGGCGTCCCCGGCTGCTTGCTGAACCACGCCACGAACAGAGCGAGGGCGAGCGCCGCCACGTCGGTGAGCATGTGCCCGGCGTCGGCGAGAAGCGCAATCGAGTTGGAGAGAAATCCGCCGATGACCTCGACGACCAGCAGCATCGCCGTGAGCACGAGGGCGATTCGAAGGCTTCGGACGGGAGCATCACTCGCGTGCGCGTGGCCTGGCCCGTGGTGATGAGCGCCGTCGTGCTGGTGCCCTTCACCGGGATTGTGGTAAGTTGTCTCCGTGCTCGGCCGGCTGCTCGCCATAATTGTGCTCGTGCTCCTCAACGCGTTCTTCGTTGGCGCCGAGTTCGCTCTTGTCCGCTCCAGACGGACGCGTCTGGAGGCGATGGTCCGAAGTGGTGACCGACTCGCCCGCTTCGCCGTTCGTGCCTCCTCAAATATCTCCCGCATCCTCTCAGCGAGCCAGCTTGGGGTTACGCTGGCGAGCCTGGGCCTGGGGTGGGTCGCGGAGTCGACCGTCGGTGAGGTGTTCGAACATCTGTTCGCGAATCTCCCGTTCGCCATCGAGGTGTCGATGCGCCTCACGCTGGCGGCAACCGTAGCGCTGATCATCGTCACCTATCTGCACGTGGTGTTTGGCGAACTGGTGCCGAAGGCCGCCGCGCTGAACCACCCGGAGGCGCTCGCGCGCTGGCTCGCGCCGCCCCTGCTGTTCTTCGCGTGGATCACTACTCCATTCACCTATTTCCTCAACAAATCCTCGCAGGTGATTCTGCACGCGCTCGGCCAGGAAAAGGCGGGCTCCGAGGAAGCCGTGCATTCGCCCGAGGAGATCCGTCTCCTCGTCGAGCAATCGCAGGAGAGTGGACAGATGCAGGCCCACGATGCCGACCTGATCGATGCCGTCTTCGAGTTCTCGGAGAAGAACGCGCGCGAGGTCATGACGCCGCGGACCGCGCTGGTGGCGTTGCCGGTCGAGGCGACGCTGTCGGAAGTGTTGAACGTAGTCCAGGAAAGCGGGTTGTCGCGTTATCCCGTGTACGACGAGTCGATCGACAACATCATCGGCGTCGTGCTGGCCAAGGATCTCCTCAAGCTTCTTGCTCCGCGCGCGAACACGGAGGCGTTCGATCTTCCATCCATCATGCGCCCGGTACACGTGATTCCCGGCTCGCGGGAAGTCGAGGAGGTACTCGCCGATTTCAAGCGGCTCAAGGAGCACATGGCGGTGGTACTCGACGAGTACGGCGGGACGGCCGGCGTCGTAACAATGGAAGATCTGCTCGAGGAGATCGTCGGCGAGATTCTCGACGAGTACGACACGCAAGAGGATGCCGAAGCTCCGCTCGACACCCGCGCGGGAGATACGCTGGTGCCGGGGAGCACGCACATCGGTGAGCTGAACGAGCACTTCACTCTCACCATCCCGGACGAGGACTACACTACGATCGGCGGCTACGTGTTCGGTGTGCTGGGCCGGCTACCCGTCGTCGGCGACCGCGTGGTCGCCGGGGGCGCGATCTTCACTGTGCGCGAGATGGACGGGCGGAGGATCGAGTCTCTGTCGGTCGATCTGAATGCGCCCGGCGACCGCGGCGCGGCTGGACGCGAGCCGCAATCGACGCACACAGAAGCGTAGCGGCGATCATGCTCGACGGGTCGGCGCGATTCAGGCCGGCGATGTCGAGCGCGGTCCCGTGATCCGGCGACGTTCGCGGGAACGGAAGGCCGAGCGTCACGTTCACGGCACTGCCGAACGAGGCGACCTTGATCGCCGTCATGCCTACGTCATGGTAGGGCGCGATCACCGCATCGAACTCGCCGCGCATCGCGCGCACGAAAACCGTGTCGGCGGGGAAAGGCCCGTCTATTCCCGCGGCGCGCGCCGCCGGCGCGAGAAGCTTTGAGTCCTCGCTGCCGAATCTCCCGCCATCTCCCGCGTGTGGATTCAGCGCGCACAGCGCGATCCGTGGCTCGGCGATGCCGAACCAGTCCCGCAGGCCGTCGCGCGTGATGCGCGCCGCCTCGGTTATCGAGCCGGAGGTCAGCTTCTCGCTCACGTCGCGGAGAGGAATGTGGGTTGTCGCGAGCACCACGCGGAGCTTGTCCGACGCGAGCATCATCGCCACGCGCGCGCCCGTGAGGTGCCCGAGCATTTCCGTGTGTCCTGGATAATCGTAGCCGCCGGCGTACAGCGCTGATTTGTCGATCGGAGCGGTCACGATGCCATCGACGTCGCCCGCCATGGCCATCTGAACGGCTCGCTCGATCGCAAGTCCGCTCAGCTTGCCGGCCAGCGCGGCGCCGCCTTCGGGGCGCCAGCGTCCCACCGATTCTCCGACGTCGACCCCGGATGCCTCCGGACCAACCACCACAATGTCACAGCGCTCGCCGACCCGTGAGTCAGCGAGCGCTTTGGCGACGATCTCCGGTCCAATCCCGCGGGGATCCCCGACGGTCATGGCA
>Ga0207929_1000414_pt1 | contig 11766 bp, 9 predicted proteins | sample NGESurdeep072012_FD_184466 | JGI IMG/M metagenome (GOLD analysis project Ga0207929, IMG submission 184466) | Arctic peat soil microbial communities from Barrow, Alaska - NGEE Surface sample 53-1 deep-072012 (SPAdes) | ecosystem: Environmental > Terrestrial > Soil > Wetlands > Peat ... | reverse complement strand
GCGAGACAACCTCGTCAAAATACCCATCATCCGCTTCGCCGAACTCCTCGCCGCAAGGCTCTTCACCAGGAATGCCATCGCCCGAATCGACAAACCGCCTGAAGTCCATCCCGCAGCCGCTAGGCCCAAGTTCTCCAGCGATCAGTTGGTGTTCCGATATGCTTAAACTTTCCCCGGACAGCCCTGCCTTCGGGGGAGAGGGTTGAGTCAACGGACCGTCTCCGTCCGCTTCAGCCTGGCCTGCGCCGCCGTCAGATCGTCGCCGAGCCCCATTCTCTTCAAATCCGGCCGCACCACTTCGATCGGATCGCGCAGATCGTCGACATAGCCCAGCGCATAGGCGCCGCGCCGGTAGCCCATCAATTTCAACAAATCGACGGGCAGGGTGCGCGCGATCTCGATCGGCACCGACAGATACTGGTTCTCCTCCTGCCGCAGCCAGGACAGATTGTAGGTGATGTTGATGCCGGTGCGCGTGGCGTTCGAGTTGTTGGCGCCGCCGCCGTGATAGACGCTGCCAGTGTAGAGCAGCACCGAACCCTTGCTCATCTCGGCGGCCACGCTGTCTTCGTGTGTCAGCTTCAGCTTGTCGGAGAAATGATTGCTGCCCGGCACCACGCGCGTCGCGCCGTTTTCCTCGGTGAAATCGCTCAGCGCCCAGATCGTGTTGCACTGGACTTCGAACCCGCTGGGGAAGGCGAAGAAATCGAACGCCCACTGGTCGCGGTGGATCGGCTGCGCCGGTTCGCCCGGTCCGATGGCGATGACCTGCGTCAGGTGCAGCTGAAAGCTGGTGGCGTGCTCAAGCAGTTTCTTCGTGGTCCCCAGGACAAACGGATTCATCACCAGGTCGCGGCAGGTCTGCGAGCGGGCGACCAGGCCGCCGGTGCGCTTGGTGCGCCGGCCGGAAAAATCGTCGGGCCCGAACGGCGTCGCGTCGGTCCACGGTTTCAGTTCCGCCGCCGCCGCGTCCATCACCTCAGGCGACACCAGCCGGTCGACGATCACCGCGCCGTCTTTGCTGAGCGCGGCGACGGCCTCGTCCGGCGAAGCGGAGGCGGAAAGATGCTGAAGAGCCATGGCGCGGATACTCCCTGACGGGGAAACCCTACCATGGCGGCACGGCCCGCGGCAGCGCCTACTCGTCGTCGAGATTCATCTCGTGGTGGCGCCGCCCGGCCGGCGCCGTGTCGTCGCTGTCCGCGATGGCGGCATGATGCGCGTGCGTCCAGGAAACCGTGCCTGGCGTTTCCTCGCCGTTCCTGGCCTCGCGCGGCCCCTCCGGCGTGCAGCTGCGGTAGCCCACGGCGATGGTTGTGGGCAGGTCATCGCTCGCGCCGGAGAGCTGGTCGGCGTCGCGGGCCCAGGTGAAGGCGTCCTCGGCGCCGGCGCAGAACCCCTCGGGATCGTGGATGCTGCGCAGCGACGCCGCATTGGCAAGCTCGGTCTTGAACAGGTCGTAGCCCGCGCCGCCGCGCCCGCTGCGCTGCACGAAGAAGGATTTGAGCTGCGCGTCGGACGCCATCAGCTCGCCGCGATGCGAAATCACAAAACGATTGTAGCTTCTCGCCTCCTGACAGCTATACCCCGCCACCATCAGGTTCTGCTGCAGCGCCGCCAGGCGCAGCGCCGCCATGTCCGCCGGTGCGATGCACGCCGCGCCTTGCGCATTTGCCGTCATCGCGCCCGCCGCCAGCAGTGCGGCTCCAACTCTCACCGTCATCCGCATGGAAAATACTCCCCTGTTTGTCTATTGGGCGCGCGCCAGCGATGCCCGCACGCAGCGCCCGGCGGCGGGCTCGAATTGATCCAGATGCGCGGCCACTTCGCCCGCGCCGCCGCGGCATCCCACCCAGCGGAAGGCATGCTCGCTGCCGCGCGCGCCCAGGCTGGTATCGGCGAACAGGGCGCCGAAGCCGTTGGCGGAGACGCTGCCCATCACACCCGCGCCGTCGACGCGGCACGCCGTCATGTCGTCCGCGCCGCGCACCAGGCAATAGGCGAACTGCACGCTGTAGCCGCAGTGATTGCGAAAACCCCAATAGGCGCCGTCGCTGTCGACCTTGAGGCAGTTGGAGGCGATGCGCTCGTCGCGCGGCACGGCGTCTTCTGCCGTCGGCACCACGCCGCTGTCGGAAACCGGCGCAGTGGCGTCGATCGGATGCACATGCGAGTCGCGTACCGGAACGTTCAGCAGCCCGCCGGCCGTCGAGGCGTTGGCCGCTGCCTGCAATTCCGGCGGCACCGGCAAGGCTGCTGTTTGCAGGCGGGGCTTGCCGCTTGTGCCGGGCGCATGGGCGGCGGCCGGCGCTTCGCGCGCCGCGCAGGCTGAATTCGAAGGCGCCGCGACGCCCACGCGCACGCCCAACTGCCGCGCATAGGCGGCGACCGCCGCCTTGCGGTCTTCGGCACTGAAGCTATGGCCTTGCGGATACCAGACGGTGCAGGTCGCATCACCCGCCGCCGTCTTCGACAGGATGAAGAGTCCGCCTTCGCCGTTCAGCGCCACGATCTCGCTGTGGCCGTCGGCGAATTGCGCGTCGAGGCCGCTCGGCGTCAGGCGGAACAGTCCGATGATCTGCGCGCCGCCAGGGCCCGCCGTCACCGAACCCATGCCGTTGCCCAGCAGGTTGAACGCCGCCGTCTGCGGCGTGCCGTCCGCTGGCGTGATCGTGCGCACGAAGCTCTGGTCTTTGGGCGTCAGCGCGAGGCTCGAGCCGTCGATCGCTTTCAGCGTCTGGCCGCCAAGCGCGGCCAGCCCTTGCGGCGTCGCCGGCGCCGCATGCGCGGGCGGCGCGACCGCTGCCGTGTCCGGCTGCCGCTTGCCGTCGACGAACAGCGCCGCGAATTGCGTGCCGTCCTGGCGCGTGACGGTGCCGCGTCCGTCGGGCTTGTCGTTATGCCAGGCGCCGTCATATTTCCGGCCGTCGGCCCAGATCTGGACGCCGTGGCCCTCGGCCTTGCCGCCCGACCATTCGCCGTCATAGCGATCGCCATTCGCCCATACCACCGTGCCGTGGCCGTTGAGCTGGCCGTCTTTCCAGGTGCCGCTGAAGCGGTCGCCCTGCGCGTCGACCAGGACGCCGGCGCCATTGGGCTGGTTGTCGTTGGTCTCGCCGCGATAGTGCGATCCGTCCGGCAGTTCGATGTCGCGCTCGCGCGCCGGCGCGCCCGTCGCCATTGCCACGACGAAAAGCGCCGCCAGCGCCGTCTTGCTCCGCCACCCCATATGCCCTGCCGCCAACGCGCGGTCCCTTCGTTGCCCGAAAAAACGCTAAATGCGCAGGCGCCGCGTCCGCAACCGAAGAACGCGGCCTTGCCCAACGATGTGTTACCGGCCGCCACAAATTTGTCCGTATACGAATCGCTTGCGGTTGCGGAAGTTCCGCGCGTTCCGGATCTGGAACTTTCATCGCCTTGCATTTTTGCGGTGTGCGTAAGTCCGGCTTAACGCTCGGCGGCACTTCGACTTGGTTCGCCGTCGCTTGTCGGTTCAGATCGTCACGTCGAAGCGAAGGGGAGAATGGCAATGCGAAAATGTCTGTTGGGCGTCTCGGCGTTTCTGCTGCTGGCATCGGGCGCCTACGCTGCGTCGAGCATGACGGCGCCGCCGAAACTCGCGGCGGTTGCTTCCAGCGAAAGTCGGCCGCCCGCCGCGATTCAAGTCGGTCTGACGACCGAAACGTCGGCAATCTCGCCTGGACAGATCGCCGACTGCGCCAATCTCGCCGCGCTACGCGCCCTCGATGCCAGGTCGGCCGGCTCGGGCTTCGACGTCCAGCGCCGCGTGCTGAGCGTCACATTCGTCCTGTGTCTCGCCGGCCAGGGCAATGCGATGACTCGGTAGACTATTCTTCTACGCTTGCCCTCGGCCGGGATTTTCGGAAAGTGCGTCCTCCGGCAGCACGTTGGTGATCAGCACGACGACGAATGACACGATACCCGCCGCCGCGAGGTAGAGCGCGGGCGCCAGCGGATCGTGCGTGGCGCCGATCAGGGCGACCGCCACCATGGGCACCGTGCCGCCGAACACGGCTTGCGCCAGGTTCTGTCCGAACGACAGCGCGGTGCAGCGCACATGCTTGGGCAGCGCTTCGACCATGAAGGCCGGCACCGCGGCCGAGATGCCCGCTTGCAGCAACGCCAGCACGGCCTGTCCGCCGATAATGGCGGCGATCGATCCATGACTGATGAGCACATAGAGCGGCCAGGACAACAAGGCGAAGCCGATCGTCGACAGAAGCAGGACGGCCTTGGCGCCGATGCGGTCGGCGAGCGCACCGGCCAGCGGCAGCAGCGGCAGTTGCAGCGCCAGTCCCAGGCAGTTCAGCGCCAGGGCCTCGGCATGCGAAATGTGCGCGTATTGCACCAGCCAGGTGCTGAGATAGACGAAATTCAGATAGAAGCCGATGCCCAGCGTCAGGATGATGCCGATGATTTTCAGGATCGTGCGCCATTGGGTTTTGAACGCCGTGACGACCGGCGAATGGCGCGCCTCGGCGATGCCGACGATCGCGGCATCCGGCGGCAGGCGCCGGCGGACGTAAAGCACGACACCGCCGATCGCCAGCCCGAAGAGGAACGCGGCGCGCCAGCCCCAACTGGCGATCGCGTCGGCCGGCAGATAGAAGGTGATGGCCGCGCCGACCGCCGAACCCAGCAGCATGCCGCCGACGGCGCCGAAGGGCGCGAAACTGCCGACCAGCCCGCGGCGCGTGCGCTGTGCGCCCTCCACCAGCAGCACCATCGAGGTGGTGAACTCGCCGCCCACCGCCAGACCCTGGCAAAGCCGCAGCAGCACCAGCAGCGCCGGCGCAAAGAGTCCGATTTGCGCATGGGTGGGCAGAAGGCCGATCAGCATGGTCGGCACCGCCATCATCAGCACCGACGCCATCAAGGCGCGCTTGCGCCCACTCTTGTCGCCGATATGGCCGAAGATCAGCGCGCCGAGCGGCCGGCCGAGGAAACCGATGGCGAAGACCGCGAAAGAGGCGATCAACGAGACCATCGGATCGTGCGCCGGAAAGAACTGCGTGCCGATGGTCGCGGCGAAAAATCCGTAAGTGCCGAAATCGTACCATTCCATGACATTGCCGGCGAGGCCGGCGATGACGATGCGGCGCTCGGCGGCGCGGATCTGCTTGTTCATCGCCTGGGCGGTATGGGCGATCTCCGCGCCGATCAGATCCATGCCGCGCAGCTGACCGATCCGCGACGAGGCTTCGGCCAGGGTCGCGGGCTTCAAAATGTGTTTGAACATGCCGCAGGCATCGGCGAGCGCGACCAGCGCGACGTCGTGGTGGCCGGGCAGTTCCTCGTTGAACAGAAGTTCGAGGATGCGCCGCTTGCACTCGCGCCGTTCCTCGCCGTGCTCGACGGGATAGCGGCGCTCTTGCAGGACCCACAGATAGAGGTGCTCCTCCTGGGCCAGGATGCCGCGCGCGCACAGCGTGCCGAGCGCGTCGCTGCGCAACTGCATGGCCCGGGGCATCAGCCGCGCGATCCAGTCCTTGGGGTGCAAGGGCTCTGGCTCGGCCGCGATATCGGCGAGCAGCATGTCCAGCATGGCCGAGCCCGTCGGGCTCGCGTCGGCGATCGAGAGGCGTTCGAGGCTGGTCTCGATCCTGCCGCGAAGCTCCAGGTCCATCAGCGCGGCGCCGGCGAGCCCGCAATGAAGCGAGGTTTCCGGAATCCGGCTGAACTGGCCGCCCTCGTCCTCGAGGGCAAGCAGCAGGAATTCCTCAACCAGGCTGATGGTCATGATGATCTTGTGGCGATGACCGACCGCTGTCGTCGGTCACGCCGCCCCCCGGCTTGCTCCAATCGGATCATAGAGTCACGGGCCGGCGGCGGCCGCAACACCGGCGCCTGGCCGCGTCTCCTGGGCGACGCGTGCCTTATGGCTCAACCAATCGTGGCGGCGTAGCTCTGAACGCCCTTTGCGCCGGACACGGCATATATCCCCATCAGGACGTTCTCATGCACCGTGTTGCCGGTGGTGACCACGCTGCTCGGATAGGCGAACGGAAGCCAGCTTGCTTCGCTGAACGAGCCGTCGGCGCGCACGGATATAGAGGCCAGCAGCGCCATGCCGGCATGCGGGCTGAGAGCGGCGAGGTTGAAGCCGGCCGGCGTCGCGGTGACGCCCTCGAAATGGGTGACGAGCGACGGCTGATTCAAGGCGCTGTAGAACTTCAGATTGGTGAAGGCCCCGGTCTCGGAATCGTAATTGACGACGTATCCCTTGTTGACGCCGCCGCCGTCCTGGCTGCCGCCGACGATCACATAGGAGGGCCCGCCAATCCGGTTCTGCCAGATGCCATAGGCCGTGGTCAGGCTGGCCGTGCCGCCGAAATCGAAGATGGTCCAGGTCTTCTTCGCGATGTTGTAGACGAAGGCGTTGGCCGACGCCGGCGTCTTCTGCAGATCGTAATTGCCGACGACCAGGTCGCCCATGGTGCTGTGCGCCAGCGTGTTTTCGACGATCTTGCCGCCGACCGCGCTGCTGGGGACGTCGATCTGCGTCCAGATGCCGCCGCCGGCCGGCGGACCCTGATAGAGCAGGCCGTGATTGCGCGTGCCGCTGTCGTCATACGTATAACAGCCGACTGCCCGGACGTTGCCGGCGCCGAGACTGGGATTGAAGGCGAATGTATCAGGACCGTAAAACGTCGCGCCCGAAATGCTCTGGCCGGAGATTGAGGGTGTGAGAATGTGTACGCCACCGGGATTTGTCGGCGACACCGGTCCGACATAGAGCAGCGGGCTTTGCACGCCGCCGACGACGGACGTACCGCTCAGCAGGACGTCCGGGCCGCCCATGCCGCGAACGCCGGTGACGAATTGATCGGAGCCGAGGATCGTGGTGGCGGTAACTTGCGGCTGTGCCGGCTTTGTCGCCATGATGTTCGGCTCCCGCGTGTCGAAGTATTCACGAAAGTATTAGCGCGATTCCGTCCAAAAGTCGCAAGTGAATATCGAAAAATCGGCCGGCTTCGACAGCAGCACTGCGCGGAATATTGCCGGCGCTTACGCCACCAGATCCGGATACAGGTTCCCCAGCGCCTGCCGCGCCCGCACCTGTTCGCCGACCACCATCTGCGCCGCGTTGCGCAGTTCGTGGCGGCTTTCGCCGCTACGCGTTTTCTGCGTGAAGCCGCGCGCCGCCGCCGTCACCGCGATCAGGCCGAGGCCTCCGGCCGCGCCGGCGATGTCCTGCGCCAGCCGGCTGGCGTCGTCCCATTTCTCCGCCGCGCAGGCCTCCGCCAGCCCGCTGCACAGAAGTTCGGCGTTCTCGATATAGGATTGCAGAATGCTGAGCAGCGAGGTGAGGCCCACCGATTTTTCCAGCGCCGCGAACGCGTCGGCATCGATCGGCGCCAGGCTCTCCGGTTCGGCCGGTGCGGCCTTTTCCGCCTGCGGCTTGCTGCGTTCGTGCAAGGCGGCGAGCACCGAGTAAAGCTCCTGCGCCGATGCCGGCCAGCGCAGCACTTCGCTCGCCGTCACCGGCGCGCGTTCGCCGCGCGTCAGGAGCGCCAGCACCGGCGCGCTCACGCCGGGCGCCGCCGCCCAATTGTCGGCGTCCGAGGCGCTGACGATCAGCGCGTCGAACGGCGCCCGCGCCGATTGCGCGATGGCGTCGGGCAGGCTCGCCGCGCCGCTGATGTGGTTGCCGAACGGCTCGAGATAGCGCGCGATCTGCGCGTCGATCCCCGCGTCGCGCGTGAACACCAGGAAATTGTGCTTCGACGGCGGCACCGCGGAGTCGGGCGGCGGCATGTCGGCATCGGCGTGGGCGTAGTCGGCCGCCGCCGACAACGGGATGCGGAACCAGAAGCTCGAGCCTTCGCCGGGCACGCTGTCGAAGCCGACTTCGCCCTTGGCGGTCTCGACGATGCGTTTGACCACCGCCAGGCCCAGCCCCATGCCCTGCTGGCGCCGCGCATAGGACGCGTCGCCCGGCGTGAACGGCTTGAACAGGCTCGGCCCGATCTCGCGCAGCACGCCCTGGCCGGTATCGCTGACCGAGAAGCGCACGGCCTCGCCGTCCTGCTCGGCGCGGATTTCCACGCCGCCGCGTTCGGTGAATTTCAGCGCGTTGTCGACCAGCTTGAGCAGCGCCTGGCGCAGCCTGCGTCCGTCGACCGCGACATGCGGCAGGTGGGCGGACGCCGTCACCGTCAGGCGCAGGCGCTTTTCCCAGGCCCGCGGCTGCAGCAGCCGTCCCACCGCGCGCGCCGCCTGTCCCGGATCGCTGTCCTCGTCCGCCAGATCGTCATTGTCGTCGCGCGCCAGCGCGATGACGTCGTCGAGCAGCATCTGCAGGCCCTTGCCCGCTTCCAGCATCACCTTCACATGGTCGCGGTGCGGCTTGTCCAGTTCGGCGCGGTCGAGCAATTGCGTCATGCCGAGCAGCGCGTTCAGCGGCGTGCGCAGCTCGTGGCTGATATTGGCGATGAAGGAGGATTTGACGCGCCCGCTGGCTTGGGCGGCATCCCGCGCGGCCTCGACTTCCTTCTTCTCGCGGCTCAGCCGCGCCACCAGGCCGACATTCTCCAGCTTGAGGAAGATGCTCTCGTCCAAAAGCCGCGCCATGCCGTTGCAATAGGTGAACAGCACGCCGCCGAACAGCGTCACCAGCACCGCCGTCAGGACCTGATACAGCCCGCCGGCCAGCAGCAGCACCACGACCAGCGGCCCCAGCGAAAACAGCGCGTGCATCAGATAGGCCGGGCGATAGGCCGAGCGCGCGATGAATTCCGTCGCCGTCATGCCGAGGAAGGCGAGCGCCAGATAGGCTTGCGCCGGAAACGAGTCCGGCACGAACCAGAACATCACGCCCACGCCCCACGTCGCGCCGGCGATCGCCGACACGAAGGTGTAGCGCCAGGCCCAGAATTTGGGATCGTCGGACGGGTTGCGCCGCTTGTAGGCGGAGGTCAGCTGTTCGGCCGCGATCACCACCGCGATCTGCAGCAGCAGCGGCATCAGCGGCAGCCAGCCGGGCTCGCGTCCCGCGAACAGAGTCGCCGGAATGCACAGAGCTGCGAAGGGCAGCGAAAGATAGTGGCGGCCGAGCGCGAACAGGATGTCGATGCGGCCTGCGAACACCGCGCTCCTGTCGTGCCCGTCCCCCTGGTTCCCGGTCATTGACGCCTTCCGCCTCAAAGCCTAGCTTCGGCGCCCTTTCCCAACGATTAAGCGTGAGCAATTCCAATGCCTTCCGGCGTTCAGACCCCCTTGCGGCCCGACCTTGGCGCGGCCGCGCGCGCCTGGCCGTTCGAGGAGGCGCGCAAGCTCGTCGCCCGCCTCGAAAAACGCCGCGCTGCCGGGCAAAACGTCGACGAGATCGTGTTCGAGACCGGCTATGGCCCGAGCGGCTTGCCCCATATCGGCACGTTCGGCGAAGTCGCGCGCACCACCTGGGTGCGAAACGCCTTCAACACGATGAGCGATGTTAAGACGCGCTTAATCGCGATCAGCGACGACATGGACGGGTTGCGCCGGGTTCCCGACAACCTGCCGCAACCGGAGATGCTCGCCGCCAATCTCGGCAAGCCGCTGACCTCGGTGCCAGATCCCTTCGGCACGCATCCAAGCTACGGCCATCACATGAACGCGCGGCTGCGCGCCTTCCTGGACACCTTCGGCTTCGATTACGACTTCCGCAGCGCGACCGAGATGTACAAGTCCGGCATCTACGACGCGGCGTTGCTGCGCGTGCTGGCCAACTACGACAAGGTGATGGAAGTCATGCTGCCGACGCTGGGCGAGGAGCGCCAGCAGACCTATTCGCCGTTCCTGCCGCTGTCGCCGCGTTCCGGAAAAGTCCTGCTGGCCAAAGTTGTCGGCCATGACGTCGCCAAGGGTACCATCACCTATGTCGAGGAAGACGGCAGCGAAGAAACCGTTCCCGTCACCGGCGGCCATTGCAAGCTGCAATGGAAGCCCGACTTCGGCATGCGCTGGGCCGCGCTGGGCATCGACTATGAAATGTACGGCAAGGAGCATCTGCCCTCGGTGCCGCTCTACAACGCGATTTGCAAGATCGCCGGCGGCGTGCCGCCCGAACAGTTCATGTTCGAACTCTTCCTCGACGAGACCGGCCAGAAAATCTCCAAGTCCAAGGGCAACGGCCTGACCATCGACGAATGGCTGACCTACGCGCCGGCCGAGAGTCTGGCGCTTTACATGTTCCAGAAGCCGCGCGTCGCCAAGCGCCTCTATTTCGACGTCATCCCCAAGGCGGTGGACGACTACATCGCGCTGCTCGAAGCCTACCACTCCAACCAGATGAGCGAGGCCGAGCGCCTCGAGAGTCCGGTCTGGCACATCCATGCCGGACATCCGCCGGCCGAGCGCTATCCGGTCAGCTTCGCGCTGCTTTTGACGCTCGTCACCGCCTCGAACGCGCACAATCGCGACGTGTTGTGGGGCTTCATCCGCTCCTACGCGCCGCATGCCTCGCCTGCGGGCAATCCGGGCCTCGATCGCCTGGCCGATTTCGCGCTGCGCTATTTCGAGGACTTCGTGAAGCCGACCAAGCGTTACCGCGCGCCCAGCGACAAGGAACGCGCCGCGCTCGCCGATCTGGCAAGCCGCTTCAAGGCGATGCCGGGCGAGCGCGACGCCGAGACCGTGCAGAACGTGGTCTACGCCGTCGGCAAGGAGCACGGCTTCGAGCCCCTGCGCGACTGGTTCAAGGCGCTTTACGAAGTCCTGTTCGGCCAAAGCGCCGGCCCGCGCTTCGGCTCCTTCGCCGCCCTGTTCGGCGCCAAGGAAACCGCCGATTTGATCCGCCGCGCGCTGGCGGGTGAATTCGCGGGCGCAGCGTGAAAGCTCCGTTATCATCCCCGGCGAGCGCTGCGCAGCAGCGCGAGGGAAGGGGACCCAGGCGGATAGGCTGGAGACGGTCTCACCACCTGGGTCCCCTTCCCTCGCCGCGCGAAGTGCGCGGCTCGCCGGGGATGACAGCGGTGATGGTGTTTCTATGCACCCTCGCGGCATCCCCCGCCTTCGCCGCGCCCACCCCCTATGATATCTACGCCGCCGGCCATTACGCCGACGCGATCAAGGCCGGCACGGCCGCCGGCACCGCATCCGGTTTTCTCGTCGCGACGCGCGCCGCGCTGGCCGACGCCACGACGCGCCGCGCGACGTGCCTGGATTGTCTGCGGCGCGCCGAGAGCTTCGCGCGCAAGGCCACCGCGCTCGATCCCCATCTCGCCGACGCGCATGTCTATCTTGCCGTGGCGATGGGCTACGAGGCGCGCATCGTCGGGCCGGTCTGGGCGCGGGCGCACAACTATCCGGGCCAGGCGAAAGACGAACTCGACGCCGCGCTCGCCATCGATCCGAAGGATCCCTGGGCGCTGGCGGCGCTCGGCGGCTGGAACGTTGAGATCGTGCGCACCGGCGGCGACTATCTGGCGAGCTGGCTCTACGACGCCACCGTCGACAAGGGCCTCGCTGTCTTCGCCGCCGCCTTCAAGGTGGCGCCCGACAATCTCGCCATCCGCTATCAGTACGCCCTGTCGCTCAGCGGCTACGATGCAGATCGCTTTGCCAAAGAGATCAAGGACGCCTTCGCCCGCATCGCCAAACTCAAACCCGCGACCGCCTACGAAGCGCTCGCCCGCGCCCGCGCCGCCGAGCTCTCGATCCTGCTCGCCAAATCCGACCGCGCGAGCTTCGACGCCAAGGTGCACGCGTATCAAGGATATCCGTAGCGCATCTTCTTTCCTCCCCCGTTGTTACGGGGGAGGG
>Ga0207929_1000413_pt1 | contig 11781 bp, 10 predicted proteins | sample NGESurdeep072012_FD_184466 | JGI IMG/M metagenome (GOLD analysis project Ga0207929, IMG submission 184466) | Arctic peat soil microbial communities from Barrow, Alaska - NGEE Surface sample 53-1 deep-072012 (SPAdes) | ecosystem: Environmental > Terrestrial > Soil > Wetlands > Peat ... | reverse complement strand
CTTCGGCGTCGACGATGTACCACTGGTGCTCGATATCCCGCGGGGTCGCGGAGTAGGTCTTCATGTGAAGCGGAACGGTATGGAAGTGCCGGCCCCCTTGTCGGTAGAGTAGGGTTCCAAGCGGTTGGTTGCGACTAAGTGGTTTTACGACAGCCTTTTAAGGTATCCGGGACAGGTGGGCATGTCAACCGCGGGACGCTCCGCGAAACGGAGACCACCTCCCCTCACGTTTCGCTATTCGAGGGCGACCAGTAGCGCCCCCTTTTCAACGGCGGTTCCGGGCGTGACCTCCACGCTTTTCACAGTTCCGGCCGCGGTGGCGCGCAGCTCGTTCTCCATCTTCATCGCTTCCATCACGACTATCCCCTGACCCGCTTCAACCCGGTCGCCGACGCTGACGTTGACTCGCACGATCAGGCCCGGCATCGGTGCGATGATCGGAGCTGGCCCCGTCGGTACAGCACTCGCCGCAGAGAGATCGCGGATCGAACGGATTCGCTCGTCGAGCGCCTCGGTCTCGAACCGATAGCCGTCCACCCAGAGCGTGTACCTTCCTCGCCCCTGCCGCTTCTCGGCGACAACGCGATAGACGGGGGTTCCCAGCTTGACCATTCGCACCGGGCTTCCTTCGATGTCGGAAAGCTCGGCGTGCACCGGCGCGTCGTCTTCGTAGCGAACGCCCTCCGGCTCGATCGAGACCGTTTTGCGCTGATCGTTCAGCTGCACGACGTATCTCATGCCGACTCTCCCGCGGGACGCAGATCGCAGACCGTTTCGACGTGTGCCGTTTGCGGGAACATGTCGAACGCGCGCAGCGACTCGATTCTGTAGCTCGGAAGGCGCGAGAGGTCACGAGCCAGCGTCGCCGGATTGCAGCTCACGTAGATCACGCCGCGAAGGTGCCCCACTTCTGCCTCGAGCGTGTCGGTCACGCGCGAGTCCACTCCGGCGCGCGGAGGATTGAGTACCACGAGATCGGCGGGAAGCAGTCCCGGAAGCGCATCCTCCACTCTCGCCCGAATCGCGCGGGACGGCTCCGCGAGCTTCGATGCGGACCAGGCCGACGCATCGGGGTCGAGCTCGACCGCGGTCACCCTTACACCCTGCTCACTCAGCGAGATTGCGGTGTGTCCAGCGCCGGAGTAGGCATCGATCACCGTTCTGGGCTCGAACGAGCGGGCGCGGTCGAGCACGTAAGACCGAAGGATCTCGGCCATCTCGGCATTCACCTGCGCGAACGACGCGCTTGGATCGCGATCCTGCCGCTTGTCATATAGAAGGCGGCGCGGCTTGTCCTCGGCCGGCTCCCACCACACCGCTGAGATCGAAGGGACCGCGGCGGAGAACTGGTCGCGTGCGGCCCAGCTCTGCCCGCCGATCATCACGAAAGTCGGCCCGCCGCTCGTGATGCGGACGCTTCCGCGCAGCTCCTTCGCGTCCGGGAAATAGGCATCGGCCTCCATGACTTCACGCCACGCGGCGACGACGCGACGGTCCGTGATCGGACAATCGGAGAGAGCAAAAATGCGCGAGGGATCATCGTAAGGATGAAGCCCCGCGATCCAGCGCGCTCCGCGTCGGCGCATCGCGAGCGTGAGCTTCGTTCGATAATGCCATTCCTTGGGGCTGCGCTCGATCTGAGGTGCGTCGACGATGCGCTTCCCGATGCGCTGCACGGAATCGCGGATGATCGTCTGCTTGGCCGCCAGCTGGGACTCGTACGTCATGTGCTGCAGCTGGCAGCCGCCACAGTTGTCTCTCGTGTAGTGCGGGCAGGACGGCTCGATCCGAACGGGAGAGGGAGACACGATGCTCCTGAGCGCGCCGCGCGCGAAATGCCCTTTGCCCGATATCTGCGCCATCACGACATCGCCGGGCGCCGTCCGCGGAACGAACACGACGAGCCCATTGCTCCTTCCGACGCCGTCTCCGCCCGCCGCGATCGAGTCGATAGAAACGCTGACGACAGCCATCAGTCGCGCAGCGCCTCGATGCGCGCAGCCTGCTTCCACGAATCGAGCGCGACATCGCTGCCCCTGGCTGGAAGAGTTGCGCCGCCTGCGGCGGTCGAGACCGCGCGCGCTCCCCTGTCTCGCTCCGCCAGCAAAGCGCCGGCGATCGCCGCGACTCGAACGGACTCTTCGCTGGGCGGACGCTCGAGAATCGAAGAGAGACGCCGCTCGAGCCACTGAATGTCGATGGCGCCGCGACGGAACTCGTCGTCATCCATGACTCGAATGTGGAAATCGCGCGAGGTCTCCACGCCCTGGATGATCAGATCTACGAGAGCACGCCGCATCCGCGTTACCGCCTGCTCCCGATCGGCGCCCCAGACAATGAGCTTGGCGAGCATCGGATCGTAGTAGAGGCCGATCTCGCTTCCCGATTCCACACCGCCATCCCACCGCACTCCCGGGCCGCTCGGCAAATGCAGGTGCTGAATTCGTCCGGTAGATGGAAGGAAGTTGTTCGACGCGTCTTCGCTGGTGATGCGGCACTCGATCGACCAGCCGTGCGGCACTATCTCCTCCTGCTTGAACGGGAGCTTTTCACCCGCGGCGATTCGCAGCTGCCACTGCACGATGTCGATTCCGGTCACGAGCTCCGTCACCGGATGCTCGACCTGGAGTCGCGTGTTCATCTCCAGGAAGTAAAACTCCCCGCTCTGATCGAGAAGAAATTCGCAGGTGCCGGCATTCACGTAGCCCGCGGCGCGGACCGCGCGCACTGCCGTCTCACCCATCTTTCGCCTCAGCTCCGGAGTGACCGCGACACTCGGAGACTCCTCGATCATCTTCTGGTGCCGGCGCTGGACCGAGCACTCGCGCTCGCCGAGCGAGAGAACGGTGCCGTGCGAATCAGCGAGGATCTGAATCTCGACGTGCCGGGGCCGCGCCACGAATTTCTCCAGATACACTGCGTCGTCGCCGAACGCGCTCTTCGCTTCCCTTCGCGCCGCTTCGAGCGCGCCCGCCAGCTCCTTCGGCGCTGAGACCACGCGCATCCCCTTTCCCCCACCGCCCGCCGCGGCCTTCAGCAGCACCGGATAGCCGAACTTCTTCGCGATCTTCTCGGCTTCCTTCGCGTTCTCGAGGGGTTCGGTCGTTCCCGGAACCACCGGAACTCCGGCAGCGACCGCGAGCGTCCTCGCGGCCGTCTTGCTTCCCATCGCCGCGATCGCCTCGGCCGGCGGTCCGATCCAGACGATCCCCGCATCGCGGACGGCTCGCGCGAACCATTCACGCTCGGAGAGAAATCCGTAGCCGGGATGAATCGCTTCCGCCTTCGTCATCTTCGCGGCTTCGATGATCCTCTCGCCGCGCAGATAGCTCTCGCTCGAGGGCGGCGGCCCGATCATAACGGCTTCGTCCGCCTCGCGGACGTGCGGGGCGCGCACGTCGGCCTCGCTGTACACCGCAACCGTTCTTATCCCAAGCTCGTGGCAGGCGCGAATGACGCGCAGAGCGATCTCGCCACGATTCGCGATGAGAACTTTCTTGAACATCAGGAGTCGGCCGACGTCAGAGCCTGCGCTCTTGATCCATCAGAGCGGAATGTTGCCGTGTTTCTTGGGCGGATTCTTGTCGCGCTTCGTCTGTAGCGATTCGAGCGCGTCGATGAGGGCGGGCCTGGTATCGCGCGGATCGATGATGTCGTCGAGATAACCGCGACCGGCCGCGATGTACGGGTGAGCGAACTTTTCTCGATATTCCACGATCTTCGCCTCGGTCGCCGCCGCTTCGTCCTTGCTCTCGGAGATCTCCTTCCTGAAAAGAATCTCCACCGCACCCTTTGGTCCCATCACGGCAATCTCCGCCGTCGGCCAGGCGACGTTGAAGTCGCCGCGGATGTGCTTCGAGCTCATGACGTCGTACGCTCCGCCATACGCCTTGCGCGTGATCACAGTGAGCTTGGGCACCGTCGCCTCGCAATAGGCGTAGAGGAGCTTCGCCCCGTGCTTGATGATCCCGCCGTGCTCCTGCGCGGTGCCCGGCAAAAAGCCCGGCACATCCTCGAACGTCACGAGCGGAATGTTGAACGCATCGCAGAAGCGGATGAAGCGCGCGGCCTTGAGCGACGCGCTGATGTCGAGCACTCCGGCGAGCACGGCCGGCTGGTTTGCCACCACGCCGACGCTGAATCCGCCGAGGTGGGCGAAGCCGCAGATGATGTTCTTCGCGTACTCACGCTGCACTTCGTAGAACTCGGCGTCGTCGACGACACGCGTGATCACCTCGTGCATGTCGTACGGCTTGTTGGCGTTGTCCGGAACGACATCGAGGAGCGATTCTTCGCGCCGGTTGCGAGGGTCGGTGCCCGGTCCCCGCGGCGCGGGCCCAAGATTGTTCGATGGAATGAAGCGGAAGAGATCGCGGATGTGTTGGAGGCATTCCGGCTCGGAGTCGCAGGCGAAATGGGCGACGCCCGACTTGGCGGCGTGCGTGTCGGCGCCCCCCAGCTCCTCCATCGTGACATCTTCGTGGGTCACCGTTTTCACGACGTTGGGACCGGTCACGAACATGTACGACGTGCCACGCACCATATAGGTGAAATCGGTGATCGCCGGAGAATAGACGGCACCCCCCGCACAGGGCCCAAGCACCGCCGAGATCTGGGGGACGACGCCCGAGGCGAGCGTGTTGCGAAGAAATATCTCCGCGTATCCGCCGAGTGAGACGACGCCTTCCTGGATGCGCGCTCCGCCCGAGTCGTTGAGGCCAATCACCGGCGCGCCGTTCCGCATCGCCAGGTCCATGATCTTCACGATCTTTTCAGCGAAAGACTCGGAGAGCGACCCGCCGAATACGGTGAAGTCCTGCGAGAAGACGTAGACGAGCCTGCCGTCGATCTTCCCGTGTCCGGTGATGACTCCATCTCCGTAGAACTTCTGAGCCTCGAGGCCGAAATCGGTCGAGCGGTGGACCACAAAGCGGTCAAGCTCGACGAACGAGCCCTCGTCGAGCAGAAGCTCGAGTCGCTCGCGGGCGGAGAGCTTTCCCTTTTCGTGCTGTGTCTTGAGCCGCGCTTCGCCTCCGCCCAGCTCGGATTCGGCGCGCCGGCGCTCCAGGAGGTCGAGCTTGTCTCGCATCGTCATTGGAGCGAAAAGCTAACGCTCCGCGCAGTGGGCATCTAGCGCCGTTCGGAGCGGACGGAGCAAACCTGGCAAGGACGGCGCATGCATTGCTATCGTTCCCGTTGTACTGATAGCATTAAAAAACAACCCGCCCGACTTGACTCCACCACGAAGAAGATCACGTAAGCCGCGTAAGCGCGGGGTGCGCCGCCCCGCGCAACAGCACACATCGCTGCCGACGAGTCGCAACGCGTACATGGAGACGCGCCAGTGGCTGCTCGATCGGCACGGACCGGTGTGCGCCTACTGCGAGCGTCGCGTCAGCTCGAAGACGATCACAATGGATCACGTCACGCCGCGAAAAGGCAAGACGGCGTACGATCGGCGCGACAACCTCGTCCTCGCCTGCCCGGCGTGCAACGCGCTCAAGGCCGATCAGCCATTTCTGGCATTCTTGCTGGCGCGACGGGCGCGCGCGGCGAGCCTGGTGCGCTACGGAGGGCACCTGAGTCCGATGCTGCTCGACCTCGCGAGAGAGATTGCGGGACCGGAAGCCTCGGCGCGCGCGGAGCGGCTCGCGGACCCGGACTACCCCTACCTGGACTAGGAGCCCGTCGGCTCCAGCTCGCCCTTTGTTGGGGCTGCGTCACTCGCGGTCTCGGCCCGCGCCTGAGGTGCGCTCGCCCCTGACTTTGGCGCCCCAGCTACAGCGGCGCGGCGCGTCTTCGGCTTGAGTCTCTTCTTGATGAACCCGAGCACATCCATCTCGTGCTGACGAAGCGTGGGTCCTTTCGTCTTGCGCTTGTTCCAGTGGCGCTCCGGCAGCCGGCGTAGAACCGAGCCTTCCAGATACGCTTCGATGAGCACCGGATGGATGTAGTACTTGCGGCAGACGCTCCGGGTATTGCCGAGCCTCTTGGCGGTGACGTCGACCGCCGCAACGACGTTCTTCTCAGCGTCCCGCTTGGTCTTGGCCGGCCCCATCTGCCGCAGGGCTTCCGCCACGAGCATCGTCCCGGCCCAGGTACGGAAATCCTTTGCCGTGATTTCTCGTCCGGTGACTTCCTGCAGGTACGCGTTCACGTCTTCCGCGTCGACTTCCTGCCGCTTTCCATCGTCGTCCAGGTACTTGAACAACTCCTCGCCGCGGAGAGCCTGACAGCGCTGCACGATGCGCGCGATGCGCTTGTCGGTGACCGAGACTGCGTGCTGAATCCCGCTCTTTCCACGAAACTCGAAGCGAAGCTCCGATCCCACGACGGCAACGTGCCGGCGGCGCATGGTGGTAAGCCCGAACGACTTGTTGGATTTCCTGTACTCGTCCGATCCGATTCGGATCAGCGTCCTCTCCAGCAGCCATACTACGGTCGCCATGATCTTGTCGCGGTCGAGTCCCTCCTTCGCGATGTCGGTTTCGACGCGCTCGCGGATCTTCCACAGCACATCGCTCAGCTCGAACATCCGCTCGAACTTGGTTCCGTCGCGGTGCTGGCGAAAATGTGGGTGGTAGCGATACTGCTTGCGGCCGCGCGCATCGCGGGCCGTCACCTGAAGGTGTCCGTCCTCGTGCGGGCAGATCCACACATCGGTCCACGCCGGCGGAATCACCAGCGACCGTAATCGATGGAGAGACTCGCGCGACCGGATCACGACGCCGTCGGGACCGACGTACGTGAAGCCACGGCCGTGGCGCTGACGGCGAATTCCCGGCATCGCATCGGTGACGTACGTGAGGCCCGCCGCTACGGCGGACCCCATGTATTCGTGAGAGACAGACTGGCCCAGCTTTCCTCCTCGAACTCGCGCGCTCAGTAGTCACGCCTCATGCCGTGAGACGGAGAGGCGGGGCGTCCGATATGGACGAGACGAGGGCGGGGTGGCAACCTTTTTTTGCGCCCTCGACCGCTGGACCGCTCGTATGGCCACCCGCGGCTCGGGGTCGATCCGGGTCGGGAGCGGCACGCATGCCCGCAGGCTCAATCCAGCTCGTCGAGATTCCGCAACTGGGGGATTTTCCACGAGGTCACTCCGACTACTCCGAGAGTTATCAGCCCCCCGAAGATCACCGAGCGAACGGTGCCAAGCAGCTTCGCCGCGACACCCGACTCGAAGGATCCGATCTCGTTCGACGAGCCGATGAAGATCTGGTTGACCGCGGACACGCGCCCGAGCATTTGTGGCGGCGTGCGAATCGTCAGCAGCGTCGATCGGATCACGACGCTCACGTTGTCGACCATTCCGCTGATGAAGAGGAGCACCAGCGAGACCCAGAACCACCTCGACAACGCAAACAGAATCCAGCACAGGCCGAACGCGGCAACGCAGATGAAAAGTGTCCGTCCGGCCTTCCGCAGCTTACGGTGGACGAGCAGAAGCGAGATGAGCACGGCGCCGGCCGCCGGCGCGGCACGGAGTATTCCCAGCCCCTCAGGACCAACGAGAAGAATCTCCGACGCGAAGATCGGAAGCAGCGCTGGCGCTCCGCCGAACAGCACCGAAAAGAGGTCGAGAAGCTGCGCGCCCAGCAGCTCGGGCTGGGTCAACAGGAAGCGAATCCCGACCGTGAGATTCTCGCCAATGGTCAATTCCGTGGCGGCCGCCGGCAGGCGGGTGTACGCAATCTGCCCGAACAGAAGCAGCGCGATCGCGCACAGGATCGTTTCCACGATGTAAGCCAGCCGCGCGCCGGAAAACCCGTAAATCATTCCGCCAGCCGCGGGGCCAACGACGGCAGCGAATTGCCAGAGGGACGACCGCCACGTGATCGCATTCCTGTAGGTCTCGCGCGGCACGATCTCGGCTCCAAGCGCGGTCCGCGCCGGCTGGAGAAAGCTTCTCGCGAGTCCGCTGACGCAAACGACCGCGTAGATCGGGACTATCGTCCTGCCCAGCAGCGGCCGCGCATAGATGGTCAGAAGAAGGAGCGCGACTCCGCAGCCCGACTGAACCGCGAGCGCGATGAGCGACAGCAGCTTTCGGTCGTGCCGGTCGGCGATGTGGCCAGCGTAGAGGGCCGCGGCAATGAAGGGCAGCGCTTCGGCCAGCCCCACCAGTCCAAGCGAAAGTGGATCCTTCGTGAGGGCGTACACCTGCCACGCCACGACCGTCGCCTGGATCTGCGTTCCCAGCGTCATCGCCACCAGGCTGGCAACGTACCAGAGAAAGTTGGTGTTGCGCAGCGATATGTACGGATCGTGTCGCTCTGCCATTCCTCGCGCTTGGGGACGGGACGCCGGATGATACCGAACCGGTACCGCCTCGGCAATTATTCAGACGTGGCGGCCGGCGCGCGAGGGCGTTCTATTTGTTGTGGCGGGAAATTCAGCGTCCCGAGGAGGCAATCGTGAGTACGGCAACCCCAGTGAAAGCGAGCGCGACAAAACCGGCGAAGTCGGAATTCCCTCCCTACTACGAGAAGTACATTACGCTTGTCCCGAACGGCGATGTGATCTCGACGCTCACGGCCCAGATGACCGAAACGCAGTCGCTTCTTTGCGCCCTTCCGGCGTCGGTCGCGACCTACCGGTACGCGCCCGACAAATGGAGCGTGAACGAGGTCGTCGGACACCTGATCGACAGCGAGCGAATCTTCACGGGACGCGCTCTCAGGTTTGCGCGGAATGATGCCACGCCGATCCCCGGCTTCGAGCAGGACGACTACGTTCGCAACGCCACGTTCGACGCGTATCCTCTCTCCGAGCTCGCTTCAGAGCTCGAGACGGTGCGCCAGTCCACCATCCTCTTCTTCAGGCACATGGACGAGCAGGCCTGGACTCGGCGCGGGCTCGCGAACAACGCTGAAGTCTCCGTGAGGGCGCTCGCCTACATCATCGCGGGCCACGAGCTTCACCACCTCGAGATCCTCCGCGCGAGATATCTCTAGCGCGGAGGAATGCGCCGGGACAAGCTCCCAGCCAGGACGCTGCCAGGCTTACAGCCCCCTGTTTCCGTTCTGTGGAGGCATCCGCGCACGACGATCCGTCCTGTAGGGCCTACGCTACCAGCAGCGAGCTCGCTTGCCAGTTGATTCCGAGGAGGGCGTTCGCAACCGTCGGATCGAAGTGACTCCCGGCCCTGCGCTTGATCTCGGCGAGCGTGTCGTCCATTCCCCACGCCGGCCGGTAGGGACGGTCATGGGTGAGCGCGTCGAGAAAGTCTGCCGCCGCGACTATGCGCGCTTCGAGCGGAATGCTCTGACCCGAGACGCGGTCGGGATAACCCGACCCGTCCCACCATTCGTGATGGCTGCGGGCGATTCGCTGCGAGAAGCGGACAAGCTCCGAGCGGCCCTTCGAGAGCATTCTCGATCCGATCACGGTGTGGGTCTTCATGATCTCGAACTCTTCCCCGGTAAGCGGGCCAGCCTTGAGCAGGATGTTGTCCGGGATTCCGACCTTGCCGATGTCGTGCAGGGGGGCGGCGCGGCTGATCAGCTCCAGCGTCGCCGACTCGAGGCCGATCGCTTCCCCCAGCCTCGCCGAGATCTGCGCGACTCGCTTGGTGTGATTGCCGGTGTCGTCGTCCCGGAATTCGACGGCGGCCGCGAGCCTCTCCAGAACCTCGAGCTGTGATTGCTCGAGCTCCCTCGTGCGCTCCGTGACCTTCTGCTCCAGCTCGGTGTTCTGGCGGCGAAGCTTCCGATAAAGGAAATGCGTTTCAAGGAGATTTCGAATCCTGAGGAGTACTTCCGCGGAGTCGAACGGCTTACTCAGGAAGTCCTTTGCTCCGAGTGCGAGGGCGCGGCGCTTGGCGTGGGCGCTGTCATCCGCGGTAATCATGATTACTGGCACCTGCTCCGAGTCGCCATTCTGCGCGACGATTTCTTCCAGGACCTGGAACCCGTCTTTACCGCTCATGTGAACGTCGAGCAGAACGAGATCAGGCTTGAACTGCTTATGAAGCGCGTGGGCGTCCACTGAACTGGTCGTTGACGCAATATCCTCGTATCCGGCTTTCGCAAGGATTTGCTCAAGGAGGCGAACGTTCGCCTCCTGGTCGTCGATGATGAGGATCCGCCCCAGCTTGTCACGCCGTGGCATCTTGGTCTGTGACACCTAGGCGGAGGTCGTCGGGGGCTTGCTCAGAACCGCGCGTACGGCCGAACAAAGCGCGTCCGCCGTAAACGGCTTCTGGAGGAAGTCAGTCTCCGACTTCTGGATTCCGCGACGAAGTATTTCGTTGTCGGTGTATCCCGACATGAACAGAACTCTCAGTCCGGGGCTGAGCTCGTGCAGCTCGTCGACCATGCCGCGCCCGCCAAGCGTCGGCATCTCGACGTCTGTGAGAACGAGATCTATTTCGCCTACCTGTTCGGCGGCAATGCGGAGCGCCATGGCGCCATCTGACGCCTCGAGAACGTGGTAACCGGCCTCAGTGAGCACACGCTTCCCCAGCTTGCGAAGCGATTTCTCGTCGTCGACGAGAAGAATGGTTTCGCGGCCGGTGGGCGCTCCGTGCTTCAGGCGTCTGACCTTCGACGAATTCCTCCCGGCTGATTCGCGGTCGGCTGTCTCTTCACCCGACTCCTTCATCGGAGAGCCGGGAAGCGGAAGCGAGCTCGCGCCTCGATCGAGGCCGGTGGCTTGCGGCAGAACTCGCCGGCTCGTGAGCAGCAGCTTCTTGGTGATCGCTTCCGCACGTTCGGCGGCCAGGCGAATCTCGCCTGCTTCCTGGGTCGAGAGCTTAGCTTCGCCTAAACTCGACTCGATGATATCCGCGTTCATGCGAATGACGGTGAGAAGATTGTTCAGCTCGTGCGCGCCGCGGCTCGCCAGGTCAGCGAAGGTGTGGAGCTCCTGGGTTCTGAGGGCGAGCGTCTCTTCGACAGGGCGTCCCGCCGTGAGGTCTTCGATCGCGAGGAGAACCGTGGCTTCGGCGGGGTCCGCGGAGGGGACGAGTCGCGCGCTTAGCCACAGGACTCCTCGGCCACCTTCCTTTTCGTCGTGAACCAGCTCGAAGTGATCCGACTGCGGTTCCCCGCCAAGAACGGTCTCGAGCATGGGGCGGAGTTGTTTGTCCCACGTCATTCCACCGAGCTCGTAGACCTTGTGCCCGACGCATTCAGCGGGTGCAAGGCGAAACATGGTGTAGAAGGCTTTGTTGGCAGCGCGCACGTTGAGCTCGGAGTCGAGAACCAACAGCGCTTCGCTTGGGGCAGAGGAGCTAATCATTCACGCGATGTGGCAGTGGGGAATGGAACGCAATCCGACCCTAGTAGGACGACTAGGAGGGGGGTTGAGTATCGAAAGGATTGGGGGGGGGAGGGCGCTGCAGCGACGCCGCGAGCCTCACTCCTTTGGCGAAGCACAACACAATCAATCTTGAACACCGCGTCCGCAAAAAGAAAATGGCTCGCCCAAAAAGGAGCGAGCCATTCACTCGAGCCGCGTCGCGTCTACGCCGGCTCTTCTATGAAGGAGTCTGGCGGCGTCGGAATCGGATCCGACAGGTTGTAGTCGTCGGATTCCATCGGGATGACCTTGGACGGCGTCTCCGGACGGGGAGGCTGCTCCGAGGGAATCGCGGTCACAGCCAGAACGATGCGGCGATGAATCGGATCGACCTCGAGAACTCTGAGATCGAGGTTCATCGTCTCGTAGACGATGTCCGCAGGACTGCTCACCGGCTGTCCGAAATTGAGCTGGCTCACTGGAACGAAGCCTTCGATGTCGTTGCCGATATCGACGACCACGCCCTTGTCCATCAAT
>Ga0207929_1000412_pt1 | contig 11782 bp, 7 predicted proteins | sample NGESurdeep072012_FD_184466 | JGI IMG/M metagenome (GOLD analysis project Ga0207929, IMG submission 184466) | Arctic peat soil microbial communities from Barrow, Alaska - NGEE Surface sample 53-1 deep-072012 (SPAdes) | ecosystem: Environmental > Terrestrial > Soil > Wetlands > Peat ... | reverse complement strand
GGCGACCGAGGAGAAAGACATCGCCTTCCACCAAGTGCATCGCGAAGATGGTGGCCGGATCAAGTACAAGCGGGTGTGTTCGATCGACGGCGAAGAAGTCGCGTACAACGACATCGCCAAAGGCTACGAGCTACCGGACGGCGACGTGGTCGTGCTCACCGATGACGACCTGGCCGAGTTGCCACTGACCTCAAGCCGCGAAATCGACGTGCTCCAGTTTGTGCCGCTCGACCAGGTCGACCCCATCTACTTCAACAAGAGCTACTACCTCGAGCCCGATGCGCGCGCAACGAAGCCGTACGTGCTGCTGCGCAACGCGCTGGAGAAGTCGGGTCGGGTCGCGATTGTCAAGGTCGCCCTGCGACGTCGCGAAGCCCTCGCTGCGCTTCGGGTGCGTGAAGGCATCATCACCCTCGAAACGATGCTGTGGCCCGACGAGGTGCGTAGCCCAGAGTTCGGCTTCCTCGACGAAAGCGTCGAGGTGCGGCCGGCCGAGATGACCATGGCTGCGTCGTTGGTCGAGTCGCTGTCGGGTGACTTCGATCCGAGTGCGTTCAGCGACCAATACCGGGCCGCGATCGAGTCGGTCGTCGAGGCCAAGATCGAAGGCCGCGACCTGATCCCGGCTCCCGACACGACCGAGGACGCGACGTCGGGCAAGGTCGTCGACCTGGTCGCGGCCCTGCAGGCCAGCATCGATGCGGCCAAGGCTCGACGGGGAGAGGTGGCCGAGTCGGCGCAGGTCGCCCGCGCGGCCAGCAAGCCAGCCGCCAAGCCGGTGAAGGGCGCGGCCGCGAAGAAGCTGGCAACCAAGCCGGCCAAGAAAGTTGCCGCTACGAAGACGACGGCCACGAAGACCGCCGCGGCGAAGGCCACGAGGCACGCGGCGGTCGCTCCGGAACCCGTGAAAAAAGTCACGCGAACACGCCGATCGGCCTAAAACCTCGCGCATCCGGCGCTCAAGCATTCGGCCTCGCACGCCGACCTCGGGTGTAAGGGTCGCCATGCCTTGTCGCGGCGCGGCCTGCCGTCTCACCCACGCAGCTTTGGAGCTCCCGTGACCATCAGCGATCACCGTGACATTGTCGCGGCGCTGCGTGAGGTCCCAGGGGTGGCCGACGCCGACGTGGAGCCCGATACCGACGGCGACGGACTCGGTCTCCTGCGCCTCGGTCTGGCTCCCGGCGTCGACGAGGTAGAGGTCGCCAGTGCGGTCGGTCGATTGCTGCGCGAGCGGTTCGGACTCGGCGTTGACGCCGACCGGGTGCAGCTGGTGGAAGACATGCAAGCTGACGCCGAAGACCCCGACATCGAAGACGACGAAGACCAGGACGCCGACCGGTTCAGGCCAGCGATCCGCCGCATGCACATCATCTCGTCGGGCCTGCAAGTTGCCGCTGAGGTGACGCTGTCGGTGGGTGACAAGGTCGCGCTCGGCCGGGCCGAGGGCACCGCAACGCAGACTGGCGTGCAGCGCGCAGTTGCGACCGCCACCTTGCACGCAGTCGAGGAGTTGCTCGATGGCAAGGCCCGCTTCGAGCTCGACTTGGTCGAGCTCACCCCGAATGGCCGCGACCGTGCAGTCATCGTTGCTCTAACCATGCTGAGCTCGGGCGGCAGCGAAAAGCTCACCGGCGCTGCCGGCGTCCGCGAAGATGTCAGGCAGGCCGCGATTCGGGCCACCCTCGACGCGCTGAACCGTCGCGTCGAGCACATGGTTAGCTAGGCGCTCGCTCGACTGCGCTCAGCGCACCCGAACGTGATAGACCCGACGGATGGACGCCGACCCCTGGCCCGGCCAGCTATGGCCCACGCCGTCCGGCCCGATCTTCGTGCGCGCTCCGCGCCCGCTACCGCTGGGGGTTGATCACGTTTACGTGATCAACCCCCCCGAGGACACCTCCGCAACCATGTCCTCGGGGGGTGACGCCTGTCCTCGGCCGCCGGAGAACGGTGCCGGCACCCGCGAACCCGTGCTGTTCGTGCACGGTCTGGGCGGTGAATCGCTCGACTGGGCCGATGTCGCAGCCCAGCTCGGCGACGGCGTCGACTGCTACGCGCTCGACCTGCCGGGCTTCGGCGACTCCCCGCTGCCCACCGACGGCGATCTTTCCCTGGACGGCGCCGCCCGCGCGGTTGCCGCCGTGGCCGCGCTCATCGGGCCGCCGGTCCACCTCGTCGGCAACTCCCTCGGCGGAGCGACAGCGGTCAGATTGGCCGCAGAACGCCCCGACCTGGTCAGGTCGCTCACCCTGATCTCGCCAGCGCTGCCCGACCTGCGCCCGCGCTTCGCCAGCGCCCAACTCACCGTCGCGTTGTTGCCCGTGATCGGTCCGCTGATCGTGCGTGCGGTCATCCGGGCCGACCCCGAGTGGATGGCCAAGCGCGTCTACGCCCTCTGTTACGGCAACCCGAAGGCCGTCACACCCGAGCGGCACGCGCGCGAGCTCGCCACCTTGCGCCGCCGGGCCGCCCTTCCGCACAGCCCGCTCGTCTACCGGTCGTCGCTGCGGACGACGGTGGGCTCGTACCTCGACCGTTCACCGCGCCGGCTTTGGCGCCAGGCGGCAGCGGTCGGCGTCCCGACGTTGGTGCTCTATGGCGAGCGCGATCGGCTGGTCGCGTCGCGGGTTGCGGTAAGGGCGCAGACCACGATCCCGGACGCCGAGTTGCTGAGGTTGCCTGATGTCGGTCACGTCGCCCACCTCGAACAACCCAGGCAGGTGGCGGCGGCGATGCGGGCGTTCCTTGAGCAGGCCCGGGGAGCTGACCAACCAGGTCTGATTCGGGGAATGGGCGACCCTCGTGGGACCGTTGTTCACCGTACGACTGTTGACCTCACCGACGTATCCGCTCGAGTTACTGATGGAGTTCGACGTGTCCCTGCCGCCCCCTACACCGCCGTTGGTCGAGCCGGCCGAGAGCTTGACCATTGAAGAAGTCAGGCGCTACTCGCGGCACCTGATCATTCCCGACGTTGCGATGTCGGGTCAGAAGCGGCTGAAGAACGCGCGCGTGCTCGCGATCGGTGCCGGTGGTCTGGGTTCGCCGACGCTGATGTACCTCGCCGCGGCTGGTGTCGGCACCCTTGGCGTCATCGACTACGACACCGTCGACGAGTCGAACCTGCAACGCCAAATTATCCATGGCCAGAGCGATATCGGCCGGTCGAAGGCGCAGTCAGCACGCGACTCGATCAAAGAAATCAACCCGCTGGTTAACGTCGTGTTGCACGAAGAGCGGCTCGAGAACGACAACGTCTTCGAGATCTTCAACCAGTACGACCTCATCGTCGATGGCACCGACAACTTCGCCACCCGCTACCTGGTGAACGACGCCTGCGTGCTGCTGAACAAGCCCTACGTGTGGGGCTCGATCTACCGGTTCGACGGGCAGGCGTCGGTGTTCTGGGCCGAGAACGGCCCCTGCTACCGCTGCCTCTACCCGGAGCCCCCGCCGCCCGGCATGGTGCCGTCGTGCGCCGAGGGTGGCGTGCTCGGCGTGCTGTGCGCATCGATCGGGTCGATCCAGGCCACTGAGGCGATCAAGCTGCTCACCGGCATCGGTGAATCGCTGGTTGGTCGGCTGATGATCTACGACGCCCTCGAGATGTCGTACCGCACGGTGAAGATTCGCAAAGACCCTGAGTGCCCGATCTGTGGGAAGAACCCCACGATCACCGAGCTCATCGACTACGAGACCTTCTGCGGCGTCGTCTCCGAAGAAGCCCTCATCGCCGCCCAAGGCTCGACGATCGTGCCGCGCGAACTCAAGCAGTGGATCGATGACGGCGAGAACCTGTTCTTGGTTGATGTGCGTGAGCCGGCCGAGTTCGAAATCAACTCGATCCCGGGTGCGGTGCTGATCCCGAAGAACGAGTTCATGAACGGCTCCGCCCTTGAGCGGATGCCGCAAGACAAGCGCGTGGTGCTCTATTGCAAGACGGGCATCAGGTCGGCGGAGGTGCTCGCGTTGGTGAAGGGCGCGGGTTTTGCGGACGCCGTGCATTTGGGCAGCGGGGTTGTCGGCTGGGTCAATCAGATCGACCCGAGCCAACCGTCGTACTGATCAGATTTGGTAGGAGAACTTCCACCGCAACAGTGCAGCCGCACCGGATCATGACCGAAGATGACATTGTGAAGCTGCTGCGCCCCACTGTTGATGTCGATCTCGTCGGCGATGATCTTGTCGTGCGCATGAGCGGTCTCGGCATGGTGTTGGCCTGCCGCCGGTTGCTGCGAATCCCCGCTGATCACATCAGGGGAGTGGCAGTTCAGCATCGCGACCGGCTGCCGGGCTTGGGTCTGCAGTTCCCCGGCCTCGCGGTGCCGGGCGTGCTGTACGCGGGCTCGTTCGGCGTCGGTACCGAGCGGAGCTTCTGGAACGTCCGCCGCGCCGAGTTGGTGCTGCGGGTCGAATGCCACGCCGGTGCCGAGTTTCGCCGCATCGTGCTGCAGGTCGCCGACCCGACCGTGCTGGCCCGCCGGCTGCGGCCGGTGCTCGGCGCCTACGTGCCGCCCGAGACCAGCTGACGAACGCGCGCCATACTCCGAGCGTGCGTCGAACCGCCAAGCCACCAAGACAATCGAAGCCGGACGCCGAGTTGCCGGCGTTTGCGCAACAGGTGCTCGACGTTGTCGACACGATTCCTGCAGGCAAGGTGCTGGCGTACGGCGACATCGCCGAATACGTCGGTGCCGGCGGACCTCGTCAGGTCGGCCGCGTGATGTCGCAGTGGGGTGGCGCAGTGCCCTGGCACCGCGTGGTCCATGCCGATGGCACACCTGCGCCGGCTGACGAGGCGGTCGCGTTGCTGCTGGCTGACGGCACCCCGATGCGCGGCGACCGGGTCGACATGAGACAAGCCCGCTGGGACGGCGAGCAGTAGAGCTCGCCCCCCTCCGGCGGTTGACCACGTAGAGCTCGCCCCCCTCCGGCGGTTGACCACGTAAAGCATGCTGACCCACGCTTCAACAGGTGTGCACACCTGGTGAAGCGTCGGTTCGCCTAGTGTGACGACCCCGATATCGGGTGTCGGTGGTTCGTGGTGTGATGCGGTGGTGCCGGTAGCCAGAACGACCAAGCCTGGTGCGCGCGCGGTCGACGCGCCACGGGTGGTGCGCGCGCGTCATGAACGCGTTGTCGCGCCGACGCTCGACGAGGCTCAACGACGGGCGGTCGAACACCGTGGGGGTGCGGTGCTGGTGCTGGCCGGCCCGGGTACGGGCAAGACCACCACCATCGTCGAAGCGGTCGTGCAGCGGGTCGAGCACAGCGAAATCACTCCCGACCAGGCGCTGGTATTGACGTTCAGCCGCCGCGCGGCCGCTGAGTTGCGTGATCGCATCGCCGCCCGGCTCGGTTGCACGATCCGCGAACCCATCGCCCGCACCTTCCACTCCTATGCGTACGGGTTGCTGCGCGCTGATGCGGCCCGCCGGGGCGAGCCGATGCCGCGGCTGCTGTCCGGGGCCGAGCAAGACCTCGTCGTCCGCGAACTGTTGCGGGGTGACGTCGACGCCGGCGCGTCGATGTGGCCGGCGCGATTGCGGCCGGCGTTACTCACTCGCGGGTTTGCGCAAGAGCTGCGTGATCTGGTGCAGCGCGCCGTCGAGCGCGGTGTCACGCCGCGCGAGTTGGCTGCGCTAGGCCGTCGGCACCAACGCGACGACTGGGTCGCGGCTGCGACGTTCGCCGCGCAATACGCGCAGGTGTCGGCGCTGCGCGAAGCGGCCTCGTACGACCCGGCCGAATTGATCCGTGCTGCTGCGGGGCTGCTGCGATCAGAACCCCTTGTGTTGCAAGAAATCCGGGCCGCGCACGCATTCGTCGTCGTCGACGAATACCAAGACACTGACCCGGCCCAAGAAGAGTTGTTGGCCCTGCTTGTGGGTGGGCGCGATCTGCTGGCCGTAGGCGATCCCGATCAATCGATCTACGGTTTTCGCGGGGCCGATCTCGACGGCATTCGTCGTTTCACCGATCGCTTCGTTGCGGCCGACGCGACACCGCCTACCGTGATTGCGCTCGACATCAGTCGCCGCGCCGGCGTCGAATTGCTGGCCGCATCGAGGCGAGTTGCGCAACGCCTCACCGGAGTGCCGACCCACCGCGCACTCATCGCGGCCGACGGCGTACCCGCCGGCAGCGCCGAGGCGCACGTCTTCGGCGCCGCGAATGCCGAAGCGTCGTTCGTCGCCCATCGGTTGCGCGACGCCCATCTGCTGCGGGGCGTGCCGTGGGCGCGTATGGCCGTCTTGGTCAGGGGAGCCGGCCCCTTGCCCGCGCTACGCCGCGCACTGCAGTCGGCCGGAGTGCCTGTTGCCGCGTATGCCGAAGAGCAAGCGCTCGTCGATGTGCCGATAGTGGCCGCGATGTTGCGCGCGCTCGAGATCGTCACCGGCCGTCTTGATCTGGCCGCTCCTGGCGGGGTTGAGCTGGCCCAGGCATTGGTGACCGGTCCACTCGGTGGCGCCGATCCGTTGGCGCTGCGGCGGTTGCGCCAAGAGCTGCGCAAGCTCGAACTTGCGACCGGTGGCGGGCGGGCGTCGGGATCGTTGTTGGCCAGCGCGCTTATGACACCTGCCGATCTGGTCGCGCTCGATGAAAAAGTCGCGCGGCCCGCGAGCCGCATCGCCGCCATGCTGGCCAGCGGCGCGACCGCCTTTGCCGATCCGTCATCGACTGCCGAGTCGGTGCTCTGGGCAATGTGGCAGGCGGCCGCGATCGCCACCACGTTGAGCCGGCGGGCGTTGGCCGGCGGACCCGCATCGGCTGCCGCCGACCGCGACCTCGACGCCGTTGTCGCGTTGTTCGACGTGGCCGCGCGCTTCACCGACCGGTTGCCGAAGGCCGGCGCGTCGGTGTTTCTCGACCACGTACTCGGCCAGCAAATTCCGGGCGACACGCTCGCCCCGCAGGCTCCGCATGTCGACGGCGTGCAGCTGCTGACCGCGCACGCCGCCAAGGGTCTCGAGTGGGACGTCGTCATCGTCGCCGGCGTGCAAGAGGGCAGCTGGCCCGACGTGCGAAATCGCGGTTCGCTGCTCGGATCGCAGCAACTCGTCGACGTGCTCGCCGCAGTTGGTGACGACGGTGACGTCGGGCGGGCTCAGTCGGTCTCTGCTCGGCTGGCCGAAGAACGTCGACTGTTCTACGTCGCGGCCACCCGCGCCCGCCGCGAACTTGTCGTCACCGCGGTGCGCAGCGACGACCAACAACCGTCGCGGTTCCTCGACGAACTCGTTCCCTGCGACGCCGACGAGCGTCCGCTCACCAGAGTGCCCCGCGGGCTCGATCTCGCCTCGGTTGTCGCCGAACTGCGCGCCATCATCATGAAGCGGGACGCCGACGGGCCGGCGGCCCGCAGAAAAGCTGCGGCGGCGGCGCAACTGGGCCGCCTTGCTGCCGCCGGAGTGCGTGGTGCTGACCCGCGTGATTGGTACGGCGTTGCCGCCCAATCCGATGACCGACAACTCGTCGACGACGACGTGCTCGTGCGCATATCGCCGTCCAAGCTTGAATCTTTTCGGCTTTGCCCGTTGCGCTGGCTGCTCGAATCGTCAGGCGGCACGGCCGGCGTATCGACGTCGCAGGGCCTTGGCACGTTGGTGCATGCACTCGCGCAGCAAGCGGCTAACGAAGGTCTCGACGCCGAGCAGCTGCAGCATCGGTTGGCGACCGACATCGAACGGCTCGACCTGGGGTCGGGTTGGTCGGGCGCCCAACAACGCGACCGAGCAGTCGAAATGGTGCGCAAGCTGAGCGAGTGGTTGCGCACGAATCCGCGCGCTTTCGTCGCGGCCGAAGCTGCCTTCGATCTCACGCTCGGCCGAGCTCGACTGAAAGGGCAGATCGATCGGCTCGAACGCGATGAGCACGGGCGGTTGGTGGTGGTCGATCTGAAGACCGGCAAGGGGCAGCCGACGACCGACGAGATGCCGGCGAATGCTCAGCTCGGTGCTTACCAACTCGCCGTCGAGCAGGGTGCGTTTACCGACCTCGACCCCGCTGAAGTCTCGGGCGGCGCGGAACTCGTGCAGCTCGGCCGTAAGACAAAGAGCGCGACCAAGCAGCAACAAGCAGCCTTGTCCGAAAGCGACAACCCGCGCTGGGCGCTCGAGTTGGTCGCGCAGTCAGCTGACGGCATGGCCGGGCAGATCTTTGCGGCCATCGACGGCGACATGTGCCGGCCGTGTCCGGTGCGCACCTCGTGCCCGGTGCGCGACGAAGGCCGGCAGGTGACGGCATGACGATCGCGCCGCCTAACGTTCGGTACGGTGCGGCCGACATCGCGGCCGCACTCGGACAGCCAGCGCCGACGCCCGAGCAGGTTGCGGTGATCGAAACGATGGCGACGTCGTGTCTCGTCGTGGCGGGCGCGGGGTCGGGCAAGACCGAAACAATGGCCGGCCGGGTGGTCTGGCTGGTGGCGAACGGCATCGTGCGCCCCGACCAGGTGCTCGGGTTGACGTTCACGCGCAAGGCTGCGTCGGAGCTGTCATCGCGCGTGCGACGCCGACTAGTTCAGCTGGCCGCGCGCGGTCTCGTCGATGCCGAACTCATCAGTGCCGCCGACCCGACGATTTCCACCTACGACGCCTACGCCGGTCGCATCGTCGCGGAGAATGCACTGCGGCTAGGCCTCGAACCGGGGCAACGCCTGATTCCGCAAACCGTTGCCTGGCAGTACGCACGTCGCGTTGTCGATGCCTACGACGGGCCGATGCAGCACATCACCGTCACACCGAGCACGGTGACCAACGACGTGCGTGCACTCGCCGAAGGTTTAGCCCAACATCGCGTCAGCAGTGAACAGGTGCGCGCGTTCTGCGAACAGATCCATGCCGTGCTCACTGCGCTACCCAAGGCGGCGACCCAGCGCACCACCAGCAAAGAGTTGCATGACGACATCGCCGGAGTCGCCGCCGCACTTGCGGCCCGGTGCGAGTTGTTGCCCATTGTCGCGGCCTATCGCGACGCGAAGCGCCGGCGCGAATGCCTCGACTTCGCCGACCAGATGTCCTTGGCTGCCGATCTCGCGGAGCAATTCGCCGAGGTCGCGGCCGCTGAACGCAGTACGTTCCGCGCCGTGCTGCTTGACGAATACCAAGACACCAGCCACGCGCAGCTGGTGTTCCTGCGCGCTCTGTTCGGCGGCGTGCATGCGGCGGTTGGCGGCGTGCACGCGTCTGTCGGTGCGGCGCCGTTGTTGACCGCCGTCGGCGATCCGTCGCAAGCCATTTACGGATGGCGCGGTGCCAGCCAAGGCACGCTTGCTGCTTTCCCGCACCAATTCCCGGACGCCGACCAGCCGGCGTCCGTGTTGACGCTCGGTACCAGTTTTCGCAACAGTGGTCGGGTTCTCGCGGTGGCGAATGCGATCGCCGAACCACTGCGCGATGGTGTCGTGTCGACACCCACGTTGCGCGCCCGCGACGACGCACCGATCGGTGTGGTCAGGTGCGGGTTGTATTCGACGATCGATGATGAAGCTGAGGCCATCGGGGATCATGTCGCTACCGTCTGGCAGGCCGACGCGCAGCGCCGTTCGACCGGCGAGGCGAGCCGAAGCGTCGCTGTGCTGGTGCGCGCGTGGCGGCAGTTGCCCCGCATCGAGGCGGCACTACGTGCCCGCGGCGTGCCGATCGAGATCGTGGGCGTGGGTGGTTTGCTGCTCGAACCCGATGTGGTCGATGTGGTGGCCACCTTGCGGGTCATGGTCGATCCGATGCGCGGCGATGCGTTGATGCGGTTGTTGACCGGCGCCCGGTGGCGTATTGGGGCGCGCGATCTGGCCACGCTTCGCCGGTGGGCACGCGAATTGATGCGGTCGGGGCCGCGACCCGACGACGCGACTACTCCTGCAGAAGTGGCCGTTCGAGCCGATGCGGCCGATGTGGCCGACGCTGATCCCGATGAAGTCGATGAGGCGAGCATCATCGACGCGCTCGACGACCTGCCGCCGCGCGGCTGGCTGTCAGCCGAGGGGCATCAACGGTTGGCGCGGCTCTCGGGTGAGTTGCGCTCGTTGCGAGCCAGGTTGGCCCAACCGCTGCCCGACGTGGTTGCCGATGCCGTGCGCACGATCGGTATCGATGTCGAAGTGCTGGCGCGCGGTGGTGACGTCATGCCGATGCGGGCCAACCTCGATCGGTTGGTCGAGGTGGCCGCAGAATTCGCGGCCGGTGGCGACGAGGTGAGCGTTGGCGCGTTTCTCGACTACCTCGATGCGGCGGCGGTCGAAGAGCGTGGGCTCGATCGCGGTGAGGAGGCGGAGTCATCCGCGCCGGAGATCCATGAAGGCATCGATGTGCGCCGCGACCGCGTTCAGCTGCTGACCGTGCACGCGGCGAAGGGTCTCGAGTGGGACGTCGTGTGCGTGCCTGGTCTGGTCGACAAGCTGTTCCCTGGTGTGCGGCCCGCCGATGTGAAGGGCTGGCTGACCCAGCGGGGTGCATTGCCTTGGCCGCTGCGCGGCGATCGCGATGGCTTGCCGATGGCAGTACTTGAAGGTCATGTCGACCAAGTCGAAGCCGTGACGGCGATCGAGCATTTCAAGGCGGCGGCCACCGCGCATCTGCAACGGGAAGAACGCCGGCTCGCCTATGTCGCCGTCACTCGCGCGCGCAGCATGTTGCTGTGCACGGGCTACCGCTGGGATCTCACCAAGTCGCCCCGAGACGCGAGTGTGTTTCTCGACGATGTGCACGCGGTCTGTGTCGCCGGCGGGGGCGATGTCGATTGCTGGGAGGACCTGCCGCCCGACGACGCGGTCAACCCGCTGCTCGCCCTTGGCCCGAAGACGAAACCTTGGCCGTTCGATCCGCTTGGCGATCGGCGCATGGCGGTCGAGACGGCCGCCGCACTCGTCACCTCGACGATGGGCGCTCCACCAGACGACGATGTCGCGCTGGCCATGAACGAATGGGGCCGCGAGGTCGAGGTGCTGCTGGCCGAACGATCAGCGCGCAATCAACCGACCCGGCTCGACGTCGAGTTGCCGCGGCAGTTGTCGGTGAGCCAACTCGTGACGTTGCGTCGCGACCCAGACGAGCTTGCGCGGCAACTCCGGCGGCCGTTGCCAGCTGCTCCTGCGCCATTGGCTCGGCGTGGCACCGCGTTTCACTTGTGGCTCGAGCAACGGTTCTCCACACCGCGGCTGCTCGACCTTGACGAGGTGCCAGGCGCTGCCGATGCCGACGCGGCTCCCGATGCCGACCTCGAAATGTTGCAGCAGGCGTTCTTGGCCACGACGTGGGCCGACCGTGATCCGGTCGAGGTTGAGGTGCCGTTCGAGTTGGTGATCGACGACATCGTTATCCGCGGCCGCATGGATGCCGTTTTCCGTGACCCCGACGGTGGTTTCACTGTCGTCGACTGGAAAACCGGCCGTCGTCCGACCGGTTCTGACGCTACGGCGGCGGCTATTCAGCTCGCGGCCTACCGGCTCGCGTGGGCCGATCTCAACGACGTCGAGCTGGCCGCCGTCCGCGCAGTGTTCTGCTACCTGCGCGCGGGTGCCGGCGGTGAGACGGTCGCACCGACTGACCTGCTCGACCGCGCTGGTTTGGTGGCGTTGCTGCGCGCTGTGCCGGTCGAGTAGCTAGTTCGGCGGTTGTGCCGGCGCAGCTGAGGAGCCGCGCACGACGAGTGCCGGGTGCAGCACCATCCGGCGGCCGGCCATCGGCGTCGACCGCGGCCGGGTAAGGCCGAGCATGTGCACCGCCTCTTCGGCGATTTGCTGCACCGGCTGGCGCACCGAGGTGAGTTCGGGCTCGCT
>Ga0207929_1000411_pt1 | contig 11788 bp, 12 predicted proteins | sample NGESurdeep072012_FD_184466 | JGI IMG/M metagenome (GOLD analysis project Ga0207929, IMG submission 184466) | Arctic peat soil microbial communities from Barrow, Alaska - NGEE Surface sample 53-1 deep-072012 (SPAdes) | ecosystem: Environmental > Terrestrial > Soil > Wetlands > Peat ... | reverse complement strand
GGCGCTGAATGGCGAAAGAAACCCCTATCGCGACGTGATTCCGTTTGCCAGGCGCATTGTCGAGACCTTCCCCGATCGCGTGCTCTGGGGAACCGATTGGCCGCACCCGAACTTGAAGGATCACATGCCCGACGACGGTCTGCTGGTCGATTTCATTCCGCACATTGCGGTCACGACGGAACTGCAGCACAAACTTCTGGTCGACAACCCGATGCGTCTGTACTGGCCCGAACACTCCTGAGGAGGCGACCCATGTCACTCGACAAACCCTACAAGGATGTCCCCGGCACCACGGTGTTCGACGCCGAGATGTCGCGCCAGGGCTATCATCTGAACCAGTTCTGCATGTCGCTGATGAAGGCGGAGAACCGCACGCGCTTCAAGGCCAATGAGCGCGCCTATCTCGACGAGTGGCCGATGAGCGAGGAGCAGAAGCAGGCCGTGCTCGCGCGCGACCTCAATCGCTGCATCGCGCTCGGCGGCAACATCTATTTCCTCGCCAAGATCGGGGCGACCGACGGCAAGAGTTTTCAGCAGATGGCCGGAAGCATGACCGGGATGAGCGAAGAGGAATACCGGAAAATGATGATCGGCGGCGGCCGGCCCATCGAAGGTAACCGCTACACTGGGGAGAAGAAGTGATGGCCCGTATTTCCGCGAGCGTCTACACCTCGCACGTGCCGGCGGTCGGCGCCGCGCTCGCCAACCGCGACGCCGGCCGGTTCTCGGTCAGCTTCCAGCCCGACGGCGACTTGATGTTTTCGCCGGGCGTGCTGTGGACCGCGGCGCGCCACAAGATTCCGCTTTTATCGGTGATGCACAACAATCGCGGCTATCACCAGGAAACCATGCACGTGCAACGCATGTCGAACCGGCGCAACCGCATCGCCTATCTCGGCAAGGACCTCGGGCCGTTCGGCACGCGCATCGAGAACCCCGACATCGACTATGCCAAGCTGGCGAGCGCTATGGGCGTCTATTCGGCTGGACCCATCACGGATCCGAACGAGCTGGCGCCGGCGCTCAAGAAGGCGGTGCAGGCGGTCAACGCTGGCGAGCCCGCGCTGGTCGACGTCGTCACCCAGCCGCGGTGAGGGGAAAGCCAGTGCGACTATTTCAGGCCTGCGCGATTGCGTTGACGGTTCTCGCTCCCGGCGCCGCATTCGCGGCCTCCGCCGAGCACGGCAAAACAATGTTTATCCAGCATGGCTGCTGGCAGTGTCACGGCACCCAGGGGCAGGGATCGATCGCGACCAGCGGTGGAAAAAGACTCGCGCCCAATCCGCTGCCGTGGGAAGCATTTTCCGGCTTCGTGCGCTCGACCAACCGCACCATGCCGCCCTATAGCGAGAAAATTCTTTCCGATGGCGATCTCGCCGACATCTACGCCTATCTGCAGTCGATCCCCAAGCCGCCGGACGTGAACGGCATTACGCTGCTCAAGTAGCGCGGTCGCGACCCTGCGCCTTGACGCGCGCCAGCCTCGTTACTGCTTCAATCATCGCGCCGGGATCGGCGACGCCTTTGCCGGCGACGTCGTGGGCGCTGCCGTGCGCGACCGACGAGAACAAAATCGGCGATCCGATCGACAGGCCGGCGGTGCGGTTGAACGCCTGCAGCTTGGCGGCGATGTGACCCTGGTCGTGCAGCATCACGATATAGGCGTCGCAATCCTTCTTGCGGAACATGGTGTCGGCGCCGAACGGGCCGGTGACTGTAATGCCGTCCTGCGCGGCGCGCGCGATGGCCGGAATGATGATATCGGTTTCTTCCGAGCCGAACATGCCGTCTTCGCCGGCGTGCGGATTGAGTCCACCGACGAAAATCTTCGGGCGGGCGATTCCTAAACGCTTGAGCGCCGTATCGACGACGCGGATCACGCGCTCGACCCGTTCCGGCGTGATCAGCGCGACCGCCTCGCGCACGCTGACATGCAGCGTGGCGTGGGCGATGCGCACATCGTCGAAGCAGATCATCAGATAAACGTCGTTCACCGGCGTGCCGGTCTCGCGCGCGACAAACGACGGGTAGCCGTCGAAGGCGATGCCGGCGGCGGCAATCGAGCGTTCCGTTTGCGGCGCCGCCACCACGGCCTCCACGTCGCCCGAAATCGCGCATTGGATCGCGCGGCGAGCGGCGGCAAGCGAGGCGCGGCCGTACGCTGCATCGACCTTGCCGAAAACTACCGGCGTATTGGTCCCGTAGCCGGCATCGAGCAGGTTGACCGCACCCTCCGACCAATCGGCATCGCCGGCGTGCGCAACAATATGCAGACGCGGCGCCAGACCGGCGGCTTCGACGTGCAGTTGCACCGCCGCCGGATCGCCCACCAGCAGCGGCCGGCAGAGGGCTTGCACGCGCGCGTCGAGCGCCGCCTTGAGCGCGATTTCCGGGCCGATTCCGGCCGGGTCTCCGGTGGCGATGGCGATGCGCGGCAAGCTCATGAGCGTCTTTCTTAGGCGGCGCGACTGCCTATAATGCCGGCCCGCGCTTGGAAAGAAATAATAGCAGTGGAATGAGGAAACGTCGCCATGATGTCGCGTGAACAGAATGAGCAATTGAGCCGCATCGGTCCCGGCACGCTGATGGGCAAGCTGTTGCGCCGCTATTGGGCGCCGTTTCTGCTTGCCGCGGAAATCCCCGAACCGGATTGTCCGCCAGTCAAGGTCAAGCTGATGGGCGAGCGCCTGATCGCCTTCCGCGACACCAAGGGCCGCGTCGGCCTGATCGACGAATTCTGCGCCCATCGCGGCGCCTCGCTCTGGTTCGGCGAAAGCGAAGACTGCGGCATCCGCTGCCACTACCACGGCTGGAAATACGACATCGCCGGGCAATGCACCGACCTTCCGTCCGAGCCCGAGGAGTCGGGCTTCCGCAAGAACATCAAATTGAAATCCTACCCGTGCATCGAGAAGGCCGGGATCGTCTGGGCTTATATGGGCCCGCCGGAACTGCAGCCGCCGCCGCCTGCGCTGGAATGGACCGATGTCGCGCCCGAGCAGCGCTTCGTCACCAAGCGCTTGCAGGAATGCAATTACCTGCAGGCGATGGAAGGCGGCATCGATTCGAGCCACGTCTCCTGGCTGCACGGCTCGGAGCTCAACAAGGATCCGCTGTTCAAAGGCTCGAAGGGCAACGTCTATAACGAGAACGACCGCATGCCGCTGTTCGAGGTGGAGGAATTCTCCGGCGGCCTGCTGATCGGCGCGCGCCGCAACGCCGAGGCGGGCAAATACTATTGGCGCATCACACCCTGGATCATGCCCTGGTACACCATCATTCCGCCGCGCGCGGGGCATCCGCTCGGCGCGCACGCCTGGGTGCCGATCGACGACGAGACCTGCTGGGCCTGGAGCATCAACTATCATCCCAATCGCCCGCTGACGAATTCGGAAGTCTCGGCCATGCAGGACGGCGAGGGCATCCACGTCAAATACGTGCCCGGCACCTTCATTCCGCTCGCCAACAAGTCCAACAACTACCTGATGGACCGCGAGGCGCAGCGCGCCGGCCATAGCGCGACCGGCGTCGACGGCATCGCAATGCAGGATGCTTCCATTCAGGAGAGCATGGGCGCGATCCAGGACCGCACGCAGGAGCACCTGTGCGCGACCGACGCCGGCATCATCATGACGCGCAAGATCATGCTGCGCGCGGCCAAGGCCGCGGCCGAAGGCAAGCCGGTGCCGGCGACCGAGCCGGATGCGCAGCGCGTGCGTTCGGTGGCGATCGAACTCGACCACGGCGTCTCGTTCAGCGAAGGCGCCAAGCACGGACTCTATGCCGAATTGGGCACCGAGCCGCTATCGGTCTAATTTCGTCATTCCGGGACGGCCCGTAGGGCCGGACCCGGAATCCAGAGCACCACGACGTGCGGCCCTGGATTCCGGGTTCGCTCGCTTCGCTCGCGCCCCGGAATGACAACGACTAAACTGCGCTCCAATTCGCCAGAACCGAGGAACTCAGAAAATGCCGCACTACACCGCGCTGGTCACATTGCTGGCCGTTGCATTGTATTTTTACACAGGCCTGACGGTCGCCAAGGCGCGGGAGAAATACGGCGTCAAAGCGCCGGCGACCACCGGCAACCCCGATTTCGAGCGCGTGTTCCGCGTGCAGATGAACACGCTGGAATGGATGCCGATCTTCCTGCCGCTGCTTTGGTTCTTCGTGCTCTATGTCAACGATTGGGGCGCCGCGCTACTCGGGCTCGTGTGGTTGGCCGGCCGGGTGGTCTACATCCGCGGCTACGCCGAAGCGGCCGACAAGCGCCACCGTGGCTTCGCGATCCAGGCCTTCGCCTGCGGCGCGCTTTTTATCGGCGTTCTGGCCGGCATCGTCTGGCGCATGGCGCACGGGTGGTGAGTATGCTGCTGTCGGGCCGGCTCGCATCGCGAGCGTCCCGGAGCGACCGCCAGGATTACTCCGCCGCGCTTGCCTGCTTGCCGATCGCCGAGTTGACGCGCGGCATCACCTCTTCGGCCATCAGCTGCATCGAACGCTTGGCGAGCACCGGATCGACCCAATCCATTCCGGCATAAACCAGCTCGCCGAAATCGCCGGTCTCCTCGCGCATCGCCAAAATCTGGTCGACGACTTTGTTGACGCTGCCGGCAAACACGCAGTTCTGCATGACATAGTCGAGCGTGATCTCGTCGTCCGGCTGTTCCTTGTAGCTCTTGAACACGTAGAGCCGGTTGCCGCGCATCATCTTGGCGCGCATGTTGCCGAAGTAGTGACGATACGGGCTGTTGGCGTCGTCGCTGCCGTAGCGCGCCGCCATCTTGTCGTCGTCGGCGACGAACATCGTCCGCGCCACGCGCCAGTCGTTGATGTCGGCCTTTTGTCCGGCCTCGACCTTGCCCTTGGCGTAGTTCGTCCAATGCGACTTGAGATGCTTGGCGAGCAGGAAGTTCGCCGACAACGGATGGAAGTCGCGCTTGCCCATCAGCACCACGCCGGGCGAGAACGGCGCCACCACGGTGCCGACAATCTCCGGCCGCGGCTTCTGGTACGGCTTGCCCATGACGCCGACGCCGAGATGCAGCGCGGCGCTGCGCGCGAACGATACCTTGAACCGGTTGCCGGGGAATTCGATGTTGTAGGGCGGATCTTGCTCCCACACCGCCAGGATCACGTCGATGGCGTCGGCGAAGATCTTGTTGCGATCCTCGTCGAGAATGCCGATTGCCTCGCAGTCGGATGGTAGCGCGCCGGGCGACACGCCCATGATGAAGCGGCCTTGCGCCAGATGATCGAACATCGCCGCGTTGACCGCGATCACCACCGGGTGCATCTGCGCGAGGTTGGTGGTGCCGGTGGCGAGCTTGATCTGCTTGGTGTCGTGGATCAGCGTCGCCTGGAACAGCATGCTGTTGGTGATGTTCTCGCAGGCGTCGGTCAGGTGCTCGCCGACGAAGGCGTCGTAAAAGCCGAGTTTGTCGGCGAGGATGATCGTCTCGCGGTCCTCGCGCAGCGTCTGCGTCCAATCGCGGCCCATGGGATGCACCGGCATCGTGAAGTAACCCAACCGCATAATTCTCTCCGGCTTGAACCCGATGTGTTGACCGCAAACTAGCCGAGCCGGCGCGCCGATGCATCAAGCGTGACAAAAATCGTTTTTGAAATGGCGAAAATAGGCATCCTTGGCGGTGGCCGGCTCCGGCTTTGCCCGCGGTCTCCACAGGGCCTTTGCACCCGTTCGGCAACCGCCCCGCAAACGACTAGGGTTCGCCTGGGGACTGCCGATTCGGGGCTGAGGGAGGCCGCCATGATGCGCTGGTTTCACGCCTTGATGCCGAAGGAGGAGCGCTTCTTCGACCTGTTCGCGCGCCATTCGCAGGCCGTGCTGGCCGGCGCCGAGGCGCTGCGCGCCATGCTGGAGGGCGGCGCGGCCGTGCAGCCCAATTACCAAATCGTCATGGACCGCGAGCAGGACGCCGACGACGTGACGCGCGAGGTGCTGATCGCGGTGCGCCGCACCTTTATCACGCCGTTCGACCGCGGCAACATCCGCGACCTGATCACCTCGATGGATAACTCCATCGACCAGATGCAGAAGACCGCCAAGGGCGTCGTGCTGTTCGACGTGAGCGAATTCACGCCGCAGATGAAAGAAATGGCCGACGCGATCGTGAAGTGTGCGCACCTGGTGCAGGAAGGCGTGCAGCTGCTGCGCTCGATCAGTTCGGAAGCCGTGCACATCAGTACCTTGACCGAACGGATTTCGCAGCTCGAAGGCCGCGCCGACGAGCTGCACGATATCGGCCTGCGGGAGCTGTTCCAGACCAAGGCCAAAACCGATCCGATCGCCTTCTTCGTCGGCAATGAGGTCTACGATCATCTGGAAAAAGTCGTTGACCGTTTCGACGACGTGGCCAACGTCATGCACGGCATCGTCATCGAGCACGTGTAAACACCACCGCAAGGCCAAACGACGATGGATGCCGCCGCGCTCGCCCTGCCGTTCCTGTTCGCCCTGGTCACTGTCGCGCTCGCGTTCGACTTCCTCAACGGCATGAACGACGCCGCGAACGCGATCGCGACCATCGTGTCGACGCGCGTGCTGCGACCGCAATACGCGGTCATCTGGGCGGCATTTTTCAATTTTATCGCCTTCCTGTTCTTTGGCCTGCATGTTGCCGAAACGGTCGGCCGCGGTATCGTCGAGGCGGATGTCGTCAATGCCCACGTGATCTTCGGCGCGCTGGCCGGCGCGATCGTCTGGCAGATATTGACGCAGCGGCTGGGAATCCCGTCGTCGAGTTCGCACGCGCTCATCGGCGGCCTGGTCGGAGCCGGCATCGCGAAGGCGGGAATCCACGCCGTGGTCTGGTCCGGCGTCGGCAAGACTGTCGCCGCCATCTTTCTCTCGCCGGGTCTCGGCCTAGTGCTCGCGCTTATGCTGATCCTGCTGGTGTCGTGGATTTTCGTGCGGTCGGCGCCGTACGGCGTCGACAATCTTTTCCGCCGCGTCCAGTTCGTCTCGGCCTCGTGTTACGCGCTCGGCCACGGCGGCAACGATGCCCAGAAGACCATGGGGATCATCGCCGTGCTGCTGTATTCGCAAGGCCTACTCGGAACGAATTTCTACGTCCCGTTCTGGGTGGTGATCGCGTGCCAGATCGCGATGGCCGCCGGGACGATGGCCGGCGGCTGGCGCATCGTCAAAACCATGGGCTCGAAAATCACGCGGCTTACCCCGATGCAGGGCTCCTGCGCGGAAACCGCCGGCTCCATCATGCTGTTCACGGCGACTTGGCTCGGCATCCCGGTGTCGACCACGCACACGATCACCGGGTCGATCATCGGTGTCGGCGCGGCGAAAAAAGTGTCGGCGGTGCGCTGGGTTGTCGCGCAGGAAATCGTAATCGCCTGGGTGCTGACGATTCCGGCGTCCGGGCTGCTCGCCGCGCTGTTCTACTGGCTCGCCGGCTTGGTCAGCGGATGATCCCGAAAAAAGCGGGAACCGGTGTTCGCCCAAGATCATGCGCAATAAAATCTGATCAGGCGGCGACGCGGGCGAGGAAGCCCTCGACCTCGCGGCGCAGTTCGGCGGCGGCGGCTTCCACCGCCTGCGAAGCGGTGAGCACGCTTTCGGCCGACTGCCGGGTCTCGGCTGCCGCCCCAGTGACATTGCCGAGCGCGGACACCACCAGCTTGGCGCCGTCGGCGGCGCTGGTGACGTTTTGCGAAATCTCGGAGGTCGCCGCGCTCTGCTGCTGCACGGCGGCGGAGACGGTGGTGGCGTAGCTGTCGATTTCCTGCATACGGCTCGCGATGCGTCCGATCGCGTCGACGGCGCTGCCTGTCGAGCTCTGTACCGCGCCGATCAGCTTGGAAATGTCCTCGGTCGCCTTGGCGGTCTGCACCGCCAGCGATTTGACCTCGGACGCCACCACTGCGAAGCCCTTGCCGGCCTCGCCGGCGCGCGCGGCCTCAATCGTCGCATTGAGCGCCAACAGGTTGGTCTGGCCGGCAATGGTGCGGATCAGCTTGACCACGTCGCCGATCTTCTGCGCGGCTTCCGACATGGCGCTGATCTGGGCATTGGTGCCTTGCGCTTCCGCGACCGCCGCGCGCACGATCGAGGCGGTCTTGGCGAGTTGGCGGCTGATTTCGCCGATCGATTCGGTCAACTAATCGGCGGCGACCGCCGCGGTTTCCACGTTCGCGCTCGCCTCGTTGGAGGCGGACACCGCGTTGTCCGCGCGCTGCGAGGTCTGGCCGGAACTGGCGAACAGGTCGGTGGCGGTGGAGCGCATGGCCATGGCGCCGTCGGCCACCGTGCGCAAATGATCCTCGACGCGCTGGCGGAACGCCGCGATCGCATGCTCGATGAGCGCGCGGCGCTGCTGCTGTCCGTGCATCGCGGTGCGTTCGTGCTCGGCCTCGCGCCGTTCGGTGATGTCCTCGTGGGTCGCCACCCAGCCGCCGTCCGGCATCGGCCGGTTGATGACGCAGACCATGCGGCCGGTGATGGATTTGACTTCCGCGGTGGTAGTCTCCCCATGCGCCATGGCGGCGACCAGCTCGTGCCGGTATTCGTCTGGATCGCGCGAGAAGCTGCCGCTGGTGACGCGGAATTCGAGCAGGCTGGCGAGCGTGCGGCCCGGCTTCACGACCTCGTCGGGGAGTTGGTACAGATCCATGTAGCGGCGGTTGCGCACGACCAGCCGCTCGTTGCGGTCGAACATACACAGTCCCTGCGACATGTTGTTGATCGCGACCCGCATGCGCGTGTTGTCGACTTGTCTGCGCCGGGCGGTGCCGATGGCGGCGATCAGCATCGCCAGTGCGGCCGTCAGGCCGGCGGCGAGGACCGATACCGGGAGTTCGGGTGCGCTGCCGGCCCATGCGCCGAGCGGCACGGCATAGCGGTAGAGCGCGAAGCTCGCCGGAAAGCTGACGCAGCCGATCAGCGCAACCAGGCGCCAATCGTGTGCGAATTGTGGTGGGGAAGCTGTGGCCATGGTCGTGCCCGGGGTCGGCGGACACGCTATTCCCCTACCGGTTGTTTTGCAGTTAATTGGTTGCAATCGAGCGGTTAATCAAAGCTTAATCGTGTGCTCCGGGAGAACGTCGGATGGCGAAACTGCGGGCGGCCGAATGCCGCGAATTCATCGCGGCGGTGGTTGAAAAGGCCGCCGAGATGGGCGTGCCGGTCTCGGTCGCCGTGGTCGGACCGGAAGGCCACCTGATCGCGCTCGAGCGCATGGACGAGGCCGGCTTCATCACCCCGGACACGGCCATCGCCAAGGCCTACACCGTGGCGGCGTTCCGCTCTATGAGCCCGCGCTTTCCCGACGGGCTGGTGATCCAGCAGTGGTTCAAGGAGCGCAATCCGCAATTGCTCATCAGCCTCGCCGCCATGACCAACGGCAAGATCGCGGCGTCCGGCGGCGGCGCGCCGGTATTTCGAGGCGACGAGATGGTCGGCGCCTATGGAATTTCCGGCGGCACCTCGCAACAGGATGAGGAGATGGCGGTCTACGCCCGCGCCAAGGTCGGCTGGGCGCATCGGTCGAGCGCCGAGCCGAAGGAGAGCGTGAAGGAACATATCAACGCCCTTTACGCCGAGGCCGGCATCGCCGGCCGCAAGCTTTAGAAACTTTCTGCCGGAGTACCGCTATGGAATCGACTGCCGCTCGCCAAGCCGGCCCATCCGAATGGACCGGCCGCATCGAGGATGACGCGCTGCTGCGCGGGCGTGGCCGCTTCGGCGACGACGTCAAGGCGGAAGGCGCCCTGGCGGCCTATTTCGTGCGCTCGCCGCACGCTTTCGCCACCATCGAAAACATCGACGTCGCGGCTGCCAAGCGCGCGCCGGGCGTAGTGGCGGTGCTGACCGCCGCCGACCTGGCCGCGGCGCATTATCATTCCATCTCGCATCCGCATCCGATTCCAGGCCGCGGCGGGAAAGTAGCGGTCGCGCCGCACCGGCCGTCGCTGGCGGATAAGCGCGTGCTGCATGTCGGTGAGCCGGTGGCGATGGTGATCGCGGCCAGCGCCGCCCAGGCGCAGGACGCCGGCGAAAAAGTCGCGGTCGATTACCAGCCGCTCGACGCCGTGACCGACGTGCGTGCGGCGATCGCGCCCGGCGCGCCGCAGCTCTGGCCGGAAGCGCCCGGCAATATCGGTTTCGACTGGAGCGCGCCCGCCGATCCCGAGCGCAAGAAGCAAGCGGCGCTCGATCGCGCCTTCAAGGATCCCGCCCATGTGGTGCGCGTCGAACTGATCAATCAGCGCCTGGTGGTCGCCTCGCTCGAGCCGCGCACGGCGACCGCGAGCTACGACGCCGGCGCCAAGCAGTTCACGCTTCGCTGCGGCACGCAGGGCGTCGCCGCCGTGCGCGGCCAGATCGCCGGCGCCATGGGCATCAAGGCGGAGGAGTTGCGCATCCTCACAGACGATCTCGGTGGCGCCTTCGGCATGAAGGGCTGGTGCTATCCTGAATATATCCCGATGCTGCACGCGGCGCGCATGCTGCAAAAGCCGGTGCACTGGGTCTCGACCCGGTCGGAAGCCTTCGTCAGCGACAACCAGGGCCGCGACTCGTTCTGGAGCGCGGAGCTTGCGCTCAACACGCGCGGCCGCTTTCTCGGGCTACGCGTCGACTGCCTCGGCAATGTCGGCGCCTATATCACCGGCGTGGCGCATTTCGTCTTCACCACTCACGTTTCCGGCTGCCTGCCGACGGTCTACGACATCCCGCAGGCGCAGGTGAATACGCGCTGCGTGCTCACCAACACGCTGCCGACCGGTCCCTATCGCGGCGCCGGGCGGCCGGAGGCGAGCTACTTGATGGAGCGGCTGATCGATGCCGCCGCCGATAAGACCGGCATCGACGCCGCCGAACTGCGCCGGCGCAATCTGATTCAAGCCGTCAAAATTCCCTACACCACCGCCTTCGGCAACACCTACGACAGCGGCGACTTTCCCGGCGCGTTCGAGCGCGCGCTCGAGCTTGGCGGTTACGCCGGCTTTGCCGCGCGCAAGAAAGCGGCGAAGAAGCAAGGCAAGCTGCGCGGCATCGGCATCGGCTGCTATCTGGAGATCGCCGGCGCGTTTCCCGAAGAGGCCGCGCGCATCGCCTTTCCAGGCGGCAACAAGGTGACCGTCAGCATCGGCGCCGGCGGCAGCGGGCAGGGGCATCCGACCGTGTTTCGCAAGGTGGCCGCGCGCTGGCTCGGCATCGCGCCCGAGGCGGTGACGGTCACCTCCGGCGACTCGGCGCGCGACGTGCCGGGGTTCGGCGCCGTCGCCTCGCGCTCGGCGATGTATGTCGGCGGCGCGATTGCCGTTACTGCCGACAAGGTGATCGAGAAAGGCAAGCGCGTCGCCGCCATGCTGCTGCAGGCGGGCGAGGGCGATGTCGATTACCGCGACGGTAGGTTCAGCGTGCGCGGGTCGGCGCGCGAGGTGTCGCTGTTCGAAGCGGCCGAGCGTGCCGCCGAGCTGGCGCGCAACGCGGTGATCCCCGAGAGTCTCGACACCCAAGCGACCGTCAAGACGCCGCCGTCGTTCCCGAACGGCTGCCACGTCGCCGAGGTCGAGATCGATCCGGCGACCGGCGCGGTGTCGGTCGTGTCCTATGTGGCGGTCGGCGATTGCGGCAACGTGCTGGATGACACCATCGTCGCGGGCCAGATCCACGGCGGCGTGGCGCAAGGGCTCGGCCAGGCGCTGACCGAGAACACCATCTACGACGCCGCCGGTCAGCTGGTGTCGGGCTCGTTCATGGATTATGCCATGCCGCGCGCGCACGTGATGCCGGACATGACGGTCG
>Ga0207929_1000409_pt1 | contig 11813 bp, 10 predicted proteins | sample NGESurdeep072012_FD_184466 | JGI IMG/M metagenome (GOLD analysis project Ga0207929, IMG submission 184466) | Arctic peat soil microbial communities from Barrow, Alaska - NGEE Surface sample 53-1 deep-072012 (SPAdes) | ecosystem: Environmental > Terrestrial > Soil > Wetlands > Peat ... | reverse complement strand
CTCTGGAGCTCGACACCTTGGGTTTCGACCGCTTCATCATCGCCGCTGCAGACACGGTCATGTCACGGTCCAGTGCAGAGCTGGTGGCCGAGGTCTTCCCTGACGTGCCGGTCACCCGCGACCTCGGTGAGCATGACACGCTGCTGTCGATCGAGAAGGCGCGCCGCGTGCTCGGTTTCGACCCGCAGCACTCCTGGCGTTGACCCCCAGTCGGGGCGGTGGTGGTCAACGAGCAGGATCTCGGGGTGTCGCGGCTTCAGCGGGTGGTTCTCGGTAAGGCGGCACCCCGGCGGATTCCACCGTGCCCGGGTCTGGTCCACCAACACGAACTCACCGCCACCGTCGTCCTGGGGCTCTTCACGAGTCTGGGAGAATCGCCAACTGTGACCCAACTCCAGGAAATCCTTGCCGTTGCTGCAGTCATCGCCCTCGCTGGAATCGCCCTGCTGGTCGGGCTGCTCCGTGGCCGTGGCCGTGCTCGTGGCCCTGGTGGCAAGTCCAAGACCCTCCCGCCCCCAAGGACTCCACCTTGGGTGGACGGTGGTTCCGAGTCCGACGTCGAGGGCTCCTTGGCTGGTCCCGCCGGCGGCCCGACCTTCGACACCCTCCAACCCGATGTCCTCGAGGCGCCCGCTCACCTACCGAAGATCGAGCGTCCCGATTCGGCCACGGGCCGCCTGCAACGCCTGCGGGCCAGGCTGGCGCGCTCCAACACGGCACTGGGCAAGGGGCTGCTGTCCCTGTTGTCCGGTGGGGGACTGGACGAGCAGGCCTGGGAGGACGTCGAGGACACACTGCTCAGCTCGGACCTGGGTGTCGAGGCGACGATGGAACTGGTCGACTCGCTGCGCACCCGGGTCACAGTCGAAGGGGCACGTGACGAGGAGACGGTCCGCGGCTGGCTGCGCGAGGATCTGCTCAGGCTTGTGGACCCCACGCTCGATCGCTCGATCGCCTCGTCGCGAGTCGATGGCCGTCCAGCGGTGGTGATGGTGGTCGGAGTCAACGGGACCGGCAAGACCACCACGGTCGGCAAGCTGGCACGCGTCCTGGTCGCACAGGACAAGGACGTCGTGTTGGGTGCCGCCGACACCTTCCGAGCAGCCGCGGCTGACCAGCTGCAGACCTGGGGTGAACGGGTCGGCGTGCCCACGATCCGCTCCGACCGTGACGGCGCAGACCCTGCGGCGGTGGCCTTCGATGCGGTCAAAGCGGCAGTCGAGATGGAGGTCGACGTGGTCCTGATCGACACCGCGGGCCGTCTGCACAACAAGGTCGGACTCATGGACGAGCTCGGCAAGGTCAAGCGCGTCGTGGAGAAGCAGAGCCCGATCGATGAGGTTCTGCTGGTGCTCGACGCCACGACGGGACAGAACGGTCTGCGTCAGGCGGAGGTCTTCGGTGAGGTCGTCAACGTCACGGGCATCGTCCTGACCAAGCTCGACGGCACAGCCAAGGGCGGCATCGTCGTCGCCGTCCAGCGCAAGCTCGGCGTCCCTGTCAAGCTGGTCGGTCTCGGCGAGGGTCCCGACGACCTGGCGCCCTTCGACCCCGAGGCCTTCGTCGACGCCCTCATCTCCTGACCGGTGGAAGGGACAAGCCCGAGGAGATCCTTCACGGCGGCAACACCAGTGTCGTCGTGACCATCGACGCCTGTATGGCGATCGGGGACTGGCTGCGCAGGTTCCACGATGCACAACATGGGTTCACACCGGACCCGGACCTGCCCTGGCGGATGGTCCCGGGGTGTCCATTGAGTGCGCGTGAGGTCGTGGTCCACTACGACGCCGCTCCGTACAACACGATCCGGCGCGGCGACGGTGGTCTCGAAAGGCTTGCAGCCCAAGGTGACCCGGCCTTCGTGAACCTGTTCGAGTCAGGGGTCGCGGACAAGACGCGGCTCGACGCCGCGTGGGTCGGCGACAACGAGGCCGCGCTCAGCGCTGCGGTTCGCGGGGGTGTTTGAGCGCCCAGCGGATGACGCTGGTCGCGGCGCCGCCGACCGGCAGCGCGATCACCCGCCCGGCCAGGGGCAGATAGGGGAGCGCGAGGTGCTGGCGGGCCCACAGCGGAAGAAGGGCGACGGCGGCACCAGCCAGGGCGCCGTAGCCGGGCCGGGCAATCCACGGCAGCGGCGGGTGCAGCAGCAGGAACCGCGCCGCGTCGCGGGCCGCGGGTGTGCCCTCGAGCTCTGGCCGGTAGGACGCGATCGCGGTGTCGAGCTCGGCGACGGTCGTCGGAGGGTCGATGACGCCGAGTCTGGATGCCACGACACACGACTGAGCCACGTAGCGGTCGGCCTCGGCGGGTGTGAGGGGATTGGCGGCATAACGCTGATGGGTCTGCAGGAAGCTGTCGGCCTCGGCGATGTGAACCCATTTCAGCAGGTGCGGGTCACTGGCGGCGTAGGGGCGCCCATCGGGTGCCTTGCCGTGTACACCCTCGTGGATGCCCCGAACTCTGGCGATGAGTGCCTCGGCGTCCTCGATGGTGCCGAACGTCGTGGTCGCGAGGAAGGTGCTCGTGCGCTGCAGCCGTCCCCAGGGATCGCCCTTGTAGCCCGAGTGTCCAGCGACGCCCGCCATGGCCAGCGGGTGCAGCGACTGCAGCAGCAGCGCACGTATGCCAGCGACGAACATCGCCGCGTCGGCCTGCACCCGCCAGATCGGGTCGGTCTCGGTGAACCAGCGCTCGCCCGGCTTGCCCCAGATGAGCGCGGCCTTCTCGGCGTTGTCCTCGCCGGCAACCCGGTCACGAAGGGCGACGGCGATGCTGCGCCGCAGCCGGTCGTGCAGCGGACGGGCGGCCTCGACCAGCCGGGCGCTGCTCAACGTCATCACGACAGTATGCGCGGCGCCGCTGAAGGGACCTGGTGGCCCTGGCCGCGGCCGGGGCGAGTTACGTGATTCTTACCCGGGCGGGGTTTTGCTAACACGGATGTAACAAACCGAAGCACGATCCGAAACCGTTGACAGTCAGGGTTCCCCTCATGACTATTGACAGCGGCGACACCGCCTGGGTTCTCGCAAGCGCCGCTCTGGTGCTGCTGATGACGCCAGGCGTAGCCCTCTTCTATGGCGGTATGGTCAGGGCCAAGAGCGTCCTGAACATGATGATGATGAGCTTCGGGGCCATGGCGACGATCAGTGTCGTATGGGTTCTCTGGGGCTACAGCGAGGCGTTCGGTGAGTCCTGGCACGGGCTGGTCGGCAACCCGTTCCAGCACTTCGGCCTCAGCAACCTACTCAGCGGCGACAAGGCCATCTTCGGCTACCATGCGGCCGCAAACGGAGTTCCGGCCCACGGCGGCATCCCCGCGCTGGCGTTCGTGGCCTTCCAAGCGGTGTTCGCCATCATCACGGTGGCCCTGATCAGCGGCGCGATCGCCGACCGCGCGAAGTACTCGACCTGGCTTGTCTTCACCGTGGTGTGGGCAACGATCGTCTACTTCCCGGTCGCGAACTGGGTGTTCGCCTTCAACGACTTCGCAGCAGGCAAGGGTGGCTGGATCGCCAATCAGCTCAAGGCGATTGACTTCGCCGGAGGAACCGCAGTTCACATCAACGCCGGCGCGGCAGCTCTGGCTCTGGCCCTGGTCCTGGGCAAACGGATCGGCTTCGGCAAGGATGACATGCGTCCACACAACCTGACGCTCGTCATGCTCGGCGCGGCGCTGCTGTGGTTCGGATGGTTCGGGTTCAACGCTGGCTCGGCACTGACGGCCGGCAACAGCGCCGCCGTGGTCTGGGTCAACACGATGGCCGCCACCGGTGCGGCGTGCCTCGGGTGGCTGGCCACGGAACGGGTCCGGGACGGTCACGCGACCTCTCTTGGTGCTGCGTCCGGCATCGTGGCCGGACTGGTCGCCATCACACCGGCTTGTTCGGCGGTCACCCCCTTGGGCGCGGTGGCGATCGGCCTCCTTGCCGGTGCAGTCTGTGCGCTGGCGGTCGGCCTGAAGTTCCGCTGGGGGTACGACGACAGCCTTGACGTCGTCGGGGTTCACCTGGTCGGCGGAATCGTGGGCACCCTCTCCATCGGCTTCTTTGCCTCGGCGTCTGCCCCGGCCGCGGTGGACGGTCTCTTCTATGGTGGAGGTCTGGACCAGCTGTGGCGCCAAGCAGTCGCCGCTGGCGCTGTGCTGCTCTACTCCTTCACACTCGCCGGTCTGATCGGTCTGGCGCTGCAAAAGACCATGGGCTTCCGGATCGAGAGCGAAGCCGAGGTGTCAGGCATCGACCTGCAGGAGCACGCTGAGACGGGCTACGATCTCGGCACTATCGGTGGTGGGGGTCTGCGTCACGCCGGGGCTGCTCCGTTCGGGTCCAACACCACGACTTCGGCCCCCTCGGAGGCCAAGTCCAACCCGCAGGGAGCGTCGGCATGAGACTGGTCACCGCGATCATCAAGCCCTTCAAGCTCGACGAGGTCAAGGAGGCTCTCGAGGCCTTCGGCATCACTGGTATGACGGTCAGCGAGGCGAGCGGGTACGGGCGCCAGCGCGGGCACAGCGAGGTCTACCGGGGCGCCGAGTACACCGTCGACTTCGTCCCGAAGTTACGCGTGGAGGTCGTCGTCGACGACGCCGACGCTGCCGCCGTGGTCACGGTCATCCTCAAGGCGGCCCAGACGGGACGGATCGGCGACGGCAAGATCTGGACCCTCCCTGTCGAGGACGTAGCTCGGGTGCGCACTGGCGAACACGGCCTGGACGCGTTGTAGGAGAACGCAACTCATGATCGGCGCCCGCGCGACGCAGAAGGTTGGCCAGAAGGTGGACCTCAACCGGCAACGTCTGGACCTGGCCGACACCCGGGGCTTCGCCGCCCCGGGTGCCGGTCAGGCGAGACGTGCGGCCATGGCCGGGCTGAGTCGCACCTGGATCAAGGACATCTGGAGCGCCGCAACGCGTGGAGCTCGTCTGGACGGTGTTGCGCTGGCCAGTGTCGGCAGCCTGGCCCGCGGTGACGCAGGACCGCTCAGCGACTTCGACCTGGTGCTGCTACACGACGGCCGCTCGATGTCGGGCAAGGACGTCACGGCGCTGGCCGATCGCATCTGGTACCCGATCTGGGATGACGGCGCCAAGCTCGACCACAGCGTCCGGACCGTCAACCAGTGCCGTACCGTCGCTGCCGGCGACCTGTCTGCCGCGGTCGGGCTTCTGGATCTCGAGCTGGTGGCCGGCGACGAGCAGGTGGTCGCGGCGGTACGCGCGACGATAGGGCACGACTGGCGCGCCAACGCCCGACGCCGGCTGCCGCAGCTGGTCGAGTCGCTCGAGGCACGCCACCAACGCCATGGAGACCTGGCGCAGACCCTCGAGCCAGACCTGAAGGAAGCGCGAGGCGGCCTGCGCGACATGACCGTCCTGCGGGCGTTGACCGCAGCGTGGCTGGCCGACCGCCCGCACGGACAGGTTGACACGGCATACAGCACGTTGCTGGACACCCGTGACGCGTTGCACATGGTGACCGGTCGAGGCCGTGATCGCCTCGGACTCGAAGATCAGGACGCGGTCGCCGCACTGCTGGGTCATCTGGATGCCGACGCGATGTTGGTCGCTGTCGGCACTGCGGCACGCACCCTCAGCTATGCCATCGATGGGACCGTACGTCGCGCCGCACAGTCCCAGCGGGCACGCACCTTGCGCGTCGGTCCACGACGACCGGTGCTGAAACCATTGGGCTTCGGACTGTTCGAGCACGACGGGGAGGTGGTGCTCGGAGCCCACCTTGACCCCTCCGGCGACCCGTTGCTGGTTCTTCGCGCCGCCGTCGCAGCGGCCCGCCGCGGTCTGCCCCTGGCCCCGGCGACCTTGGCCAACCTGGCTGCGCACTCTCCGGCCATCACAGAGCCGTGGAGTCCGTTGGCCCGGTCACTGTTCGTCGACCTGCTCGCCGCGGGGCCGGGGCTGATCCCGGTGTGGGAGGGACTGGACCTCGCTGGTCTCATCGACTCGTGGCTGCCGGAGTGGTCGGCGGTGCGGAGCCGACCACAGCGCAACGTCGTTCATCGACACACGGTCGACCGGCACCTGATCGAGACCGTCGTGCATGCGACCGGGCTGATGCGCGAGGTCGAGCGTCCAGATCTGCTGCTGCTGGCGGCTCTGCTGCATGACATCGGCAAGATTGCCGCCGCCCACGACCACTCCGTGGTCGGAGCGCCGCTTGCCGCCACGGTGGCCCGCCGGCTGGGCCTGGACGAGGACGGAGTCGAGGTCGTCGAGCTGCTCACCCGCGAGCACCTGACCCTGATCGACCTGGCGACCCGGCGCGACCCGGCGGACAGAGCAACCATCTCGGCGGTGACCGATGCGGTCGCTGGACGCCGGGACCTGCTGGACCTGCTTCGGGCTCTGACCGAGGCGGACGCGTGCGCAGTTGGGGCCGCTGCGTGGACGGACTGGCGAGCCCAGCTCCTCGAACGTCTCGTCGTCGGTGCGCGCGCGGCTCTGGGCGACGCCGTCGGGCCGGTCGATGAGGCTGACGAGGCTGACGATCTCCTGCCGCCGCAGGTCGTGGCCGAGGTCGCGGTGGGGGAGCCGCACGTCGTGGTTCATCCCATCGGGGGGGCCTACCGCATCGATGTCTTCGACCGTGACCGCCTGGGCCTGTTCGCCGACACCGCAGGTCTGCTGGCCGCATACGGCCTGATCGTGCGGACCGCACGGGTGCGTACCCAGGAGGGCATAGCGGCCAACCAGTGGCAGGTGGACTCACCGGGCGGGGATGCCCCTGATGCCGTAGCGATCGCCCGCGGGCTGGTGCAGCTCGGCGAGGGTGATCGCGAGCCGTTGCGCGCCCTGGAGCGCCGCGGAAAGGTTTCGGCAGGCCTGGTCTCGGCAGGCCCCCGCGCGCTGACCCGCGCCATGGTCGTGCCCCGCGCGTCGCAGGACTCGACGGTCATCGAGATCCGGACACTCGACCGCCCGGGGCTGTTGCACCAGGTCGGTATGGCGTTCGCGCGCGCCGGTGTGACGGTGCACAGTGCCCACATCGCCACCTATGCCGGCCAGACCCTGGACACGTTCTATGTCAGCGAGTTCGGGGGCCGGACCCTGTCTCCTGCGCGCGTTGCCCAGACGATATCCATGCTCATGGACGCATGCGACGAGGCACCCGTAGCGGGAAGATAACCTTGCGTGGTGTTCACGAGCCTGTCTGACCGTCTGACCGCCACCTTCAAGAACCTGCGCGGCAAGGGTCGCCTGTCCGAATCGGATGTCAACGCCACGATTCGCGACATCCGTGTTGCGCTGCTCGATGCGGACGTCGCGCTGTCTGTCGTGCGCGAGTTCACCGGCGCAGTTCGCGAGCGTGCCATGGGTGCCGTGGTCAGCGGCTCCCTGAACCCGGCCCAGCAGATCGTCAAGATCGTCAACGAGGAGCTCGTGACGATCCTGGGTGGGCAGACCCGCCGGATCGAGTTCGCCAAGAACCCGCCGACCGTCATCATGCTCGCGGGTCTGCAGGGCTCCGGTAAGACCACGTTGGCCGGGAAGCTCGCCAAGTGGCTCAAGGACCAGGGCCACACCCCGATCCTGGTCGCGGCTGACCTCCAGCGGCCCAACGCCGTGACCCAGCTACAGGTCGTCGGTGAGCGAGCCGGCATCCCGGTCTTCGCACCCGAGCGCGGCAACGTCGCGGGTTATGACGCGGTGGTCGAGTCCGGCGATGGCACAAGGTCTTTCGGTGACCCGGTCTCGGTCTCCCGCCAAGGTATCGCCGAGGCCCACACCAAGCAGCACGACGTCGTCATCGTCGACACCGCCGGTCGGCTGGCCATCGACGAGGTCCTCATGCGGCAGGCCGCCGACATCCGGGCCGCGATCTCGCCGGACGAGGTGCTGTTCGTCATCGACGCCATGATCGGCCAGGCGGCAGTCGAAACGGCACTGGCCTTCCAGCACGGCGTGGACTTCACCGGCGTGGTCCTGACCAAGCTCGACGGCGACGCCCGCGGTGGTGCGGCGCTGTCGGTGGCCAAGGTCACCGGGCGGCCGATCATGTTCGCCTCCACCGGCGAGAAGGTCGAGGACCTAGAGGTCTTCCACCCCGACCGGATGGCCTCACGCATCCTGGACATGGGTGACGTGCTGACGCTGATCGAGCAGGCGGAGAAGGCCTTCGACCGCGACCAGGCCGCGGAGATGACCCGCAAGTTCATGGAGGACGAGGACTTCACCTTCGACGACTTCCTGAGCCAGATGGCGTCCATCAAGAAGATGGGCTCCCTGAAAGCCATGCTCAAGATGATGCCCGGCATGGGTGAGATGCGCGCCCAGCTCGACTCCCTCGACGAGAGCGAGTTCGACCGGGTCGAGGCGATGGTGCGCTCGATGACACCCTTCGAGCGCACCCATCCCAAGCAGATCAACGGCTCACGCCGGGCCCGTGTCGCCCGAGGTTCGGGCGTGTCTGTCTCAGAGGTGAACGGACTGCTCGAGCGCTTCGGCCAGGCCCAGAAGATGATGCGTTCGCTGCGTCGCGGGGGTGGCGCGGGCATTCCCGGAATGCCGGCGATCCCCGGGATGGCCGGGGCCAAGAAGGCCGCCAAGGGTCAGCAGCGCAAGAAGGGCAGGAGCGGCAACCCGGCCAAGCGTGCCCAGGAGGAGAGGGCCGCGGCGGACAAGACCGCAGGGGCCCGAGTGGCCGCGGTCCACAGCGCATTCGGTATGCCGGGTGCGCAGGATCCCGCCGAGGCGGCAGGGGCTTCGGATCCGGCCAACCTCGAGCTGCCCAAGGGCTTCGAGAAGTTCCTGGGCAACTAGGGCCTGGCATGGACCTGTCCTTCAATCTTCCGGACGGTCGACTGCTCAGCGTCTGGGCGGGCGGCGATCCGGACGGGGTGCCCGTCATCTACTTCCCCGGCACGCCGTCGAGCCGGTTGCAGGCAGTCTCGGGACATGACGCCGCGGTGCGCCAAGGAGTGCGCCTGATTGCGGCAAACCGTCCGGGTTACGGCGTGGCGCCGGATGCGCCCACCAGTCTGTCCTCGGTCGCCAAGGACACGTTGGCGCTCGCGGACTGCTTGGGGCTGAGCCGCTTCGCGGTCCTGGGGGTGTCCGGTGGCGGCCCGTACGCGCTGGCATGTGGCGCGCTGTCACCCGACCGCGCGGTTGCCGTGGGCGTCGCGGTTGGCATCGGGCCATGGCGACTGATCGACCCGCCAGGGACCAACCCTGAGGATCGCGTGGCGCTGGCGTTGGCCGATGCCGGCGACGTCGAGGCCGCGCTCGCGGAGTTCCGACGGTTGGCGACGGAGTGGTACGCATCCATGCTCGAGCTCGACGACGTCGCAATGATGGACGAGTTCGTCCGACCGGTCCCCGAGCAGGAACGCGAGGTCTTTACTCCCCAGATGCGTGCCTGGTGGGCGGCCGACATGCGGGAGGCACTGACGTCGTACGACGGCTATGCCCGCGACAACCTGGCCTGGGGAGGCGACTGGGACCTCGACCTGGCAGCCGTGAGCAGCCCGACCTGGCTCTGGTACGGCGACGAGGACCGGCTCGTACCGGCCGATCACGGCCGCTGGCTGCACGAACGAATAGCCCTCTCCACGCTGGTGATTCGCCCCGGTTGCGGACACGGACAAGCCGTTTTCCCATTCTGGGACGACATGCTCACGACCTTGCGCGGTGCCGTGCTCGCGGGCGGCCGGGCAGGCTGAGCCGATGGGTTATGTGGTGTTCGGCGCAGGGGCGATCGGAGGGGTCGTCGGTGGCCGCCTGATCCAAGCCGGATTCGACGTCACGCTGATTGCGCGTGGCGCGCATCTCGAGGCGTTGCAAGCTCGTGGACTGCGCCTTGAGTCACCGGCGAGCACCGAGACACTTCGCCCGGCGGCCGTGGGCCATCCTCGTGAGATCGACTGGGGCAACAGCCACGTCGTACTCATGGCGGTGAAGAGCCATCAGACCCTTGCCGCACTCGGCGAGCTCGCCGAGGTCGCCCCGCCCGAGACACCGATCGTGTGCCTGCAGAACGGTATTGCCAACGAACCGGCCGTTCTGCGCATGTTCCCAACCGTGCAAGGGGTCAGCGTCGCGTGCCCTACCAGCCACCTTCAACCCGGCGTGGTCCAGGCGTGGTCCACGCCGGTGACCGGTCTGTTGGACATCGGCGTCTACCCCGCCGGGATCGACCAGGTCAGTGAAGCGGTCGCTGCCGACTTTCGCGCGGCAACGTTCAGCTCCTATCCCGTGGGGGACATTCGCCGCTGGAAGAACCGCAAGCTGCTGACCAACCTCGGCAACGCCATCGAGGCCGTATGCGGTCCCGACGAGCGGCAGGGTCCACTGGGGGACCTGCTCCTGGCCGAGGGCGAAGCGGTGCTGGCAGCCGCCGGCCTCGAAGCCGCGACCGCGGAGGAAGACCGGACCCGACGAGGCGATCTGCTCCAACGTGGCGAGATCGCGGGACAGACCCACCCGGGTGGGTCCTCATGGCAAAGCCTGAGGCGCGCCACCGGCGACATCGAGACGGACTACCTCAACGGCGAGATCGTGCTTCTCGGCCGATTGCATGGCATTCCGACACCGGCCAACGACCTGCTCCAGCACCTGGCACGAGAGCTTGCCGTCACCGGCCATGCCCCTGGCGCGGCCCCGGCGGCGACGATCTTGGAGCGACTCGAAAAGGCCCCCAAGCCAGCTCGGCCTGCGTCCGGTTGACAGTCGTCCTGCTGCCTTCCGCGACCGAACACCTCGCGCGCACCGTTTGGGGCCCCTGACGGCCACGAAACGGTGCTTTGGGAGTGTCCTGTCGGAGGGCGGGGCGGTCCGGGCGACTAATGGTTCACAGACCTGCACGAGCCCTACTGACTCGGGGGGCCCGACCTGTCCGTTATGTCGTTGGGCCGTAATGCTTTCGACGGTTACGCCGACATGCGCCGATGGGTAGCGTGGATCCATGGCTGACACCGAGCAGAACTGGGACTTCACGGGTCTCAAGGCGATGTTCCTCAACGGCACGCTCAAGCGCTCGCCGGAGGTCTCGAACACCGAGGGGCTGATCGAGGTGAGTGCCTCTCTCATGCGCCGACACGGGGTCGAGGTCGAGGTCCTGCGGATGATCGACCATGACATCGCGACGGGCGTCTATCCCGACATGACAGAGCACGGGTGGGCGACCGACGAATGGCCACAGATCTGGGAGCGGGTCAAGGCGGCCAACATCCTGGTCATCGCCGGCCCCATCTGGCTGGGCGACAACTCCAGCATCACCAAGCAGATCATTGAGCGCCTCTATGCACACTCGGGGGAGGTCAACGAGAAGGGCCAGTACGTCTTCTACGGCCGGGTCGGTGGCGCGCTGATCACCGGGAACGAGGACGGCGTCAAGCACTGCACCATGAACATCCTGTACAGCCTGCAGCACGTGGGCTACGTCATCCCGCCGCAGGCCGACGCGGGGTGGATCGGGGACATAGGGCCGGGTCCGTCCTACCTCGACGAGGGCTCGGGTGGTCCCGAGAACGAGTTCACCAACCGCAACACGACCTTCCTGACGTGGAACCTCATGCACCTCGCGCGGATGATCCAGCGGGCCGGTGGCATTCCGGGATACGGAAACCAGCGCAGCGAGTGGGACAAGGGGGAGCGGTTCGACTTCGTCCAGCCCAACCCCGAGTACCGCTGAGCTCGGGCTCGGACGGCATACGTTCCGATGCGTGGATAGGGTCGCGGACATGACCTCGCCGGTGTTGCACATCACGGGAAGCGTTCTCCTGGGTCCGCAGGAGGTTCGCGACGAGCTCTGGGTCGTCGGCGGCCAGATCACGTATGACGCACCCGCCTCCGGCGC
>Ga0207929_1000408_pt1 | contig 11820 bp, 4 predicted proteins | sample NGESurdeep072012_FD_184466 | JGI IMG/M metagenome (GOLD analysis project Ga0207929, IMG submission 184466) | Arctic peat soil microbial communities from Barrow, Alaska - NGEE Surface sample 53-1 deep-072012 (SPAdes) | ecosystem: Environmental > Terrestrial > Soil > Wetlands > Peat ... | reverse complement strand
CCGGCATCGAAGTCGGCCGCATGCGCGTGCCGCTCGGGGTGATCGGCATCATCTTCGCCGAGACCGGTCTGCTGATTGGGTTCTTCCTGCCTGGCGACTCCCTGCTCGTGACCGCCGGGGTCTTCGCCTCGCCCGGCAAGCACATCGTCGGCCACACCAACGTCCACCTCAACCTGGCCGGGCTGCTCATCGGTTGTTTCGCCGCCGCCGTCATCGGCCGGCTCGGCAACGCAGTCGGGCGTCAGCGCATTCTCGACCAGCTGATACCAGCAGCCGTCGGGAATTTTGGTTTGCCCTTGCGTGCCGCAAATCACCAGCCGCTCCTTGGCGCGCGTCATGGCGACATACAAAAGCCGCCGGTACTCGTCGCGCGCGTCTTGCTGCGCGGCGCTGCGCGCATCGGTCATGGCGTCGACGTCGTCGCCGCGTGCGGTGGCCCACACCATGTCGCCATTCGCGAAGGGCAACAGCCGCGGATCTTTCGGCCCGGTCGGCTTGGTGGTGGTGTCGGCGAGAATCACGGTGTTGGCTTCCAGTCCCTTGGCGCCGTGCACGGTCATCACCCGCACCTCGTCGCGCACCATTTCCATGTCGCGCTTCACTTCGCTTTGCGCCGCCCGCAGCCAGGCGAGGAAGCCCTGCAGCGACGGCGTCTCGCGCGTCTCGTAGTCGAGCGCCAGATTGAGGAACTCATCGAGCGCGTCGTTCGCCTCCGGCCCGAGGCGCGCCAGGAATTTTGCGCGTCCGCGCGCCGCCCCCAGCACCTGCGCGAAAAACCCGAACGGCGTCCGTTCGCGCGCCGCCTTCGCCAGTGCGTCGAGCGCGCCGCTCGCCGTCGCCAAGGCCGGATCGTCGCCCGCCTTGACACGCAGCCGGACGCGCAGCGATGTCTTGCCGCGATCCCAGGCGAGCGAAAACAACTGCTCCTCGCTGACGCCGAACAGCGGGCTCTTGAGCACGCTGGCCAAGGCCAGATCGTCGTCGGGCAGCAGCAGCGCGTCCGCCAGCGCCATCAGGTCCATCACCGCGATGTGCTCGGTGATTACCAGCCGGTCGGCGCCGGCCACGGGAACCCCGGCGTTCTTCAGCGCGCGGATCACCGCCTCGAACAGCGGCCCGCGCTGGCGCACCAGCACCAGCACGTCACCGGGCTTTTGTCCGCGCGCCATCCAGAGCTTCACGTGCGCCGCGATCCGGCGCGCCAGCACGACGCGCGGGCTGACTTCGCTCTCGGTGTCGAACGGCGCGTCCCAGCCTTCGATCTCCTTGCGCTCGGCCGGCGTCACCAGCGGCCAGAGCTCGACTAGCCCAGGCGCGGCGTCGGGCAGCGACATATGCGGCGGAATGCCGGCTTCGTCGGTGGTGACGCTGGCGTAAATCTCGCGCGCGGAAAACACCCGGTCGACGCCGCCAAGCACGGCCTCGCCGGAGCGGAACGAATGGTGGAAGCGCAAGTAACGCCAGCCCTGCTCGGGGGTATCGAATTGGCCGGCGAATTCGCGCCGCATCTGATCGAAGGCAAGCGGCGCCGCGCCCTGGAACGAGAAGATCGACTGCTTCTCGTCGCCGACCGCGAACACCGTGCGCCGCGTATTGGCCCGCGCGCCGCCCGGCGTGAATTCCGACACGATGGTGCGGACGATGCTCCATTGCTTGGGGCTGGTATCCTGCGCCTCGTCGATCAGCACGTGGTCGATGCCGAGATCGAGCTTGTAGAGCACCCAGGCGGCCGACGAGCGGCCGAACAGGTCAAGCGTCTTGTCGATCAGGTCGTCGTAATCGAGCAGGGCGCGGCGCTCTTTCTCGTCTTTGTAGCGTGCGATCACTTCGGCCGCGATGGTGACCAGCGCCTTGGTGCGGTCGCGCGCGGCGAGCGCCCGCTCGCGCGCCAAGAGTTTGCAGACGCGATCCTGTTCATCGACCAGGCGCGCCAGCCAGTCGGGGTGCTTCTCGGCGATCTTCTTGGTGACGATATTGGCGCGCGGCTTGAGCTCGGTGGTGCAGAAAACCTTGAGATAATTCTCGACGCGCTCGCGGCCCGCGGCATTGCGCGCGGCTTCCAACGTGGCGATGTGCTTCTTGTCGGAAACGGTGCCGGAATCGAGAACTTCGATCAGTTCCGGCCATTCCGCCGCCGGGATCAGCGAATGGGAAAAGAATTCCTGCTCGAGCGTTTCACGGGTCTCGTCGGGGGCGACGCCCAAGGTCAGGGACAATTCGGCCAGCGCCTTGTCGACGCCGCCGGCGCGCTTGATCCAGCCGTCGAGCGCGTCGCGTTCGCGGATGGCGTCGCCGATCACGTCCTTGAAGGTCTGATCGGCGGCGACCACGATGGCGGTGGCGAGTGCCTGGCCGAGCGTGCCGTCCGGCTGGGCCGAGGCTTGCAGCAGCACGGCAAGCGTGAGTTGGTCGAGCAATTGCGTGGTCGAGGCGTCGTCCAGCACGGTGAAGCGCGCCGCCACATTGGCCTCGAACGGAAATTGATGCAGCAGCCGCGTGCAGAAGGCGTGGATGGTCTGCACCTTCAGCCCGCCCGGCGTCTCCAGCGCGGAGGCGAACAGCCGGCGCGCCCGCGCGCGCTGCGAGGCGTCCGGCTTGCGGCCGGTGGACAATTCGATCTGTCCGTCGAGTTCGGCGTCGCCAAGCGCGGTCCAACCGGCCAGCCGCTTGAACACCTCGTTCGCCATGTTGGCGGCGGCGGTCTTGGTGAAGGTGATGCAAAGAATTTTGGCCGGATCGACGCCGCGCAGCAGCAGGTTGATCACGCGCTGCGCCAGCACGTAGGTCTTGCCGGAGCCGGCATTGGCCGACACGAAGGCCGAGACATCGGGGTCGGCGGCCTCGACCTGCACCCGGCGCACGTCGTGGGGGATGGTGCGGGGGGAGGTCATGGCTGCGCCTCCGCGAAACGGGCGCGCTCCCTCTCCCCGTTGGGGAGAGGGTTGGGGTGAGGGGGTTCCGAGATTCTCGGTAGGCCATAACCCCTCACCCGGATCGCTTCGCGATTCGACCTCTCCCTATGGGAGAGGTGAAGTGGAGCGCGCTTCGCACTCACGACTCATCCTCCCCGCCGCCACCGAGCGACCATTCCTTGACGCGCGCGAGATGGTCGTAGTCGCCGTAGTGAAATTTCCACATCGGGTGCACGAGCGAGCGATAGGGCTCCGCCTCGCTCTCGAACTTCGCCGCCAACTCTTTCAGCTTCGTCAGCGCGTGATCGGCTTGCGTGTCAGGTGTGCCTTCCTTGAATTTGATGTCCATCGGCTTGCCGGCCGGGTCGCCGCCCTTCAGCGTGACGTAGGCGATCTCGGACACCGAGCCGGCGCCAAGGTCGCCGAACTTGCCGTCGTGCAAAATGGCGGCTTCCAGCGTCAGTTGCGGGGCGAGGCCGGTGCGCACTTGTTTCTCGGTGCGCGCCGCGCCGGTCTTGTAGTCGATGATGGCGTAGCTGCCGCCCAAGCGCCGCTCGATGCGGTCGGCGATGGCGGACAGCGTGAACTCGCGTTTGCCGACGGGGAATTTCAGTTCGCCGCGGATTTCCGCATGCAAGGAGGCAACGCCGACGCGCCGCGCGCTGTCCCATAGCGCGAACCATTGCGCGATGCGCATAAAGCGCGGCCACCAGAACGCGCGCGCCTCGGGGAAATCGGCCAGCGGCGCGAAACGCTTTTCGCCGAGGGCGAGCAGTTCCTGCATCGGATCGGCCGCCGGCCCCTTGGCAAACAGCCGGGTGTAGTCGCCAATGGCGCCGTGGATGACGGTGCCGCGGTCGCGCGCGCCCGGCGGCGTGTCGACGGCATCGAGCGGCTGCAGGCGAAGGATGTAGCGGGCGTAGATCGTGTAGGGATCGCGCAGCCAGTCTTCGATGGCGGTAACCGAAAGCCGGTCCGGGCGGGCAGCAATGGGCGGTTTCGGCGCCGGGCGTTCGGCGGGCTTTACTTCGGCCGGATGATCGAGCGCGCGGGCGTAGTCGAGATAAGCGTTGCCGCGCGCGACCACTTCGTTCCAGCGGACGCCGGCGAGCGCGGCGATGCGCTGCACGAAACGCGACGTCACGGTCGGCGCGCCCGCCACCTTGGCGGCGCGCGCGAGGATCACTTCGGGCGCGCCCAAACCTTGCGCGAAGTCGTGCGCGGAAAGGCCAATGCGGCGTTCCGACGGATCGAGGCCGAGATCGCCGCGCATCGGGCGGCTGAGCCAGGGATCGCTGCGGGTCTCCGGCGGCCAGCTGCCCTCGTTGAGGCCGCCCAGCACGACGCGGTCGATCGACTGCAGGCGTGCTTCCAGCGGGCCGTAGATGTGCACGCGCACGTCGTGGATTTCCGGGCGGCGCACCACGCGATCGGCGATGGTGGCGTGGAACAGTTCGGCGTAATCGCTTTTGGCCACGCCGATGGCGGCGGCGGAGGGGCTTTCCGACAGTTCTTCGAAGATGCGGGCGAGCGCGCTGCCGTCGTTGCCGGCGAAAGCCGCGACGTCACCTTTGGCGTCCGAGCCCAGCGCGGATATTACCGCGCTATGGCACTTGGCCAGCGCGGCGAGCGGATGACCGCCGCGTTTCAGCGATTCGAGCGGCGCCAGCGCGGCGCCGAGACGGCCGATCAATTCGGCAGCGACGTCGAACTCGTCGTCGGCAATCAGCCAGCGCGGGTCGCTGCGGTGAAGCTGGTCGCGGTTGTCGCGGAATGTGGCGAGCGCGCGCGCCAGGCCGTCGCTGCCGGGGCGCGGACGCGGGCCGCGCAGCAAAGCCCGCTCGAGGGTCGCGATGGCGACGCTGCGCGCGCCCTCTTTGCCGCCAAGCCGCAGCAAAGGATGCTTGAGCAGCGCCAGCAGCGTCACCGGCTTCAGGCCGCCGAGCGCGGCCTCGGCGGCGAGCCGCGCAAATATGCCGGCTTGCGTGTCGGCCAGAGAATCGCCGCCGGAGTCATCGACCGCCACCTGCCAGCGTTCGAGCGCGGCGGCCACCCGGCGGGCCAGCGCGCGATCGGGCGTCACCAGCGCCGCGGTCTTGTCCTTGGTCTCGACCGCCTCGCGCAAACAGACGGCGATGGCGAGCGCTTCCTCCTCGGCATTGGCCGCCTCGATCATGGCGACCGAGGCGAGCGCGTTCGCTGCGGCGGCGTCGAAGTCCGTGGCCTTGATGCGCGCCGGCCAACGCTCGGTGGTGGCGGCCGGGCGCAGCGCCTCGGATACCAGCCGTTCGCGCCCGTGCGAAGCGGGCGGTTCAAGCGAAACGACATCGCCGCGCTGGATGCCGATGCGGGCGAGCAGCGCATGCATGGCGAACTGCGCGTGGCCGGCGGCGGGCGCGCCGTCGTGGCTCTTGTCGTTGTCGTCGCCGGCGATCAGCGCCCAGGAAGCGTCGTCGAGCTCCAGGTCGAGGCCGGGCAGCACCACGGCGCCGTGCGGCAGCCTGGCGATGGTGGCGAGCAGCTTGGCGGTCGCCGGCATCGAGCCGGTCGAGCCGGCGGCTATCACCGGCCCGTCGCTGCCGGCGAGGCGCTTGGCCTCAGCCTCGATCAAAAGGTCGCGGCGCTCGGCGCTCTCGATCGCGCCCAGTTCCTTGAGCCGTTCCGGCCAATAGTTTCGGGCGATTTTCAGAAACTCGAGCGCGATCTGCCAATAACGGTCGAGCGCCTCGGGCACGAGACCGTCGAGTTTCGTCCACGGCACTTGGCGCGTGATCATGTCGTCGATCAGCCGGCCGAGATCGTCGGCGAGGCCGAGCGCGGCCGACGGCGTGTTGGCGACCAGAGGCGAGCCCCGGTCCGGCTCGATGCGCGATGCCCATTCAACGATCAGTTGGGCCAGCAACAGCCGCCGTTCGAGCGGCGCGATGGCGGCGGGCAGCGCCAGCGCGGCTTGCGCCAGTTCGCCGGTGGCGGCCTCGGCGAAGGCGATTTCGTCCTCGTCCAGATCGCCGAGCGCAACGATGCGCGGCAGGATGGCGGCGTCGCCCTTGAGTTCGTCGAGGAATATCTCGCGCGCCAGCCGGCAGGCGCGCCGGGTCGGCAGATAGAGCGTGGCCTTGCTGAGTTCGAGCGGATCCCCGCTGGCGGGAAAGTCCGACACCAGTCTGCCGGTGCGCAAGGCGCGGATCAGCGCCGGCAAAAACGGCGCCGAGGCGGGGATGTTGAAGACGTTGGCTTTCGCGGCCGGCATGACGCCTGAATCATACACGCTTCCGCGCGCGGCAAATCAACTTGTGCTGATGCGGATCGCGTTTTCGGCCAGAGCGATGGCGTCGGGGGTGCCGACATGCATCCACAGGCCTTCCAGCCGCAGGCCGAAGAGGCGGCCTTGTTCCGCGGCGCGGTCGAACAGATCCGTGAGCGGGAATTCGCCCCTGGGCGCGTCCTTGAACAGCGCCGGCGCGAGGATCGCCGCCCCGGCAAAGACGAACGGCGCCACCTCGCGCTCGGCCCGGCGGCGCAGGCGGCCGTCGGCGGCAAACGCGAAATCGCCGCGCCCGGCATAGCCGATGCTGCCAGCGGTGGGCGCCAGCAGCAGGGCGGCGTCCATGCGGGCGGCATCGAAGGCCTCGGCCAAGCGCGCGAGGTTGGGCTTCACGCCGTCGATCCAGATAGTGTCGGAATTGATGTGGAAGAACGGCGCATCGCCCAGTTCGGGCAGCGCCTTGACCACCGCGCCGCCGGTGCCGAGCAGCAGGCCGCGCTCGTCGGAGATGGTGATTTTCGGTTTCTTGCGCGCGGCGAGATGGCGCTCGAGTTGATCGGCGAGGTAATGGACGTTGACCACCGCGCGCTCGACGCCGGCGTCGGCCAGGCGGTCGAGCACGTGATCGATCAGCGCTCGGCCTGCGACCGCGACCAAAGGCTTGGGCATGCGGTCGGTGAGCGGGCGCATGCGGGCGCCGAGGCCCGCCGCCAGCACCATCGCTTTGGTTGGCGTTGGCTTCATATGGTTTTCAAGGCCGGCACGTTGACGCGATACCACGCCGCGAGCGGCGCCAGCGCCGGATGCGCCAGCGAACGGTGCAGATAGGCCCATACCCGCGGCATGTGACGCAAATATTGCGGCTTGCCGTCGCGCCGGTCGAGGCGGGCGAAGATGCCGAGGATCTTGGAGGCGCGCTGCGCCGCCATGGTGGCATAAAGCTGGGCGAAGGCCGGCGCGTTGAATCTGACGTCGGCCTTGAGCCGCGCGCGCGCATAGCGCGTCAGCAGCGCGATTTCCATGAACTCGGGGACGTCGACGCGCGCGTCCTGCAGCAGCGAGGCGAGGTCGTAGGCCGCCGGCCCCATCACCGCGTCCTGGAAATCGATGAGGCCGATGCGCGCCACGCCTTCGCGTTCCGGCAGCCACAGCAGATTGGGCGAATGAAAATCGCGCAGCACCCAGGTCGCCGGCGCCGCCAACGCCGGCTCCAGCGCGTCGCGCCACAGCGTCACGTAGGCGTCGCGCTTGGTGTCGGACACGCGAGCGTCGAGGAACGGCAGATACCATTCGATCAACAGCTCCACTTCGATCAAGAAGGCATCGAGGTCGTAGCGCGGCAGCCGGTAGTCGACGCCCGGCTCGACCGGCAGCACATCGGGCAGCGCCATGCCGTGCAGCGCCGCCAGCAGATCGGCCGCCACTTCGTAGCGCGGCTCGATCGGCGCCGGCGGCTCGCCATCGACCACCAGCTCGCGGCCGAGATCCTCGATCACCAGCAATCCGGCGTCGCGGTCGGCGGCGAAGATCGCCGGCGCCGACAGGCCGCGCGCGCGCAAGCCCTGCGCCAGGACCAAAAAGGGCGTCACGTTATCGGCGAGATGGGCGATCGCGCTGTACGGTTTGCCGTCGCGCACCGGCGGGCCGTCCGGCCGCTTCGGCGAGTTCATCAGGATGTAGCTGACGCCGTCGAGCGTGAGGCGCTCATAAGCGCGCGTCGAGGCGTCGCCCTGCATGTATTCCCGCGCCGCCGAGGCGAAGCCGGAGCGGACGAGGAAGGCGCGGATGTTGGCGATGCGCTCGGCGCGCGCGGCAAACGTGCCATAGCCGGTGACGCAGGCGCTGCGGAAATAAGGGCCGTCCTTCAGCGACAGGTTCAAGGCGACGTCGAGCCGGTCGTCCGGCAGGAAGCCTTCGGCGCGGTCCGGCCATTCCAGTAGCGTCAGCGAGCGAGGCAATATCTCCTCGAGGCCGAGCTCGGCGAGCTCGGCCGGATCGTTGAGCCGGTAGAGATCGGCGTGCACCAGCGCAAAGCGCGGCAGCTCGTAGGCCTGCATCAGCGTGAAGGTCGGGCTCGGCACCTCGACCGCGGGGTCGCCGGCGAAATGGCGGATCATGGCGCGGGCGAAGGTGGTCTTGCCGGCGCCCAAGTCGCCGGACAGCGTGACCAGGTCGCCGGGCCCGAGCGCGGCGGCGATGTCCACCATCAGCCGGCGCGTGGCTTCTTCGTCGGCGAGCGCGACGGTGAAGCTGTAGCCGCCGGAGGGGGTGGTGGACATCGAATCGCCCGTTGCGAGGTCTGCACCCTTATAAACGGCAGGCGCGGTGGGAGGCCAGTTGAGGCAGCGGCCGCCAAAGCCGCCGCCGAGGCCTGCGGGCCATTACAGCTTGAGCAGCTTTTGCGCGTTGCCGCCGAAAATCGCCGCGCGGTCGCTCTCGCTCACCGGCGCCGCGTCCAGCCATTTGCGGCCGGGCAGGTTTTCCTGGAACGGCCAGTCGATCGAAAACATAATGCGCTCGGCGCCCATCTCGGCGATCGAGCAGGTGAGCGCGGCATCGGAAAAAGCGCCGCTGGTCGTAAGCCAGAAATGCGTCCGGTAATAGTCGCCGAACGCGTGCGGCATTTTGATGCGCCGGCTCAGCGTGTCGGTGGTGCGCCACAGCAGGAACGGCGCGGTCTCGCCCAAATGTCCGACGATGATCTTGAGCGCCGGAAAATCATCGAACAGGCCGCTGAGGATGAGCCGGTAGGTATGGGTCAAGGTCTCGAGCGTGAAGCCGAGCGGCGCGCCGGACAGGACCGGGTAATCCTTGAAATAGGCGTCCATCACCGCCGGGTGCGGCGGCGTCGGGTGGATGTAGACCGGCACATCGAGGGCTGCGGCGCGCTCGAAGATCGGGCGGAATTTCTTGTCGTCCATGAAACAGCCGTGGGTGAGCCCCATGATCATGGCGCCCTTGAAGCCGAGCTTGCTCACCGCGCGTTCCAGCTCGTCGGCGGCCGCTTTCGGGTCAGGCGTCGGCAGCGTGGCAAAGCCGGCGAAACGGCCGGGATGCGCGCGCACCGCTTCGTGCAGCACGTCGTTGGAGGTGCGGGCGAGTTTGACGGCGGTTTCCGCGTCGAGGTTCTGCGTCGCCGGATTGTTTTCGGAGATCACCTGGAGATCGATGCCGGCCTCGTCCATGGCTTGAATGCGCAGTGTGCCGAGATCGTCAAGCTTGCGTTGCAGCGGCGAGTCTTTCTCGCCGCGCAGCTCGCGCAACTTTGGCGAAGTGAAATGTTCCTCGAGGCAAACGACCTTGGGCTGGGGCATGACGTTGGCTTCTTTTCAGGAGGGCCGGGGGCGGGACCTTCGGTTAGTCGGACGGGTATCGGGACCTTATAAACAAGGCGGGCTCCACTGTGCCAGAGGCGGCGGCGGTCCGGGCCGATAAGCGGACTTAATTCCCGGGAAATCCGCCCGCCATGCGGCAACCCGAAGGTGATACCGCCGGATACCTGCGGGGAGCCAGTGAACGCCCGTCGGAGTTCCGGACCGGCGCACTTGGCGCTGATTTTCGCATAGGGAATTAAGTACGTCGCCGATTAAGCGCGCCTGCGCACGCTTCGATCATCTCTGATCGTTAGATTTTCACGGATCCATTTGGAATTCGGCGACGATGCAGGGAATTCAAAAGTTCTTTTCTGCCTGGCGCTACCGCAGCGTTCGCGATGCGGTGGCAATCGCCGGCATTTGCGTTGCCATTTATGCCGCCTCGAATTGGTTCGAGCTGCTCGATCGAACTTACGCGTTTGCCGAAACTTACAGAGCCTATGATGTCGACAATCTGATTGTGGTCGCCATCGCGTTTGGCTTCCTGATGCTGGTTTATTCCCTGCGGCGCGCGCAGGATTTGAAGGTAGAAACCAACAGGCGGCGCGAAGCTGAAAAATACAACGCCGATCAATCGGCGCTGCTGACAACGATGTTTGGCAACGTGTCGCAAGGCATATTGATGTTCGATTCCGACGAACGTCTCGTCGTTTGCAACGATCATTATCTGGAAATGTACGGGCTTTCTTCCGATATCGTAAAACCGGGCATGACGCTGCGCGAAATTCTGCAATACCGGGCTGAATGCGGGGTGCTCGATGGCGGTGTTGAAGGAGTCTATTCGGAAGTGATCGCGCAGCTCGCGGAGAATAAACCCGTCAGCCGGATAGCGATAATGGCGGACGGGCGGGAAATCGCGGTCACAAATAATCCGATGGCGGACGGCGGCTGGGTAGCGACCCACGAGGACCGCACCGAATCGCGGCGCCGCGAAGAGTCGTTCCAGCTCCTGTTCGACAACAATCCGGTAGCGATGGTTGTTTTCGACCGCGAAGCCCTCTGCTTCCTGGCGGTCAACGATGCGGCGGTGGCGCAATATGGATATAGCCGCGAGAGCTTTCTGACCAAGACGCTGCTCGATATTCGGGTCGGCGAGCACGAGAGCGCCGCAGCGTTGCTTCGCGCGCTTCCGGAAGCGCAAAACGGTGACTATGTCGGGCAACATCGCCGGGCCGACGGCACAAGACTCCACGTGGTGGTTTATTCGCGGATCCTGAATTTCGCAAACCGCACAGCTCGCTTGGCGGCGATTCACGACGTGACCGAACGCATGTTGATCGAGAGCGACCTTCGCCGCACGAAAAAATTTCTCAATGCGGTGATCGACAACGTCCCGCTGCCGATCATGGTCAAGACCGTCAAGGAAGGACGCATCACGATCGTCAACAAAGCCAGTCAACAGTTGTTCGGATTTCAACGCGGGCAGGCGATTGGGAAAACACCGTATGATATATATTCCAAGGATCGCGCCGACCTTATTGCAAAGATGGACAAGGAATGCCTTGACAGCGGCCAGCCGCTCAACTTCCCCGACCACGCGCTCTCGACGCCGAATGGCGTCCGCATGGTTACCTCGACCAAGGTTCCGATTCCGGGCGATGACGGAGAAGCGGAATATCTTCTGACCCTGATCGAAGACGTGACGGAGCGCAGGAAGGCGGTCGATGAGCTGCACCGCACGAAAATGTTTCTCGATACGGTGATCGACAACGTCCCGCTGCCGATTGTGGTCAAGACCGTCAAGGACAGCCGCTTTGTCCTGATCAACAAGGCCAGCGAAGAAATGCATGGGCGTCCCCGCGAATGGACCATCGGCAAGACGCTGTTCGATATGTTTCCCAAGGAACGCGCCGATATTATTAATGCCCAGGACGCGGAATGTTTTGTTTCCGAGCAACCCGTCATCATTGGCGACCACATGATTCCGACGCCGAAAGGCGACCGCATCGTTGTCTCCAAGAAGGTCGCAATTCGGGGCCAGGACGGCGAGCCGGAATATCTTCTCACCTTGCTCGACGATGTAACGGAGCGGAGGCAGGCGGAGCAACGCATCACGCATATGGCGCATAGCGACGCGCTGACCGACCTGCCAAATCGGGTGGCCTTCAGCGAACGCCTGAGCGCGATCCTGAAACTGGCGCAAGCGGAACGCCGAAGTTTTGCAATCCTGTGCATGGACCTCGATAGTTTTAAGGAGGTCAACGATATCTACGGGCATGCCGTCGGCGACACGCTGCTGTGCATGGTTGCCGATCGCTTGCGTTCGATC
>Ga0207929_1000407_pt1 | contig 11825 bp, 14 predicted proteins | sample NGESurdeep072012_FD_184466 | JGI IMG/M metagenome (GOLD analysis project Ga0207929, IMG submission 184466) | Arctic peat soil microbial communities from Barrow, Alaska - NGEE Surface sample 53-1 deep-072012 (SPAdes) | ecosystem: Environmental > Terrestrial > Soil > Wetlands > Peat ... | reverse complement strand
CCTGCAGCGGCAGGCGCCTGGCCTCGCAGCTGAGGCTCAGGACCGGATCAACAGTCTCCAGGGCGCCGTCCAGGTGTTCGGCTTCAAGATCGACCTGACCGGCGCCACGGCCTCGATCAGCTCGCACCTGCGCGAATACCTCCTGGGCCAGTTTGGCAATGCCGTCGGCCTCGGCTTGACGGCGCTGACCACGTTGCTTCAGCTGCTGCTCACCTTCATCGTGGCTTTCCTGCTGGCCCTGGACGCCGCAGCGTTCAGACGGGTTCTTCGGCGCCTCGTCCCGAATGATTACCGCACTGACTTCGACCAGATCTGGCGCCGCATCCGCAAGATGCTCTATGCCTACATGCGCGGGCAGCTCATCATCGCTGCCCTTATCGGCGTTCTCAGCGGCATCGCCTGCGCCGTGTTGGGTTTGCCAGACGCCATAGCCTTGGGACTGGTTGCCGGTATCACTGCGTTGATTCCTTACTTGGGCCCGTTCATTGGAGCCATTCCCGCGATCCTCGTTGGCCTTGCCGCCAGCCCCTTCAAGGCACTTGTTGTGGCGGCGGTCTATTTCCTGATTTCTAACGTGATCCTCAACTTTGTCTATCCGAAAATCGTGGGCGACGCAGTCAAGTTGCCCCCGTTGCTGGTGATCATCGCTTTCATCGCGGGCTTCAGCTGGGCAGGCATCCTTGGCATGTTCGTCGCGGTGCCCCTTGCCGCGATGCTTCGCATCCTGTTCGACCACATCTACCCGCGTCTTTACGAGAAGCCAGTTTGAAAATCGCGATTCTGTCGGACATCCACGCCAACTGGCAGGCGTTGGAGGCGGTCATGCGCGATTGCCCGCGTGTTGACGAAACACTCTGCTTGGGAGATGTGGTCGGTTACGGTGGCGACCCGAAGAAGTGCGTCGACGAGGTGACCGATCGCGGTTGGCTCACGCTGGTCGGCAACCACGACCGCGCGTGCACCGATCCCGAGATCCTCGAGTGGTTCAACGATGATGCGGCGACAGTTGTGCGGTGGACCATCGATATCCTCGGAGAGGATCGGCTCAATTGGCTTAGAAAGCTGCCGGACAGCAGTGTGAAGAACGATGTCCTGCTCGTCCACGCTAGTCCGCGCGACCACATCTATGAGTACGTGCTCGACACCGCTGTCGCCGCCGCCAACCTTGACCTCCTCAACGGCGGCATCTGCTTCCACGGCCACACACACGTGCCCGGGATCTTCGGCTTGGTCAATGGCCAGGTGACGCATGAGTATCGCGTCGACACGTTCGAGTTGAGGGGGCCATCCCTGATCAATCCCGGCAGCGTGGGTCAGCCGCGGGACGGCATCCCCTTGGCAAGCTATGGGGTGTGGGACGTCGACGCGTGGACCTTCGAGTTCAGGCGCATCAAATACGACATCAAAGGCGCTCAGCGGGCGATCACCAAAGCACAACTTCCGGAACGCTTCGCGCTGCGACTAGAAACAGGCCGATGACGAGCCCGCGGGCTCGCAATTGGTCAGGCTTCGGTTTTGCTGCTGCGACTGGTGCCGGACTTGGATCCTTCCTCTTCTGGGCCTACAACTGGCTCACCGTCGTGGGCGGCAACCTCAAAGGCCCTGACTTTTTCTCGTTCTACTCAGGCGCAAGGCTCTTTGTCACTCGCGGTGGGTCAGCGGTTTACGACCTTGTCCTCCAGCGCGAAATCCAGATCCAGGTGACTTCACAGCCTGCTGACCGGTTCATCGTCCTGCCGTATTTCCATCCGCCCTACTACACACTGCTGATCGCGCCGCTTGGGTATCTGAGCTATCGGCAGGCATATATCGCAATGGCCGTATTCAACATGATCCTGGCGGCGGCTCTGATTGTTCTCCTGGTTCGCAGCAGCCTGAGTATTCATGGCCGCGCGGCAGTGGTGGCGACGGCGCTGATCGCCGGCTTCTTTCCGCTTTTCGTGACCATCCTGCAAGGCCAATCGGACCTCGTCGTCCTGGTTCCTTTGGCCGCTGCCTACGTGGCCTGGGCTCGCGGACGGCTCGGCTGGGCGGGCATCTTTACCGCTTTGGCGCTCGCCAAGCCGCAGCTCCTGCTGCTCATCCCGGTGCTCTTCCTCGCCCGGCGAGCATGGCGGGCGCTCGCAGGCTTCGCTGCCGCACTGTTAGCGCTTGGAGCTATCTCGGCGGCGGGTCTTGGCTTTGCGCCGGTGATCGGCTACCTCAAAGCGCTCGGGGCGTGGGCGATCAGTGGTTCGCTCCCAACCAACGGTCAGCTGGCCTACACGGATCCCGCTGTGTACTCGCTGAAGAACATCCTCCAGGTGCTGCCAGGCGGCACGACCACCGCGTTGGTGATCCTCTTGTTTTTGCTGGCGCTGGCAGCCCTTTCTTTGAGCTGGCGTCCCGACAAGCCGAGGCTGGACTTCGCCCTCGCGGTTGCCGCATCGCTGGTGCTGAGCCCGCATCAGAACGTCCACGACCTCGCCCTTCTCGTCATTCCGGGGTTCGCCCTCGCCGACCTCGCGCTATCCGGTGAGTTGCGTTGGCCGCGAGCTGCTGCTGCTCTGCTGGTCGTCTCTTACGCGGCCCTGAACCTGACCCTCGCTTTCAGCCTCTGGTCAGCTGCCTTCGGAGCCATCGCCATCGCGGCCTACCTCACGCTGGAACGGCTGGCCGTTCGGCCTGACCCGATTCCTCTTGACGAATTCAAGGCGAGTGGACCGCGGCCCCATCGAGTCATCGTGCTGCCTGCATACAAGGCCGCCAAAACCTTGAAAGAGGTGGTGGGTCAGATCCCGGCCGGACACGCCGACCGGATCCTGCTAGTTGATGACGCGAGCGCCGACGCGACGGTCAGCGTCGCCACTGCGCTCAGCCTCGACGTCATCCGTCACAAGAAGAACCTGGGGTACGGGGGCAATCAGAAGACGTGCTACCGGCACGCGCTCGAGATGGGCGCCGACGTCGTCGTGATGCTGCATCCCGACGGCCAGTACGACCCCGCGATCATTCCCAACCTGTGCAGGGTCATCGAGGAAGGGGAAGCTGACATCGTGCTTGGATCGCGTTGGCTCGGACTTGATCCTGCCAAGGCCGGAATGCCGTGGTGGAAGATGCTCGGCAACCGGTTCTTGACGGGTGTCGAAAATCGCGTGCTGGGACTTCACCTGTCCGAGTACCACACCGGTTATCGCGCGTACTCACGCCGATTTCTCGAGGCAATTCCATTTTTGGAGAACAGCAACGACTTCGTCTTCGACACGCAGGTCCTGATCCAGGCCGCCACCTTCGGGTTCAAGATTGGTGAGGTTCCTGCAATCGGGAAGTACCACGAGGATGCAAGCTCCATCAGCTTTCAGACGTCAACCGTGTACGGCCTGCAGACGTTGGCGATGCTGGCTCAATACATAGTCCATCGCGCCGGGTTCGAAAGCGCCTGGCTCACACCGTCGTCAGATGCCGACGAACAGGCGCTTTCGATAGGCAAGGTAGCCCACCACGGCCACGTTCAGTAGCAGCGCCCCGACCTTGAACAGCGTCACCTTGTGGATCACCTCGTACGCCTCGAAAGGGATCAACAGGCCTGTCGCGATCACTGTCAGGTACTCTGCCCAGCGACGCCGCATGGCCAGACCGACCCCCTCGGTGCCCTCGAGCAGCGCGTAGACGATCGCACCGATGGCGAGCAGGGTCGTGTGGCTGAAGTTGCCGATGTAGATCACCACCTTCAGGAGCAGGTAGACGATGAGGCTGCTGCCGGCCGCGAGGTTGAGCTGGTTGTGAGCGTAATCAGCCCAGCTGGTCAGCAGGCCGGTCCGGCCCGCCACCAACAGGCCGATCGCGAGGGCGATGAGCACCGCGGCTTTGACGATTCGCTCGAAGATGATCACCTTGATGAAGGCGTCGTGCTCGCCTCCCATGCGGCCGAGCTCAGCCCACAATCGGGCCCCGTAATGTGGGCGCTTCGAGGCGACCTGATTCACGGACGTGACCTTAACAACCTGGGTTGGCCCTGACGACCCCTTTGCCTAAGCTCGGCTGCGGTGTGCAGGTTGGGGGAGGGAACCTGTCGGGAGGCCGGGAGGGCCCCGGCTCCGGCCCCGGCCTTGGGTTTAGCTGGGGCTGGGTTTACTCAGAGCGTGTGCTCGCGGTGCTCGCGGAACAGCATTACCCGGCACGTGGCGTTCTTCAGGACATACGGGACCGTCTTGCCCAGGTTGAACTCCCCGAACCTCCGCTTGTACGGCAGCCCCATCACGATCAAATCCGCACCCCACTCGACCGCCTCGTCCACGAGTGCCGGTCCCGTATCCCTGGCCTGGACGAGCTCCGTCTCCACCGGGATAAGGGTCTCCGCGGCCAGCTGCTCCACCTCCTCGAGGATCTTCTCGCCCCGCTCCACCACCTCGTCCAGCACGGCCCCCAGAGGCAGCGACCGGTTGACCTCGATGATGTGCACCCCGTAGAGCCGCCCGCCCTGCGGATCGGTCATCCGGCAGGCAAGGCGAACGGTTTCTGGGTCGATCCCCTGGCCGCCAACTGCGACCAGCACCTTCTTCGACATCGGCGAGTGCGCGTGGTCGGCCATCAGTGCTGCGGACCCCGTCGCACACGCCTGATCAGCACGTAGAGGCCGAAGCTCCACGAGATCAGAACGGTAGTCCCAGCGATCGCCTGGGCGGCGGGATCCAGCCCTCGATGGCCGGCCAGGTACACCAGGACCCAGATCCCAATACCCAGCGCCATGACGCCCATGAACGTGAAGGGGAAGCGCAAGCGCCCAAATCCTAACAAGAGCTGAGGGGGGCGCCCGCCGCAACCGGGGCGGAGGCGGTGCCTGCCTATAATCAACCAGCCTTGAAGCTCCTCATTGTTGGCTGCGGTCGGGTCGGTTCGCAGCTCGCAGCCGACATGGACAAGGCGGGCCATGAGGTGGTGATCATCGACAGGGATCCCAACCAGTTCTCTCGCGCAGCCTCGCGCGGCGTGCTGACCAACGACTTCAAGGGAGACCAGGTCGTGGGAAACGGGACCGACGCGGACGTCCTGCGCAGGGCCGGCATCGAGGATGCTGACGGATTCGTCGCCGTCACCGAAGGCGATAACCGCAACATCATGGCTTCGCAGGTGGCCAAGCACATCTTCAAGGTGCCCCGGGTCGTGGCCCGGATCTACGACCCCGAACGGGCCGAGGCTTACGAGAAGCTCGGGCTGCACACGATCTGTCCGACCATCGAAGGCGCCAAAGCGATCGAGAAGACCCTTCTGGAGAAGAAGTAACAGGTGGCCAGCCGATGTACGTGATTGTTGTCGGCGGCGGTACCGTCGGCTATTACATGTCGCGAGACCTCCTGGAGCGCGGGCACGAGGTGACGCTCATCGAAAGGGATTCGCGCAGGGCCGACTGGCTCGAGTCTCAGCTCGGCAGCATCGTCATGAGGGGCGACGGTTGCGAGGTCAAGTTCCTTTCCCAAACCGGCATCGAACGTGCAGATGCGATTGTCGCCGTCACAGCCGACGATGAAGACAACCTCATCGCTCTGCAAATGGCCAAGCGACATTTCAATGTGAAGAAGACGATCGCTCGCGTCAACAATCCGTCCAACGTCGAGATCTTCAAGACGCTTGGAGTCGATGAGGCTGTGTCCGCAACAGAGGTGCTGCTGGGAGCACTGGAGCCGCCGATCACGGAGAAATAAAAAAGGGCCGCTCTAAATGAGCGGCCCTTATCGATGGTTGCTTAGGTCGACTTGCCGATCCTGTAGATTTTGGTCCCGCAGAACGGACAAGTCCCAACCGTTGCAGGTTTGCCGTTCTTCATCGTGATGGGTTTCGGGTCCTTCATCTCGACTTTCTTCTTGTCCTTCAAACAATAGCCTTCCATTTATGCCACCGCCTTTCCAATTTTGTAGATCTTGGTCCCGCAGTTCGGGCAAGTCCCAATTGTCGCCGGCTTCCCGTTTTTCATTGTGATCGGTTGAGGGTCCTTCATCTCGACCTTTCTTTTGTCCTTCAAGCAGTAACCTTCCAAATGTTCACCATCCTCTAGTTATTAGATCCGTTTCTGGGGCTGGACCAACCCATTCTAGGGGTGCCTCCCGACCCAGATCAACCCCAATTCAACCTGAATTCAGCCGATCTTGCTTGGAGGGTCCGAAAATGGGTCCAGAACTCGGCTCGAAATCTGGCGATTATTGCGACGAAATCAGGCCTCAATCAGTCCCGAAAACGTCTTGAAACGACGCCTGAAACGCGCGACGCGCGCCATCACCGAACAAAACGAAGCGCACCTCGTCCGGCTCCCATCCGTTGGCTAACGCGCGCGTCAGCGAGCGCGCCATCACCATCGCACATTCATCAATCGGAAAGCCCGCGATGCCAGTGCCGACTGCAGGAATACCGATGGTCTTTACACCCAACTGTTGCGCGAGCCGAAATGCATGATCCATCGAAGACTGCAATGACTCCTCTGTCGTGGCTCCGCCCAGGGCCATGCTGGCCGCATGAATCACGTTGCGCGCAGGCAGCTCACCAGCACCGGTCACCGCTGCCTCTCCAACTCTCACAGGACCATGCGCGTCGCATTCCTGTTGTATCGATGGCCCTCCTCGGCTCCTGATCGCGCTGGCGACGCCACCACCGAGGACCAGGTCATTGTTGGCCGCATTCACGATTGCGTCGACCTCCTGCTCAACGAGGTCGCCGGCGATGATCACGATTCGCGGCGCATGCATTCCTCGACCTCTGCCACGCGCTCATTCAATTGCTTGTGCGTGGCCTTCACGATGCCCTTCACGCCAACAGATGAGATGGTGATCGATGCGCATGCCGCACCCCACACGAGTGCATCTTGAAGACCACCGGGTTGTCCGCCGGTGCTCAGCCAGCGCGCCATCATTCCTCCCGCCAGCGCATCGCCTGCGCCGGTCGAATCCACCACCGGCCGGTCTGTGAGTGCAGGAACCCTGACAACGCCGAACTCGGTGTAGGCGGCGAGCCCGAGTGGGCCGGATTTCACGACCAGGCCCTGAAGCCACCATTGACGGCGGAACTCTTCCGGGTCCTTACCGCCGAGGGCCGTGAACTCTTCGTCGTTGCAGAAAAACCATGCCGCCCTGCGGAGAACGTCCCTCGCCTCAGGTGGCCGCGCGAGGACATAGGACAGCATCGCGTCGGCAGCCAGCACCTTGGCGCTGCCCAGCAGAGCGGCCATGACCTGTGCCTGGCGGTCCGGCCGCATGGAGCCGACAAACGCCCAGCCGTCGAATCCTGCGGGCAGCTTCGGCTCCCACGAGTCGTAGATGTCGTCGCTGCTGCCGAGGTCGATGTTGCGCCCGTGCTCCTGGTGCGCACGCCACCGATACGTCGGTGCGTCCAGGATCTGAAGCAGCTCGGTATCGATGGGCCTGCCGCTGAACGTGCGCCCGACGCGCTTGACACCATCAACGCCGACTGGAGCGACGACCTTCACTGGAACTATCAAGCTCGCTGCCAGCGCGAAGTAAACGGCCGAACCTCCGAGCGTCTCCACCACTTTGCCGAACGGGCCGTCGCGCGTGTCGAGGGCCACCGAGCCGGCCACGAGGAGCTGTGGTTGCTCAGGCACGCCGGCCTGTTCCGCTGCTCGCCGTCACGACGTGGCGCGCATCGCGCAGCTTTTCCAGGAAGTCGGCTGGATCTGCGTAGTCCTCGATCTCCATCCAGCTTCGACCGAGCTCTTGAATCCCATGTGCGTCCGACCCGGAGGCAGTGACCTTTCCCAAATCCGCAGCCAGCTTCGCGGCCGCTACATTCGCCACTGCTTCGCACCACGGGTTGTACGTCTCGATGATGTCGATGCGGTCGGCCATCTGGACCACGCGCTCGGGGCGGAAGTTCGCCCGCCGCCGGTCGAGCGGATGTGGCACGTAGGTGAGGCCGCCCATCTCATGGATGAGATCCATCACCTCTTCAGGCATCAGGTAAGGAGTGATGCGTCCGGTAATGAAAAGGCCGATCACCTCGCCTTCGCGTGTCTTGACCTCCTCACCGACAATGGTCAGCTGAGGAGCGATCCGTGCAAGCTCCAGCGCGCCTTCGACAGTGTTGTGGTCGGTGAGCGCGATGCGGTCCAAGCCGCACTCGCGGCTTCGGTCGATCAGCTCTTGAAGTGAGCTCTGGCCGTCATGCGAATAACTGGAGTGGAGGTGAAGGTCGACTCGGAGCAATCCGTTCGGCCCTTCTAGCTCGCTGCTCGGCGCACCAGGTCCCGTTACAGCGGTACGGTCGCTTCTCTAAGCATCCGCTCGCGAGCTCTGGCGAAAAGGGGTATCACCTCGCCGGGGCCGCGGCTGCGGCACGCCTGCTCCATCAGCGCCGATTGCGCGTCGTAGATGATCTCCATCACATGCTCGGGGCGCCGTTCGCGACCGAGCCGGCCCGGCAGCTCGGGATGCGCCTGTCGAAGGACCACCGTGAGCCGCGCCACGAGCCATCCGGGCACAATCCGAATCTCCTGCACCACGCATTCCTCGACCCAGAAGAGGAGCTCGTCCGACTCTTGCAGCATGCGACGCGGCGTCATTGCGTGACGTCTCCTGCGATGCCAATGCAGGTCACGTTCCTGCTCTTCGACCGTCTGCTGAAGCATGGCTTGCAACCCACTATATCAGCGGGTTACGAGTCCCCTACTCCGTAATCGGCCTTCACGATGTGACCAGCTGATTGCTCACCGGATAGACGAGCGTTCGCCAGCTTCCAGCTGCGGGAATGAGGTGCACCTGGCGGTCGAACGTCCACTCCCTCCATTGCTGGCGGACGCGATAACGCATGACCATGCGCGCCACATTGCTGTATGTCCGCCGATGCAGCTGATCGGTCCAGCCTTCGACCACTGCAACACTGACGACCTGCATGTCGAGCAGCTCTGTCTCGGCATCCAACCGCGGCATGCCCTTGATGAACGCTTCCCGCCCTCCCCATGCCCGTTGGGCATCTTCGGCGAGCATCTCCCACATCTCCTCGAAGCGACCCTGGGCGTGAAGCTTCATGAACTGCCTTTCGAACGTGGCCGGCGCGACCGACACCGCCGGCGGCCGCATGAGCTCCAAAGCGTCGCCAGGAGAGCGCCTGAAATCCTCGTCGGGCTCGGTGGCGAACTGCTCTGCGAACCACGTAAACACGGCGGCAACGACCGGCTGGCGGCGAAGCCGTTGTAGGAAATGCTTGACCATTGACGCTAGATGTAGTGTGATGTCCCCAGACTGTATACAGAATGTGGATAACTCGCAACCCCTTCCTGCCAGTGCCACCCTCTACAACAGCCTGTGGCGACCCCTCTGAATGGTGAGGGGATGATCCGAATCGGTGTCTCCGCCTGGCGGGTCGGGCCTCGACCTCAGCCTGCCGCGAGGCGCCGCACCAGGGCAGCCACCTCGGTCAGCGGCAACCCGACCGGACAGGCCGCCGACGCCGCCTCGAGATCGGCCTCATCGCCCTCGAGGTCGGAGGACGCCTCGGCCAGCCGTGCGTAAAGCCTCATATAGGACGAGGCCAGATCGGGCAATCGCGTCTTTCCCAGGCGACCTGCCGCCAGGGCGCAGAGCCCGCAGTTGATGCAGCCGACCAGTCGCGGGTGAAGCTCGCGCTCCACTGGAGTCAACGGTCGAATGCCATCCCGCTTGTTGGTTTCGACCAGGGTTCCCAGCTGCGACCTGGGTCGCGTCAAGCCGCGCCGCGCGAGGTGCACACCGTATGCCAGCGCGAGCTTGGCGAGCGAGTCGGCGCGGGACACTTAGCGGAGTCCTCTCAATGCACCCTGGGCCAGCTCTTCTTGAGCCCAGCCCGAGTGCCCTAGTACCGGAGCCCGGCCCAACCATGCGCCTTGCACGAACTCTCGTACCGCGTCGAACCTTTGCGACGCGCTCCAACCCAACTGCCGGCCGATGATTTCCGCGGCCCGCATGACGCACGCCGAACCGGCGCACGGTCCGGCCGCAAGCCCAACGCGGCGAAAGGCATCGGCCAGTGTGCGCACCTGCTCGTGACGCGCAGCGTAGGCCAGCTCTGATTCCGTAAGCGGTTCGCACCGGCACACGATCCGGCCCGCATCAGATTGGTCGAGCACGTCGCCGGCTCGCGAGCCGTGGCGGCTTTGCAATTTGATTGCAGCCAGGGCCGGGATTCCGAATCGCTGCCCGAGCTCCGCGGCCGGCTCGAGCTCTGACTCGCTGCCCGGCAAGGGGCGGACCGCGGTGGTGCACGCGGCCTGGTGGCCGAGCTTGAGACACACGGCGTCACTGGTCTCTTCCGCCATCAACCTGTACATCGACAGCTTGCCGCCGGCGATTGTGATGAACCCTTGCGCGCCGTCTGTCGCGTGGTCGATGACCTGATAACGCCGCGACAGCTCGTCCTCGTACCGCCGCCACTTGAACAGCGTCGGCCTGACGCCGGTCGTGGTTCTGACCGGCCTGTAGTTCCTGATGGCCGGGAAGATGCGCTCGAACGCCTGCAGGAGATAGTCGACCTCGTCCTCGTGGACGTCGACTGAGTCGAGGTCTCCGTAGAAGTCGTCGTCCGTTGTACCCAGCAGCGTGAAGCCGCCGTGCGAAACCATCAATACGTCGCGGCCGTCGACTGTCTCCGCGCTCAGCCCGAAGTTCGAGATCCGGTGCGGATAGACGAGGTGAATCCCCTTCGCGGGTCGCAGCTGCACATCTGCGCCGGCCATCCGGCTGACCTCAGGAACCCATGGCCCGGCGGCGTTGACCACCACCTTGGCCCTCGACTCCGACAGGCTGCCGTCGGGTGAGCGGTAGCGCACGCCGATCACGTTGGCGCCATCGCGAAGTAGGTCGGTTACTCGCGTGTGATTCAAAGCGCGAGCACCGTTGGCCACGGCATCCTGGACGTTGGCGTAGACGAGACGGTGCGGATCGACGCCCCATTCCTCCAGGGTCACCGCTCCGACGAGATCGGCAGTGAGCCCGGGCTCGGCCTGGCGCGCTTCGTCAGCCGTGAGGCGAACGTGCGGTTTCGACTTCTTCAGCGGCTGGAAGCGGTCATACACCTCCATCGCCGTCTCCATGCGCTCGATGTTGTTCCGGTCATGAGGGAGGATCGGCATGAGGAAGGCCACGCGGTAGACCATGTGGCGCGCGATGGTCACGATGTGCCCTGCGTCCTCGCATGAGCGGCGAGTCGTATCCCAGTCGAACTCGAGATAGCGCGGACCGCCATGGATCATCCAGGTCGATGAGCCGCTGGTGCCCGCACCCCAGTCGCCTTTCTCCAACAGGAGGACCGAGAGGCCGCGCAGCGAAAGGTCGCGCGCGATGCCGGCGCCGGTGACCCCTCCGCCGATGACGCAGACGTCGTGAGCGCTTGGAGCACTCACGTGACGATCATCTCCGGCCTCGGGCCAATCCGCTCAACCTGCAGCTTCGTGTTGCTTCTGAAACTCTTCGATGATGGCTTTGGCAAGGTGCGCGGGCATCTCATCGTAGTGCGAGAACTTCTTTTGGAAGCTGCCGCGGCCCTGCGTGATCGAACGAAGGTCGAGGGCGAAGCGCAGCATCTCGTGCTCGGGCACTGTCGCCCGCACCTTCTCATAGCCATCGTCAGGTTCGGTGCCCAGGATTTTGCCGCGCCTTCCGTTGATGTCGGACATGATCGCGCCGAGATTCTTCTCCGGCACCCGGATGTCTGCCTCGACGATGGGTTCGAGCAAAACCGGCCCGGCATCCAGCGAGGCTCTGCGAATGGCCATGGAGCCCGCGATCTGGAAGGCCATGTCGTTCGAGTCGACCTGGTGGAACTTGCCGTCGACGAGCGTGACCCTGACATCGACCATCGGGTAGCCG
>Ga0207929_1000405_pt1 | contig 11872 bp, 12 predicted proteins | sample NGESurdeep072012_FD_184466 | JGI IMG/M metagenome (GOLD analysis project Ga0207929, IMG submission 184466) | Arctic peat soil microbial communities from Barrow, Alaska - NGEE Surface sample 53-1 deep-072012 (SPAdes) | ecosystem: Environmental > Terrestrial > Soil > Wetlands > Peat ... | reverse complement strand
TATTGACACTCAGATGACAGTTACCCCGCAGGTTCGCAAGCTCGAGACGAGCGCGAACTACGGGAAGTTCGACATCGAACCGCTCGACCCCGGGTTCGGGACGACCCTTGGCAACACGCTTCGACGCGTGCTGCTTTCGTCGCTTTGGGGTGCAGCGGTGACTTCGATCCAGATCGATGGCGTCGCGCATGAGTTCACGGCGATCCCGCACGTGAAGGAGGACGTGACCGAGGTCATCCTCAACCTTAAGAAGCTCTGCCTCAAGAGCCACACCGAGGATCCCGTGACCCTGCTGCTCGACGTCAAGGGCCCGGCCGAGGTTCACGCCTCGCACCTCCAGGCGAACTCCGACGTGGACATCGTCAACCCCGACCTCTACATCTGCACCCTCGCCTCGAAGGGCCACCTCCGCATGGAGCTGAACGTCGAGCGTGGCAAGGGCTACGTGCCGGCCGACCGCAACAAGCGCGAGGGTCAGCCGATCGGGGTCATCCCCATCGACGCGATCTTCTCGCCCGTCGAGAAGGCCAACTTCACCGTCGAGAAGACCCGTGTGGGCCAGTCGACCGACTACGACAGGCTCCTCATCGAGGTCTGGACCGACGGCACGATGTCTCCGGAGGAGGCAGTCAGCCACGCCGCTTCGCTGTTCACCCAGCACCTTGCCCTGTTCGTTCGTTTCGGCGCTTCGATCGCGGAGAAAGAGGCCAAGGACAGGGGCGCCGCGGGCGGCCAGAACCGCCTGATGGACACGCCGATCGAGGAGCTCGACCTCTCGGTTCGGGCTTTCAACTGCCTCAAGGCCAACGAGATCCAGACGGTCGGCCAGCTCCTCCAGAAGAGAGAGGAGGAGCTGCTGTCGCTTCGCAACTTCGGGCGCAAGTCGCTCGACGAGATCAAGGAGAAGCTCGTCGAGAAGGGCTTCATCAAGCCTGAGGAGATGGGCACCGTCCTCCGCGGTTAGCCATGCGACATCAAAAGAGCGGCCGCCGCTTCAACCGAGACACCGATGCGCGCAAGGCGCTGATGCGCAACCTGTGCACGTCGTTGCTCGAGAGCGGGCGGATCACGACGACTGAGGCGAAGGCCAAGGAGCTGCGCCGCTGGGTGGAGCGCCTGATCACAACGGCCAAGGGCCAGGACCTGACCGCACGCCGCAAGGTGAGCGAAGAGGTCTCCAAGCCAGAGGTCGTCGAGCGCCTCTTCTCAAACCTCGTCCCGCGCCTGGCCGAGAGGCCGGGAGGCTACACGCGGATCATCAGAAAGGGTCCGCGCCTGGGCGACTCAGCGCCGATGGTGGTCATCGAGCTCGTCGACTAATTGATCAAGGCGACTTCCCCACTCGCTGGGGAAGTACCGGCGAAGCCGGGGATGGGGGCGGCCGGGTTGCCGCAGAGTGCGAGAAAGCTACAAGTTAAAAAGTGAATATCAAAGTCGTGCTGGAGTACGACGGCAGCGGATTCGCCGGCTGGCAGCAGCAGGCGCACGGCCGCACCGTCGAGGCCGAGCTGAAGCGGGCGCTGCGTGAGCTCACGGGCGCCGAGCACAAGGTCTACGCGGCGGGGCGCACCGATGCCGGAGCCCACGCGGAAGGCCAGGTGGTCAGCTTCGAGATGGATGGGCGCATCACGCCGATCCGGCTGGTGGCAGCCCTCAACGCCAGGCTCCCGGGAGATGTCTCGGTGCTGACGGCAGAGGTCGCGCCAGACGGATTCCACGCTCGCTACTCCGCTCGCTGGAGGCGCTACCGCTACCGCTACCTGGACCGCAAGGCCAGGCCGGCGCTGGAGCGGGGGCGCTGCTGGCACATGGGCGGCCCGCTGGACGTCGACCTCATGTCGGAGGCGGCGAAGGCATTGGTGGGCAAGCACGACTGGACCACCTACTGCTCGGCCTCCGAGCCGCCTGACGGGAGGGTGCGCGAGATGCGCTCCGCCAGGGTGGCGCGACAGGGAGACTTCGTCGAGCTGGAGCTGGTGGCGGAGGGGTTCCTCCGCGGCCTTGCGCGCAGCATCGCGGGGGCTCTTGCCGATGTGGGCAGAGGCCGCAAACCACCCGAATGGGTGGGCGAGGTGCTGGCAGCGCGAGACAGGCGACTGGCGTCCCGAACGGCGCCGGCGGGCGGCCTGACATTGATGGAAGTGATTTACTGAAGGATCTCGATGACAAAACAGAAGACCTGGACGGCAAAAACGGCAGAGTTGAAATCTGACTGGTTTGTGGTCGACGCCACAGATCAGGTGCTCGGCCGCCTTGCCAGCTGCGTGGCCAAGATCCTCCGGGGCAAGCACAAGCCCACTTTTACGCCGCACCTGAACACAGGCGACCACGTGATCATCATCAACGCCGCCAAGGCCAAGGTCAGCGGCGCCAAGCTCACCGGCAAGCACTACACCCGCTACACCGGCTACCCGGGCGGCCTGCGCACGCGCAGCCTCCAGGTGGCCAAGGACCTGGACCCGACCTTCCCCCTGATGAACGCGGTGAAGGGGATGTTGCAGCACAACACGCTCGGGGCGGACATGCTCACCCGACTACGCATCTACGCCGGGGCCGAGCATGGGCACCAGGCCCAGAGGCCGAAGGTGATCACCTTCGACTCAAAGGGAGACATCAAACTTGGCTGACGCCTTTCTCAGGGGAACCGGCCGCCGCAAGAACGCAGTCGCGCGCGTGCGCATCCAGCCTGGCGAGGGCCGGATCCTGATCAATGACAAGGAAACCCTCGCCTACCTCGGCCGACGGGTCCTGGAGATGGCAGCCCTCGCGCCGCTGCGCATCACGAGCACCCAGCGCAAGTTCGACATCAGCGTCAAGGTGGTCGGCGGCGGCACCAGCGGGCAGGCCGGCGCCATCTCGCACGGCATCGCCCGTGCGCTCATCAAGTACGACCCGGACTTCAGGCCCGCTTTGAAGAAGGCAGGCCTGCTGACTCGCGACCCCAGGATGAAGGAGCGCAAGAAGTACGGCTTGAAGAGGGCCCGCAAGGCTCCGCAGTACACCAAGCGCTAGTCGTGCCATCGCGCCGGCTGGACTGGCCGGACTGTCGCAACACAAGGGATCTTGGCGGTCTTCCACTGGCAGGCGGTCTCACGCGCAGCGGCATGCTCGTCCGATCCGACAACCTGCGCAGCCTCACGGCCGCCGGCCAGGAGGCGATGGTCGCGTACGGAGTGACCGACGTCATCGACCTGAGAAGCGAGTCTGAGGTTGCATCCTCGCCGAGCCCGTTCGCCGCATTGGAGCCCTTTGGCGGTCCGGCGCCCACGTACAAGCACCTTCCTCTCGTCGACGACGCGACCATGCGCAAGCTGGCCGAGGCGCCGGGCATGTTCGACCGGTACCTGATGATGCTCGATCACCGCGCGGATGCCTTCCGCGAAATCTTCACGGCCCTTGCTAGGACCGAAGGCGCAGCCGTCTTCCATTGCTTTGCCGGCAAGGACAGGACGGGAATGGTGGCGGCGATGAGCCTGGCGCTGGCCGGAGTCGATGTGGACTCGATCGCGGCGGATTACGCCGAGACCGACTCTCAGATGGCGACGCGATATGAGGAATGGCTGGCGGCGGCGCCACCAGCGCAGCTCGAGGAGATGCGCGAAGACCTGCGCTGCCCACCCGAGCGCATCGTCGCGGTGCTGGAGCGGTTGGAACAGAGGTGGGGAGGAGTCGAGGGCTACCTGGAGGCGGCGGGCATGCCTGCAGCAGAGATCTCGACCCTGCGGTCAAAGCTTGAAGACTGACTCACGCGCCGGCCAGCTCGCCGACCGCTTCGCTGAAAACCTCGTGGTGCCTGTCCACGTCCTCCCTGGTCGTCGCCGGCGACATCAGCGACATGTTGTGGAACGGCGTCATCAGGATTCCGCGGTTCGCCAGGTAGACGTGTAGGTAGTCCTCGAGCTCTCCGTCGGTCGCTGCATGAGACTCCGTCCCGTTGGCCGGAGGTGGCGAGGTGAACCTGTACTCGGTTCGCGCCCCCAGCTGGCTCACCGACCAGGGCAGCTCGTGGGTGTCGATCACCTGCTGCACACCAGCTGTGAAGCGCGTGCTCAGCGAGATCATCGTCTCGAACGCCTTGTCGGTTAGAACATGCTCGAGCGTCGCACGCGCCGCGGTGATCGAAACCGGGTTGCCGGCCAGGGTGCCGCCGACACCGCCCACGTCGACCATATCCAGGTCAGCTCGATTCGCAAGGTGGTGGGCAAGCTCGTCGGACATTCCGTACGCCCCAACAGGGATCCCGCCCGCGATCGCCTTGCCGATTGTCAGCATGTCAGGCGCCAGTCCCCAGGCCCGAGTCGCGCCGCCTGGTCCAGCCGAGAAGGTGTGGGTCTCGTCGTTGATGAGAAGGGTCCCGTACTTCTTCGTGAGCGCCCTTACGCCGGCGAGATATCCATCGTGAGGCAGCACGATCCCCATGTTGGTGAGCGCCGGCTCCATTAGCATCGCGGCGACGTCGCCGTGAGCAAGCTCGCGCTCCAATCCCTCGAGATCGTTGTACTCGGCAACCCGGCTGGTCGTCGTGACATCGGAGGGCGCGCCGACGTTGCCCTCGCGGCTGGTGCCGCGGCCATCGGGTCCGACAACGATCAGCGACTCGTCGACGGTGCCGTGATAGCAGTAGCTGTTGAACAGGATCTTCGGGCGGCCCGTGATCGCGCGAGCGAGCCTGATCGCCCACCTGTTGGCGTCGGTCGCGGTCAGCGAAAAGCTCCAGAAAGGCAGGCCGAAACGGCGCGCTAGCTCGGTGGCGACCCAATCGGCCTCGGCGGTGGGCATCATCGTGGTCACGCCGCCCCTGGTTGCAATCTGCTCGAGCACCGCGTCGACCATCGGCTTGGGCGAATGGCCGGCCATGGCGCCGGTGTCTCCGAGGCAGAAGTCGATGAGCACGTGCCCATCGATGTCCTCAACTCGTGCACCTGAGGCTTTCGCGGCGTAAAGGGGAAAGCCGCCTGCCGCCTTGTTCATCCAGGTCATGGGCACGCGCCCAAAGAGATGCTTTGCGCCGGTGTAAGCGGCAAAGGACCGAGGATTGCGCTCCTTGTAAGCGGCGCGCTCGCGCTCAAGAAGCTGACCCAGCCGACCGCGATCAATCAAGGCAAAAGAGATTGTGAAGGAGTTGATTGTGGGGAGATGGCCCGCAGGGCCGAAAGGGGGGCATTTCGACTGCCAAACACCTCACTCACGCCAGTCACTCACACCAACATCGACTCAATCGTCGAACCAAGCGCAAGCAAGGAAGTGCGAAATCTCTCCAACCGCCGATGCGTCGCGCCGCCCGGCTCGAGCTCCAGCATCATCCACTCGCCCTCGACGCGCGCTATGCGATGAACGTCCTCGCTCGGAATCAGCAACAGGTCATCCTCAAACCGACCGGCATCGCGATTCCACCCCAGCACACTGACAAATGTCGAAGGCGAAGGCCGAAAGCTCGACCGCCTGACGTAAATCCGATTCTCGAGATGCGCCTCATCCCAGCCAACGGTCTTCACCTGCAACCCGAGAAAGCGATGCGACACAACGTGCCGCGCGAGCACCTCGACAGTCTCCAGGTCAGGAAAGGGCCGAAACAGGTTGAGCGACTCGGCCTCCGCAAGCCGCCTGACGACCTCGATCTCGCCAAGAAAACCCTCACGCCCGCGATCCACGCGGGCAGCCGGTGCGACCTCACCCCGTTCAACCTGGGCCAACCCCAACCCGAACCGCTCAGCCAATCGCTCGCGCTCGACGAGGAACGGCGCCCACCGCGACTTTCCACCGAGGTGCATCTCGAATGCCGCGGTCAGGTACTCGCGCCCATCCACAACGTTGTGCACGGCCAGCTCACGAAATTTCGATTCGGCGACGACGAGAACCATCGGTCCGAGCTGCTCCCCTTCGGCCAGCACAGCAACGAGGAGCGCCTCACCGTCGCCAAAGCTGCTCGCAGTGACGGTGATGTGGACCTGACCCGTGGGGGTGAGCTCTGTCCGCCCTTTGACCTGGATGGCGAAGTAGCTGCCGTCCGCGAGGCGGTGCACGACCCCATCGATCCCCAGGTCTCGCACCGGCAGAAACACGTGCAGGCCGCCCAGCGACTGACGGACCAGCTCCGCCCACACCTTGAACTCGGCCACCTGCCCCGCGGCCAGGGTCCGGCCGTGGTGCCACCGCGCGTCCCCCTCCAACCCGCGGCAATTCTGTCAGGCCAAACCCGCCTTAACAACCACGATTGCCGAGCGATCCGGAGCCTCCGAAGATTCTTACCGCCCGACCAAGAAGTTCAGGAGGTCCGAATGAAGGACAAGACTCCAGTCGTCAAGCAGCTGTACCGGCTCAGCGTGGAGCCGCGCGTCGTCGAGCGGCTGGCCACGCTCGCCAACCGGACGGGCGAGCCCAGGAGCCGGCTCGCCACGAGGCTTTTCACCGAAGCCGTGCTCTCGGTCAAACCGAGTGCAGCGAGAACCGCGAAAAAGTCGCGGGACTAGCCTGCAGCCGCGCTCCCGTTGTGCTCGGCGTCGACTGAATGGCCTCCAGGCGGATCGCCGTACATGGCGTCGATCTCGTCTTTGTACTTGGTATGGATGACGCGACGCTTCAGCTTCATCGTCGGGGTCAGCTCCTCCGACTCAGGCGACCATTCGGCGGGCAGGATCGTGAACCTCTTGAACTGCTCGATCCGTGCCAGGTGAGTGTTGGCGACGGTAAGCGCGCGCCGGACCTCCGCGATCGTGGAAGGATGCTCGGCCAGCTCGGCCATGGACGATGACGCGATCCCGTGCGCTTTCGCCCACATCGGGGCCACCTGCGGGTCCAGCACGACCAGCACGGTGATGAAGCTGTGCCCATCGCCGATGGCGACGGCCTGCCCGATGATCGGGCTCGACTTGGCCACCGCCTCGAGGTTGGCGGGCGAGATGTTCTTACCTGACGAGGTGATGATCAGCTCCTTCTTTCTGTCGACGATCCTGTAGTGGCCGTCCGGCCCCAGCTGGGCGATGTCGCCGCTGTGCACCCAGCCGTCGGAGTCGATCGCCTCAGCCGTCTTTTCCGGGTCGCGGTAGTAGCCGACCATCACGTTCCCGCCCCGGATCAAGAGCTCGCCATCCTCGCCGAGGCGCGCCTCAACTCCGGGCAGCGGCACGCCGACGGACGGCGCGCGGTGATCGTCGATCGGCACCGATGTGGCCGGCCCAGTCAGCTCGCTCATTCCCCAGACCTCGTACAGGGGCAGGCCGAGCGCGGCCCAGAACTCGTGCACCTCAGGCCGGCAGGGAGCTGTGCTGGTGACGGCCAGGTGGCAGCGTTCCAGGCCGATCTTTGAGCGCAGCAGCATGAACAGCGGTTGGGCGCGTTCCACCACCGACGCGAGCTCGGCAGGCACGGGCTGACCATCGCGCTTCAGCCTGTACGCCTGAATGGAGGCGGCCAACGCTCCTTGCGCCATCTGACGCTTCGCTTCGTCGGGCTCGGCACCCAGGCCAGCGTGGATGCCGGCCATGAGCTTTTCCCAGACCCGCGGCACCCCGACAAACGCTGTCGGCCTCGCTTCAAGCAGGTAAGGCAACAGCTCGGCCACGTCAGGGCACAGGTACACCTCGTGCCCGTTGTAAATGCTTCCCCATTGCGAAGTGAAGCGCTCTGCCACGTGAGCGAGTGGCAGGTAGCTCACCAGGGTCTCGTTGTGCAGCTCCAGGACGCGGCGAGCCGACTCCAGGGTCCACACGATGTTGTTGTGTGAATAGACGACGCCCTTGGGAGGACCGGTTGTGCCCGACGTGTAAATCAGGCCGACGGTGTCCTCGGGGCCCACGGCCCGTGAGGCCGCCTCGAATGCGCCAGGGTCCCGCTTATATGCGGCTCGCCCTTCGGCGACCAGCGAATCCCACGAAAGCACGCCTTCGGGCGCCGCGCCGTGGATGAGGATGAGGTGGCGCAATTTCGGCGTCGACTTTCGAATCTGGAGGAATTTCGCCAGGTATGCCTCGTCCTCGGCGAAGGCAACCGTCGCCTCGGAATGATTGGCGAGGTACTCGACCTGCCCGGGCGCGAGCGTGTTGTAAACGCTGACCGCAGCGCCGCCCGCGTGGACGATGCCAAGGTCGGCGATCACGTGCTCGGGGACATTGCGCGCCATGATCAGCCCGAATTGGCCGGGTCCGAAGCCGAGCCCTCTGAGGGCCAGCGCCACTGCGGCGACTTCAGCGCGATAGCCCTTCCAGTCAAGGCTGTGCCATTCGCCGTCGCGCTTCCAGCGGAGCGCCGGAAGGTCGCCCCACGTTTTGGCCGCCTCGCCGAAGATCGTGCATACGGTCTTGCCCGAAACAGCGGCGTCGATATCCGCGCGCTGGGTCATCACGTCCATGTGTTCCACTCCTAATCCTCTGCCACCCCGGGCATTCAATGAGGGGGTCCGAACATCATGCGGCCCCCGGGCGTCGCGTGTCACGGGGGCGCCTAAACTACTTGCTTGTGGGGCGTCGATGATCTACGTGCGATCGCGGCGGCCGATTGTGACCCTGGGAGCCTCCGGACTTGCCTTCGCCGGGCTCTTCGCGCTCCTGGCAGTCGGCGCGGCGCGCCTGACGGACGGCTGGCTGGCCTCGATCGCCCTGGCCGCCGGGTCGATAACTGGGCTCGCCGTGGCGGTCTCAGCCGCGGTGAAGCTTCGATCGTGGCCTTTGGGAAGGCTCGGCCTGTTCCGGGACAGGATCGTGATCATCCAGGGAAAGCACGAGATCAGGGCAGTCTGGAACCGCATGGAGGCGGTGACCCTGGCCGACCCCGGCGCCTGGCCGACCGTCCGCCTTACCGACCGCCTGACCATCCGGTTCCGGAATGAGCCGCCAGTCGGGTTCAGGCCGGCCCAATTTGGGCTGCAGCCAGTGGCCTGCCGCGACCTCATCCTGCGGCTGCGTGACGACGCCAAGCTGCGTGCCCGCCTGCCGGAGTTCGACTCCGTTCGGGACCTGGCGGTTTCAGAGGTAATGGCAGGCGAGCTTATCGAACCCCGCCTGTAGCGCAGGGCATCATGATCCCCTCAGTGGGCGCTCTTCTAGGCCGTGACTTCCTTGACGTCGCCGATCTCGAGGCGGCCCAGCTTCGGGAGCTGCTCGACCTCGCCCACGCGATCAAAGCCGGCCGGTGGGCCGAGCGGCCGCTCGAGGGGCGCCACCTGGCCCTGCTGTTCCAGAAGCCGTCGCATCGGACCCGGGTCTCGTTCGAGGTGGGGATCGGGCGCCTTGGGGGGCGGGCGACGAACCTGACCGAGCAAGACGTCCAGCTTGGCGTCAGGGAGACAGTGGGGGACGCGGCTCGGGTGCTCGATCGTTACGTGGACGGGGTGGTCGCGCGTTTGCGTTCACATGGCGACCTTCTCGAGCTGGCTGCCGCCTCGGAAAAGCCGGTGATCAATGCCCTGACCAATCGTTCTCACCCCTGCCAGATCCTGGCCGACCTGATGACGCTCGAGGAGGTATGCGGCCCGCTGGCGCAGCAAAAGGTCGTGTACATCGGCGATGGCAACAACATCGCGGTCTCTCTCATCGAAGCCGCAGAGCTCCTTGGGTTCTCCCTGACCGTGATCACACCACCCGGCTACGCTCCTCCGGCCGATGTCGTGGACGGCAACCTACAGGCCGGTGGTAGGGGGTTCGGGATTACTCTGAACACCGACGTCACGGACGTCGCAGGCGCGACCGCGATCTATACGGACGTGTGGGCGTCGATGGGTCAGGAGAGCGAACGAGAGGTGAGGCGCAAGGCGTTTGCCGGCTACCAGGTGAACCAGGCGTTGATAGATCTGGCGCCTGGTGCGGTTTTCATGCACTGTCTCCCCGCCCACCGCGGGGAAGAGGTGACCGACGAGGTCATCGACGGGCCGCGATCGGTCGTCTTCCAACAGGCGGGCAACCGGCTGTACACGCAGATGGCGCTGATGGCCCGGCTTTTCGGAGCCGACTCGTGATCGGGATCTCGGACTTCCTCCGTCAGCTCTCGGATGTCATCCGGCACCTGGGGTGGTTTGAGGTCATCGATGTCGCCGTCGTCGCGTTCGTCCTTTACCAGCTGCTCCGGTTGCTGCGTGGCACGCAGGGAACGCAGATTCTTGTCGGCCTGGTGCTTCTCGCAGTGGCTGGCGTTTTGGCCACCCAGCTGAACCTGCTCTTGCTGAGCTGGCTGTTCAAGAACGCCGGCTTTTTCATCCTCATCGGCGTCATCGTCATGTTCCAACCCGAGCTACGAAGAGCGCTCGATCAGATCGGGCGCCTTGGCAAGCTCGGCCGGCCGCTCTCCGGCTACAGCACGCGCCTGTACAGCCAGGCCATGTCAGAGGCGATTCGCGCGGTCGAACGGCTGAGCACACGCAAAAACGGCGCCCTCATCGCGTTCGAGCGTGACGTTGGCCTGGAGGACTACGCGGCCACGGGCGTGAAGATCAATGGAGAGATCTCGGCTGAGTTTCTACAGTCGATCTTCTATCCCAACTCGCCACTCCACGATGGGGCGGTCATCGTGCGCGGGAACCGCATCATCGCCGCCGGATGCCTGCTTCCTCTGCCGGAAGAAGGGGTCGTGCGCGAGAGGTTGGGCACGCGGCATCGTGCTGCGCTTGGCCTGTCACTGGCATCTGACGCGCTAGTACTCGTAGTTTCTGAAGAGACGGGGGCAATATCGGTGATTGAGGAAGGCAAGATAACGCGAAACCTGGATGGCGACAGTCTTAGACGCATCGTCAGCGTCAAAGTTCCAGGGCCAGTATCGAATGGGAACGGTTTCCTTGGGCGTAGAAAGTGAGCTGGGTCACAGAGAGCTGGCGCCTCAAGCTCCTGGCGATTGGGCTTTCGGTGTTGATGCTTGGAGCAGTCGCGTTTGCGCAGAACCCGCCCACCTTTAAGACGTTGACCGCCTCGATCTCATACGCGCCCATTCCCGACAACTTGATAGTCATCAATGGGCCTACAAAGACGACGGTTCGAGTCACCGGGTTGGCCGACGCCATCCAGTCGATGAGCGCAGGGAGCCTCACCGCCAACTTCGATCTCTCAAAAGCCACCCCAGGCCCCGCGGTCAAGGTCAACCTGGTCGTCAAGTCAGTCGTGCAGAATGTCAACGTCCAGAATCCATCGGTGCCTTACATTCTGTTCATCGACCAACGCAAAACGGTCCCGCTGACGGTTCAAGTCAGGCCACACGTGGCTCCTGGCTGGGTGGTCACGAAGGCCCAGGCAGCCTGCCCGAACACTCCGTGCGTAGTCAATTTCGACGGGCCCCTGAGCTGGGAGACGAAGTTGAACGCCTACGCCGATTTTACGGGCCCGGTCCAAAACGACAGCACCGATGCTCCAAACATCAGCGTGACGTTGGAGCAACAGGGCATTCCCCTGGACGTCACGAACTTCTTGAGAACCACGCCGAATTCGAGCCTGTCGCCCGCTGCTGTGGAGGTTCAGATCACGGCTAAGACCAGCACGACCAGCAAGCAGGTGGTGCTGATTGTGGCGCAGCCGTCACATCAACCGCCCCCTGGCTACTACCTCAGCGGTGTCTCGTTTGCCCCGGTCCTTGTCCTCGTCACAGGGCGAGCCGACATCCTGCTCAAGGTTACGAGCCTGACCCTGCCGGCGGCTGACCTTGGCGGCCATAGGTCTAGCTTCACCGTAAGCGTGGCGATCCCTTATCCAGCAGGTGTCACTGGGCCCCCGGGGCCAGTTCGCGTGACGTACTCGATCTCGCCCAACCCCGCTCTCCAGGCGACACCAACTCCCTCGCCCTAGGGCCCTTCTGTAACCTGATCTAGGCCGGGCCCGTTCAAGGAATGCGTCGAAACCACCCGGGTAGGAGTTCTCTATAGATATGTGCGGAATCATCGGCTACCTCGGCGACCAGG
>Ga0207929_1000403_pt1 | contig 11876 bp, 12 predicted proteins | sample NGESurdeep072012_FD_184466 | JGI IMG/M metagenome (GOLD analysis project Ga0207929, IMG submission 184466) | Arctic peat soil microbial communities from Barrow, Alaska - NGEE Surface sample 53-1 deep-072012 (SPAdes) | ecosystem: Environmental > Terrestrial > Soil > Wetlands > Peat ... | reverse complement strand
TGGCCACACGGCGTCACTGTTTACGTCCGCGGATCTGGACGCTGCGCGCAACCGCTTGGCGATCCCCGTGCAGCGGCCCGACGGCCGCAGCGCCGTCAGCGTCACACCACAGTTTCTGGCGCAGATCGAAGAGATCGTATTTGTCGTGGCGGGCAGCGATAAAACACCGGCGCTCAAGCGCCTCTGCGCGCACGATCCGACACTCACCGCCTGGCGCGCGGTCGAGCGCTGCGCGGATCACGACGCCACCGAGTTGGGTAGCAGACAATTCGCTGAGGCCGCCGAGCATCTTGCCGATCGGCGTGCGCGCGCCCGACACGATCACCGCACCGTTACCCAGTGCCATGAGTTGCCTCCCCGGTCTACCGTCCGAGTTCGCCCTACGTGTCTTTCAGGCTAGTCGACCCGCACCACGTTCCGCTCTATCGGCAACGGCCGTTACCTTCTCGCGAGGGCAGCTCGGGCGTGCCGGAGGGCGGCCTTGGGATCGATGCCAAGTTGGTGTGCGGTTAACGCGTAGACGTCGGCGGCTTCGCTGAGACGACGGTCGCGTTCGCTCGGAGACAGGCTCGGGTTGGCCCGGGGGTGTTCGACGACGAAGGTTCCGCGCCGACCTTCAGTGGTCAGCACCCCGGCGGTTTCTAACTCTGTGTACGCACGTGCGACGGTCCCGGCGGCGAGACCCAGGTCGCCGGCGAGCTGGCGGATCGTTGGAAGTCGATCGCCGCCGCGTAGTACACCACTTGCGGCGAGCGTCGCGATCTGTGCGCGCAGTTGTTCGTACGGCGGCACTGGAGATTGCGCATCGACCTCGACTATCAAGCAACCACTCGCGGACGTCGGAAGTCGGTGGTCCATGCGCGGTGCCGGAGCCGAAACCAGCAGCGCACGGACATCAGGAATGCAACGATCGCCGTCACGCTCGCGACGGGATTGACCATTCCGGGGCTGTGCGCGCGGCAACTTCCGGCTACCCAGGAGAGCACGAGCCAGGCGAACGCCACGCCGATGCCGCCGAGCAGGTTGACGCAACTGGTACGTACCGCCTCGCGCGCCGTGAGCAGCTCGTCATCGAGAGGTTGCGGGCGCCGTGCCACCCATTGCGTAGCCACCTGCGTGATGACGACGACGAGAACAAGCAATGCCAGCAAGGCGATTCGCTGAGCCAGCGATGCAGACGGCCGGTAGCGGGGCCACGCCACGGCTGCAGTGACGAGGATTGCGCCGGCGGCCAACAAGCCGTACATGGTGCGTCTAAACGTGGGATCGAGATAGTCACGGGCGTCGCGCACCTGCAACGAAGCAGCGCGTCGTGGCTCGGTGATCGTGGCACCGCTCCGCCACTCTGCGATCAGCGCACCGCCGAAGTAGCCGATGCCGATCAGCAGGAACCCGCTAACCGAATGGTTGGTGTGTGTCGAGGTGACGGTCGCGCCTTGGCCAACCGAGGTGGTCGTCGTGGTGGTGTGGGTAAATGTGTTCGACAGGACGACTGCCAGCGCCAGACCGGCGAAGCCACCCCATCGACGCCATCGCAGGTTGCGCACAAGGTAACCGACGACGTAGCGCCCGTTCGCCGGAGTCAACGCGAGGTCGTGACTTGCTGCGAACTGCGCGACCGTACCGCGATCAAGAGAGTTCAACGGCCACCACGGGAGTACCAAACAGCAGGCCAGAAACAAGGTCAGCAGGGCGAGGACGACGAACGTGCCAACAACGTTCATGCGACCCCTTTGACAGCGCGACTTGCGTGAACGACAACGACCTGCCACTTTGTATCATGTCACTGGTACAGACGGAAGGAGCCACGGTGTCCTCACTCGACGAGCGCACATGGCTCAGCGACGAACTGTGGGCGCAGATCCGCCCGCCTCGTGCTCGGTTTAGAAAGACGATCTCAGTAGCGGTGCTCGTTGCCGTCGTCGGCGCCGCGGTTCTGTCGCAGATCGGCTTCTTTCACTCGCGAGTTGGCGCGTCCTTCGACGAGGCAAGTGCTCGAGGCAACCGGCTCGTCGTCGTACTCTCGCTGTACAACAGCGCGCAGGTGCCGGTGCGCGTCACTGGGTTTCGCGCGGCGCAACCCGGCGCTCGCATCGTCAGCACCCGTCTCAATAGCGCGCTCCCGCCCACGCCTGACAATCCGGCTCCCGACGGCGCCCGTGTTGCACCCTTCACCGTGCACACCAGCCACTTGCAAACAGTCACGATCGTCTACCTGATCGACTGCGCGAAGCTGCGTCTGCCGCTGCGCGTCAACATCGGGACACGTACCTTTTTCGGCAACCAGACGAGCACCGCAACCCTCGATAGCTCGTCTAGCGAGCCACCAAAACAGGTTTGTGCAGGGACTTAGCCAACCTGCGGCAGATCTGCTGGCCTCGCCGCCTGCGGGTGGATCGTCTCGTGGCGGGCGAGCATTGCGACGAATTCGGCGATCTTGCGCTCGCGAGTCTCTGCTCGTTTCACCGAGCCAAGGCGGTAGATGAGGGCGTACCGGTTGCTCTTCGTCAATACGTCGAACATCGCCTGAGCGACCGAGTTTGCGGCGATCGCGGCCACAAGTTCGGCGGGCATCTCGGCCTCTGACTGCGGTGCGTACGCAGCGTGCCAACGCCCGTTGGCCTTCGCCGCCTCGACTGCGGCTCGGCCGGCGAGCAACATTCGGCCCTCCGCTTCGAGCCGTGCGACATGGCCGACGTTGCGTTCAGACCACACACTGCGCGGCCCACGCGGCGTGTACCGGATCAACGACGTCTCGTCGTCACACTTGCGCAGCTGTCCATCAATCCAGCCGACGCACAACGCCTCGTCGACCGCCTGCTGCCAGGTCAACGTGGTGCGCGTGCCGCCCTTCTTGGTGAGCGCGAGCCACACCCCGGGAGACGTGGTGTGGTGGGCCAACAACCAGGTTCGGAGCTCTTCAGCATCGGAGACGAGGAGCTCCTCCAGCTCCGGCTTTGGCATGGGCCACACGGTAGTGGGCGCCACCGACGCCGGGCCGGTGCGATGCCTACGTCATGTGCGGCGGGGCCGTGCTTTCGCGGACGATGAGCTTGGTCGACATTTCCAGTCGCAGGGTTTCCATCGGTTCGCCGCGTACCAGCCGAAGCACCGTTCGTGCGGCGAGAGCACCCATCTCTGCAAGCGGTTGACGCACCGTCGTGAGCGGCGGAGACGCCCAGCGTGCTTCCGGGAGGTCGTCGAACCCGACGATACTGAGGTCGCTCGGCACCCGAAGTCCGCGTTGCCGCGCCGCCTCGTACACGCCGAACGCCATCGAATCATTCGAGGCGAACACCGCGGTTGGCCGGTCCGGCAATCCCAAGAACTGGGTCCCCCCGACGAAGCCAGATTCGTGGTGAAAGTCGCCGGTGTACACCAGGTCGTGATCGAACTCCAACCCGGCGGCTTCAAGGGCGGCGCGATAACCGTCAAGGCGCGCGCGACTGCATTGCAGCCGGGGCCACCCGGTGATGATCCCAATCCGCCGATGCCCCAACTCAATGAGGTGTTCGGTCGCGCTGAGCCCACCGGCCCAGTTCGTTGCGCCGATCGTCGGCACCTCGAACGACGGGTTACCAGACGGATCGATCACGACCGTCGGCAGGTAGCGGTGCACCTCTGCTTGCAGTTTCGGTTGCAGATGCGACGTCACCACGATGATGCCATCGGATGCACGGGCTTGGACGTTCTGCCACCACCGTTGCTCAGAGGTGGCTTCGTTGTGAACTGCCGAGACCACAGTTCCGACGCCCGCATCGTGGGCGACTTCCTCGACGCCGCGGATGATCTCCACGGCCCAGGGGCTGTCGATGTCGTTGAACACGAGGTCGATGAGGTTCGCTCGGGTGCCCAGGCCCAGACCGCGACGCTGGTAGCCATGTTTCTCAAGCAGATCCTCGACTCGCGTGCGGGTTTCGGGTGCGACGTCGACTCGACCGTTCAGGACCCGAGAGACAGTCGGCACCGACACGCCGGCCTCGGCGGCGATGAGGGCGATAGTGACCCGCCCTCGATCGGCGATGGCCACGACGAGTCTCCTTCGAAAGTCGCGCTACACGATATGCAAGCCGAGCCGCGGTGCGTGCGGTGAAGAGCCAGGTTCGCCGCTACTCGAACGTGACGTCGGCCACCATGCGTCGGGAGAACCCTACGACGCGCTCAGGTCCGAGCAGTCGGAGGTGCACGGCGTGCCGCGAGTCGGCACTCGACGTCGAGAGCCGAAGTTCAAGGTCGCCGGGTTCGACGATGCGTTGACCGGCCAGGCCGGTGAACGACGACAGGTCTGCCGACACGTCGAACGACACCCGCCGCGATGCGCCCGGCTCGACGTCTACGCGCGCGTAGCCGATCAATCGGACGTCGGGTCGGGTGACTTGGGCAAGCGGATCATGCAGATACAACTGGACGACGTCGGTACCGGCTCGCCGTCCGTCGTTGGAAACGGTGAGCGAGACCCGCACGGCGCCGTCCGTCGTGGTATCGACCCGATCCGCGGCCGTCACCGCCCGACCGTCGACCTGCACGTCATCCCACCGAAAGCTGGTGTACGAAAGCCCGTGGCCGAAAGGCCACTGTGGCGTTGGGTCGACCGTGCTGACTTCGGTGCGCAGGCCTAATGAGGTAGTGAGGTATGTGCCGGGCTGACCGTTCGGGCTCCGCGGGATGCCCACCGGAAGCCGACCGGACGGGCAGACTCGGCCCGACAGGACACCGGCAAGCGCAGTGCCGCCTTCTTCGCCAGGGAAGAAGGACTGCACGACCGCCGCCAACCGATCTGCGTACGCGCCGAGGGCGTAGGGCCGGCCGGACACCATCACGAGCACGACGGGACGTCCGGTTGCGATGATCGCCTCGAGCAGCTGACCCTGCACCCCTGGCAGCTCCAACGTGTCGGCGTCGCATCCTTCGCCCGACGTTCCGCGCCCGAAGAGTCCGGCGCGATCGCCTAGGGCCACCACGCACACATCAGCGGTGCTGGCGGCGGTGACCGCGGCGGCAATGCCGCCGACGTCCGTGCCGTCGACGTCACAGCCCGCTGCGTAGACCACGTCAGCGTCCGGCAGTTCGTCGCGGGTTGCTTCGAGCAACGTGGGAATGGATAGCCCAACCGGCCACTCCGGATGCTCGAGGCCGATGTGGCTGGGAAACGTGTAGCAGCCCAGCATCGCGAAGGCGTCGGCAGCACGCGGGCCGACCATCGCGACCCGCGCCGCACGATCCAACGGCAGGACGCCGTTGTTGGCCACCAGGACTACTGACTCTTCGGCCACCTGGCGAGCAAGTGCGCGCGACTCGGGTGCGTCGAGGTCGATCGATCCGCGGGCACCGTTCAACGGGGCACGCATGATTGCCGGAGCTTGCGGACTCCAGTTCGGATCGAGCAGGCCGAGCTCGCCCTTCTGCGTGAGCACTCGCCGAGCGGCCCGGTCGACGAACTCCTCCGACACGAGCCCTGACTTGACCGCGTTGACGAGGGGTTGCCCGTAGCAACGCACCGAAGGTAACTCGACATCGACACCGGCCCACAAGGCCAACGCCCCTGCGCTGCTTTCGTCTGGGGCGACCTTATGCAGGGTCGCAAGGAACGTGACGCCGAAATAGTCCGCGACGACAGTGCCGTCAAACCCCCACTGGTCGCGCAGGAGGTCGGTGAGCAGCAGACTGTTGGCGGCTACGGGCACGCCGTCAATCTCGATGTACGCATGCATCACCGAGCGCGCCCCACCGTCGCGTATCGCCATCTCGAACGGTGGCAGGAAAACGTCGGCGAGTTCGCGGGGACCTGCAGAGACCGGCGCGAAGTTGCGCCCGGCCTGCGATCCCGAGTACCCGACGAAGTGCTTCAGCGTCGCGATGACGCCTGCCGATTCGAGGCCGCGTACGTAAGCGCTGCCGATCGTCGCGACCAGGTAGGGATCTTCGCCGATGGTCTCCTCCACCCGGCCCCAGCGGTAGTCACGGGTGACGTCGAGAACAGGACCAAGACCTTGGTGGACGCCGACCGAGCGCATCGTCGCGCCGAGCTGTGCGGCCATTTTCTCAACGAGAGACGGGTCGAACGTGGCACCCCACGCAAGCGGCGTTGGGTAGATGGTTGCTCCCCACGCCATGAAACCGGAAAGGCACTCGTCGTGGGCGATCGCCGGAATGCCGTGTCGGCTGGCCGCGACGATGTCCGCCTGTGCACGCGCTAGTGAGCGCGCACCCATCGCCGGATCCACCGGGACCGTCCCGAACGGGCGCGTCAAATGACCCAGGCCATGTGCGATCAGGTCGCCCCACGGTAGGTCCGATGTCACGAGCTCGTGCTGATGAGGCGCAACCCCGTCGCCGGTCGGTTCCGCGCCGGCCCACACGCCGTACAACTGCCCGATCTTCTCCTCGAGCGTCATGCGGCCGAGGAGGTCGCTGACGCGCTGGGCTAACGGCAGGGCGGTGTCACGCCACGGCAGGTTCATCGACGTCGCCAGCCCGGTGGTGGGCTCAGGTGTTACCACGTTGTGTCCACTTCGTCGGTAGCGTGCCTCGGAGTGTGTCGCCTGCCCTGCCGTCCCGAACACGTTCGCTTGGCCGGTGAGCGGGCTGCAATGAGAGCTCTGATCGGCTGGCGAACACCGGGATAGTACCGGAAACTTCCGAGACTGTCTCACGTCATGTTCGCTCGCTCGAACGCGCAAAGATAACGGTTGGGAAGCTTCCCAGAGGAAAGGGTTGACCGGGTGTGATCCGGAGCCTTACCGTTGCGCCGCCGTCGGACTATCGTGACGTTCTCGGTAACTTCCGGTGCGACCGGTGACCGGCGTACCCCACCTCCGGGCACCCGTGTCGAGTGCGGGACCCTCGCTGAAGGGACGTTCATGACACGCCGCACCAACCGCACTTCTCACCCCATCGCCAAGGCGACCGCGATTGCCGCAGTTACCGCCTTGGCTCTGGCCGCATGCTCGAGCTCGAAATCCAAGAGCAGCGCGAGCAGCTCGTCGACCGCACCGAGCACCACTGCGTCTGCCGCGAGCAGCGCGCCGGCTACAACAACAAGCGCAGCTGCGCCATCGTCCGCCGGTGGCCAGCTCAACGGCGGCAAGGACGTGACACTGACCTGGTGGCATAACGCCAGCCAGGACCCGGGCATGACGGCGTGGAAGAACGCGGCTGACGCCTTCCATTCCGCGCACCCGAACGTGACCATCAACGTCCAGCCGGTTCAGAACGAGAGCATCAAGACGAAAGTTCAGGTAGCGCTGCAAGGCACGCCGCCAGACATTTTCCAGCAATGGGGCGGTGGCGCCGAAGCGACCCAGATCCAGTCGGGCAAGCTCGCTGACCTCACCTCGTTGACGTCGAGCTGGATCAGTCAGCTGGGCAAGAGTGTCGCTGGGTGGCAAGTCGACGGTAAGCAGTACGGCGTGCCCTACGACTACCATGTCGTCGGGTTCTGGTACCGCACCGACCTCTTCGACAAGGCCGGCATCAGTGGCCCGCCCGCGACGTTCGACGACCTGCTCGCCGACATCACCAAGCTCAAGGCGGCCAACATCGCGCCAATTGCCGTCGGCGGAAAAGACAAGTGGCCCGACGCGTTCTACTGGGAGAACTTCGTGTTGAAGGAGTGCCCGAAGGACACGATCACGTCGAGCATCGCGGCGGCCAAATTCACCGACCCCTGCTTCGTCAAGGCCGGCGACGACCTGAAGAAACTGCTCGACACGTCGCCGTTCAACACCGGGTTCCTTGGTACTCCGGCCCAACAGGGCGCTGGTAGTTCCGCTGGTCTCGTCGCGAACGGCCAAGCCGCCATGGAACTACAGGGCGACTGGGAGTTGTCGGTCATGCCATCGCTGGCGACGGACAAGACATTCGTGTCCAAGATGGGCTTCTTCCCGTTCCCGTCGATCTCCGGCGGTAGCGGCGAGCCCGGGGCAGCACTTGGCGGCGGCGACGGGTTCTCGTGCTCGACCAAGGCACCCGACGTTTGCGCTGCGTTCCTTCAGTTCATTACCAGCGCCGACGAGCAGGCCACGCTGGTGAAGTCGCTCGCCGTCACGATCCCGTCGAACGGATCGGCGACGAGCGCGATCACCGACCCGACCTTGAAGAAGGTGCTGACCTACCTTCAGGGCGTGTCGTACAACCAGCTGTACTTCGACCAAGCCCTTCCGACGGCAGTCGGCAACGCGGTCAACGACGCGGTGTCGAACTTCTTCGCAGGGCAAGGCACGTCGGCTGACATTGCGGCATCAGCCGCTAAGGCAGCATCGCAGTAGACATGAGCATTGGGAGTCGCGCTGGGTCGCGCGCCGGAAAACCCCTGCTTGGGGAAGTCCCGACCGGCGATCCAGCGCCTCCCGCTCGAAGTACTCGTGGTGTTCGCGCACGTGGCCATGCTTCGGCACGGCCACGTGCGCGTCAACGTCTCGAGTTGCTGCTGCTGTTGGGGCCCGCGTTCATTCTTTTCGTCGGGTTCGTGCTTATCCCGATCGCCGTCGCGGTGTACTACAGCTTCTTCAAGTGGAGCGGGTTTGGCCACCTTGGCCACACCGTAGGTTTAGCGAACTACCGCCGTGCCATCAAGGACACCGTCTTCGATCACGCGGTCATGCACAACGTCACCATCGCGTTGCTATCGCTTTTCATCCAGCTTCCGCTGAGCATCAGCCTGGCGCTGCTGCTCAATCGCCGCATGCGGGGCCGCGGTTTCCTCCGTCTGGTCGTGTTCGCCCCCTACGTGCTCTCTGAGGCCGTCACCGCAGTCATGTGGCTGATGCTGTTGCAGCCACATGGGTTCGTCGATCACCTGTTTCGCGCTGTGGGACTCGGTGGTCTGGTCACGACCTGGCTGGCGAACACCCACATCGTCCTGTACACACTCTTCGTTGTTGTCACCTGGAAGTACGTCGGCTTTGGCATCGTGTTGTTGCTCGCCGGGTTGCAGGGCATTCCGGTTGAGATTCGCGAGGCAGCGGCGCTCGACGGTGCATCGCCATGGCAGACCACGCGGCGAGTAACGCTGCCGTTGCTGGGGCCGACGATCCGCATCTGGATCTTCTTGTCGATGGTCGGCTCGCTTCAGCTGTTCGACATCGTCTGGATCATGACGTTGGGCGGCCCTGCCGGGGCATCGACAACGATGGCGACGTACCTGATCGACAAGGGATTCCAGAGCTACGAATTCGGCTACGGCAGCGCGGTGGCCGTCATTCTCTTCATGATTTGCTTCGTGTTCGCCCTGCTCTACCAGCGGTTCGCCCTGCGGCGCGATACCAACGGTGCCTTGACGGGGAGGGCCAGATGACGTCCATCGCCGCCGCGAATCCGACCTTGACGACGCGGCCACCGCGATCGCGGCTTTCACGGTCGCCGATCGCCACCGCACTCGCATATTTCGCCGGCGTAGTCATCGTCGTCGTCACCGTAGTGCCGATGCTGTTCATCTTCATCGGCGGCTTTCGCACCACAGCCCAAATCAACGGATCCCCGACCGCCTTGCCGCATCCGTGGATCTGGGCCAACTACCGGGTCATCTTGACGTCGTCCTCGTTCTGGCGGTTTCTCGCCAACAGCGCGGAGATCGCGTTCGTCGCGACCGCGCTCGCCGTTGCGCTGGGATCGATGGCGGCGTTCGCGCTGTCGCGGTACAACTTCAAAGGCCGCGAGGCGGTATACGCGTTCTTCACCATCGGCTTGCTGTTTCCGCTTACCGTCGCAGCATTGCCGCTCTACCTCGTACTGCGGGACCTCGGACTCCTTGAGAACAAGTTCGGCGTCGCAATTCCGGAGGCTGCGTTCTCGCTCTCGATCACCATCGTGATCTTGCGACCGTTCATGCGCGCGATCCCGACTGAACTCGAAGATGCGGCCGTCGTCGACGGTGCGTCGAAGCTGGGCTTCTTCTGGCGGATCCTGCTGCCACTGTCCGGTCCTGCGTTGACGACCGTCGCCATCTTGGCGTTCGTCACCAGCTGGAACTTCTACATCCTGCCGCTGCTTGTGTTCAACAAGACCGGTGACTTCACGTTGCCGCTTGGTGTGGCGACCTTCCAATCGCAGTACTCCTTTGACACCGCACGAGTGTTCGCTTTCACCTTCTTGTCGATGCTGCCGACCTTGATGTTCTTCGTGGTAGCGGAGCGACGGATCATCGCTGGGCTGACCGGCGCGGTGAAGGGCTGAGCTCGCTAGCCTTCCGACCCAGCGACGGCCACCGAAACGGTCCGGAATCGAGAAGCGCCGCATCGTCGTCCGGCCTACCGTTCTAGGGAAGACAGAGGCCTCCGCCGAGTCTCCGACCGTAGGAAGGAAGCTTGAGAATGCCCGCGAAGACCGCCAAGACCGAAGCCGACGGATTCAGCGCCGAGGAACGCGCCGCGATGAAGGAACGCGCTGCTGAGTTGCGCGCCGAAGGCAAGCAGGGCGCAAAGAAAGCCGACGGTCTACAGGAACTGCTCGACAAGATCGCGAAGATGGCGCCAGCGGACCGTGCGCTTGCTGAGCGAGTGCATGTGACGGTGACCGCGAACGCCCCGCACCTGTCGCCGAAAACCTGGTACGGGATGCCCGCCTACGCGAACGCGGACGGCAAGGTCGTGGTCTTCTTCAAGGACGCGGGCAAGTTCAAGTACAGGTACTCGACCCTCGGCTTCCAGGAGGCAGCGAACCTCGATGACGGCGACATGTGGCCGACGGAGTACGCGGTTCAGCAGTGGAGTGCGGCGGTCGAAAAGAAGGTCGCACAGCTGGTGAAAGCCGCGATCTCCTGACGGTGGCAGGAATCAGTGGCGCGAACGGACGATTCGGCATCGCGCTAGCCTCCCGGCGTCCGCTTCTCTTCGTGTTCTTAGACACGCTGAGCGCCGCCGCGTGATGCGGTGTCAGGATGGTGGAACGCCAGCTGACCGGGATACGTCGAACCCGGCAGGAGGTCGCGCTATGGGTCGCGTCGTGCCGTCGGTTGGCCTGTTGGCGGCGATGGCTGTGATGCTCTCGTCGTGTGCATCTTCGAACTCTGCGGACGGTGCAGCGGCACCCGGGTCCGCGATTGCAGCAAGTTCGCCTATCGCCGGGTCAGCATCGACAGTGCGGGTCAGTTCGCCCCTACCGGCGTGTCCACCGGTTGCGGGCTGGCCGAGTGGGTCTAGCGCGGCGGCGCCGGCTGGTCAGGTGTTCGTCGCCGACTCTCCGACGCTGGCGACACTGTGCCAATACGTTCAGTACACCGTCGACGGCAGCAGCGCGCCCCCACCCGTACTGGTGCAGATATCCGGAGCCGCACTGCCCAAGCTGATCACCTCGTTGAACGCGCTCGTACCTACAAACGACGAACCGCCATGCCCAGCCCCGAAGCAGGCCGACGTTCTGGTATTCGTCGGAGCCGGGTCGTCCAGCACGGTTCTGGCCGAGCTACAAGGGGGCTGCGAATTCGTGTGGAGCAACACTGGGTTGCACGCTTACGCGACGAAAGAGCTAACCCAACAACTCGCCGCGATCGTGGTCAACGCGCCCGGTTCGGATGCCCCGGCAACGTCCACCAGTTCGTAGCAGGCGTGCACTGGGCTCACGGCCTCTCGAGCAGTTCGGGAGCCGCCAGCTGTTCGCCGCGAGGCCTGGCGCGCGCCTGATCGCCGTCCGGCCCGTCATGGGCAAGGGCTACACGAGCACTCTCCTCAACGACGAGCACGGTCAGATCGCACCGCTGCTACTGCTGCCTTCAATGGAACGGACCCACCGGCACGCCCACCGGCTCGGTCGAGGATCTCGTCCAGTGTTGGCCGGCTGGCTTCCTCGACCAGTCGCGCGCGCAGATACTCCTGCAGCGATTGGTGCGCCGCCGCGGCACGCTGCCGCAGCACAGCGTGCGTCTGCTCGGGAACATTCTT
>Ga0207929_1000400_pt1 | contig 11941 bp, 11 predicted proteins | sample NGESurdeep072012_FD_184466 | JGI IMG/M metagenome (GOLD analysis project Ga0207929, IMG submission 184466) | Arctic peat soil microbial communities from Barrow, Alaska - NGEE Surface sample 53-1 deep-072012 (SPAdes) | ecosystem: Environmental > Terrestrial > Soil > Wetlands > Peat ... | reverse complement strand
CGCGCAGTTGACCACCAGGCGGGTCGCGATATCGCCGGCCGCGGTGCGGACCCCCTGCACTCTGCCGGATGCAATGTCGATGCCGGTAACCTCGACGCCCTCTCTCAAGCGGGCGCCCAGGCGCCGGGCGGCGGCCGCGTAACCGATCGTGACGTCGGCCGGGCTCGCGATGCCATCGGTGGGGCAGAAGGTGCCGCCCAGGACGTCCTCGACGTTGAGCACCGGCACCATCTTCGCGGCCTCCGCAGGATCGACCCACCGCGCTTCCGTGAGGCCCACGCGATGCCACATCTCCATGTTGTGTCGGAAGTCCTCGACCTGCTGCGGCTGCGTGAAGACGAAGAGGTAGCCGATCTGCCGGAAGTCGGCTGGGTGCCCGGTCTCCTGCTCGAAGGATTCGAGCAACTTCACCGACAAGCGCATCACCCTGACGTTGTCTTCGGTCGAGAACTGCTGGCGCACGCCGCCTGCGCACCTGCCTGTCGACTGCGAGCCCAGCGTCTCCCTTTCCAGGAGCACGACGTCGACATTGCGCTTCGCCAGCTGATAGGCAAGCGCGCAACCGCTGATGCCGCCTCCGGCGATTACAACGTCAGCGCTTTCCATTCCAGGACATTCCCCAGAACTCAAAGATGAGCTTCAGCGCAGCGAAGCTGGTGATGTCCCCATTGTCGAACGGCGGCGACACCTCGACCACGTCGAAGCCCACCGGGCTCGTGCGGGCAAGGACCGACCCGAGAAGATCGAGAGCCTGCCGCGTGGACATCCCGCCGGCCGATGGAATCTCAGTCCCAGGGGCGAATGCCGGGTCGAGGGCATCGATATCAAAGGAGACGTGCACCTTCTTGCCGGCGAGACGGTCGCCGATCGCCTGGGCCGCTGCGGCAGGATCGGCCGCCAGCTCTCGTGCCGAGACCAGCAAGATGCCCGTGGCCCTTATGAACTCGACCTCCTCTGGGTCGTAGTCGCGCCCGCCGGCGATGACGACCCTGGCGGGGTCGATGGCCGACACCTCGAGCGCCCGGCGCATCGCACAGCCGCACGTCCAGCGCCCTCCACGAGAGAAATCGCAAAGGTCGGGGTGAGCATCGACCCACAAGATCTGCATGTCAGGATGCCTGCGAGCCTGCGCGGCGATGGTGGCGATGGCGGTGCAGTGGTCCCCACCAAGAACGGTCAGAAGCGAGGTCAGCGGCACCGTTGACAGACGCTCGGCCACCGCCATCCAGCCCTCACTGATGTCAGGACCGGCGTCGAGGTCGCCCATATCGTGCACGCGAAGCCCCTGGAGGACCTGGCCGTCTTCGGTGACGGGCGGCATGGCCGCGGACAGCGAGCGGATGCGCTCGGGGGCGAGGGCCGCCCCTTTCCGGTAGACCGCCGAGCCGTCGTACGGGATGCCGGCGACCACCATGTCAGCTGCTTCGAAAGCAGCTCCCGCGAGCCCGCCCCATGGCAGCAAACCGTCCAGGTTCATCGCTTCCTAACCTCAGGCACCTTCAAGATCAGTAACGCGCCGATCAACAGCGACGCGCTGAATATCGAGAAGATGACCGGAAAGCCTCCTGGCAAGCCGAGCAGCTTCGGTCCGTGGTTGAAAGGGTCGAGAAGGAAACCGCCGATAAAGCGGGCGATGATGCCAGACCCGGCCGTCGCGATGTTGCTGAAACCCATGAACAGCCCTGCCTCCTGTGTAGGGATGACGTCTTGAATGAAAGCCCAGTCGACAGAGAAGAACACGCCGTAGCCGATACCGATCAGCACACCCACCAGTGTCGCTTGTGCCGCCAGCAGTGGAACCCTGAGCATTCGCGCCAGGGGCTCCACAAGCTGCGTGGGCAGCAGCTGGTAGTGGCTGAATACGAGCATGAGCACCCCGGCCGCACCCAGGAGGCCGCCGATCAAGATGAAAGGTCGCCTGCCGAAGCGATCCGACGCGCGCGCCGCCGGCCATGAAACGACGAATGCCGCGAATATCACAAGGCCGAGGAGCGTGTAGCTGGCGCGAATGGTGTCCATGCGGTCGTTGTGGAAGAAAACGTTGTTGAAGTAGAAGAACACAAAGCTCTGGACGCCGACCAACCCCAACAGGATGAGCAGCCGGGACGCCATCAGCCAGAGGAAGCTCGGATAGCGCAGCGGACGGGAAAACGTCGTGGCGATGGCTTGGCGCACGCTCTTGAACTGGCTCGCAGTCCGCGTGGCGCGATCCGGGATGAACAGGACGGTGGCCAGCATCGTCAGCACCAGCAGCGCGCAGATGCTGAGCAGGGCGGCCGTGCGGCCCGCGTGCGCCAGGATCCACCCCGATCCGATCGTGCCGGCGAGAAGCCCGACGACGTTGGCGACGCCGAAATAGCCCGAGGCGGTGCCGCGCTGCGTCTCCGGCACGACGTCCGGCATGAGGCCCTGATAGGGCCCCTGGGCGGTGTTGGAGGCCGCCTGGAGTAGGAAGTAGAAGATCAGCACCAGGCCGAAGCTGCCTGACAGGGCAAGGCCGATCAGGAACAGGACATCGCCAATGGTGCCGGCCACGATGTATGGGCGCCGCCTGCCGAAGCGAGTCCTTGTGCGGTCGGAGAGCGCCCCGGCGATCGGCTGCCAGATCACGGCCATCAGCGATCCCACCGCCTCGAGCACTCCGAGCGCAAAGCCCTCGTGGTCCCTGCCGACCAGCTGGATGACCATGTCGGGCAGGATCAGGCCGCCAAGGCTGGTCCAGAGGTAACCGATCGCAACCCAGTAGACAGACAGCACGACGAAGTCGATATGGCTCAGGTTGCGTCTCACTGAATTGACGGCACCCACGACGCCTCCCTCAGCGGCCGCGGCGTGGATCAATCTGGTTGGTAGGGCGGGAGTGACTTCTTGACCGGCCGGTCCTCGCGATAACCCAGCGCATATTCGCCCTGGAGGATCGTATGCACCTCGCGGGTTCCCTCATAGATGATCGGCGCCCGCGCGTTGCGCATGAAACGCTCGACTGGATACTCCGCCGAATAACCGTAGGCTCCATGCACCTCGATCGCATCGTCGGCTGCCTTGAACGCCGCATCGGTCGCGTACTGCTTGGCCATCGAAACGTTGCGCGTGTGGCGCAAGCCCTTGTTCTTCATCCACGCGACCTTGAAATAGAGGAGCCTGCAGATCTCATAGTCGCGTGACATGTGGGCGATCATCTGCTGGACGAGCTGATAGCGGCCGATCTCCTGGCCGAACGTCTTCCGTTCGCGAGCGTATTTCACCGACGCGTCGAGGCTTGCGCGCACGGTGCCGGTCGCACCGGCCGCCACGGTGTACCGACCGTTGTCGAGGCAGCTCATCGCGATCTTGAAGCCGTCGCCCTCGTCTCCGATCCGATCCGCTTCGCCGACCTCGACGTCGGATAGAAAGATGGATCCGACATCGCCGGCGCGGATGCCCAGCCGGTCCTCGATCGGCTCGGTGCGCAAGGCCTTGCCAGAGGCGGTGCGGTCGAGCATGAACGCTGAGACTCCACGTGATCCCGCCTTGGGGTCGGTCTTTGCGAAGACAAGAAAGAAATCGGCGGTGTCAGCGTCCGAGACCCAGATCTTCTGCCCGTTGAGGATGTAGTTGTCGCCGTTGCGGCGCGCCGTGGACTGCATCGACGCGACGTCAGAACCTGCGTTTGGCTCGGTCAGTCCGTAGCAGGCGAGCTTCTCGCCACGCGCCATCGGCACGAGCCACCGCTGCTTCTGGTCTTCGGTTCCCCACGTGTAGAGACCCATGCCGACGAGGCCGATGTGGACCGAAAGCACCGTGCGGAAGACAGTGTCCACGTACTCGAGCTCTTCGCAGACGAGACCCAGGGACAGGTAGTCGAGGCCGTAGCCGCCGTAGCGCTGCGGGAAGCAAACGCCAGGCAGCCCAATCGATGCGAGCTTGGCGAAGATCTCGGGATCGTGGTGGCCGGCCCTGTCGTTGGCGCCGATCGTGGGTGCAAACTCGCGGGCGCAGAAGTCGCGCACAGTGTCAACCAGCTGCTCTTGATCCGACGTCAGGGCCAGGTCCAGCATGCCTACCCCCTTAGGGCGTCTTCTTCGGAGACGGTTTCGGCGTCACTTTTGGCGTTGGCGAGTGCTTCGGCGTGGCCGTCGGGCTTGGGCTCGGCGAAGGCAGGGGCGTCGGCGCCGGATGCAGGTCGCCGGGACCGACGTGGCCGATGAAAGGCAGATGACTCCCGATGCTCAGAATGACCGGCACGCTCCTGGACCCGTGCAACTGAGGTTGGAGGAAGCTCGTGTAGATCTGCTGCAGCTGGTGGATGCCCTGGACGTTGTCCACCTTGGCGCCGGCAGCTCCGCCGGCGGCAGCCTTCAGCGCCGCCAGGTCTTGCTTGGAGACCATGGCCGCGGTGATCGGGTTGGACTCGATCCAGTTCTCGAGCTGGCTGACCTGGGTCAGGGTCAGGCTCGCGCTCCTAATTGTGGGTTCGAAGGCGTTGTCGAGCACGACCAGCGCAGAGACGGCGAGGTAGACCACCACCAGCGTCACGGCGACGTGGACGAAGATGCCGAGCAGGCCGTCGATGCCTCGGATCGACTCGAGGCGATGAAAGGCTCCGCCGATCGCGCCGCCGACGGCGCCCATAACGATGGCCAGGATGATCGCCAGGAAGATGCTGAGCACCGGGGTCAGGTGGGCGAGCTTCTCCATCTGGCTGGTGTACTGGTCGTGGAAGCGGAAGACGACCAGCAGCGTGCCGAAGAAGAAGATCTCCGCCATCAGCGGCTGGATCACGCCGCGCTGGTAGCCGATGATCAGCGCGATCACCAAAAGCAGCAGTACGGCGATGTCAATGATCACGACATCACCGCGAACGTGAATCGAACCGGCAACGTTACGATCCGAAGGGTCCCGTACACCGCGGCCAATTGTAGAAGCACGGCCCCCGATGAACCTCCCTTTTGGGCGGTTGCAGCCCCCTTGGGTTAGACTCGCATCACTCTTGGCCCGAACGATCGCCGTCGCGATGCAAAAAGGGGGGGTGGGCAAGACCACCACCGCCGTCAACCTCGGCGCCGCCCTGGCGGAGTTGGGGCAGCGGGTATTGCTCATCGATCTCGACGCGCAGGGCCACCTCACCCTCTACATGAAGCCCCCGAGCAACATCGAGAAGACGATCTACGACCTTCTCGTCAATCCCGAGACCACGGTTACCGACGTCGTGCAGGAAGCGCCCCAGATGGGCGTTCACTACATCCCCGCCGATGTCGAGCTGGCAGGCGCCGACAACCAGCTGATCAACGAGATCGGCCGCGAAAGCATCCTGCGCGACAAGCTCGAGGCGGCCCAGAAGCGATACGACTTCATCATCATCGACTGCCCGCCTTCGCTCGACCTGATCGTGATCAACGCGCTGGTCGCGGCCGATGAGGTCCTGGTTCCTCTGCAAGCGGAATTCCTCGCCCTCAAGGGTATGCAGGAGCTGCTGATAACGATGGAGCGTGTCAAGCGAAGGTTGAACCCAAGGCTCGAGCTCACCGGCATCCTGCCCACTCTCTACAAGAAGCGCGCGCTCCATTCGCAGGAGGTACTCGCAGCAGTCAGAGAAAAGTACGGAGACAAGGTGTACGACTTCGGGATCACCGACTCCATACGTTTCGCCGAAACTCCGCTCGCAGGCCAGTCGATACTGCAGTACGCAAAAGACTCAGACGGGGCGAAGTCGTACCGTGCGCTCGCCGCCAAAGTGTTGGAGAATCACAGGTTGTGACCACCTTCAAGCGCGTATCGCTCGGAGGCTCCGAAGAGCTCTTCCGCCCGACCCGTCCTCAGGTCGTCAGCGACACAGACGATGTGATCAGGGAGGCTGTCGATCGTCCCGCGAAGGTGAAGGAGGTCGTCTATAGGACTCTCCAGTTCACCGAAGAGGAGATCGCCCTGCTCCTCGAGGCGATCCAGACGGCGAAATATCCGGAACGGGCGCGAGCCAAGCCAGCCCTCGACAAGTTCGACTACCTGGACGCGTTGAGAATCAAGATCCAGGGCGAGAGCGGCGCTCAATAGAGCGGCGCTATGAGAGAAGACCAGTCGGTCTCCTCTCATCGGCGGGCGCTTCGCGCGCGCCTGCTCTCCTTCTCGGGATGGGATTAATTACGAACCAGCTTCTTTACGCAATGTTCAGGTTGGGAGAAGACAAAGTCATGGCCGGGGAGACCCCGGCCAACCCTGCAACGCTAGCTTCTCTAACGCCTCTTGGCGCGGCGCCTCACGTATCCGTAGGTCCAGAACAGCAAAATCAGAAGCAGCGCGCTCCCGAAGACGACTACCGCAACACGCTGGTCCACGCACGAATAGTGATCGCTCGGCACCCCCCTCGGGCTTGTCGTAGATTTCTCTCCATATGAAGCTCGGCATCGTCAAGGTCAAGCTCGACCGCGAGGTCAACGCGTACGTCGTGGCCGACTCGACGAGCAAAGAGGCGATCGTCATCGATCCCGGGCTGCCGGTGGACAAGCTGGTCGACCAGGTCAAAGGGTTGACGGTCCGCTTCATCGTCGCCACCCACTGCCACCCGGGCCACGTGGCCGGCAAAGATGACTTGAAGGAGCTGACCGGCGGCCAGACCGCCCTTCATTCCGCCGATGCCAAGCAATTCCTACGGTCGGCCGACAGGTATTTGCTGGATGGTGACGAGCTCGAGTTCGGCGAGTTCAAGCTTTCGGTCATCCACACCCCCGGGCACACGCCGGGAAGCGTTTGCTACGTCGTCGCCAACCATGCGTTCGTGGGCGACACGATCCTCGCCGGCGGCATCGGCAAGCAAACGCCCGAGACCGACCTACGCCGCCAGATGATGAGCATCGGCACCAAGCTCCTACGCCTGCCGCTGACGACGGCCCTGTACCCGGGACACGGTCCGGCGACCAGCCTGGAACGCGAGCTCGAGCAAAACCCGATCTTCAGGGGAGCCGGCGCGAGGGCCTAGGACGTGTCTCCTTATTCGGGGGCCCACGTGAGTGCGGCGGCCTCGCGGTTCAGGGGATGCGATCAGTCCTCGGAAAGAGCAGCAAAGGCCTTCTTTGTTTTCATATACCACCCCATTCCTGATATGGGATTTTTCCACCTATCCTGCATGCTACCGGCGCCTGTCGATTCCTGATCGGTCTGCTCACCTGTTTCGCCACGCACGACGGCATCCCCGCTTAGGAGACACGTCCTCGACGGCGCCGGCTAACGCACCGTTGCCAGCACGAGCGCGATCGTGGTTGGGCCGCCAGCGTTCGTGACGTCGAGCGAGCCTTTCGCGTTGGCGTTGCTGCTGCGCTGGAACGTCGCCGAAAACCTGGTGTCGATGTCCCCGGAGTAAGCCACGAGGACCCAATCGTTCTTGTTCAACGCGTTCACGTAATACGCCTGGACGGACGCCCTCACGATGGTTTCACCATACGACCCATCGCCTCCCCGACAGCTCGTCCCTGCCGAACGACAAGCCGGCCGCGCACATAAACCTCAACGATCGAAAAGCTCGATTCCAGGCCCTCCAGCGCTCCGTGCTTCTGCTTCGACTGCATCAGCGCCGGCCGGAAAACGGTGCCCCGCCGGGGATCGACGATCGCGAGGTCGGCGTCGAAACCCGGAGCGATCCTCCCTTTGCTCTCCTGCAAGCCGATAAGCGCAGCGGGTCGTTCGCACACCCATTTCGTCGCCTTCCACACATCTCCCAATCGCTTGGCCAGCTCAAGAGAGCTGAGATAAAGGGTCTGGACCCCTGGGCTGCCGGCGGCCGCATCTTCCAGGGGCCTCGCCTTCTCGGCGTCAGTGTGTGGAGCGTGATCGGTCGCCACGATTCCAATCACTCCCTTGTCGACGCCGTCGATCAAGGCTTGCCGGTCGGCTGACGTGCGGACTGGCGGGTACACCTTCATCAAGGTCCCCAGCTTTGCGAAATCGCTGTCCGTCCGCCACAAGTACTGGGGACACGTCTCGAGGCTCAGCCTCGATCCGTCTCTCAGCGCCGCCTCCGCCGCCCTCAGGCCCAGCGCACTTGATAGATGCGCGATGTGCAGTCGCGCGCCAAACGAGTCGGTGATCGCCGCCGCCGCCGCGATGGCGACAGCCTCGGCCTCGGGCGGGCGGGAGGCGAGCACGTCGGCGTACGACTCGAGCGGCCGCCTGAAGGCAGCCAGGATGCTCGGGTCTTCGGCGTGAATCACCAGCGGCAGGCCCAGCGCGGCGACCACCGGCGCCAGGCGAAGGAGCGTTCCGTAATGCGGCGGCGCCTCAAGGTCGGGGTCGTCCGAGTCAGGCGAGTACTGGACCTGCCTGCGGCTGAGGCTGAAGGCATACCCGAGGTATGCCTTGAAGCCGATGGCGCCGGAACGAGCGAGGCTTTCGAGCTGATCGGCTGTCGAGCTCGAGCGGATGAGTCCCCACAACCCAAAATCGACATGGGCCTTGCTGTGCGCCAGGGCCGCCTTGGATTCCAGCACGCCGCCGGAGTCGACGCCGGGAATCGTGTTGGGCATGTCGATCACGGTCGTGACGCCGCCGGCGGCGGCCGCCAGCGTCAGGGTGCCAAAGTCCTCTTTCTCTGGGAAGCCCGGGTCGCGGCCGTGGACGTGGACGTCGATGGCGCCGGGCAGCACGTACATCCCGACCGCATCGACGACTCGAGCGCTGGCAGGATGCCGGGTGCTGTGCTCCTCCAGCGCCGTGATGACGCCGTCGGAGACGTGAACGTCAACCTGCCGCGGACCATCGGCCGTGCCGGCGGTGCCTCCGGCGACGACGAGCTCAGTCAAAGGATGGAAGGGAACCAGCGGTTCCCTCCCATGACCCACCTTCCGGGGGATGGGACATTTTGAAAGTTCACGCCCAGCGACGCGCGGCGCGTAAAGGTACGCGGGTTGGACGGCCTAGCGAAGCCAGGCCTACCAGCCACGTCTATGTCTTCCAGAACTTAAACCCGTCAAGTGCCGCCCAAAGCGCTAGTCAAGCTCTAGATCAGCTATTCGGAACAGCGGTGAGTAGGGGATGCCCGCGGCCCGGATGTTGTCCTCTCCCCCTTCGCCCCGATCCAGCACGACCACCAGGTGAATCACCTCCACCCCCGCGTCGCGCAGCACCTGCGCCGATCGCAGCGAGTCGCCACCGGTCGTCACGACGTCTTCGATCACCGTGACCCTGTCACCGGGCTCGAAGCGTCCTTCGATCTGCTTCGAGGTGCCATAGCCCTTCGGCTCCTTGCGCACGAGCACCAGGGGCAGGCCCGACTCCATCGACACCGCGCCGCCCAAGAGCACCGCTCCCAGCTCCGGCGCGGCCAGGCGCTGCGTTTCCGCGGGGACCAGCCGCGCCAGGTGCTTGCCGAGGCGGCGGAGAACGGCGGGATCGGTCTCGAACAGGAACTTGTCGAAGTAGCGGTTCGAACGCTTGCCGGACCGAAGGACGAAATCGCCCTTGAGATAGGAAGCTTTGACGAGCTCGCGGCCGAGCTCGCGCAGCTCGGATGCTCGGGTCTCCACGCAACGTAATCTAGCCGATGGATGTCCTCACCCTTGACGGTCGGCCTGCTGCGTGTCGTGCTCCATCTGCCGGACAGCGGTTCGCTGAAATCAAAGCGCCAGGTCGTCAGCGGCCTGCTCAAGCGCTTGCGACAGGAGCATCACGTCGCGGCGGCGGAGGTCGGCGAGCTCGATCGGTGGCAGCTGGCCGAGCTGGCAGTCGCCACCGTCAGCGCCAGCGGCAGGCACGCGGACGAGGTGCTGGCTTCAGTGTTGTCCTATGTGGAGTCGCACAGCGACGGCGCGCGCATCACCGACGTTTCCACTGAGCTGATACGCGTATGAAGACGGCGGATTCTCTGGTCGAGGAGTTCGAGGCCACGCTGCCTTTCAATCTTGACGAGTTTCAGCGGGAGGCCATCGCCAAGCTCGACCGGGGCCCGGGCGGCGTCCTGGTGAGCGCGCCCACCTCGAGCGGCAAGACGGTCGTCGCCGAGTACGCGATCTTCCGCGCGCTGCGCGCCGGCTCGAAGGTGATCTACACGACGCCGCTGAAGGCGCTCAGCAACCAGAAGTACCACGACTTCGTCAAGGAGTACGGCGAGGCGACCGTCGGCCTCGTCACCGGCGAGAACTCGATCAACCCCGACGCGCCCGTGGTCGTGATGACGACTGAGATCCTGCGCAACCTGATCTATGAGGACCTGAGGAGGCTCGACATGGTCTCGCACGTGGTCCTCGACGAGGTCCACTACATCGACGATTTCCCGCGCGGATCGGTGTGGGAGGAGATCGTCATCCAGGCGCCCACGACGATCAAGCTCGTCGGCCTGTCGGCGACGATCGGAAACTTCCGCGAGATCGCCGAATGGATGGCGGAGAACCGCGGCGGCATGGAGACCGTGTTCCACAACGTGCGACCCGTGGAGCTGAAGCTCTGGCTCGCCATCAACAATCGCCTCCTTCCGCTCTTCAAGGGTGACGGCGCGATCGACCAGCGCACGTGGAGCAAGGCGGCCGAGGAAGAGGAGGCTGCCTACCGCGTCGGCCGTTACAGCAGGCTGCCTTCGAACGACCTGCTGCACGTGATCGAAGAGCTGCGGCGTGGTGACATGCTGCCCGCGATCTACTTCATCTTCTCTCGGCGCGGTTGCCGCGAGGCGCTGCAGCGGTGCTCATACCACGAGATCGACCTGACCACCACTGCCGAGAAGGAGGAGATCGACAAGGTTGCGGCCGAGCGGCTCGCGGGCCTCACCGACCACGACGAGGAAGTCCTGTTCCGCCGCATGGTCGACGCCCGCCTGTTGCGTCGAGGGCTGGCCGAGCACCACGCGGGCCTACTTCCGTACCACAAGGAAATGGTCGAGGAGCTCTTTCAGCGCGGGCTCATCAAGGTCGTGTTCGCGACCGAGACCCTGTCGCTCGGCATCAACATGCCGGCCCGCGGAGTGGTCGTCTCTTCTTTCAGCAAGTTCGACGGCAGCAACTTTTCGAATCTCACCACGGGCGAGCTGACGCAACTGATGGGCCGCGCCGGCCGCCGCGGAATCGACGTCATCGGGCACGGCGTGATCCTCAAGGAGTCGGACGTGGAGATCGGCAGCATCTACGAGGTCGCCATGGGTCCGACGCTCGTGGTCGAGTCGAAGTTTTTACCGAGCTACAACATGGCGCTGAACCTCCTACGGATCTACACCCCCGAGCAGGCGGATGCCCTGATGGAGCGATCTTTCGGCCAGTTTCAAAAGCGGCTGGCCGGGCAGCGGACGAAGGAGCGCCTCGCCAACGTGCGGGCCAGGCTGGAGGATATCCGGAACCTCTGGGAGGACCGCGAAGTTTCGATTGACGACGTCGCGCAGTACTTCAAGCTGGAAGACCGCCGGCGGGCAATCCGGATCGAGCTCAAGCGCCTGCGACGCGAGGCAGGCGCGGAGCGGCGAGGCAGTCGCGGAAAGCACACGCGCTCCATGGGCTCGGCCTCTCGTTTGGTGCAGAGGCTGGAGATCGAGGCAAAGGGACTTCTGGAGCGCCAGCACAAGCTCAAGGTGGTGCGTTCTCCTCGATTTGGCGAACACCTCCAGAAGTACGGCGAGATCCGTGCGTTGCAGAAGGAGCTCGAGGCCGGCGAACGGGAGGTCACCGGCCAGATGGACGAGTACGCCCGCAAGCTGCGCAGACTTTGCCGGATCCTCACCGAGACCGGCTTCCTGGCCCACGACCGGCCCACCGACAAGGGGCTCTTCGCGTCGCGCATCTACGGCGAGAACACGATCCTCGTCGCGGAGGCCGTCTGGCTCGGATGGCTCGAAGGGCTCGCGCCGGAAGAGCTGTGCGCCGTGCTGATCATGCTGTCGGCCGAGGATCGCGAACGTGGCGGCAGAGACAGGCAGCAGCGAGGACCGAGGCGATACCCCACGCCTGCGATTGCGCAGACGGCGCGGCTGGTGCGCTCGCTGTACTTCCGCTTC
>Ga0207929_1000398_pt1 | contig 12063 bp, 9 predicted proteins | sample NGESurdeep072012_FD_184466 | JGI IMG/M metagenome (GOLD analysis project Ga0207929, IMG submission 184466) | Arctic peat soil microbial communities from Barrow, Alaska - NGEE Surface sample 53-1 deep-072012 (SPAdes) | ecosystem: Environmental > Terrestrial > Soil > Wetlands > Peat ... | reverse complement strand
ATGGGACAGGAATATGCGCAACAGATCAACGCGCAACTACCGATCGTCCAGGATCCGGAGATCAATCGCTATATCAACGTCCTGGGAGACTCGATTGCCAGGCTAACGGCCCGCCGTGATCTCGACTGGCAATTCTTCATCGTCGACTCCAAGGAAGTAAACGCTTTCGCGGTGCCCGGCGGCTTCGTCTACGTGAATCGCGGTCTCATCGAGCGCGCCGACCAAATGGACGAGCTCGCGGGCGTGCTGGGTCACGAAATCGGACACGTGGTGCGCCGGCACACGGTGAAGCAGATGGAGAAGGCGCAGGGCGCAAACATCGGCGTGACCCTGGCGTGCGTTCTCACGGGCGTCTGCAACAATCAGGCTGCCGGCACGGCGATCAATGTCCTCGGCGGCGCCGTGTTCGCCCGCTTCAGCCGGCAGGACGAGGCCGAAGCGGATCAGGAAGGGTTCAAGAACACCGTGCGGGCCGGCATCAGCCCGGTCGGAATGGTGACCATGTTCCGAAAGCTGCTCGAGGAGCGGAAAAGCCATCCGGGCGCCGTCGAATCGATGTTCCTGACGCACCCGCTCGAAGAGGATCGCATTCAGGCGGTTCAGGCGCAAATCAACCAGCTGCCACCCGCCACCCTCGCATCACTCGGCGCCGATACGCGCAACTTCCACTCGTTCAAGGCGAGAATTCTGTCGTTGCCGCCGTCGCCACCGCCGCGCCAGGTCCAGTAACCGGCGTCGGTTTCCCGCTCGATGATGCGCCGTGATCTTTCGCGGCGCATCTTTCGTTTATGAGGATAGCGCTCACAATCGCGGGCTCCGACTCGGGTGGCGGCGCCGGGATCCAGGCCGATCTGAAGACATTTCAGAGATTCGGCGTGTTCGGAACGTCGGCGATCACCGCCATCACAGCGCAGAACACCCAGGGCGTCAGCGGTTGGGACGCAGTATCGCCCGCGATGGTTCGCGCGCAGATCGATTCCGTCGCCGAGGATCTATTCCCGGACGCGTTCAAGACCGGGATGCTCGCCAACGCGGCAGTCGCGACGATCGTCGCCGCGGCGATCCGCGACCACGACCTCCGCAACTACGTGCTCGATCCGGTGATGGTCGCGACGTCGGGCGATGTGCTGTTCGAGCCTGACACGATCGAGGTCATCCGGCGCGAGCTCGTTCCGCTGGCGGCACTCGTTACGCCGAACATCCACGAAGCGGCGATTCTCATCGGCGAGGAGATCGACGATGAAGATTCCATGGAGCATGCCGCCGAGGTGCTGGTGAACGAGATGGGAGCGCAAGCTGCCCTCATCAAGGGCGGTCACCTCGATTCGGGCAACAGAGTCGTGGACATGCTTTACGACGGAGACATCCGCACTTTTCGCGGGCAGCGCCTCGACACGACGAGCACTCACGGGACCGGCTGCACTCTGTCGGCGGCGATTACGGCGCAGCTGGCCAAGGGGGAATCGCTGCACGCGGCAGTGCGCAGCGCGATCGATTACGTTCACAACGCGATCGCCACAGCGCCGGGGCTTGGATCTGGACACGGGCCCCTCAACCACCTTGCCGCCGACACCTGACGACCTCGACGGCAGCCGCCGACGGCCTATCTGATCGCGGACAATTGAGGCGCGGCGGAGCGCGCGACAAACTCTGTCACCAGCGACTCGAAGGCGGCGCTGACGCGTTTGGTTGTCTCCAGTACTTCGGCGTGACTGAGCGCTGAGCCAGTGACCCCGGCCGCGGCGTTCGTGATGCAGCTCACACCCGCGACTCGCATACCCAGCGCTCTGGCCACGATGACTTCAGGAACGGTCGACATTCCAACCGCGTCAGCGCCGAGCAGCCGCAACATCTTCACTTCGCTCGGAGTCTCATAGGACGGGCCCAGCAGTCCGGCGTACACGCCTTCACGAAGCGTGATGCCGAGCTTTTCCGCCGACGTGCGCAGGAGCCACCGAAGACCGGGGTTGTATGCGTCGGTCATGTCGGGAAAGCGAATCTCCCCTTTGCGCGCCTCTCCGACGAGAGGATTTGTTCCCATCAGATTGAGATGATCCGAGATCGTCATCAGGTCTCCTACCGCCAGCTTGGGTGAGATTCCACCGGCGGCATTCGAGACGAAGAGATCCTGCGCGCCAAGCGCGTGAAATACGCGGACAGGAAACGCCGCGAGCGCGGCGGGATGTCCCTCATACATGTGGAATCGGCCGCTCAACGCCACGACATCACGCCCGCCCAGTGACCCGACGATGACGGCGCCCTCGTGTCCCGCGACCGTTGCCTCGGGAAAACCGGGAATGTCGCGGAACGGAATGTGGGCGGCATCGCCGATGGAGTTCGATAGCCCGCCCAGCCCCGAGCCGAGTATGATTCCGATCTTTGGCTGTTGAGATTCGGAGCGCTTGCGAATCGCGGCGGCGGCTGTGATCACCGCCTCTGTCGAGTATTCGCCCTTCATTCGTCCGGCCCGATGAGCTGTTCGATCTTGTCCGACACTTCCTCGATCAGCATGAGGCGCTCCTCCCAGGGAAGAAATGCGCTTTCGAAGCCGTTGAGCGCAATGCCGGCCAGCTCGTCAACTGTGAGGTCGAGGTGCTCCGCCGCAAAGACGTATTCGTCCGTAAGTGTAGTCGCGCTCATCAGACGGTTGTCGGTGTTGAGCGTCACATTGAGGCCGCGGTCGAAGTATTCGCGGAACGGATGGGTCGCGTATGAATCGGCGACACGCGTCTGCACGTTGCTGGTGAGACAGACCTCGAGCGCGATCCGTCGATCGTTGACGTACTGAGTGAGATCCGCATCCTCTATGAGCCGCGTTCCGTGGCCGATGCGGTTCGCCCCGCACACGTGCACGGCCTCCCGCACCGATTCGGCTCCATCACCTTCACCGGCGTGAACAGTGACCGCGAGATTGTGCTCACGCGCGTACCTGAAGGCCTCGACGTGGCGCGCCGCTGGATTCCCCCTCTCCCCTCCGGCAAGGTCGAACGCCACCACGCCGTCGTTCCTGAACTCGACGGCGAGCCTGGCCATCTCGAGCGAGCTTTCAGGCGGCAATTGGCGCAACGCGCAGATGATGAACCGCGCCGTGATGTCGAAGTCTTTCTCGGCGCGACGAAGGCCGCGCAGGGGGGCCTCGACCGCTTGCACGAGCGTGAGTCCCTGAACGACGTTCAGGAGCGGAGCATTTCGCACCTCGATGTAGCGCACACCGTCTTCGACTGCGTCCTCGACCAGCTCATAGGCGATGCGCTCGAGGGCGTCCTCGCTTTGCATGACGGAGATCGTCACGTCGAAGCGCCGCAGGTAATCGTCGAGGTTCTCGGCGTCATCCACCCTCATGAATTCCGCCAGCTCCTCCGGCGTGTGCCTCGGCAGCTGGACCCGATGCTCCCGCGCCAGCTCCAGAAGCGTTGACGGCCGAAGTGAGCCGTCCAGATGGCAATGCAGGTCCGCCTTTGGGAGCTGGCGGAGCTTGTTAGAAAAAATTGAAAGTGGCATTACAATGGGTTGAAGTCCTGGTCGTCGCCGGCGGCCTGCCGAGCGCGAACGATGCGAAAAATCGCGCCGCTGTGCACGGGGGTGTTGTTGGCCGTCACAATCCCGCGGCTGTCGGTGATCATCCGCTCGCCGCTGCGAACCGCCACGGCCTGCGTTTCATCCCAGGATTCGACCGCCTCGAGAGCCGTCGCCGCGGCGTCGACATCGACCGGGCGGCCATTGATGTAGATGCGGACGGTCTCGCTCACGGTAAGATGGGAGCGATGCGTACTTCCGCCGGCGCGGTAATCGGCTGCGGGAGCGTTTTCAGATAGTCGATGAGTGCGTCGAGGTCTACGATGTTGAGCGGCTTCGATAGAGTGGCGCGCCCGCCCGCGTTGTACCCTTCTCCTCCGGTCGCGAGGAAATCGTTGACGGTTACGCTGTACGTCTTCGTGTCGGAGAGCGGGGTGCCATCCGACATCGTCACCGAGACGATGCGCGCGCCCTTGGGCCGCGTGGGATCGTACTTGATGGTGAGGCCGCTGACGTGATCGTCCACCGAATTCCTGGCGAGCATGGCCTCCAGCAATCCCCGCAGTTGGGAACCGGTCATGGTGAGAGCGTACAGCGTGTTTCCGAAGGGCTGGATCTCGAACAGCGATCCGTACGTTGCGTCGCCCGCACGGAGCTCGGTGCGGATTCCCCCGTTGTTCATGATCGCGACATCGCCCTTCCCCGCCCAGCGCTGCGCATCGGCGATGAGATTGCCGAGTGGATATTGGGGACCCTGGCGCGGGAGGGTCGTCGGGATGGTCGCGACGTGACGGCTTACGAGCGGGGCGACACGCGCAACCGCCCTGCGAACTATTGAATCAATCGCGGGGACAGGCTGAATTGTGTCCGAGGCCAGCTCGCGCACCTGGTGTCGAACAGGGAGTCCCGCGCTACTGCCTATCGGCAGATCGAGGACGTCGATTGCGCGGCCGCTCGAGCGCGCCTGCACGATCGGAATTCCCTTGACCTCGGTGTTGACGAGCGTGTGGGTGTGTCCGCTCACGATAGCGTCGACCTTGGTCGTGAGCTTGCGCGCGAAGTCTATGACCTCTCCGCCACAGTCCGTCGCCCCGTCCCTGCCGCAGCTCGCTCCGGCGTGTGCGATCACCACCACGAAGTTCGCGCCGCGTTTTCTGAGCGCGGTTCCAATGCTGTCCACGATCGGCGCAGGATCGTCGAAGCGCAGCCCCACGACATTGCCGGCGCGAGTCGACGTCGGAGTGGAGACGGTGGATACGCCGATGATTCCTATACGCGTGGCACCCCGCTTTACGATCGTGTCGTTGCGGATCCATTTCACGTCGCGCCCGTCGGTGTATCGAACGTTGGCGCCAAAGATTCCGAACTTCGCCTGCCGCATGCGGGCGCGGAGCGAGTCGGTTCCCCAGTCGAACTCGTGGTTGCCGAGCGCGGCCGCGGCGTATCCCATCCTATTGTAGTACTCCACCACTGGCCGGCCATACGCGAGGTTGGAGGCGGGCGTGCCCTGGAACATGTCGCCGGCGTCGAGCAAGAGAGTCTCGCAGCGCGGAGCGCATTCGTTGCGGGCGCGATCGATTGCCGCGGCGACGTAGGCAGCACCACCGCGGCGGACGCCGTTCACATCCGGACGGGGCTCGAGCGCACCGTGGAAGTCGTTGGTGGCGATGATGCGAAGGAAGCGCGTTCCGGTTGGGAACGGAGGCCGCGACGCATTCACGCTTGCTGGTGCCAGCGGTGCAACAGCGGCAGGCTCGAGGATGACATGGAGGATGCGCCCGGATAACGCGGTTTGACCCCCGATCGGTACGTTCCCGTTGACCAACCTCCAATTCAGCTTGAAATAATCCGCTTGCCTGACCACGCCTCGCGTCTTCACCTCGTCGATCAGGAGCTGCCGGATTTCCTGCTGCTTGTCATAGACCACAGGCGCACTGCTCAGCATCGCGTAGCCGCCACCCCCGGTTTGGCGGTAATTGTTGAGTGCCATCGTGAACGAGTCGTTATCGCGGACAGCCGCACCCTTGTAGTCGAGTCGCGCAATCCTCGATCCGACCGGCCGCGACACATCCATCACGTAATCGACGCCGGACACGATGTCGAAGTTGTAGCCCGGGATGTGCGGATCCGTCTCGAGTGGAGCAGTCGGTGAAGCGGGTGTCCGATAATATCTGCTGCTGAACTCCAGATAATCACGGAGCTGCTTTCCGCTGATCTGGACCGCGCGGAGCGTGTTGTCGTATGGATAGAGCTGCGCAACCTGCGCGATGGTGATGGGACCCGGTCCCATCACCACATCGGTCGAGAAAGCCGCCGTCGACGCTAGATCGCTTCCGGCCGCTTTTCTCTCAGTTTCGAGAATGAAGTCGATGAGCGGCGTGTCCTTGAATCGCGCCGAGTCCGCGCTCCAGCGCTCGGACGTGGATCCGATCGGTGTCGTCACGTAAGCCACGGTCTCGCGATGAATTGCGTCCGTCGCGGCAAGGACCGCCGCGTTCTCGGCGTGTCCGGCCGACTGGACGATGTCACTCCTCTTCTCGCTGACGATCCACCGGCCGCCCGATCGCGACACGACCAGATGCGCGACGCCAACGCTCGTCGCCCAGTTCTTTGGCTGAACGAGGAGCGTCTGGCCGATCGTGCTGCCACGATTCTCCTTGTGTGAGTGCCCGTAGAGCACGAGGTCGATTCCAGGAACTTCGCTCGCGACCCGCGCCGCGACATTCTCGCTCGGCACGCCCCTGGTCAGAGTGTCATAGCTCGAGGGCTCATTGAGGCCCGAGTGCACGGTTACGAGCACGATGTCCGCGCCAGCCGCACGAGTCTCCTGAACGGCTTGTCTCACCGCGGCCACTATGTCGCCAAAGCGCAGGCGCCCTTTGATGTTCTCGGCATCCCACAGCGTGACGCCGGGCGTCGTCGCGCCCACGATCCCAATTTTCAGACCCGCACGCTCGATGATCGTCCACGGACGAGATGCGTGTACTCCCTCGGGATCGAGTCGGTAAGTGTTGGCGGAAAGAAACGGGAATTTTGCCTGCCGCACAGCTGAGTCGAGGTAGGGAACGCCGTAGTTGTATTCATGATTTCCGATTGCCGAGGCGTCGTACTGCATCGCATTCATCGCGGCGATGATCGGGTTCGTGCGATCGCGGGAGACCCGGGCCGCCACGTATGCAAGCGGATTCCCCTGAAGCAGATCCCCAGCGTCGAGCAGGATCACGCGCCCCGGATTGGCGGCGCGAACCGAATCCACGATCGTGGCCGCCCTCGACAGGCCGCGCACGGCGTCCACCTGGTTGGCGTAGTAGTCCCAGGCCCTGAGCCGTCCGTGAACATCAGTTGTAGTGGCGATGACGAGATCGACGGGCTCCGTCGAACGGGGCAGCTGCGCCGGGGCGCAGGCCAGGGTCAGCAGCAGAATGAAGTTAAGCGCTCGCAAGGTCATCTCTTCTGAAAATCATTTCACCGGGTGAATTGCAAAGCTAGCGGCGCGGTGCCGGGCGAGGGAGTGCAACGTTATCGTAACGTGTTCGTGACAGTCGGCGAGTTGACGCCGCCTCGGGAGTTCAGACAACTTCCACACGTGACCGAACAGAGCGCTGCTGTGGAGCGCGTCCTAGTCGTTGACGACGAGCCCGACATCGTCGCGCTCGTGGCGTATCACCTCGCCAAATCGGGCTACTCGGTATCGACTGCGACGAGCGGGCCCGAAGGGCTTGCCGCCGCGCGACGGGATAAGCCATCGATAGTCGTCCTCGACCTCATGCTCCCCGGCCTCTCTGGACTCGAGGTAATGGAGGAGCTCCGCTCGGACAGCGCGACCTCTCGCATTGCGGTGTTGATGCTCACGGCCCGGCGGGAAGAGAGTGACCGCATAAAAGGTCTTACACTCGGCGCCGACGACTACCTGACCAAGCCGTTCAGTCCACAGGAGCTGGTGCTCCGCGTCGCCGCGATTCTCAGACGCGTGAAGGCGGGACGCGAGGAGTCGGAGGACGTCAAGCAGATTGGCCCCCTGAAGATCGAAACCACCGCACACCGTGTCACAGTAGACGGTCGCGAGATCGATCTGACTCCGACCGAGTTCAAGCTTCTCCTGCTGCTCGCCGAGCGAAAAGGCAGAGTGCAGCCGCGCAATCTGTTGCTCGAGACCGTCTGGGAGGCAGCGCCGGACATTCAGACGCGGACGGTCGACATGCACGTGCAGCGTCTCCGTGCCAAGCTTGGCGCAGCCGGTGATCTGATCGAAACGGTTCGCGGTTTCGGCTATCGCATTCGAAACGTCAGCGAGCGGTCGTGAAGCTCGCGCACCGACTGCTTCTCCAGTCGCTCGCGATCATCGCTGTAATGGTGATCTCGGTCGTCGTCATCATCGACATTCAGCTGCACGCGAGCATCACCGAGCAGACGACTCACGACCTGGCGGGAGAGGCAAGACTCCTGGCGACCCAGTGGAGGTCGAGCGTTGATCCCGACTCGCTGGCGGATGAAGCGGGTGTCGCCACCGGACACAGGATCACCCTGATCGATTCCACCGGACACGTTGTTGGTGATTCGGAGTTCGACGGGCCAGCCCTCCAGGGCCTGGAAAATCATAGCAATCGCCCGGAAGTAATCGACGCGCGGAAGAACGGGGTCGGGTCGGTTCGGCGCATGAGCCCATCCACCGGCGAAGAGCAGCTCTACGTCGCCGTCAAGGCACCACGGGGCGTCGCTCGCGTCTCCGTGACGACGGTAGCAGTCGAGGGAATCTTCGCGAGAGCCCGCAACGGCGTTCTTGTGGCCGGGCTCATTTCCTTCCTGCTGGCCGCCATTCTCGCCGTGCTTTTCTCCCGTGCAGTCTCGAAACCCATTGTCGACCTGAGCAACGTCGCGCGCTCGCTTGCCGCGGGCGAACGAAATCGGCACCCCGCGCTCGCCGCGCCAGGCGAGGTTGGAGATCTCGCCGACGCCGTCCACCGCCTGGCAGAACAGCTCGAAGCGCGGATATCGGCGCTCGCGGCGGAGCAATCAATACTCTCCGCACTCGTCGAAACCCTGAACGAAGGCGTGATCGCGATTTCTCCGTCGCGCGAAGTCGTGCGCATCAACGACACGGGACGCCGCCTTCTTTCAATCGCGCGTCCCATTCCATTCGGGATCGACTTCCTGCCTCGCGACGCGACGTTGCGTAACGCGATCTCGCTCGCCCTGAGCGGCACGGAGACCGAGCCGGAAGAAATAGTCATCGGTGACACGACGCTCTCTCTGACTGCGCGTCCTCTCGTGAACGGCGGCGCGGTCGTCGCACTCTTCGACCTCACGCCCATCCGGAAACTCGAAGCCGTCAGGAGAGATTTCGTTGCTAACGTCTCCCACGAACTTCGTACTCCCCTCACCATCATCGGGGGTTTCGCGGAGACGCTTCAGGATCGTGACGTTCCGCCGGAGGTGCGGGCCGAATTTGCAAGAACGATCTTTACCAACACCCAGCGCATGCAGCGAATCGTCGACGAGCTGCTGGACCTCTCGCGGATCGAAACCGGACATTGGAAGCCACGGCCGGAGGCGATACGCATCGCGGACCTGGCAGCGGAGGTTTTTGGACGAGTTGCGGCCAGCGCGAAGGCGAAGGGCGTCACGCTCGACACCGCAGTGGATGCGGGCGCGCAAACGATTTACGCGGATCGGACCGCGCTCGAACAGATCCTTCTCAATCTCGTGGAGAACGCGATCAGGCACACCGGCGAGGGAGGGCGGATCACGATCCGGACTCTGCGTGAAGGCGACGGAGTCTCTCTGTCAGTCGGCGACACGGGAAGCGGCATTCCGCCCGAGCACCTGCCGAGGATCTTCGAGCGCTTCTACCGTGCCGACAGCGGCCGCTCGCGCGAGGCCGGCGGCACCGGACTCGGGCTCGCAATTGTGAGGCATCTCGTTCAGGCGCATGGAGGTAGTGTCCGGGCGGAGAGCGTCGTGGGCGCCGGCACCACCATTAGAATTTTCTTCCCCGACGGAGCAACCGCGGCCCAATCGTGACAAATCCTTTACCTGCGGTGTGACTGTCCGTGACGTGGCTGAGAGAGTTTGTAGCGCGACAAACTTCCTCTCACGGAGTCACAAGTGATCAAAACGGTTCGCAGCATTGCTGTCGCCCTCTCGGCGGCAGCGCTTCTCTCAGGTGGTGTTGCCTCAGCACAATCAGTGGATCTGACCGGAGCAGGCGCGACGTTCCCCTATCCCATTTATTCGAAGTGGTTCTCGGATTACGCACAGAGCACCGGCGTCAAGATCAACTACCAGTCGATCGGCTCTGGCGGCGGCATCAGACAGCTGTCTGAACAGACCGTCGATTTCGGCGCCTCCGACGGACCGATGACCGACCAGGAGCTCGCCGGCGCCAAAGGCGGTGTAGTGCTCCATTTCCCGACCGTGATGGGCGCGGTCGTCATCACATACAACGTTCCCGGCCTCAATCGCCCGCTGAACCTGAGCGGCGATCTCATCGCGGACATCTATGCAGGGAGGATCACCAAGTGGAATGATGCGCGGATTGTCGCACAGAACCGCGGGGTGCCTCTTCCCAATTCTGACATACTCGTCGTCCATCGCTCGGACGGCAGCGGCACCACCTACATTTTCAGCGACTACCTCTCGGCGATAAGTCCGTCCTGGTCGAGCTCGCTCGGCAAGGGCAAGGAGATCAAGTGGCCCGTCGGACTTGGAGCTAAGGGCAACGAAGGCGTCGCGGGACAGGTAAAGCAGATGCCGGGCTCCCTTGGTTACGTCGAGTTGGCGTACGCAAAGCAGAACGGGCTCCCCTACGCCAACGTCCGCAACGCCGCTGGACGCTTCATCACGCCTTCGATCGCGTCGGTGACCGCCGCGGCCGCAAGCATGAAGCTCCCGAAAAATACCGACTACCGCATCTCGATCGCGAACGCGCCAGGCAAGGATTCGTATCCTATCTCCTCGATGACTTGGATTCTCGTTTACCAGAACCAGCCCGATCGCGTGAAGGGCACCAAGCTCGTGAACTTCCTGCGGTGGGCTTACAAGGATGGAGAGAAGTCAGCAGCATCGCTCGACTACGCCCCGCTTCCGGCTTCAATGTTGGCGCAGCTCCAGACGAGACTGAAGACCATACGCATTGCCGACACGCGTGTCGGAGCCGCTCGATGAACAAAATCACAATCGTTGCGCTCGGACTGCTGGCTCTGCCGCTGGCGATTTCTGCCCAGCAGCCTGTTGACACCACCAGGCCTGCTCCGCCACCGCCGCCGCCTCCGGCAGCCGTCTCGGTTCCGGTCGATTTCTCGGGAGTACTATACGCGAACTTTCAGTACCGGGGCGATAAGGGTCCGGCCAAGTCGACGAACAAGTTCGACCTCGAGCGAGCGTACCTGACGTTCAGGATGCCGGCCGGCGACCGCGCCAGCATCCGCATCACTGCTGACGTGTTCCAGCAAACCGCGAATGGGCCCGACGCGTACTATAAAGGCTGGGTCATCCGCGCGAAGTATGCGTATCTGCAATACGATTATCTGAAGAGCGCCACTGGCTGGAACGGACTGGCCCGCGCCGGGCTGCTGCACAACGTGGTCATCGATCACATCGAGTCGTTCTGGCCACGGTGGATCTCGCAGACGCCCGTCGAGCGCGCCGGATTCTTCGCGTCCTCCGATGCGGGAGTCGCGACGCAGCTCACGTTTCCGAACAAGTTCGGCGAGATCTACGCAACAATAGTGAACGGTCCCGGTTACACCTCCCGCGAGACCGATCGGTTCAAGGACTACGCAGCAAGGTTGTCGCTGACGCCGTTCGGCACCTCGGACAACAAACTCATCAGGACCTTTGCCCTTTCCGGCTGGACTTACGTCGGCGCGGTCGCGAGCTCGTTTGCCGCCGGCGGCGCTGGTCAGGTCGGACCGGTCGGCGTTTCTCTGCCGAGAACGAGATCGGGCTTTTTCGTGGGCCTTCGGGACCCGCGTTTGTCCCTTGGCGGAGAGTGGGATACACGGAAGGATGCCAGTGAGACCGGCGCCAACACCGTGGCGCTGCCGCGGGCCGAAGTTGACAGCACGGGGCGGCTTCTCGCCGGGTTCGCGGTGATCAAGCCGTTCCAGCTGATGAACGATCAGTCGACCTTCCCACTTGGCCTCATCGCCCGCTGGGATCGCTTCAAGCCAAACACCAACACCGACGCCTACCTCAACACTGTCATCGGTGGCCTGACCTGGGACCTCAACAAGAAGACAGCACTTTCCCTCGACTATCAGGAAGTCACTCCGCATTCAGGAGCGAGTGCCGCGGCAACCAAGACCTACTTCCTGCACCTGGTGGCGAACTTCTAGGCGCGGCCTATCAGGGTACGGAGCGCCCTCGGGGCGGTTGTGACAATGTCGTTACCTGACTTATGTCGTGACCTCTCGGGGGCGCTTCTATTTTTCATGCACAGGCAATCCCCTAAAAAACGAAAAACAGGAGCCGTTCAGTGAGAGCCTTGAAACTCGCCGCCCTCATGTTGTTGGCCGTCGCGTGCGCCAAGGAAGGCGCAAATAACTC
>Ga0207929_1000397_pt1 | contig 12111 bp, 13 predicted proteins | sample NGESurdeep072012_FD_184466 | JGI IMG/M metagenome (GOLD analysis project Ga0207929, IMG submission 184466) | Arctic peat soil microbial communities from Barrow, Alaska - NGEE Surface sample 53-1 deep-072012 (SPAdes) | ecosystem: Environmental > Terrestrial > Soil > Wetlands > Peat ... | reverse complement strand
CGGCGCCGCCGCTACCCGAACGAGACGGAGGTCGGCCTCAAGACGCTGCGCCAGCTTTACCGCCACCGATATCGCCGCTCGCTCGCTGTCCGAGCCCTCTGTTGGTGCCATAATGACTTTGAACATCGTTCCTCCCTGTTCTGCGCCCGCGTTCGTGGGTGTCACGACCAGCTCGCGCGCAAAGCGTTCAATATTACCGCGACGTCGATCGCCTCCTGAAGAAGCGCACCCTCCGTCGGCTGAATGAATCCGTAGGCAGCGAAGATCATGGCGACGCCGCTCAACATGAGCCCCGTCACAATGCTCTGTCGCGCCAGCCGCATCGTTCTTCTACTGATTGCTACTGCCTCGCCTACCTTTGACAAATCATCGACCAGGATGACTACATCGGCGGCCTCCGATGTGACGCCGCCTCCATGTCCCGCCAGTGCGACTCCGACGTCCGCCGCCGAGAGCGCTGGCGCATCGTTGGTACCGTCGCCCACCATCAGCACAACCTCGCCGTGGGCACGGAAGCGAGAGACCATCGTCGCTTTGTCAGCGGGCAGCAATTCCCCGTAGGCTTCCTTTATTCCGGCAGCGAGCCCAACAGCTCTCGCGTTTGCGGCCCTATCGCCGGAAAGGAGGACCGTGCGTGACAATCCCAACTCACTGAGCGTGGCAAGAAAGCTCTTCAGCTCCGGGCGAAGCGAATCGGCGTACTCTATCATCCCGGCCGGTTTCCCGGAAAGAAGGACGTACGCGCGCAAGCCGACCTCATCATCTTCCACGGTGTCGAATACATCGAGTGAAGCGGTGGCGTGCCGGGCTACGAAGGCGCGGCTTCCAACCACGACCTCGGCATTTCCAACCATGCCTGTCAGCCCCTCGCCGGGTGACTCGCGGTGCTGCGTGGCCTGTGGCAGGCGTCCGTATCTCTTCTCCCCCTCCTCCACCACCACTCGCGCAAGGAGGTGACTCGATCCCTGCTCGACCGCGGCGGCATCGCGAAGGACTTCCCGCTCTGTGAATCCGGGCAGTGCGACGACGCTCCTCACGGAGGGCTTGCCGATCGTGAGCGTGCCGGTCTTGTCGAATACCGCCAGAGTCGCGTCACTCAGCATCTCGATTGCTGCTCCATGCCGCACGATGATCTTGCGGCGTGCCGCGCGGTTTATCCCCCCGATTAATGCGACGGGTGTGGCGAGGATGAGCGGGCACGGCGTCGCCACGACCAGGACCGATAGCACGTTGGTCCAGCTCCGTGTCAGCGCGAATGTCACGACACAAACCACCAGCGTCGCCGGCGTGAACCAGACCGCGTAGCGGTCGGCGAGCCGCTGCAGCGGCGACTTCGACGCCTGCGCCTCGCGAACGAGCTCCACAATCTTCGAGTACTGACTCTCTGCCGCCCGCGCCGTGGCACGGACACTCAGTACCCCGTGCGCATTGAGCGAGCCGCTCATCAGCGGACTTCCTTCGTGCGCGGGAACCGGAATCGCCTCTCCCGTAAGCTGCGATGCGTCTATCTCCGAGATCCCGCTGAGGACGAGGCCATCGCACGGCACCATCTCGCCCGGGCGCACGAGAAAGACATCGCCAACATTCAGCTCGCCGACTGGGACGTCGATCAGCCCGCGATCTCCCGTGACCAGATGTGCGATACGAGGGGCGGCTTTCTCCAGTTCCCGGACAGCAGCGGACGCCCGGCGCTCGGCGAATCTCTCAAGCGATTCGCCACCGGTTTGCATGAGGACGATCACAAGTCCAGCCAGCGGCTGACCGATGATCGCGGCGGTGACGATGGAGAGTGATGCGACGAGGTCCGTCGCGTAATTGCCTTGACGCGCCGCGCGAAGCGTGCGCCATACTACCGGGAAACCCGCGCCAATGAGGGCGATCGTCCAGAGTGCCCGGGCAAAGTCGGGAAGGTTGAAGATGTACTGCTCGACGCTGCCGAGAAGGATTCCCACGATCGCGAACAGGGTCGAGGGAGAAAGGATCGCCGGCTTCTTCTCCGATTCACCGCTCCCTGGCGCTCCCCCTGGGGGGTCCCCCCCGGGTTGGGATCGCCGCTGGGTCGGCACGAGCTGGCGAGGAGGCGCCGACACTGTCAGAGCTCCTTTCTCTCGCTTTCCAGCACGAGCAGGGTTTGTCCGTCGTCGCTGACGATAGACAATGCCTCATCCCTGTCATCGCGCCCACCGGAAAGTATCTCGACCGATTTGATGTTCGATATGCCACGCACGAGGTGCGGTCCATCCCGCCCCATCGTTCCGAACATCAGCTGTGCGCGCTTGCTCGGAGAGTCGTAGACGGCACCGAGAAAGCGATAGCCCGTCATTTCAACCTGTGCGCCGAGCGCGGGATCGTCGACCTCGAGACGTCCGCGACGGCCTACGTTTCTGCGGGAGAAATCATCGAGCTTCTGTGCCCAGTCCACGTGCTCCTCACCACGCTCGCTCTCCGGTTCCGGCTGGTCAAGCTTCTGGAATGCGGCAGCCGCTGGAAGAACAAGCACGGAACGTCGGGCGCCTCGCACCAGCTTCGCAACCGTTTCGCCTCCAAGCATTCGACCGAGAATTCCCCGGCCGTGCGTCCCGGCGACAATGAGATCGGCATCAAGTTCCTCGGCGCAGGCGAGGAGGGCTGGACCGGGTTTCCCGTACAGAACCTTCTGATGGATCCGGCACTTGCTGCCCTGGTCCAGCCAACCCGTGACGCGCGTCAGTTGAGCGCCGACGTTTGCTTCGTGCTCTCTGAACCAAGGTTCGGGGATGTAGTCCTTCCGTTCCCACGGAACTACGTGCACCAGCGTTACAGTAGCGCCCGGGGCCGCGATCTCGAGCGCGAGCCGCGCCGCTTCAATACTCGACTCCCTGAAATCCATGGCGACCATGATGCGCTTGGGAAGCGCCCTGAGTTTGCTATCGACAGCCAGCACGGGTACATGGCTGACCCGGATCAGGCGGAGCGCGGTCTCGTTTCCAAAAAACCTCGCCGCCGCGCCGTGGCCGCCGAGCCCGACCAGCACGATTCGAGCGCGTGATTCCTTCGCCAGCGCCGCGATCGTCGTTGCCGGATCTCCAGATCGGACTTCGACGCTCCAGTTCTTGTCTCCGAGCCGATCAAGCTGCGCTTTTGCCTTGCTCTGCGCTTCCTGGTGCAGGCCGCGCTCATAGTCCATCACCAGCGAGCGGTCGACCGTTCCCCAGGGAATCGGAGCGTGATCCACCACCGTGAGAACTTTGACTTCGCGCTGGTTGCCGGGGGAGAGCAGACGGGCGAGCGCAATGGCCGCGTCTGATTGAGGCGTCCCGTCGGTCGCGATGAGCAGCGCCGTCGGGCGTCGGTGGACCGGACGCTCCGGCTCGGCGTTCAGTGTGGGTTCTGCGAGTGAATTGGACACGATCTCCTCCTTTTTTTTCGATTAGTCGGTTACGGCCTGTGCCGTGCCGGGCCCTATCACGCGGAGCTTGTCTATCACACCGCGCGAGCCCTTGATGCTGCGGAGGCGGCGAACGAGATCATCACGAGTCCTTCGCGAATTCGCGACGCCCTCGACGCGGAGCCATCCATGCTCGGCCACGACCTTGATCCCCGGATCGGCGACGCGAGGTGGTAACCGCAGCTGTCTGACAGCTTCGCGCGCGATCTCCACGGGCGTGGGCTGCTGCTGGGAAGGAAAGACGGTCTCCAGCTCCTGTACCACTGCTTGCACGCCCGGCACGCTCAAAACAGCCGCTTCAACCGCACTTCGCTCGGTGCCATCCTCCGCGCTTCCCGTCAGCGCTATTACGCCATCGAAAGCGTCGATGTGAATCTTTGATCCGGGAGACAGAGAGACCTTTGACAACGCGGTTTCCACCAGTTGGCGGAGAATTGCATCCGAATCGGCCTTACCGGTGTCGGCAGTGTTCCTCTCCGATCTGGAGAAGACTCTCTTCCCGCCCGTCGGTCCCGAAGCCCGGCCAGAGATCTCAGCGACCCGAATGCGAAAGAGCTGGTCGCGGAATGGGACCGGGTCCGAGTCGGTCATCGCGGACGGCACGAGCTCGCGGATCAGTGACACCGCCTTCGTGTGGGTGCGTCGATCCGACGGTGTGGTGCCGGGCTCGATCAGGTATAGTGGGCCGCTCGCGACCACGCTCCGCCATTCAAAGAGCTGAGTGTGCTCGTCGACTTCGAACGCAACGCGGCGGTTCCGAAGTATCTCCTCGAGCTTTCCCGCCGCGGCGGTTCGCCCGTAGATCCAGCCGCTCGCGTAGGCGTAGTGGATCGGAACGATCCTCACGCTGTCGTGCAACGAAAAAGCGATTCGTCCCACGCTGTTGCGGGCGAGAATCGCTTCACATGCCTTCCTGCCAAGCACGCTGAAGAGAGGTGCATCGTCAGCGGTGCGAGGAGGATTCAGAACTGCGGTGTCATTCAACATGGTAAGTCTCTCTAACGAAGAACCAATTTCCGAAAGTGGTGCAACTGCGTGACGCCGCGCTGTTCCTCAGCCGCGGCGTCACGCAGTCTTGTTGGTCTTGCAGTGAAAGGCGTGAAGGGAAGAGGTCCCTTCGATGGTCAGCTCGCTGCCCGGATCGAGCCGGAGTCGAATGGCGCTCGCGCTTTGTGCTCCCGCCGTAGCGGCAACTGCCATGAGCGCTGAAACAGTCAGTAAGGTCTTTCTCATCTTCGTAATCCCATAGTTCGTGAGATGCGGTTGCTTCGGTTACGCACTCAGGATACGAATAGTGGGCGACCCGAACTGTCGGACTTCACCTCAACTTTCGCGGGAATGTGACTGAACTTTCGGCGCGGAATCCCCTCCATCTTTGGGGGAAACCCCTACATGATTGAGCGCCTGAATCGAGCATCAAGCCCCCACAGGGGAAACTCCGACAATAAATCAACCATTGGCTGACTGTTTCCCTGTGGCCTGACCCCGAACATTGAAGGCAGAGAGGTGCGAATCGCGCCTCGATGTTCAGCCGTTCGTACCGCGCGGAGGTCCTGTATGTACAAGATGATCATGGTCCCGACCGATGGGTCGGGCTTCGATCGCGAGGCGATTCGGGTGGCGCTGCGAGTCGCTGAGCGCAGCCAAGCAAAGGTCCGGCTCGTTCGCGTTCATTCCACCGGAGCGTTCTTTGGAATGGAGTCTTCCCCGGAAGCGGCTACGGTTTCGGTGGGGGTGCTGCAGCAGGAGCGGGACAGGATTCTGAGGGAGCTCTACGCCCTCGCCGCAGAATGCAGGAACACGAGCGATGCGAAAATCGGGTTGGCGCTCGAGGACGGACCCGTGCCCGACGCTTTGCAAGCATATGCCAGCCGTAACAAGGTGGATCTCATTGTCATAAGCAGTCACGGGCGCGGCGGCATAACGCGCCTGTCGCTCGGCAGCGTGACGGATTCGCTCATTCGTCATACGACGATCCCAGTTCTGGTCGTCAAACCACACGCTAGCTACCTGAATCCAGAGGCCGGAGAGCCCTTCAGGCGCATCGTCGTTCCTCTCGACGGATCGAGTCTGGCAGAGCAGATTCTCCCCGAAGTCGTTGCCCTGGCGAAGGTCGAAGAGTCGGAGCTCACTCTTCTGCGCGTTCTGGTACCCCCAACTTCCTCACAAAAGAGGATCGCCGATAAGAAGATTCCTTGGTGGGACAAGGACATCGCCGCCGCGGAGGGCTATCTGTTCAGCATCGCGACAAAACTGCGCGAGGATGGTTTTCTCACGACCACTGAGGTTGTTATCAGTGAGAACATCGCTCAGGCGATTGCTGACTACGCCCGCAAGGTGAGAGCAGATCTCGTCGCAATCGCGACTCACGGACGCGGCGGCGTTTCTCGCGCTCTGCGAGGGAGTGTCGCGGACGTCGTAACGAGGACCTCGCCTACAGCGATGCTTGTGCTTCGGCCTGTCAGCGCCCTCGCCGAAGAAGAGCCGGCTAAAGAGGCACGACTTCCCGACGGAATGCCCGTTATCGCGTAACGAAGGCCGCTCGACTAAACCGATCCCGCGATCTTGTTGTGCGCCAATCTGCGCGCGAGCATGCGCCCGATCAGCGCACAGGGGATGACGATAAGCACCGCGATAACTCTGTACCACGAGAAGCCTGTGCTCCAGAACTCGCGAACCAGTCCGAAACTGAAGAAAACCTGGAAGACTGCAAAGCCGCTGATCGTCTCGGATGTATTCTGGATTCGGGTGGCGACGTACGCGCCCACGACCACCGACGCACCCGTGAGGAGGAGCGCGAGTAGCGCCGCGGCGAACGTCGTGACGTAGTACTCTCCGCGGATCGCTGGCCCGGCGAGCAAGGCGTATCCCCATTCCCCCGCAAGAATCAACGCGCTTGCGACGAGACATCCCGAGAGCACTGCGGTGACAGTGCGCATGCGTTTACGCCTCCTTGAGGTTGGCCCAGAGTTGTCCGACGCCGGTGCAGTCGGGGTTCATACTCGCTCTCCTAGTCATTGCTCGCACACCTCTGTACTGGTTTCTCCGACCCATCTTCCAGTGCGCGCCGACAGACTATTCAGCGCCAACCTGCGAAGTTGCCTTCAAAGGCTGGCAGGACCACTCACAATGGAGGGAGACATCATGAAAACGGACCTACAACTGCAGCGTGATGTGCTCGACGAGCTCAAGTTCGAGCCCAGCATCCGCGAGGCAGAAGTCGGAATCGCGGCCAAGGACGGCGTCGTCACCTTGACCGGGTTTGTCGACAGCTACGCCGAAAAGTTCTCCGCGGAGCGCACCGCCGAGCGCGTGCGCGGCGTCAAGGCGGTCGCCGACGAGATCAAGGTGAAGCTGCCCGGAATGCATCAGCGCTCGGATACCGACATCGCTCACGCGGTGGTCAACGCGCTACGGTGGGACATCCAGGTCCCGGACGACCGCATCAAGGCCACTATCGAAGAGGGCTGGATCGCCCTTGAAGGCGAGGTCGAGTGGCAGTACCAGAAGTGGGCAGCGGAAGGAGCTGTGCGCAATCTGACCGGAGTCAAGGGCGTAACCAACCTCATCGCGGTGAAGCCCAGGACGACTTCTACGCACGAGGTGGGTCAGAAGATCAAGGACTCAATGCGCCGGCATGCAGAGCGTGATGCCGACCGAATCACGATCGAGGCGAAAGACGGCCGTGTAACCTTGCGGGGGACCGTCAGCTCGTTCGCCGAGCGGCAGGACGCGGAGCGTGCTGCATGGCAAGCTCCCGGAGTTACGAATGTCGATGACATGATCGCGGTCACTTATTGACCGGCGTTCAGGCGCACACGCAGCTGTGGCGGGAATCTCCGTCGATGCGTGTGCGCCGGGTCTCGCGAGTTGTGGAGGGGGTCTTATGAAGCGTTTTCTCAACCGCCGCGAAGCGGGAATCGAATTGGCGGAGAAGCTCGACCACTTTGCCGGAAGACAGGATGTCGTCGTCCTCGGGCTGGCGCGCGGGGGAGTTCCGGTCGCGTACGAAGTTGCGCGCGCCCTCCATGTGCCGCTTGACGTGTTCGTCGTGCGGAAGCTGGGCGCACCCGGGCACGAGGAGTTGGCCATCGGCGCCATCGCTACCGGGGGTATCCGCGTGCTGAACCAGGAAGCGATACACGCTCTCGGAATTACTTCGAGCGCGATCGAGCGGATAACGATGCTGGAACAGCAGGAGCTGGAACGCAGGGAGAAGATGTATCGTGACGACCGTCCTCCGGTGAACATCAAGGGCCGCACCGTGATTGTCGTGGATGATGGTCTCGCCACCGGGTCCACAATGCAAGCCGCGATTACCGCTCTGCGCAGACAGGGCCCGGCCTCGATCATCGTGGCAGCTCCGGTCGTCGCGCTCGAAACGTGCGAGTATCTGCGGACCGTCGCGGACGGGTGCGAGTATGTGCAGTCTCCCGAGCCCTTCTACGGAGTTGGGCTCTGGTACGAGGACTTCTCCCAAACCACCGACCGGGAAGTTCGATCGCTGCTCGCCGCTTCGGCACAGGATGCGCTCGAGCCGATTCCGTTCGCCATCCAACAGTACTGAGGAGACTCCATGTCACTGTCCATTGACCGGGATCTTTACCGCGACCTGCGAAAGGAAACACGCCCAATGACGGGCGACCGAGAGGATTTCGATCCGCTGCTCGCGCTCGTCGGCGACAGCCGCTTCGTCCTCATCGGCGAAGCCTCCCATGGAACGCACGAGTTCTACCGGATACGCGCCGAGATCACAAAGCGACTCATTCGCGAGAAAGGCTTCTCGGCCGTCGCGGTGGAAGCGGACTGGCCAGACGCGTATCGCGTGAATCGTTATGTGCAAGGCAGGGGCGGCGACACGGACGCCTCGCAGGCGCTCGGTGGCTTCAAGCGCTTTCCGCAATGGATGTGGCGAAACGCGGACGTACTCGAGTTCATCGGCTGGCTTCGCGACCACAACGACGCGATGCAGATCGGACGACGAGTCGGCTTTTACGGGCTCGACCTCTACAGCCTGCACGCCTCGATGGAAGCGGTGCTGTCGTATCTTCGCGTGGTCGACCCGGAAGCGGCTCTCAGAGCTCAGAAAAGGTACGCCTGCTTCGAGCATTTCGGGGACAGTCCACAGGACTACGGTTATGCGGCGACGGTTGGCCTCGCTCCGTCGTGCGAGAATGAAGTAGTCGCTCAGCTCGTGGAGCTGCAAAAGTCGGCCGCCGACTATGCGACTCGCGATGGGAGACTGGCGGCAGACGATCTCTTCTTTGCTGAACAGAATGCGAGAATAGTTCTGAATGCCGAGCGCTACTATCGAGCGATGTTCGGAAACCGGGCTGCATCGTGGAATATGCGCGACCGGCACATGGCCGCGACGCTGGATGCTCTGATCGCGTTTCTGGAGTTCGACCGGCGGGCCCCGAAGATCGTAGTGTGGGCACACAACTCACACCTCGGGGATGCCAGCGCGACCGAGATGGCGGGCCGGGGCGAGCTGAATGTCGGTCAGCTGGTGCGGGAGCGATGGGGGCACAGTGCGCTCCTTGTGGGGTTCACCACGTACGCGGGCACCGTGACAGCGGCTTCAGATTGGGACATGCCGGCTGAGCGGAAAATCGTCCGTCCGGCTCTCGAAGGGAGTTACGAAGCTCTGTTCCACGACCTCGGCCTCCGAAACTTCTTCCTTGGTCTTCGTGGAACCAGTGAAGCCATCCTCGGCTTGAGGCAGCCGCGGCTGGAGCGGGCGATTGGCGTGATCTATCGCCCGGAGACGGAGCGAATGAGCCATTACTTTCGCGCGCGATTGCCGCACCAGTTCGACGCCATACTTCACTATGACGTGACTCGCGCCGTCGAGCCGCTGGAGCGGACAGGCCTGTGGGAGCGCGGTGAGCTCCCCGAAACCTATCCCTCGACGCTTTGACGGGGATCAAGAGGAGGATATGATGAAGACTGAAGAGGAAAGACGGGTGGAAGAGCGCGCTGTGCGGATACCAGTTGATGGGATAATCCTCGAAGCGGACCTTGCTCTCCCCGCAAATGCCACGGGTGTCGTGCTCTTCGCCCATGGCAGCGGCAGCAGCCGGTTCAGTCGGAGAAATCGGGCAGTAGCACGCAAGCTCCAGGATTCCGGCTTTGCGACCCTGCTTCTGGATCTTCTCACGGCCGAGGAGGAAAAGGCCGAGGTCCGCACGGGGCATTACCGATTCGACATCGAGATGCTTTCGCTGCGTCTCGCGGCCGCCACCAATTGGGTAGTCGCACAGCACGACCTCGACGGGCTGCCGCTCGGTTACTTTGGCGCGAGCACTGGAGCCGCGGCCGCCATCGTCGCAGCGGCCATGCTTCCCGACCTCGTGGGCGCAGTTGTTTCTCGAGGCGGAAGGGCTGACCTGGCGGGAAGTGCGTTGGAGGATTTGCGCGCGCCGACATTACTGATCGTGGGAGGACTCGACACCGTCGTGCTGGATCTCAATCACGAGGCGCTTCGAAGGCTCCGCTGCATAGGCCGGCTCGAGATCATTCCCCGCGCGGGCCATCTATTCGAGGAGAGCGGAGCGCTCGAGAAGGTTTCCGATCTGGCACGGGAATGGTTCACCGAGTATCTGGTTGAGCGACCCACACGAATGCCGCAGTACTCCGACGCGAGCTAGATGGAGAGGGAACAATGATAAATAAACTGGCAGTGGCGGGTATGAAGTGAAAAACACCGGGTGGCACTATGATCTCGGCTTTCTGCTCGGTATCATCGCGATGCTCGGTGGCGGTGGATCACAGACTGGGGTCTGCACCTACTAGTAGTGATCGTCGTTACAGACGCTTCGCCCTCGTCAGTTCGCCCTCGTCACTTTCCATTGTCCGCCAGCAGAGACGTGTGCCAGCTCGTCGCTGATGGTGTTGTAAGTCCCCTCGATCGTGCGGCCGTCAATGAATGCGCCCTGGAACGTCGTCGTCACCCTGCACGCGCAACCGGGATCGGTGTAGGGATCGAGCAGTCCGACGACCTTGTTGCCTTCCTTGCGAACGAAGTGAATCCTGAGAAGCTGGCTCGCGGGAATGGCCAGGCTGCCGTTCACCATCGGCCGATAAGGGGTCACGATCGTGTTCTGCGATTCGCGCGCGACCATTTCGATTCGTCCAAACGCCGCAACCTCGCCGGCACGCAGAACGAAGGAGATATCTCCGGTCCTTCCAGTATCCTGGCTGCCATATTCGCCGGCCCAATTGCCCACGAGCGGGGCAAGGTCGAAGTCGTCGGCGATCACCTCGGTTTTGGGCGCCCGTAGGGCGCACCCGAGAGCCAGCATGCTGGCACCGGCCGCGGCGATGACAAAAGTTGTCCGTTTCATGGTTCCTCCGAGTCTCCAGACTCTCAGCTACCCAAAGACGTACGTGCGACTCCCGATCTTGTGTTCAGCAACGGCCTTCGCTACGTCGGACGTGGTTACGATTCCGAGCAGGACATCTCCCTGCATCACCAGAACTCGATGGATTTGCTTTTTTCCCATGAGGATGGCCGCTTCGTCGACCAGACAATCAGGTGGGAGTGACTGGACTTTCCGAGTCATCACTTCATCGACGGTGACGTCCTCGAGGGGAGTCGTGCGTCCTCCCCGTCGCCTGAAGGTGAGTGACGGCGTCGTATCGTTGAGGTCTGCGAGAAGGGCAAGGATGTCGGTTGCCGAGAAGATTCCGACAACTTTTCCACGATCGACGACCGGTGCGCCGCTCACATGCCGTTCCGACAAGAGCTCCATAGCATCGCGGATCGTCAAGTCGGGCGCGGCGCTGACCACGTCCCGCTTCATGATGTCTCTTAGCCTGAGCATCGGTCCTCCCTTAAGAGCGGCGAGAATGAATCGTTCCGAATGCCCCAACCGCCGACGGCCGCTTGGTGGTGGTGGCAGCGTTTGTTCAATAGTCTGATACGATTCCACTTCCGGAACGAGAAAGGAATGCCTGAAGTTGCGTGAGGATTCCCCGTATTCTCGGCGCAATGCGCGGAGCCGACCAAGGGGTGAGCGGAGCGCAGCTGCCGCCCGCTGTCCGTTCACGCGAGCAAGGAAAACCTGCAAGGAAATTCAGGGATTTGCTTACGCCAGAGAGGGCTTGCCCATGCTATTTTGCATTCGCGTTCACAGGGCGGAATTATGTGAACGGAGTTCTCCCCCGGGACGCCGGCGGAGGATAGCGCGATGGAAGTTCGAAGCCGTCGCACAGATTGTGAGGTTGCTGGACACAATCAAAGCTCCGGGATCACCGGAGCACCTGAGTCGCCCGTCCGACGAGGGTAAGGTTGTCGAGCCGACTGTGCGAAAGCACGGAAAAAAAACGAACCGGGATCGGCGACCGCCAGCAGAAGCGGAGCCTCCGCAAAGTGGGAAACCACAGAGCGGGGGCTCTAGTTTTATTGGCGCCTGACAGGAGACGAAATGAACAGGATGCGCGGGAAGTCAGCGGTCATAACCGGGGCTGCGCTCGGAATCGGACGCGCATGCGCCCTCAAACTCGCTGAGGAAGGCGCCGCTATCGCCGTGACCGATGTCGATGTCGCCAAGGGGTCACTCGTGGCCGAGGAGATCCGGGGTCGTGGGGGCGATGCGATCTTCATCGAGCACGACGTCGCCGATGAAGCAGGGTGGGATCACGTCATGAAGGTCGTAATCGAACGGTTCAAGAAACTCGAC
>Ga0207929_1000396_pt1 | contig 12184 bp, 13 predicted proteins | sample NGESurdeep072012_FD_184466 | JGI IMG/M metagenome (GOLD analysis project Ga0207929, IMG submission 184466) | Arctic peat soil microbial communities from Barrow, Alaska - NGEE Surface sample 53-1 deep-072012 (SPAdes) | ecosystem: Environmental > Terrestrial > Soil > Wetlands > Peat ... | reverse complement strand
AGTGCTTGTCGATTCGCGCCATCGGCAGACGGGAGAGGTCGAGCCTTTTTCCGCTCTCGAGCATCGCCTCCATCATCGCGTTCATCTCACTCGGGTCGAGCCCGCGGAAGTACATCGCCATCAGCAGCGCGGCCATTTGATAGTCGGGTACTCTCCCCTCGGCGTGGGCGAGCACGATCTCCCGAACCTCCTGTGGCTCGAGCCGCCCGCCGTCCCGTTTGCGTTCGATCAGACGTGGTACGATCATTTAGGCTCAGCCGGGGTACTTGTTACCGTCAACATCACCTCGCAATCGGAGTTCATATGCGCGCCCTTCAGTATCTGTCTGCAGGAATGCTGCTCGCCGCCTCAATGGCGGGCGCCCAGACGGCAGCCGAACACATTGCGCTCGGCGACAAAGAATACGTCGCCATGAACGCTCCTGCTGCCCTGCAGCACTACGAGGAAGCAATCAAGCTGGATCCCAAGAACTACGAGGCCAACTGGAAGGCATCCAGATCTGCAGTCGATCTTGGATCCTTCGAGCGCGACGACGAAAAGCGCGGCCTCGATTTCAGGAATGCCGAGCTATACGCACGGCGGGCCGTCGAAGCCAACCCAGGCGACGCCGAGGGGCATTTCAATCTTGCCCGCGCACTGGGGAAAAATGCGCTGACCCAGGGACCGAAAGCGCGGATCAAGTACGCCAAGGACGTTCGCACCCACGCCCTCGAGTGCCTCAAGATCAATCCCAAGCAGCCCGGCTGCCTTCACGTGATGGGAATGTGGAACGCCGAAGTGATGCGGCTGAGCGGCTTCACCCGGATGATGGCGAAGACCTTCCTGGGCGGGCAGGTGTTCGAATCGGCCAGCTGGCCGGAAGCGAAGCGTTACATGGAAGCATCGGTCGCCAATGAGCCGGACCGGATCATTCACCACCTGGATCTCGCCGGGGTCTACCGCGACATGGGCGACAAGGCCAAGGCGCGCGCCGAGTACGAAGCGGTGTTGAAGCTGCCCAACCGGGATTACAACGACGGCCATTACAAGGGGGAGGCGGACGCGGCGCTCAGAGCCGGTTAGGTCTTGAGCGCGGCGTTCAGTTCTTCCTCTTCCGCTTCCCCTTCGCTTTCGGTGGCGGCGAGCTCCAGCTCCTCGGCGAGCTCGGCCCACACATCCTCGTCATCCCGTTGACCTCTCGCGCGCCGCGCTATGCGATGGCGGGTCTCTTCTCCGCTCGCGGGCGCCCATAGGAGCGCGACCGTCGCTCCCAGGATTGCTCCGAGAGCGATCCCGGCCGTGAAAAGCCCGATGTTGTTCCAGTCGGGCACCGTCTCGTTGGGAAGACCGTCCCGTTTGGGCTGAGGAATCGATCCGGGAGGCGGCGCCTTGGGGCTGGCCGATGCCGGTCTGGGCGGGCTGGGAGAGTTGAACATAAGAGCCTAGCTCAGGGGATGGTAAGAAATTTGCCCTGAACATCCGTCTAGCAATAGCCGTGCGAGGATGCTGAATGAGCAGTTCAGGTAAAATGGTATTATTGGTGGAAGACAACGAGGACAATCGAATCGTTTATTCCACCATCCTGAAGCACTTCGGTTACGAGGTAACCGAGGCATTGAATGGTGAGGAAGGAATAGCAAAGGCTCGGTCAGAAAAGCCTGACCTGATCCTGATGGACATCTCCATTCCGATCATTGACGGCTGGGAGGCGACCCAGGTGTTGAAGCACGATCCGTCTACGAAGTCGATCCCCATTATAGCGCTGACCGCCCACGCGCTGGCGTCCGATCGTGAGAAAGCGATGGAGGTCGGCTGCGATGGGTACCTCGCCAAGCCCTGTGAGCCGAGAGCCGTAGTGGCGGAGGTGCAGAGATTTCTCGGCAAGAACAATGGAGCCTAAGCAGAAGAAGCGGATTCTCGTCGTAGATGATCACGAGGACAACATCGAGCTGCTCCGGGCTCGCCTGGAGGCGCGCGGATACGAGGTATTCGGGGCCAGCGACGGTCAGGCGGCTTTGGATCAGGTGGAGCACGTCATCCCCGACCTGATTCTGCTCGACGTGATGATGCCGAAGATGGACGGTATGGAAGTCGTCCGCCGGCTGAAGGCCAACAAGAATCTTCCCTTCATTCCGGTGATCATGCAGACGGCACTCGATTCGACCGAGAACAAGGTCGAGGGGCTGGACGCGGGCGCCGACGACTACATCACCAAACCGATCAACTTCGCCGAGCTCGAGGCGCGGGTGAACTCGCTCCTCCGCTTCAAGAAGCTGCAGTCCGAGCTCGAGGCGACCAATGTGCTGCTCGCAGCGGCCAACGCGGAGCTCTCCGCGAAGAAGGAGGAGTTGTCGGAGGCGAACGACAAGTTGCGGCGGATTTCCCTCACCGACGGCCTTACCGACATCGACAACAGGCGCTGCCTGGAAGACCGCCTGCACGAGATGTGGCAGCACTCGCTGCGGCTCCACGAGCCTATCGCGCTCATCATGTGCGACATCGACAAGTTCAAGAGCGTAAACGACAACTTCGGCCACCAGGCCGGGGACTCGGTGCTGAAGGAAGTCGCGCAGCTACTGAAGGGCGAGGCGCGTGAGATCGACCGCGTCGGACGCTATGGCGGCGAAGAGTTCCTTCTCATCCTGCCGGGCACCGTGCTTGATGCCGCGGTCACGTTCGCGGAGCGGCTGCGGGAGAAGGTGGATCGCCATACATTCACGTACTCTGGCGGGACGCTCACCCGGACGATAAGCTGCGGCGTCGCGGCCGCGCCCCACCCACGTGTGAACGACCAGGAAGCTCTATTGAGAGCGGCGGACGATGCGCTCTACGTGGCGAAGGAGACCGGGCGCAACCGCGTGGTGCGCTTCGACGGCGCCGAATACAACGCACACACGGAAAGCAAAGGAACCAAGACGTCGGATGGCGAAAAGCCGGTCAAGCAAGCAGGCGGAAGCGGAGGAAGTGGCTCCGCCCTTGGCGCGTCCTCAGGACCCAGGGACCCGGCAGAAGGCCGACGAGTCCAGGCTTAGCCGCGCGGGGGAGCTGCGGGCTCTCCTCACCCGCGCCTCCCACGAGTACTACGTTCTCGACCGTCCGACGATGCCGGACGCAGAGTACGACAAGCTCTTTCGAGAGCTGCAGGAGCTGGAGAGGACTTTTCCGGAATGCCTCACTCCGGATTCGCCGACTTTGCGTGTCGGTGCCGAGCCGCAGAGCCAGCTCTCCAAGCACGAGCATCTTCGGCAGATGCTCTCGCTCGACAACGCCTTCGACGACGAGGAGCTGCGCGCCTGGGAAGAGCGACTGGTGCGGATCGCCGGCGACGACGTCGCGAAATCGGGGTACACCGCGGAGCTCAAGATCGATGGCATCGCCGTCGCGCTCACGTACGAAAACCAGCTTTTCGTCAAGGGCGCCACACGCGGTAATGGCGCCATCGGCGAGGACGTGACGGTGAATCTCCGGACGGTGCGCGACGTTCCGCTGCGCCTGCACGAGAGCGCGCCGAAGGGACGCATCGAGATTCGCGGCGAGATCTACTTCCCCTTCGATCGCTTCGAGGAGATGAACGAAGCCAGGGCGCGCGCCGGCGACGCCGTCTTCGCCACTCCACGCAACGCCGCCGCCGGAAGCCTCCGGCAGCTCGATCCCGCCATCACCGCGTCTCGACCCCTCAGATTCTTTGGTTATTCGGTCGCCGCGCCCGACGGCATTGAGCTTCCATTCGAGACGCAGACGGAGCTGCTCGACGCGCTGGCGGAGTGGAGCGTCCCCGTGGCGCCGCATCGAAAGCGCGCGAAGACGCTAGCCGAAGTCGAGAAGTGGGCGTACGAGCTGGAGCACAGAATCCGGAGCGAGCTGAACTTCGGTATCGATGGCGGCGTCGTCAAAGTCGATTCTTTGCGCCTTCAGGAGGAGCTGGGCGTCGTCGGCGGGCGCGAGCCGCGCTGGGCGATCGCGCGCAAGTTCGCCCCCGATATCGCGGAGACCAGGTTGCTGAAGATCAGGGTCAATGTCGGTCGAACCGGGGCGCTGAATCCGTACGCGGAGCTCGAGCCGGTGGAGATCGGCGGTGTGATAGTGAAACTGGCGACGCTCCACAACGAAGACCTCGTCATCTCCAAGGATCTTCGTGAGGGTGATTGGGTGCAGGTGAAAAGAGCGGGCGATGTGATTCCGCAGATCATCGGGCCGATTCCCGAACGCCGCACCGGCAGCGAGAAGCCGTGGAGCATGCCGAAGAACTGCCCCGTGTGCGGAACACCGGTGACCCGTGAAGAGGATGAGGCCGCGATCTACTGCCCGAACATCGCGTGTCCCGGGCGTCAGCTGGAAGGCCTGGTGCATTTCACCTCGCGGGGCGCGATGGACATTCGCGGACTTTCGTACGCTCGTATTCAGCAGCTGGTGGAGGCCGGGCTGGTTCGCGATCCCGGAGATCTCTATGCGCTCACGCGCGAGCAGCTCCTCGAGCTCGAGGGCTACGCCGACAAGGGCGCCGGCTCGCTGATCGCCGCGATCGAGGCATCGAAGTCACAACCGCTTCAGCGACTGCTGCACGCCCTTGGAATCCGGCACGTGGGATCGATCGCGGCGCAGCTCCTCGCCCAGCACTTTGGAACGCTCGACGCGATCATGTCGGCGTCGGCGGACGACATTCTCAACGTGCGCGGCATCGGAGCGACGATAGCCGACGGCGTGGTGGCGTATTTCTCCGATCCCGCCGGCCGCGCGCTCGTCGAAAAGCTGAGATCGCGCGGGGTCAATTTCACTGAGCCGCGCGCGGTTGTGGCGGGAGGACCGCTCGCCGGGATGACGCTCGTCATCACCGGCACTCTCCCGACCCTGAGCAGAGCGAAGGCGACCGCGACGATCGAAGCCGCCGGCGGACGGGTCACCGGATCCGTCTCCAAGTCGACAGATTTCCTGCTCGCCGGCGAAGATGCCGGAAGCAAACTCGAGAAGGCGAAGACGCTGGGCGTCGCGATAATTGACGAGGCCGACCTCTTGCGTCGAGTCAGCTCTCCCGCAACATCTACCGCGTGAGATCGTCCTAACTTCGCATGCCCACTACAGAAGCCCCCGAATTGATCGGCCTGGCGCAGCGCACGCTGCGCGATCTTCGCCAGCGCGTCGCGGGCGCCAGCGGCGGCGGACCCGATGCGCTTCGTGAGGCAGGGTACGCGGGCGCGGGCTCGCTCTTCGACGCGTTCGAGAGCTGGCTCAGCGAACGTGGCTCGAGGAAGGCGGAAGATCTTCCCATCGACGAGTTCTCCGCGCGCGCCGCTGAGTTCTTCCAGGCGGCGGGTTGGGGACGCGTGACGTTCCGCTCGCTGCACGACGCTCTCGCCGTGATCGACATCGAGGGATGCTGGGAAGCGCAGCTCCATGGTGAAGGCGAGAGTGGCTGCCATCTCACGATCGGGACACTCGCCGGATTCCTCGGCTGTCTCGCCGATTATCCGGTGGCGGTGATGGAGATTGAGTGCAGCGTTGGAGGAACGGCTCGGTGCCGGTTTCTCGCGGGCAATGCTGACATGCTCGAGCATGCTTACGAGCGGGTGGCGCGAGGGGAGCAGTGGGAGACGATCGGGGCGGGAGAGTTCTAGCGCCGGCTCTTGCTGAAAACGGCAACTGAACTGGCGGGAGGCGTCAGTAGCGTAGGTCCCAGTTATTTAGTTCACAACGCCCGGACTTATCTCGGTAGGATCATGACACAAGCAAGTGCTCGTCCCCCGAGCGCCACAGAGACAAGTCCCGACGTAGTGAACTATCGATCTGGCGTCTATGCTACTGACGCCTCCCGCCCGTTCAGTTGGTTTCTTAAGCCCGCGGCCCCCAGCCGGCCGGCCCACCGCCCTCAGCAGGTAGTCTTCGGTTGATTTTGTTTTCGGCTAGGAGTTTGCCGATCGGAGCGCGTCCGCGTAAATGGGATTCGGCTTGAGCTCTCCATCGACAAGAATCTCGCGATCCCACGGCAAAATTATCGTGCTCTCGGTCGCGATCGCGTGAAAATCCGGAGCGTAGCCGCCAGTGCGAATCGAGACCGCGGTCCGCACCTCTGCCGCGCCTCCCTCCTGAACAGCCGACACCGCCAAACGCATCGTGTCTCCAGAATCGCAAGTCTCGTCCACGATCAGCACGCGCTTGCCCCGTACCTCCTTGGGGGCGCTGCCGAAAACCTCGGGCGTTTCGCGCGCCCGCGATGTTCTGTACTTCCGGCTCACTACCAGTGAATGGAACTCGCGTCCAAGGATTGCCGCGATCACAGCGCCCGGAATCACCCCAGCCGTGGCGATCCCGATGACGATCTCGGGGTCGTAGGCGCGCGCCACCTTGAGCGCCAGTCCGCGCGACAGCTCGCCGAAGAATGGCCATTCGATTTCGAGGACGCCTTTGGCGGCGTCGACCGTGTGTTTCCGCGGTGACATTTTGCTCTCAAGCTGTTCGGGGAAAAGCAGTTAGGTTAAGCTAGCCCTCTCACATCATAGTCGGTAGATTCGACCAAATGTCATTCTGGGACCGCCTTACGGGCGGCAAGCCGAAGCCGGCGACCGAAAACCTCGACTACCTCAACGAGGCGCTCGCGCTGGAACGTCAGGGCGATTATGATGCCGCGCTGACGTCGTATCGGCTCGCCCTCCGCCAGAGACCCAACAATCACAAGGTCCTCCAGAACATGGCAATCGCCTACTCGAAGCTTGGTCAGCTCGACGAGGCGATTCGCTGCTACCGTCGCGCTCTCGCGGTCGAGCCCAAGCTCTCGGGAGCACACTACGGTCTGGCTTTTCTTCTTCTCAGGCGCGGTGAATTGAGCGACGCGGCGTTTCACCTCGAAGCGTTTCTGATGGATCCGCCGAAAAGCGCGGAAGCCGAACGCTGGGTGAAGCACGCCCAGAAGACTCTCGACGAGATGAAGAGCACCGAACCTCCTCCTTCAAACCCGCAATTGAAGACCAGCGACTATCCGGGGATTTCGGAATAGATGGGAGCGGTACTCGCTGTCGTAAGCCAGAAGGGAGGAGTCGGCAAAACCACTACCGCTGTAAATCTCGCCGCCGCGTTCGCGCGCCGGGGAATGAAAACGCTGCTCATCGATGTCGATCCGCAGGGATCGGTGCGCTACGGCTCCGGCCTCGCGCGCGGTCACGCGACGGCGGGATTCGCCGACTACCTGAACGGCGAGCGCAGCCTCCGCGAGATCATTCTGCCGACGGCTCTTCCGTGGCTGCGTGTCATTCTTGCCGGCTCCGTCGCCGATGAGTCGGACCACGCCGTGTACTCGCAGCTGGTGCGCGAGACGAATGTCCTCCAGGACCTGCTTCAAATGGCCGAGCAGCGGTGCCAGGTTGTAGTCGTCGACACGCCGCCCGGGCTTGGATCGATCACTCGCAAGGTGCTGGGCGCCGCCGAGCACGTCATCGTCCCGCTTCAATGCGAGCCACTGGCTCTCCAGACGACGCCGCAGATTCTGCGCGCGATTCAGGATATCGTCGCCGTCAACGAGCGTCTCACGCTCGACGGAATTCTTCTCACCATGTACGAGGCGAACAATCCGGCCAGTGACCGGGTAGTGGACTACGTGAGAAAGCATCTCCCCGCCAACATCGTCTTTGACGTCGTGATTCCCCGCACCTCGGCTACGGCCGACGCCTTTGCCGCGGGCCAGCCGGTGGTGGTTCGGAGTCCCGCCGACGCCGCGTCGCAAGCCTACGTAAACCTCGCGACCCTGCTCGCTGACCGGTTGGTATGAAGCGTTCGCCGGCAAGCGCAGTGTTCTTCACCCTTCTTGGGATCGGTCTCACCGGCGCCGCCTGCACTGACGTGAGCGGCAGCTCGACGTCCGTTCTCTCCATAGTGTTCGATTCTCTGTCCGCGCCATCGGTTGTCGTCGGCGACACGCTGCGCGACACGACGGGCGCGGTGATCCTGCCGGTGGTCCACGCGTTCAACTTCCAGGGCGGAGAGATCATTCCGGCGCCGGTTTTCTTTTTGTCGCCCGACTCCGGCGTCACCGTGGACAGCGCGACCGGGATCATCGTCGGAGACAGCCTGCGCTCGACGCCGGCGCGGATCGTGGCAACCGTCGGGACACTTCAGGCGGTTCAGACCGTCGACGTTACGCTGCGGCCGGATCTTGTGCAGGCGGTGAACGCCCTCGACAGCTTGCAATATTCGCCCACCGACAGCACTCTCAACGTGTCGCGCCAGCTGCAAGTGAAGCTCACGCATGGCGTCGCTCCGAACGACACCGTCGTGAAGTCCTACATCGTGAGCTTCACCATCGTCACGCAAAGCGATCCGCAGCTGGGCGTGCTGGTGAACGACGCTGGAAAGGCGTCCGTCGTGGATACTACTGACGCGACCGGTATAGCGGGGAGAATGATTCGCGTGCATCCTCTCCTCCTCACCTCGACCGTCGATTCCATAGTTGTGAACGCCACGACGAAGTATCGTGGAGTGCAGGTGAATGGCAGTCCGGTGCGGCTCGTGCTCCTGCTGAAGCCGCCCGGCTAACCCGCTAAAACCAGACCCGCTTTCGGGGAGAAAGAATGGCGCTGATGGAAGCCAAAGGTGGACCGCGACCTGCTCCGGGGACGCTGAATCAGCTCTTTTTCGAAGCGGTCTCGAAGTACAACCGCCCTGACGCCCTGCAGGTCAAGAGAGACGGAGCTTACCGGCCGATCTCGCACAGCGAGGTCGCCGAGCGCGTACGTCATGCCGCCCGCGGGCTGTCCTCGCTCGGCGTCAGGCGTGGAGACCGCGTCGCAATCCTTTCCGAGAATCGGCCGGAATGGGCAATCGCGGACTACGCGTGCCTCACCATAGGCCTAACCGACGTCCCGATCTATCCCACTCTGCCGGCCGACCAGGTCGCCTACATGCTCAGGGATTCGGGCGCCGTCGCGGTCTTCGTATCGAACAAGGTGCAGGCGGAAAAAATCAGAGAAGTCCGCTCACAGCTCCATGCACTCAAGACCGTAATCGGCTTCGATGACATTCCCGGCCTCACCAACTTGTCGATGACCGAGCTCGAGAAGCGCGGCACGCAGGGCGAGACTCGGGAGTCGATCGCCGCCTACCGCGAGGACGCCCTCACGGTCAAGCCGGACGATCTCGCGACGATCATCTACACCTCGGGCACGACGGGCGAACCCAAGGGCGTGATGCTGACGCACGACAACATCTACTCGAACGTCGAGGCGTCGCGAAAGGCCATTCCATTCGACGGTCGTGACACAGGGCTGAGCTTCCTCCCGCTATCACACATCTTCGAACGGATGGCCGGGCACTACCTGATGTTCGCCACCGGAACATCGATCGCCTACGCCGAATCGATCGACACTGTAGCCGCCAACATGCTAGAGGTCCGGCCGACCCTCGTTCTCTCGGTGCCGCGACTCTACGAAAAAATGTTTGCGCGCATTCTGGAAACGGCTCTCACCGGCGGATTCCTGAAGAAGAAGATTTTTTTCTGGGCGCGCGACGTCGCTGAGCGCTGGGCCAATGAGAAACTGGCCGGAAGGGAGCCGGGCGCACTGTTGGCGCGGCAGTACGCGATCGCGCAGAAGCTCGTCTTCTCGAAGCTCAAGGCGCGGACAGGTGGACGCCTTCGCTATTTCGTCTCCGGCGGCGCGCCGCTCGCACCGGACATCAACAAGTTCTTCTTCGCCGCTGGATTGGTAATCCTGGAAGGATACGGACTGACGGAGACTTCACCCGTGATCGGAGTCAACACGCCCGAGAATTTCCGCATCGGCACCGTCGGGAAGCTGGTCGACGGCGCCGAGGTGAAAATTGCGGCCGACGGTGAGATCCTCACTCGCGGGCCGAACGTCATGAAGGGGTACTACAACAAACCCGACGCCACTCGGGAAGCAATCGAGCCGGATGGCTGGTTCCACACCGGCGACATTGGTGAGCTGAACGACGGATTCCTTTCCATCACCGATCGCAAAAAAGACCTCATCGTCACCGCCGGGGGCAAGAAGGTCGCGCCGCAGCCGCTCGAGAATAAAGTCAAAACCAACAAGTACGTCGCCCAGGCAGTGATGATCGGTGACAAGCGCAAATTCCCCTCGATGCTGATCGTGCCGAACTTCGATCAGCTGGAAAGGTGGGCGGCGAAGCGGAATATCATCTGGACGGACCGCGCGCAGCTGTTACGAATGCCTACCATCCAGGCGAAGATCGAAAAGGAAGTGAACAAGGAGCTCGAAGGCACGGCTCACTTCGAGATGCCTAAGAAGATCGGTTTGCTCGAGCACGATTTCTCGATCGAGGCCGGCGAGCTGACGCCAACCCAGAAGGTGAGGCGCAAGGCGATCGACAAGCACTACAAGGCGCTCATCGACTCGCTCTACGAAGAGGCCGAGCGAAGTGGATTCACCGACCAGCACGCGATAGCTTGATCACTTCCGGCGCCTTCCGCGCCACCCAGTAGTCCTCGTCCCGGGCGAGCACCGTGAGCTCGCTCGGTGGCGGAATCGCGGTGGGGCCGACGATCCTCCCTCCCGCCCGGACCGCCTTCACCGCCGAGGCGACGATTCCCGCGGGAAACGAGGCGTCGAGCGCGACTCCGAGCACGGAGCCGGGGGCTACCGGAATCTCTGAACCGACCAGCAGAAGCCCGACGGTCTCGGATTCCTCGACACCACTCTCCGGATTGAGCGAGAGGACGCGCGCTCCCGTCATCAGGCTCAGCTCCTGCGCGGCACTCGCCCAGCTCCCGCCAAGTACCACCGTGGCTCCGGGTTCCGTGACGTCGAGAAATGCGCCCGCACGCGTGGCGACCTCTTCCCGCTCCAGGGTCGCCGCCCACTCCCCGGTTTTGCGCGGCGGCAAGTCAGCGCCAGCTGTGAAATCCGCTACGCCTGTCGTGATCGGGTATTTCGCGGAGCAGGTCGGGCAGCCGAGCGTGCCGTCGAGCACGAAACGATTGGAGACGGTTTTGAACGACGCAACGAGCCAGGTATCCTCGTGCGCGTTGACGCAGCGCAACAGATCGAGCAGCTCGATGAACACTGCGATAGTTACCCGCGAACCCTCATCGACGCGTTCGAGCGCTAGCCGTGCGAGAGCCGCAGCTCGTCGACATTCACTCTCGCAGGCTGGGTGAGCGCGAACATCACGGCCCCAACGACATCGTTCGGATCGAGCATGGGCCGCTTCGAGTGCGGCTTCCCGGCCGGGTCGGTAACCGTGACGGAATTCCAGATCTCGGTGTCCGTTGCCGCGGGAGAAATCAACGTCGTGCGGACGCCAGTCCCGCGGAGCTCGGCCCGCATGACTTCGTGAAGGGCGCGAAGACCGAACTTGGCGGCGGAGTACGCGGCGTTGCCCGTAAAAATGGTTCGATCGGCGATCGATCCGATTGTTACAATGTGCCCCCGATTCCTAGCTTTCATTTCGCCTAGAAAAGCGCGTACGAAGAGGAATGGGCCAACGAGATTGGTATTGATCGTCTCGATGAAGGATTCGGCCGTCGTCTCCGCCGCGACCGCGACGCTGAATATCCCGGCGTTGTTCACGAGAATGTCGGGAACGCCGTTAAGCTCCGTGACGATGCGCTTCGTCGCCTGTTCGACGCTTTTCGGGTCTGTGATGTCGCAAGGGACGGCGATCGACCCCTTGATCCGCGCCGCTCGCTCCTTGAGCTTCGCTTCAGTTCTGGCGACCAGAACCACGCGCACGCCCTGGCCGCCGAGCGCCTCGGCGATTCCAGCGCCGATTCCTCTGGAGGCACCGGTAACGACAGCGGTCCGCCCTCCGAGCGAGGCCACTATTTAGTCGCGGCCGTGGGCGAGACGCAGGAACTCGTCGCGCGTCTTGGGATCTTCGCGGAATGCGCCTCTAAGCGCCGAAGTGATCGTCTTCGAGTTCTGCTTCTGAACTCCACGCATCATCATGCAGAGGTGGTAAGCTTCGATCACCACGCCCACCCCGCTCGGGTTCAGCACCTGGCAGAGACCCTCGGCGATCTGCTCCGTCAGCCGCTCCTGCACCTGTAGGCGTCTCGCGTAGACGTCCACAATGCGCGGGATCTTGGAGAGCCCGACGACCTTTCCGTTCGGGATATAGGCCACGTGAGCCTTGCCGAAAAAAGGCAGCATGTGGTGCTCGCACAACGAGTAGAGCTCGATGTCGCGCACCATGATCATGTTGTCGTGCTCTTCCTTGAAGATGCCCCGCCCGACCACTT
>Ga0207929_1000395_pt1 | contig 12246 bp, 12 predicted proteins | sample NGESurdeep072012_FD_184466 | JGI IMG/M metagenome (GOLD analysis project Ga0207929, IMG submission 184466) | Arctic peat soil microbial communities from Barrow, Alaska - NGEE Surface sample 53-1 deep-072012 (SPAdes) | ecosystem: Environmental > Terrestrial > Soil > Wetlands > Peat ... | reverse complement strand
GGGCGGTGTCTCGGCTCTCGCCAACTTCCGGTCATAGGAAGTCCGGTGGCCTTCGGTGAACGCACTCATTTGCCGCAATGACGCGCGTTCGGTCGTGGTCATGTGTGGCCACGCCCCGATGTTCAGCCGCGTGGGGTCGGGTGTGGTCTGCGGTGGCGGCGGCACAAATAGACGGCGTCACCGGGTGCATACACGCGCTCGAACATGATGACGTGCCAGCCGGCGACCCCGCGTACGAGGCCTTGCGTCGACAATCCGGTTGCGAGGCACCGGCCCTAGGAGTCGACCGAGCGCGAGGGGGCACCAGCGACGTCGAGCACCCAGTCGATGAACCCATGAGCAGCATCTTGTCGAACGAGGACGGCGTCGACCTGGGCTTTCGATCACTGACAGGTTCAGAAGCCGTGGGCGACGGTGAGGTCGCCCGGGCGGAACGCGCTGGCGGTGTGCACGACCTGCGCGTCGTAGACACCCTTGTCCGCGACTGGGTAGGTCCACCACAGGGTGTCCTCCGAGCCGGCCCCGACCACCGTTCGTGCATAAAGAACCGTCGTGCCGTTGGGGTCCGGGTAGGTGCCGGACACGACGACCACCGACCCCGCGATGTTCTTGTACGTCACGGTGCCGTTCATGCTTTGCAGGTCGGTCACGAGGTTGGCCTCGACGAGGACTGGGTTGTCGTTTCCTAAGACGTTGTTGCTGCCAAAGACCGCGACGGTCGCGCGCCCATCAAGACTGGTGAATGCCTGACCGTCGTCATTGTCCGGCGGGCGGCCGGCGATGAACGTTGCGGGTACCTCGGCAAGAAACCCGTACCGCGGGTTCACGTACTGAACGTAAGAGATGGCCGAGGGGGCCGAAGACGTCGTCCGCGCAGGTGCCGAGCTTGTGAGTGTTGCCATCGACGACGTGGCGGGTTCGGCCGAGTTCGGGCTCGTCACCTTCGCCGCGCCGGGCACGGTCGACGCGGAGGACGATGAGCCGCCCGACGCCACCTTCTTGTTAGGGGTACAGGCGGCCACCGCGCCGAGAAGACTGCACATGATCGCGAGAGCAACCAATCGGCCGGCGCTATCCATGCTCGAACGCTATCTGCACCAGCGCCGCGGCGCTCACGTCTCCAACCATCCGCGTGGCCGTGGACCTCGTACCGGAGACGTCGCCGAAAACGCACTCTCCTGCCGCGATGACGCGCGTTCGGTCGTGCTGCTAGCTGCTGGTGGCGGAGACCTCAACCGTCACTTGCCACATCATGACGGCTATCTCGCAGGGTGGCTTGCCGTGGAGGCAGGCCGTATCGCTTGTTGTCTGTAGCGTCGCGGTGCCTGGTGCGATCGCCAGGTAGCTACCGGTCGCCGGACTGCTGCTGGGATAACCACCACGATGGGCCGTGACCCTGAGCGCGGCACCGGTCTCATCGATGGGGTCGAAGCCGTCCAGACTGACATCGATGCGCTGCCCGACCGCCAGCTTCACCGTGTCACCGTTGTTCACCGTGGTCAGCTGTTGCGAGCCGAGTAGAACCTGCGGTGATCGCGGCGGCGGAAACGTCGCAGGGTTGACCTCGACGGCAGGAGGGAGCACGCCGATACTCTCCGGGCTTTGTTCGGTGCCTGGGTTTCCGCAGGCCGTGATCAGCGCCAGGACACCAACGGCGAGGACGCGTCTGATCACCTCGGTGTGACGTTGCCCGAACGGCGAAGGTTCCACGCCTCGGGATGCGCTGATCGACCGGGGCGGCGGCGCACCGGCGTGACCTCGCGGCAGCGGACCCGCAACGCACTACTCCGCCGCGATTACGCACGCCCAACCTTCCGCGGACAGGATTACGCACGCCCAACCTTCCGCTGACAGGTAGTGGCGATGGAGTTGGAGGACGTCACAACACACAGTGGCCGTAACAGAACCTAGGATGGGCTGATCGTGAGTTCTGCTGTTATGGGAGCGACGCAGCCTACGGTACCCACACATTTCGGCGGTTGGGCGGTAAGTGTGGCCGAGCCGGGGGCGAGGGCTTTGAGCAGGATGACGTTGCTGCCGTATTGGTCGGTCGCTTCCCCGGTCTGGCTGACGAGGGTCGGATCTGATGAGGTCACCTCGGGCGAGTTCGCCTCGACGAGAATCGTGTCGCCGACGCGGATGGTGGTCGTTGCGGTGCGCGGCGCCGTGTAGTTGATGTATCCGCTCGGCGATCCGCCCGGGGCGGTGTAGCTCCAGTTGTTTTCAGACAGCACGAGCGTGCCGGGTTCGGCACCGGCTGTCGGCACGATGATCTGCTGGGCGCTCGGGTGGTGCGAGCATCCCTGGAGCATCAGCGACGCGAGCGCGGCTGCCGCGATCACCGCGCATGCGCGCCGCCGAGGCACGTTCGGCCTGGGCTGCTGATCGGCGCGCTTCGCCGGGGTTTGGCTGATGGGCTCGTTGCACCCTTGCCGACCCGCCGCAAGAGTGCGATTGGCAGCGCGGGCAGTCGGGTCCGCCGGCAAGTGCGCCAGCGGCGCTGCGTGGATCACTCACCTATCGTCGCGCACGACCCGATGCTTCCAAAGAAACACAGCCTCGTGCCGCTGACTGCACATCCCTGGCGTTGGGGGCGCGAGTCGACCGCTGACCGCTGAGCTTCCCTGCTTCAGCGCCGTACGACTGAAGCCGAGAATCGTGGTGTGGCTTGGGTCCCAGCACGCCGGCGTCGCCTGGCCGCAGTTCTGTTCGATGACCGCAACGGTGGGGGCATGGACCAGGATCGTCCGCGCCGCATGAGTCTTCAAGGGCTCTTCAGCACGCGACGCGGCCCGTCGGGGCAGCGGAACGGTCGGACCAGGATGACACCGAGAGTTCAGACCGTCCTGGCCACCGCCGCGTGCCTGGCCATCACCGGATGCTCGCACGGCACCGACCTGCACTTCGTCACCGGCAGCCAGGCGGCGCAGGTGTCCATGACCCCGATCCCGGCCGCCCCCGGAACGCTGATCCTCAGCGATACCGACTACAGCTACACCCCGCTGGGCGGCAGCCCGACCGGCTACCAGAACTACACCGACGCACCCATCCGGATCGGGGTCGGCACCTCCATCGCAGTCGATTTGTACGTCAACCGCAAGCGACCCGTCAGTTCCGACCCCCGGTTGCTCAAACAGGTCGGCGAACATTCAAAAGACGAAGCCGGTAACGACGTTGTGCCATTCAAGGCACTGCAACCCGGCACCGCCGCGATCACCGCGGGTGGGTACTGCCCGAAGATCCGCACCCTGGCTTGTATCGGACCGTTCAACGTCACCCTCAGCATTTCCTAGCAGCCGACGGACCCATGCATGGTGCGTCTGCCGCCCACCAAACGTGCATCAAGGAAACGACACAGATGACCCGCAGCGGGGCACCTCTCGCCAAACCAGCACGGCCACGCCATCGCGCTGCGCTCGCCATCATCGGGCTGATCGCCGGCATCTGTCTCACCGCGTGCGACGGTCCAGCCAACGGCTCCAGCGATGCGCTAAAACGACTTGCCACCATCCAGGTCCTGACCGCCGCGCCGCCCGGTGGCGTCGTCATCGGCAAAGGTAAGGACAACGGCAGTGACTCGTCGATAACTGGCCGTGACCCCGGTCTGACCACCATCTATGCCGTGCCACAAACCGTCGCCGACACGGTCACCTACTACCAGCGGACCTACCCGACCTACCGCATTCACGAAGACTGCTGCCCGACCGCGCAGAAGGCTCAGCTGGTCGGAGAGAACGGCTGGGCCTCGATCGGGATCGACATCACCACCGGCGCCCCACACCTCACGCCCTACTACAACCTCAAGCCCACCGCGGCCCCCGCCGACGACCCGACTTACGTCACCGTGAACGCCACCATGAACGCCCTAGGGCAGCCACCGAAGAGCTAACCGACGTCACAACGCGACCACCCACAGACCCCGTCCGACCCTTGCCAAAACGCGCTCATCTGCCGCAGTGACGCGCGTTCGGTGATGTCGTATTGAGTGGTGAACGCTGGATGCGCGGTCAGCGGTCGGCGGGTTGAGCCCATTCGAGGTGGCCGTCGACGTCGAATGCGACGTCGGTTCGTCCGTCCGGGTGGGTGATGGTGAGACCGGCACCCTCGATCGCGATGACGTAGAGCGGCCCGCCTTTGCCGATGTTGTTGATCGCGTTGTCGAACAGCGTGAGCCGTTGGGTGGGCACATGCATCCGGGTCGCGCAATGGAACACAATCCGAGGCGCCCCAGACGGGATGGTGTGCGCCCAGTCGGGGCAACGGTCAACAGCATCGCCTTTTAGGACGGTGATCGGCACCTGAGCGGCGAGGGTGAGCGCGGCCCGCATCAGTTGTGCCTTCGCGCGGTCCTCCGGCCACACCAAGGCTTCGAGCCAGCGTCGGTCGCCCTCGTCTTCGGGGTTTAGCGGGTTCAGATCGATTCCGGCGGTGGAGGCGAGAAGCGGGACATCATCTAAATCAGGGACGGGACGATCGCTGCGCCACTGTGCGCTGAGTTGAATCGGTGAGGTGCGGTCACCAAACGATTCTGCCCCGAGCTGGTAGCCGTACCGTGCCTGCCGCACCACCAAACCGGCGCTGCTGCCAACCTCAAGCAGATGAGCTGGCCGCGAGCCGACAGCAGTAGCAATGGCGAATAGTCCCAGCCTCAGCCCGACGGCCCGTTGCACATGGTTGGTCTGCACTAACCGCGTGTGCAGGATCTGTTGCAGCTCGTCCGCGTGCTGATGGGCGAACGAGATCAGCGCACCGCCGGCGCAGTTATCGACGGGGCGAGCCGACATTCCACGGACTGACGGGTAGTACTCGCCTAGCTCGTGCGGTGCGCCGCCCAGGAGCAGAGAATGCACGGCACCGAAGAACGCGAAAGTCGGCCCCTGACCAGCCCGGGCGTGAGCCGCCAGACCAACCAAAAACGAATCACCAGCCACCACCGCGGACAGATGACGGTAAAGCGGCGAACTCCAAAACTCCTGCGGATCAACGAACGCCGCCCGCACGCCGCCAAGATCCTGCACCTACAGATTCTCGCACCCGCACGCACGCGTCGGCGTCCAACTAGCATCCGCAAACGCCGCGATGACTCACGTGTGACCTGCCAAATGGCTAGCGCGTCAACTGTGTGTGATCCAGGGTGGTAAACGAAAATGAGCGGAGAAGGCCGACACTCCATGCATGGACAGGCACGGGAGCGGCCATCGTACGAAGGCGGTGGAGATGCCCCAGTTGGTGGTGCCGTCGCTGCGGGCACACCGGTCGTTCCTTGACGCCCTTGGCGAGTACCACGCTGAAGGCCTGCACCAAGACCTCGCTGTCGAGGACATCGACGAGCCTGCCGCATTTCACGCGTGGGTAGAACAACTGCGCGCCGCGGGACTGGACGGGACTGCGGACTTCGACCGCGACCGGGTACCTCACCGGATCATGTGGTGGGTCTGCGGGGAGGACTACATCGGGCGCGTCCGCATCAACCTCGAACTGAACAACGAACTTCTCGATTTCGGCGGGAACGTCGGCTACGACATTCGCCCTTCGGCCCGCCGTCAAGGCCACGCGACCGCACTGCTCACCGCCTCCCTCCGCGAAGCCGGCAGTCTCGGCCTGAAACTCGCGCTCTTGACCTGCGCCCCCGACAACGTCGCGTCGCGAAAGGTCATCGAGCGCAACGGCGGGGTCCTCCGCGACACCAGCAGGGCTGGCCGGCTGCGCTACTGGTGCGCGACCACACAGCAGTCAGGGCCTTCGGATGCGTTCAGCTGTACCGCTCCACGCAGATGCGCCACCTAGTCAGGTCGGCCCCGTCCAAGGCAAACGACCGCATCTGCCGCTTTGAGGGCGGCTACGCTCGCCCGACTCTGCCGCGTTGACGCGCGTTCAATCTTGCCGCGATGACGATCGCTTCCGCATCTTGATGGCGCCGTCGGTTGGCGTTCGCGTAGCTTGCGATACCGGGTCGGTTGAGAGTTCTGGGGTGGCGTGGACGTTGAACCGCTGGAGCTAGCCGCTTGGCGTCTCGCGGTCGAGGGGTTGCCGTCTGAGGAGCTGCCAACGCTGGCCGTCGACGCTTTAGTGCGAGGCGTGGACAGTCCGGCGCTTCGGCTGTTGGCGGGCCAAGCACCGGGGGATGTGCGCGAGTCGCGGGATCGGTTCGACCGCGCGTTGGACGAGCTCGGGATCGCGATTCCCACTGAGCAGGAGGCGCTGTGGAAGCTCGTGCGATCCACCTGTGCTCAAATCACCAGCGGTGCCGTTTCGCCTTTTGCCGGCGATGAGTGGATTTGGCGGTCGGCGTCGTGCCGGGTGGAAGGCGAGGGCGACTTGCGCATCTTCGCCGGTCTCGCCTGTGAATACGAGGATCGCCCGGACGACTCTGCGCGCCGGATCCGGCCGTTTGCCGACCTAGCGCTCACGGCCGAGAACGCGTCCGGCAGAGTCAAGCCGCTCGACGTTGAACAAACTCGCGCCACATCGGGGCCCGTACCCGATCAACGTGGCGCGCTACGGGCGTCCTAACTGCCGTCACCCGCGAGCGTGACGTACCGGCTAATAGCAGCGTTCGAACACGCGGACTCGGCGGCAGCTTGGGACGCGAACGTTGTGGCGCTCATGCCGCCCTGGCCGCTGTCATAGAGGCTCCAGACGTGGCTGCCGCCAACGGTTCCGACGAGGCAATATCCTGTGGTCTCATCCACACCGACCACGATGCTGTCGCCGGTGCTGGCTACAAAGCCGTAAGGGGCTGCTGCAAGCGCGGCGCGATCGGCGATGTAGGCGGAGTGGTCTGTGTAGTAAGTCTCTTCGACGTTCGCGGCGGTGCGAAGGTCCGACTGTGCTACGGCACTGCGGCTTGCCGTCTGCTGTAACTGGGCAGTATGCACGGCGAACACGCCGAGAATGAGAACGAGCGCGCCGATCACCGCAAGGCCGACGTAGCCGAGGATCAAACCCGCCGTGGCAAGGCCCTTGCCGCGCTGGCCCGTGCGCCTGATCTGGCCCCGGGCGACGTGGCCGAAGATCACGGCCAACAGACTGCCAAGGCCCGACAGCCACACGATGCCCAGTACGAGGCTCGCGATGGCCAGCCCGTTCGTGCTTGGTGCAGATGCCGGATAGTAGGTGGGCGATGGAACCACGGTCGAAGGCGCGGCCATCTCTTGCCGCATCGAGTCCCGTTCAGCCTTACTCGCCGAATCGATCCACTCCGCGCCGGTCCACCACCACTGGCCGTCGGCACTGTATTGCGGTGGCGAAGGCGGTGCAGCGGCTGAGTCCGTGGTCATGGGGCCCTCCGGTTGGATGACGAGGCAGCAGCCGGACAGTGGCCCGCATCTCTAGATCGGACAGCACGTGGCTGATCTGAAGGGTTGTCGCCCGTCCCGACGGCCCGGGAGGACCACCCGCGAGCAGAAGGTTCCGGTCGCTCCGGAGCCCGACGCGACGCCGAAGCACTGAGGAACGACACTGGCCTGGCATCTCGTTGCCGAGTGCCAGGCCAGTGTTCGTGCCAAGGGGCCGAGTACGTCCAATGCGGAGGTAAGCGGGTCGCGACAAACGCAATCATCTGCCGCGAGTACGGTCCCCCCGAACCGGGAACTCGGCGTGTCAGGCCGGAAACGCCGTTAGGGCGCCCGTCCCGATCCAGGGGCTTGAATCGGCTTGGCGTCAAGAGTTGCGGTGTCGAAGGTCACCTGGGTGGGGACCTTCGGCTCTCCGGTCAGGTCGTGACGGGCGCCGAGACTGGATCGGTCATCGCGTTGCGTTCGTGGGCGCGGGAGCTGGCCGGGAGTTCGGACGGGGTTTGGCGGGCCGGTGAGTGCCGGCGCGACCGTCAAGGGATGAGGGTTGGTGTTCGTCGAGGCGCAATCACCATTGTCGCTGCCGTTCAACGCCGTTCACGCGGCGCTAGACGCGGCCCTGGCTGATGGTGGCCTGACCGAGGAGTCCAGGCGCGCCGCGGAGGAAGGTGCGTCGTTTCTGATGCGGGTGGGGCCCGCCGGGTCGCGCGGGTTCGCCAAACAGGTGCTGGTCGAGGTGTTGCCGTTCGACTACATGGGGCGGAAGGTGGTGCTCCCGCTGCGCTGGCGGCCGACCGGACCGGCCGGTCCGTTGTTCCCCTCGCTGGAAGCTAACCTCACGATTTCTGAAGTTGACGGCAGCGGCAGCCTGATCTCGATCGTGGCGTCGTATGAGCCCCCGTTGGATGCGGTCGGTGCCGGTCTTGACCGCATTTTGTTGTCCCGCGCTGCCGGCGCCACCTTGACCGCGTTGCTGCGCGAAATCGTCACGAAACTGAACACCACCGCACGACTCCTCACCCCTGGGGCTCACGGCCGCGGCGCCGCGACCGACGTCGAGGCGTCGCCCCCGTCGCACATGCCGATCGTGGCTGAATAGCGCGTCGGAACTCGATGACACCGCGACGCGATACGCCCATCACCGCCTCGTCATGGCGATTGTCGGACTCGGCTAGTTGACGGGATTCCGTGCGCGTCGAAGCGCGTTCATCTGCCGCGATGACGCCCATTCGGTCATGCCCATAAGCGGATGTGCTTCGTCGGGGTTGCCCTCTCGGTAGTGCGGTCTTCGGCGTGGCCTCTGACTACGCCTTCGGCTTAGAGCTGGCCCGCGAACGAGTCAAGGTCACCGACGTACCAAATGCCGTCGGGAGGGCTCTGTTGCGTTGACGGATGACACTGGGGCGGTGAGGGTGGCTCGATGAAGCGCACTCGCCGTCCGCGGCCGCCTGTGACGATGCCGTCGGGCTTCACCGGGTTCCGCTTCCCGCCCGAAGTGATCTTGTTGGCGGTGCGCTGGTACCTGCGGTACGGGTTGTCGTACCGGGACCTGGAGGAACTGCTCGCCGAGCGCGGCATCGAGGTCGACCACGTGACCCTGTTCCGGTGGGTGCAGCGGTTCACGCCGTTGTTGATCGGCGCAGCCCGGCCGTGTCGGCATGTGGCGGGGGATCGCTGGTTCGTCGACGAAACCTATGTCAAGGTCTCTGGGGTCTGGCGGTACGTGTATCGGGCGGTGGACCAACAGGGGCAGGTCATCGACGTGTACCTGTCGCAGCGTCGGGACATCGCCTCGTCGCGCACGTTCTTCACCGCAGCCCTGTCCGTCCACGGCGTCCCTACTGAGGTCATCACCGACCGGGCGCCTGCTTTGGCGAACGTGATCGAGGGCTTGGTTCCTGCTGCGTTGCACAACACCGGCCAGTACGAGAACAACCGTGTCGAGTGCGACCATGGCCGACTGAAGGCCAGGCTCAGGCCTATGCGTGGACTGAAGACCGCGCGAACGGCGAGCGTGGTGGTCCGGGGGCACGCGTTCGTTCAGAACCTGCGTCGTGGCCACTACGAGTTGGGGGTCGACGCCCTACCAGTCTTTCGGCTGGCCACCGCGTTCGACGAACTCAGGTCAGCAGTCTGATCAGCCCGTGCCCGGGCCTTACCTCGGCCTGCCCTGCGATCAAACAATGCAACAGTGCCATGTCTAGGCGTTATCGGCGTTATCGGCGTTATCGGCGTTATCAGGCGGCGACGATGCCGGTCGTTGCCCAGTGATTGCGGCGCATCCACCGCCAGCCGGGTGGAGTGGGCCAGGCCGGGTCGGGTCGCCAGTCCCGGGTCGGTCGCCATCCAGGCGGTGGGCTCGGCCAGCTCGGGGCCGGCGCAAAGCGCCAACCGGGCGCTCCCGCCTTCCTCTCCGACCTTGGCACACGACGATCATGCCGGGTGACCGCTGGGTGCCCAATGGGACTCAAACCCGAACTACTGGAATTGACGACTCATGGTCCTGATTCAGCCGGGAACTGTTGGGGGTAATTCCGCTCCCTCGACGAGGCCGCGAGCTGTACTCGTTGGGGCCGCTGGGATCTGTTCGGCCACCGCATGGACTGCGGGGCGCTGCGGATCAGGCACTAGTCCGTCGGTGGCGGTCATGGCTTCGCGGACCGGGCCGACCACGACGTCCTGTGGGTCGAGTCCCTGCTCGATGCGGGTGACGACTATGGAGGGAGTCATCACCGGTAGCGCCTCGGTGTCGTCGGCCTCGCGGATCACCTGGGCGAGGTCCTCGTATCCGCACTCGTCGGCAGTGATACGGGCCTGCGGGGTTAAAAAACTTCGGCCCGGTGTGTTTGCTGGGTTCGGCACGATCATTCGGGTGCTGTTATCTGCTCTGTACGCAAGCTTCTGGGTGCTGCTCGCTCTCGTCGTCCTTTGGAACCCTCAGAGCATTCGTCCGTTACGACCGGCGGCGACCAACTACCTCACCGTTGGATCCAGGCCCTCAGACTTCGCCCCTCGGAATAGGAACGCCCGCCGAGCGTTCCGGGTACCGAGCCCGGGCGGACGCCCGGGTCGGGTCGTGGAATCGGACGGCGAGGACGGCGACGTCGTCGCCGGGTTGGTCGCCAACCATGTCGGCGAGGACGGCATCGAGGAGCTCATCCAGCTCGAGATCATGATGGTTGTGCAGGGCATGGAGCAGACGCTGTTGACCGGCGTCGATGCCTTCGGAGCGGGTTTCGATGAGGCCGTCGGTGTAGAGCAGCAACGTCGCACCGAGCGGAACTGCGTGGGAGTAATCGCGGCGGACGGTGCCTGGTTGCACCCCGAGCAGAAGGTCGCTGGTGTCGTCAAGTGCGAAAGCGGTCCCGTCGGCGTGGATAAGGATCGGTGCGGGGTGACCGGCGTTCGTCCAGCGTAGGGTGATGGTGTCGGTGCTGATGCCTGCGGATTGCAGGGCCGGGCGTCGTTCGACGCTGACGACGATCAGGGACGCGATAGTGTTGATGCGTAGGTCACGAATCGCCCGGTCGAGCCGCGTGACGACTCCGGACGGTCGTTCGTCGCGGTCCCAGACCAGCGCTCGCAGCAGATTACGCAGCTGACCCATCGCCGCTGCGGCGAGGATGTCATGACCGATGACGTCACCGATCACCAGTGTGGTCGACCTGTCGGGTAGGACAAGGGCGTCGTACCAATCGCCGCCCACCTGGTCGTGTTCGGCGGCGGTCAGATAGCGCGCCGCGAGCTGCAACTCATCGGGCTCGGGTAGCTGGGTGAGCATGGCGGCCTGCAAAGCCAGGGCGATGGTGCGATCGTGGCGACCGGCTTGAAGCAGCAGCTGGTTGGTTTCCTGCCACCGTTGCGACGCGGCAGCAGACTCGCTTGCGATCAGCGCCAGAGCAGCGCCTCTCTCCGATGTGTCGCTGGCAAGCTGCTGCGCCGTGGCGACGGTAACCGCCTGAACCGCGACTGCCGCGTCGGACACCTCGTGTTCCATCGCCGCGGCCGCAGCAGCAGTCGTCGCCGCGACGGCAGCAGCGGCCGCGGCGACGGCACGCGCGACAACGACCGCGGCTCGCGCAGTCTCCTCCGACTTAGCGGCAGCCGCGGAGAGCACCGTTGCCCCGACCTGTAGCGCCGCGCGTGCGGCCGCGGCGTCACCGCCCGGCAGGATCGACTGCGACACCGTAGCCGCCGCTACCGCCGCCGCTGAGGCCACCTCCACGGCCAGCTCGTCAGCCTGACGCTGCACAGCTTCAACCGTTCGAGCGGCGGCCTCTGCCACGGCTTCGGCCGCCAACGTCGCCGCGACCGCGCGGGCAACACGCGCACTCTGAGCAGCATTCGCGGTCTTCACAGCCGCACCGGCCGCTGCCTGCTCGGCGGTGACGGCAGCCAGCCCCGCGACAACCGCAGGCTCGGCAGCGAGCTCCGCTTCGGTGGCCGTTGCTATCGCGACCGCCTCCGCGACCACGGCGTCCGACACGGCGTGGGTACCGCCATGTGCAGCGCCCCCGAGACTGCGGACGGTGAACCACACAACGGTCTTGTGATTCTCACGGCGAGTACCCCACGCGGCGGCCAAGGCGTCCAACATCTCCAGTCCACGCCCGCTCTCGCTGGACGACTCGGGCCGGCCGGGGGGGTACACGAGCGCGATGGATGGCGCGCTCGCACCGCCAGACACCGTAACCGTCACCGAATGGGCCGCGTCGACCGTCACCTGGACATCGAGCTCGACCTCGACGTCGGCCAGAGAAGCGTTCGCGTGTCGGATGACGTTGGTAACGACCTCACCGACCAACACCTCAACGACTCCGACCATGTCGTCTCCGATCGCGTTCGCTTGCAGGGCGCGGACCACGTGTCCCCGGGCCGTTCCCGGCGCAGTCGGGTCGGCAGGTATCGCTATTGCCGAATGCCCGACGTGCGCCCGTGGCACCGCAGCGGT
>Ga0207929_1000393_pt1 | contig 12286 bp, 9 predicted proteins | sample NGESurdeep072012_FD_184466 | JGI IMG/M metagenome (GOLD analysis project Ga0207929, IMG submission 184466) | Arctic peat soil microbial communities from Barrow, Alaska - NGEE Surface sample 53-1 deep-072012 (SPAdes) | ecosystem: Environmental > Terrestrial > Soil > Wetlands > Peat ... | reverse complement strand
CCGACGGACGCCGGAATGACATGCTTGGGAAGCCACAGGACGGCTTCCGGGAAATAGATGCAGAAGGCGATGGTGGCGAAGAAGACGACGTAGATCGGCAAAGCGGCGCGCAGCGCCTGCGAAAACCTCACGCCGACGAATTTCGACGCCATCAGGAGCACCAGTCCGTAAGGCGGCGTAATCAAGCCGAACGCGAGCGTGGCGATCAATACGACGCCCATGTGGACCGGGTTGATGTTGCCGGCCGCCGTCAACGCGTTCACCAGCGGCATGAAAATGATGATGGTCGGGACCGGCTCGATGAAGTCGCCGACGATGGTGAACAGGAGCACCATCAGGAGCATGATGAGGTGCGGATCGCTGCCGGCGATGCCGGTGATCCAGCCGGCGATGACGATCGCGCCGCGCAGGTAGGCGAGCAGCCAGCCGAAGGCATTGGCCGCGCCGATGGTGATGAGCGGCAGGGAAAAAATCAGGCCCGCCAGGCAGAAATCGTACGGCAGCTTCCAGAGGTGCCCGGGGTTGTAGGTCGGAATGATGACCAGCAGGATCCACGTCACCGCGACCACGCCGGCTTCCGTCGGGGTGAACCAGCCGGTGAGGATGCCGCCGAGAAGAATCAGCGGGATCATCAGCGGCAGCGCCGCATCCTTGGCTGCGCGCGCGACGACGGTCAGCGGCGCGCGGGCGCGGCGCGTTCCCGGCGGGCCGAAAAAATAGCAGTAGATCATCAGCCCGAAGCCGATCATGAAGCCTGGCACGACGCCCGCCATGAACAGGCCCGCGATCGAGACATTGCCGACCGCGCCGTAGACGACGGCCGTGATGCTGGGCGGCACCAGCGCGGCGATGGTCGAGGCGGCGGCGATGATCGCTGCGATGAACGGGCCGCTGTAGCCCTCTTTCTTCATCGGCGGAGCGAGCGCGCGGCTCATGACGGCCACATCGGCGGTGGTCGATCCCGACATCTCGGAAAAGAACATGCTGAAGACGGTGACCACCTGCGACAGGCCGCCGCGGACATGGCCGACCAGGGCGAGCGACAGATTGGCGATGCGCACGACGACGTTGGCCGAGCTCATCAGCTCGCCGACGAGGAGAAAGAACGGGATGGCGAGCAGGGCCTCGTTGTCCATGCCGTCGAAGACCTTCTGCAGGATCGCGGCGAGCGAGACGTCCGCCAATGCCGCGCCGACGAAAACGCCGGCCATGAGCGCGAACGGCACCGGCACGCCGAGATAGCCGAAGGCGAGGAAACAGATCGTCATGATCGTGAGGATGGCGGGCGCGGTCATGGCCTGGCCCCTGGCCCAGGGACCTCGAACGCGCCAACGGCCTCTGCTTCTTCAGGCTCGGCATGCTCGAAGCCGTTGCGCCAGCCGTTGACGATCTGCTCGATGGTGAACAGGGCGATCAGCGCGCCGGCCAGCGGGATCGCCGCGTACAGCGAGGCGATCGGCGTGTTCGAAGGCAGCCGGAAACTGCCGAAGCCGCGCATGAAGTTGACGTAGCCGAAATAGATCATGCACAGGGCGACCGAGAGGACGACGGCGCGGATGGCGATTTCCGCCGTGACGCGCAGCCGCCCGTGCAGCGATTCGGAAACCGCGGTGAGGTAAAGATGGTCGTTGCGCCGCGTCGCCACGGCAAAACCGATGAAGATGCCGTAGATGAACAGCGTGGAAGTCACTTCCTGCAGCCACAGCCAGGGACGGCCGATGGTGCGCGTGAAGATATCCAGGCACACCGACACGGAGAAGCCGAACAGGGTCAGCCCGCAGCCGAGCATCAGGATCAGTTCGAGCCTGTCGAGCGCGCGCCATTTCAGGTGGCGCTGGCGCCCCAGCACCAGCCTGTTTGCGAGGCTCACGTCCTGCCGGCCGCCGGGGAAGCGTGAATCAGTTGATCGAGCGGATCAGGTTCTTGATCTTGTCGGCGTGGGGCCCGAGTTCCTTCGCCAGCTTGTCGAGATAGGGATCGGCGATTTTCTGGAATCCCGACTTGTCGACGTTGGGGACCACCTTGATGCCGATGGCCTTGAGCTTCGCCAGCGCCTGGTTCTCCAGTTCGAACGCCTTCGCCGGCTCGATCGTGCTGACGTCCCGGCCGGCCGCGAGCACCCATTTCTTCTGGTCGGCGTTCAGGCTCTGCCAGAGCTTGTCGCTGATGAAGAGGATGGCGTTGTTCGCTTCGTGCTCCGAGATCGAGAGTACCGGTGCGACTTCGTAGTGCTTGTTGATGAAATAGACGTTGATGGAGTTCTCGGCGAAATCGACGACGCCGGTCTGCAGCGAGGTATAGACGCTGCCGAACGGCATGTGCACGGTCTGCGCGCCGTAGGCCGGGAACATGGTGTCCTCGGTCGCCGTCGCCTGCACGCGCACCTTGAGGCCCTTGAGATCCTCGACCTTGCGGATTTCCTTCTTGCCGTACAGGTTCCGCACGCCCTGGCTGCCTAGCCCGATCACGTGGATGCCCTGCGCAGTCTGGTCGATCATGTCGCGGATCGCGTCGAACACCCGCGGATCGCTGAGCGACTTGACGTCGTGGTCGGCCGAGCGGAACAGGAAGTGCAGCGACATCACGCCGGCCTGCGGCGAGATGGTCGCCGTGTTCGCGGACGATACGATGGCGAAGTCGAGATCGCCGGACTTCACCAGCTGCAGGATTTGCGGCTCCTGGCCGAGTTGCGCGCCCGGATACTGGTCCACCAGCATCTTGCCGCCGCTCAACTCCTTCAGTTTGGCGGAAAACAGGTCGTAAGCGACGCTGTAGCCGGAGTTGAGCTGCTGATCGTGCGCGAAGCGGAAATGCTTTTCCTGAGCGTTGGCGCCAAACGCCAGGGCCATCAATATTCCGGCCAGACTGCATTTGCCGATGAAACTCATTGTCCTCTCCTCCAAGAATTTCAGATTGTGCGGTGCAAGATGAGCCGCCCTGAAATTCTACATGCTGCGCCGGTACTGGCCTCCGACGTCGAACAAGGCATGCGTGATCTGCCCGAGCGAGCAGACGCGCACCGCATCCATCAGCACCGCGAACACGTTGTCGTTGCGCACCACCGCCTGGCGCAGGCGCTCGAGCATGGCGGCGGCCTCTTTCGAATGTTGCCGATGGAAGTCGCGCAGGCGCTTCAGCTGCGACTGCTTTTCTTCTTCACTCGAGCGGATCAGTTCGATTTTCTGCGGCGTCGGGTCGGCGTTCGGGTTGCGGTAGGCGTTGACGCCGACGATCGGGTAGGAACCGTCGTGCTTCTTGTGCTCGTAGTACATCGACTCTTCCTGGATCTTGCCGCGCTGGTAGCCGGTCTCCATCGCCCCCAGCACCCCGCCGCGCCCGCTGATCGCCTCGAATTCCTTCAGCACCGCCTCCTCGACCAGGTCGGTCAGCTCGTCGATGATGAACGAGCCCTGATTGGGGTTCTCGTTCTTGCCCAGGCCCCATTCCTTGTTGATGATCAGCTGGATCGCCATCGCGCGGCGCACCGATTCCTCGGTGGGCGTGGTGATCGCCTCGTCGTAGGCGTTGGTGTGCAGCGAATTGGTGTTGTCGTAGGTGGAGATGAGCGCCTGCAGCGTGGTGCGGATGTCGTTGAAGGCGATTTCCTGCGCGTGCAGCGAGCGGCCGCTGGTCTGCGAGTGGAATTTCAGCTTCTGGCTGCGGTCGTTGGCGCCGTAGCGGTTCTTCATCGCCACCGCCCAGATGCGCCGCGCCACGCGCCCGAGCACCGCGTACTCCGGATCCATGCCGTAGCTGAAGAAGAAGGACAGGTTGGGCGCGAAATCGTCGATGTTCATGCCGCGCGCGAGGTAGGCCTCGACGAAGGTGAAGCCGTTGGCGAGCGTGAAGGCGAGCTGGCTGATCGGGTTCGCGCCGGCTTCCGCGATGTGGTAGCCGGAAATCGACACCGAGTAGAAATTCCTGACGTCGTGCTCGATGAAGTACTGCTGGATGTCGCCCATTACCTTGAGCGAGAACTCGGTGGAGAAGATGCAGGTGTTCTGCCCCTGGTCTTCCTTGAGGATGTCGGCCTGGACCGTGCCGCGCACGGCTGAAAGCGTCTGTTTTTTTATCTCTTCGATTTCATTTGAATCCGGAAGACGCGAATTCAATTCCCGGAATTTCCCGACTTGCTGATCGATCGCCGTGTTGAAGAACATCGCCAGGATCGTCGGCGCCGGGCCGTTGATGGTCATCGACACGCTGGTGGCCGGGTCGCACAGGTCGAAGCCCGAGTAGAGGACTTTCATGTCCTCCAGCGTGGCGATGGAGACGCCCGAGTTGCCGACCTTGCCGTAGATGTCGGGCCGCTCGTCCGGATCGAAGCCGTAGAGCGTCACCGAGTCGAAAGCCGTCGACAGGCGCTTCGCCGGCAGGTCCTTCGACAGCAGGTGGAAGCGCCGGTTGGTGCGGAAGGGATCGCCTTCGCCCGCGAACATGCGCGTCGGGTCCTCGTTCTCGCGCTTGAAGGCGAACACGCCTGAAGTGAACGGGAATTCGCCGGGGACGTTCTCCCGCAACTGCCATTTCAGGATTTCGCCGTGGTCTTCGTACCGCGGCAGCGCGACTTTTCTCACCTGCGTGCCGGATAGCGAGGTGGTGGTGAGCTTGGTGCGCACTTCCCTGCCGCGCACCTTCACTACATATTCGTCGCCCGAATAGGCCGCGACCGTCCCGGGCCACTGTTGCAGCAGCTTGCGGGAATGGCCGTCCAGCGCGGCATCCTTCTGCGCGACGAGCGCGTCGAGCTCCTGCGGCGCGGCCTTGCCGAGCATTTCCCTGGCGGCGGCAAGCTGCTGCCGTTCGCGCGCGATCCGCGCCTGCGACGCCGAATGCAGGTGATAGCCGCGCACGGCATCGGCGATCTCGGCGAGATAGCGCGCGCGTTCGGGTGGCAGCACGACCTGCACCCTGGACGACAGCTTGCCTTTCACCACGGGCAACTTCCCGGCGGCCAGCTGCAAGCCTTTTTCCTTGAGCTTTTCCGCCACGCCCTGGTAGAGCGCGGTGACGCCATCATCGTTGAAGCGCGAGGCGATGGTGCCGTACACCGGCATCTCTTCGGGGCCCTGCGTGAAGGTCTCGCGGTTGCGCTGCATCTGCTTGCGCACGTCGCGCAGCGCGTCCTCGGCCCCGCGACGGTCGAACTTGTTGATGGCGACGAAATCGGCGAAGTCGAGCATGTCGATCTTCTCCAGCTGGCTCGCGGCGCCGAATTCGGGCGTCATCACGTACAGCGAGCAATCGACGAGCTTGACGATCGCCGCGTCACCCTGGCCGATGCCCGAGGTCTCGACGATCACCAGGTCGAAACCGGCCGCGCGGCAGGCGGCGATCGCCTCGGGCAGGCAGGCGGCGATTTCCGCGCCCGAAGCGCGCGTCGCGAGCGAGCGCATGAACACCCTGTCGCCGTGGATCGCGTTCATGCGGATGCGGTCGCCGAGCAGCGCGCCGCCGGTTTTGCGCCGCGACGGGTCCACCGCAAGGATGGCGATTTTCAGCCGGTCGCCCTGGTCGAGCCGCAGGCGGCGCACCAGCTCGTCGGTCAGCGAGCTCTTGCCCGAGCCGCCCGTGCCGGTGACGCCGAGAACAGGAGCTTTTTGCGTTGCCGCTTTTTCAAGAAGATTTTTTTTCAATGCGGAACTGCAAACGCCGAGTTCCAATGCGGTAATGACCCTGGCCAGATCGCGAAAGTCTCCCGGCTTGAGCTCGACCGGCGCCTGCTCGACCGGATTGAAGTCGCAGCGCGCCAGCATGTCGTTGATCATTCCCTGCAGGCCCATCTTCTGCCCGTCCTCGGGCGTGTAGATGCGCGTCACGCCGTAATCCTGCAGCTCCTTGATCTCGGCCGCGACGATGACGCCGCCGCCGCCGCCGAACACGCGCACGTGAGCCCCGCCGCGCTGGCGCAGCAGGTCGATCATGTATTTGAAGTACTCGATATGCCCGCCCTGGTAGGAGGAGATGGCGATGCCCTGCACGTCTTCCTGCAGCGCAGCGCTCACCACTTCGTCGACGGAGCGATTGTGGCCGAGATGGATCACCTCCGCGCCCGAGGCCTGCAGGATGCGGCGCATGATGTTGATCGAGGCATCGTGGCCGTCGAACAGGCTCGCCGCGGTGACGAAGCGGATCTTGTGCTTCGCCTTGTAGCGCAGGCTTTTCGACTCGGACAGGTCGGTCATATTTAAAAGGATCCCCTTGGGGGATGCCCCTCCTCAGGAGGCCGGAAAGGTTACTTGACGTTTACGTTAACGTCAACCTAGCCTTTCCCTCAGCGCAGCAGGAACTCAGTCACCGCCGCGATCTGATCGTAGCTCATCAGCGCCGGGGCGTGGCCGGTCTTCGCAAACTCGATCGTCTCGACGCCGGGCCTGCGCGCCTGCATCTGGACCAGCGTCTCGTGCGACAGCACATCGGATTCGGCGCCGCGCAGAACCAGCGTCGGGCAACGGATCTCCATCCAGGTGCTCCACAGGTCGATGCCGGAGAGGAAGTTGGGGCCCATCGGAAACTCCGGGTCCGCGCGCCCGCTGCGCATCGTGTCGCCGATGCCCGGGTCGTAGCGCAGCTGGTAGCCCTCGCCCGCCGGAACCACGCTGTGCTCGGCGAGATGCCGCCACTGCTCGTCGCTGAGCGGCCCGAACTGCGCGCAGGCCTCGCGCAGGTAGGCCTCGACCTCGGTCATGCCGCGAAACGAGCCGCCGCCCGACACGTAACCCTTCAGCCGGTAGAGCGCCGACCAGGGAATGAACGGGCCGATGTCGTTCAGCACCAGCCGGCGGATCGGCGAGCCTGGCTTCGCCGCAAGCAGCATGCCGATCAGCCCGCCCATGGACGTGCCGATCCAGTCGATCCGCTTCGGAGCCGGTGCGGCGCTGCGCCGGCCGCGGAACGTGCGAACGGTGCCGAAACCCGCCGGCGCCGCCGGCGCGCTGATGCGAGCGATCAGCGCGGCCGCGTCGGTCAGGTAGGTCGAGAAGCTGTAGTCGCCCTTGTCGGCGAGCCATTCGCTGTCGCCCCGGCCCACGACATCCACGCAGATCACGCGGCAATGGTTTGCCAACTCGCGCGCGAGGTAGTCGAAGTCGCGGCTGTTTCTTGCCAGGCCATGGACACAGACCACGACGTGGTCGGAGGCCGGGTTTCCCCAGTCGAGGTAGGCGACGCGATGGAAGCCGCCCGGCGACAGGCTGAGAAAGGATCCAGGCTGAAATCCCGCTTCCATAACCTCCAAGCATAGTGCATGAGCGGCCGGACGCGGCCCTGGCACGCTTCATGCGTCAGAGGAGGCATGACTCCCTTCGCCCATGGAGGCAAAGTGCCCATAGAAGATCGGATCGATCAGCTGGCCAGGCTGGCGCTTGTGATTCTTCTCTTTGTCACGCTGGGCTTGATCGGTCACGTCAGGCTACGGAGCGCAACGCCGGATGCAGCAGCGAAAAACGGGGCGCCGCTGATCTTGGCCGGCAAGCCCGGGCTGCGCGAGGAATCGGCAAAGCACGCCGACCGTCGCGCCAAAGCGATCTAGTGCAATTGGCAACCGTTCCGCACCTCAACGGTGCGGCGTCAAGACTCCTTCAGTCCCGGTAGGACGGATCTTTCGCATCCACGATGCGCTGCATCGCTGCGAACACATCTTCGCAGGTGCGCTTCTCGCCCGGCCCGGACTCGCGCACGGTCTGCGCGAACACTTCGGGCCCGATCGGATTGAGCGCGCCGGCGCTGCTGGAAGCGATCTGCACGTCGCAGGCGCGCTGCATCGTCCAGAGCGTCATGAAGGCTTCCGGCACCGACGGCCCCCAGGCGAGCAGGCCATGGTTCCTCAGGATCACCGCTCGTTTGTCGCCAATGCTCGCAACCAGACGCGTTTTCTCGGACTCCTCGACTGTGATGCCCTCGAAATCATGGTAGGCGACGCCGCCGTGCAACTGGGCGGCGTAGAAATTGGTCGGCGAAAGGCCGTCCTTCAGGCTCGCCACTGCCATCCCGTTGGTGGTGTGCGTGTGCATGACACAGTGCGCGTCCGGGACCGAGGCGTGGATCGCGCTGTGAATGACGAAGCCCGCGCGATTCACCGGCCACTTCGTCTCGCGCACCGGGTTGCCCTCGATGTCGATCAGCAGCAGGCTCGATGCCGTGATCTCGCCGTAGTGCAGGCCGAAGGGGTTGATGAGAAAAAGCTTCTCGGGACCCGGCACGCGCAGCGTGATGTGGTTGAAGATCATCTCCACCCAGCCCAGGTGGTTGAAGATCCGGTAGCAGGCGGCAAGCAGCAGGCGCGCCTCGCGCTCCGCCTTGCCCATCGGCAGCTTCCTTGCCGCCGGCGCGGCGCCTTGGTGGTAGATCGTCATTACGCAGGGCTCCGGGCGAAGTCTGTCAGTTTAGCCCCGGCCCTGGAAATATGCTCGGGTGACGATTCCGGCGCGGCGGTTTAGGGTTACGCAATGCGACCATTCGTATTTGGCGCCGTCCTCCTGATCGCCAGCGGCGCGGCGCTGGCCCACAAGCCCACGGCGACGGAATGCATGGAGGCGGGCGATTTCATCCGCAATGCCGCGCTGTCGCGCGACAGCGGCGCGACGCGGAAATTCTTCCTCGACCGCCTGCAGCAGGATTATGTGGTGATCCGCGCCTTCCGGCCGGAACTGCGCTGGTTCGTGCTCGACCCCGACGACGAGGACTTCCTGCAGGCCGAAGTCATGCTCGTATTCGACACGCCGCTCACCAGCGAGCAGCATCGGACGGATTTCCTCGAGCGCTGCGCCCGGCGCCTGGCAGGGCTCTAGAACGAAAATATCCGCTGGGCGCTAGAAGGAGAACGCGCGGAGCGCATTCTGGCCGCGCACGCGGTTGCGCGCGCCCTCGGGCAGGCGGTCCACCCGCGCCAGGCAGCCGATCGGGTCGCCGATGGTGTGCGGATAGTCCGAGCCGTAGAGGACGTTGCCCGACCCGAACACGTTCACCGCCATCGCCAGCGCCTCGTCGGTGAAGACCACCGAATCGGCGTAAATGCGCCGCGCGTGCAGGCTCGGCTTCTCCTGCGTTTTCGTGCGGCAGGCCGGGATGTGCTCGTAGCACTGGTCCATGCGCCCGATCAGGTAGGGCAAGGTGCCGCCGCCGTGGCTGGCGATGATTTTCAGCTTCTGGAAACGGTCGAAGAAACCGTCGTAGATCATGCGCGCCACAGCGAGCGTGGTGTCGGTGGTGAAGCCGATGGAAGCGACCAGCTGGAAATGCGACATTTCCATCTCTGCAACCCCCGGCGGCGCCGTCGGATGGATCAGCACGGGCAGCTTCGCGGCGTCTATTGCCTGCCAGATCCTGGCGAAGGACGGATCGGTAAGCGCCTTGCCGTCGATGTTGGCGAGCACCATCACGCCGCAGGCGCCCGCCTTGAGCGAGCGCTTCAATTCGGCGAGCGCCGCCTTCTCGTACTGCCAGGGCAGCGAGCACAGCCACTGGATGCGGTCGGGCCAGGTCTTGCGCGCTTTCGCCATCTCGTCGTTCATGACCTGCGCCGCCTTGAGGCTCACTGCCTCGCTGCCCCAGTAGGCGTTCGGGCAGGTCAGCGAAACCACCGACACGTCGATGCCCACGCGATCCATGTTCTTGATGCGCAGGTCCCAGTCGAACATCTCGGGCACCGGCGTCATGAACGGCGCGCCGTCGAGGTGAATCGCGCGCAGCCCGCCGGTCACCGCCTTGAGCGTGTAGCGCGGGCGGCCGTGCTTCTCGAGCAGCTTCAGCCACTCATTGTTGAGCATGTGGGTGTGCACGTCGATGACGGGGCTCATATCAATCCACCTTTGCGCCGGAGGCTTTCACGACGGCCGCCCAGCGGCCGACGTCGTTCCTGATGATGTCCCCGAACTGCTCGGGCGTATTGGCCGCCCAGGGCTCCATGCCGAACCTGACCAGCATGGCGCGGAACTCATCGGTATTCTGGAATTTCTGCATCTCGGCGTTGAGGCGAGCGACTACGGCGGCCGGTGTCCCCGAGGTGGTCACCACGCCTTGCCAGGCCTGCCAGTCGAAGCCGGGCAGCGTCGCGGAGATCGGCGGCACCTCGGGCATCAGCACCGATTGCTTGCCCGCGGAAGTGCCGAGCGCCATGATCTTGCCGGCCTTGATGTTCGGCACCGCAACCGAGAAATCCAGGAACATCATCTCCGGCTTGCCGCCGATGACGTCGAACACGGCAAGCGCCGAGCCCTTGTACGGCACATGCTGGATTTCCAGCCCTTGCTCCTTCTTCAGCACTTCCATGAACAGGTGGTGCGGACTGCCGCTGCCCGAAGAAGCATAATTGAACTTGCCGGGATTCTTCTTCACGTAGTCGATGAATTCCCTCACGTTCCTGGCCGGGAACGCCGGCGTGGTGACGAGGAAAAAGTTCACCGAACCGACCAGCGATATGGGCGCGAAATCCTTCACCGGATCGATGGCCGGCTTGGCGTAGATCGCCGGGCTGATGCCGAGCGTGGTCGAGGTGGCCATCAGCAGCGTGTAGCCGTCGGCGGGCGCCTTGGCGACCACGTCTGCGCCGAGCAGCGTTCCGGCACCGGCCCGGTTCTCGACCACCACGGGTTGCTTCAGCGCCGCGCCCAGCCGGTCGCCGATGGCGCGCGCCAGCACGTCGGTCAACGCGCCCGGCGGGTACGGCACCACGAAACGGATCGGCCTGGACGGATAGTCCTGCGCCTGGACTGCCGCCGACGCGAACACGATCGCAAGCCATGCAATAAATTTCGTCATTGCCCCTCCATTCTCTCCGTTGCGGGCCGCGCCCAGTCGCCTTGTTTCACCATTTACCGAGATCGCGCAGGATTTCGCGCGCGCAATTGTGGCCCGGCGCGCCGGTAACCCCGCCACCCGGGTGCGTGCCCGAGCCGCAAAGGTACAGCCCCGGGACGGGAGAACGGTAGTCGGCGTGCCCCAGCACCGGGCGCGCCGACCAGAGCTGATCGAGCGAGAGCTGGCCGTGGAAGATGTCGCCGCCGGTGAGGCCGAATTCGCGCTCCAGGTCGGCCGGCGAAAGCGCCGTGTGGGCGATCACGCTCTGGCGGAAACCCGGCGCATGCGACTCGACCACGTCGAAAATGCGGTCGACGGCTTCCTGCTTGCGGCTGCTCCAGTCGGCCTCCGGCGCGAAGTGCTGGCAGAACAGGCTGGCCACGTGCGCGCCCTTGGGCGCAAGCGAATCATCCAGCGTGCTCGGAATGACCATTTCAACGATCGGCTTCCGCGCGATTCCCGTGGCGCGCGCATCGAGGTAGGCACGATCCATGTAGCCGAGCGCGGGCGCCATGATGATCCCCGAGGCGTGATGCGCGCCCTCTTCCGGCAGGCAGGAAAACCGCGGCAGCGCGGAAAGCGCCACGTTCATGCGAAAAGTGGCGGAGCCGCACTTGTAGCGCTGCATGCGTTCGCGAAAATCGCGCTTGAGCAGCGACGCGTCGACCATCTTGAGGAACAGCAGCTTCGGATCGACGTTGGCGGCGATCGTGCGCGCCGCGACCTCGCGCCCGTCGGCCAGTTCCACGACGCCGGGCCGCACCCGCGCCACCGGCGCCTCGCACTCGATCTCCACGCCCAGCCGCCGTGCCTCGGCAGCCAGCGCTTCGCTGATCGCGCCCATGCCGCCGATGGCATGTCCCCAGGCGCCGCGCGCGCCGTTCACCTCGCCGAAACAGTGATGCAGCAGCACGTAGGCCGTGCCCGGATGGAAAGGGCTGGCGTAGTTGCCCACCACCGCGTCGAAGCCGAAGGCCGCCTTCACCGGATCGGACTCGAACCAGTCCTCCAGCCAGTCGGCCGCGCTGCGCGTGAACAGGCCGAGCAGGTCGCGCTGCGATTCGATATCGAGTTTTCTAAGCTTGTTTCCGGCTTTCAAGGCTCGGAACAGATCCGCAATCCCGCCACCGGCGTTCGGGGGAGTATCCAGCGCCAGCGCCCGCAGCACGTCGGCAACCCGCTCGAGCGTCGCCCGGTACGAGGGCAGGCGTTTGGCATCGCGCGCGGAGAACCTGGCGAACTCGCGCTGCGTCGCTTCGAGGCCACCGCCGACTTTTAAAAAACCGTCCTCAAGCGGCAGGAAATTGGCGAGCGGCCGCTCGACGATGCGCAAGCCGTGCTCGGCGAGGCGAAGGTCGCGGATCACCTTCGCCTGCAGCAGGCTGACCGTGTAGGCGGCGGTCGAATTGCGGAAGCCGGGGTGGAACTCCTCGGTGACCGCGGCGCCGCCCACCACACGGCGGCGCTCGAGCACTTTCACCTTAAGCCC
>Ga0207929_1000389_pt1 | contig 12303 bp, 12 predicted proteins | sample NGESurdeep072012_FD_184466 | JGI IMG/M metagenome (GOLD analysis project Ga0207929, IMG submission 184466) | Arctic peat soil microbial communities from Barrow, Alaska - NGEE Surface sample 53-1 deep-072012 (SPAdes) | ecosystem: Environmental > Terrestrial > Soil > Wetlands > Peat ... | reverse complement strand
GACCAGTTCTTCAAGGAGACCGGCATCAAGGTCACCTACAGCGAGCCGATCCTGGACAACAACAGCTACTTCGCCAAGGTCGCGCCCCAGCTGGCTCAGGGCCAAGCGATCGGCCACGACATCATCGTCGTCACCAATGGCATCTTCCTGACCGACTACATGCTCAAGAGCTGGCTCACCGAGCTCGACCTGACCAAGCTCCCCAACTTCACCCAGTACGCCTCCCCCCGGGTGCAGGCGCGCGCCTTCGACCCCGGCAACAAGTTCACCATCCCCTGGCAGTCCGGCTTCACCGGCATCGGTTACAACCCCAAGCTGACGGGCCGAGAGATCACCAGCTTCAACGACCTCTTCGACCCCAAGTTCAAGGGCAAGGTCGGGATGTTCAGCGAGAACCAGGACCTCGGCAACCTGGTCCTGGTCGGGATGGGGGTCAAGCCAGAGAACTCGACTCCGAAGGACTGGCAGGCGGCTGCCGACAAGCTCAAGAAGCAGCGCGACGACGGCATCGTTCGCAAGTACTACGACCAGACCTACATCGACGCGCTGAAGAAGGGCGAGACAGCCCTCACCATGGCCTGGTCCGGCGACATCTTCCAGGCCAACCTGTCAGCGGGCAACCATGACCTCAAGTTCATCATTCCGAACGAGGGTGGCGTGATCTGGACCGACAACATGTGCATCCCCGTCGGCGCCGCTCATCCGCTGGACGCCATCACCTACATGAACTGGGTGTATCAGCCCCGGATCGCGGCCACGATGGCCGAGTCCATCGAGTACATCACGCCGGTGCCGAGCGCCCAGACCTTCATCGGCCAGGATGCGGCGGCGGCCGCGAATGCCGATGACAAGGCCTCGCTGCTCGAGCTGTCTACGGATCCGGCCATCTTTCCGCCACAAGACGTCCTCGCCAAGACCTCCTACTACCGAGTCCTCGACCCGGTCGAGACCACCGTGTGGAACGACATCTTCAACGCGGTGATCCTCGCGTGATCGGCATGAGAGACACTCGGAGTCGATAGCGCTGGAGGTGGCGGTCGGCGCACGCGCTCCAAGGCAGCAGGCGCTCCGGTCCCGATTGGGACGAGCGCTGGCCCCATACCTCCTCATCCTGCCCGGAAGCGGCTGGTTGCTGCTCTTCTTCCTCCTGCCCATCGTCACGCTCGCCATCACCTCGCTGGAGTCGGGCGATTTCATCAGCGGCTTCAACTTCACCTGGAATTTCGGCAACTACTCAGGGGGGCTGAGCCTCTACTCGACCCAGTTCTTGCACGCGATCGAGTTCGGCGGCACGGCGACCCTCGTGGCGCTCGTCGTCGCGTATCCAGCCGCATATTGGATCGCGTTCCACGCCGGCCCGCGTAAGTCCGCATACCTGTTGGCAGTGCTGCTGCCTTTCTTCGTGTCTTTTGTCATCAGGACGCTTTCGTGGGGAATGTTGCTGACTGACAACGGGCCTCTGTTCGGCCCCCTCAAGTCCGCCCACCTCCTGCCGCTGGACTTTCACGTCCTCGCCACTCCGGTGGCGGTGACGAGCGGCCTTGCATACACCTTCTTTCCATTCATGCTGCTGCCGGTCTACGCCTCCCTCGAGAAGATCGATCGGGGCCTGGTCGAAGCGGCCCAGGACCTCTTCGCCAGCAAGTTCGAGGTGTTTCGGCGCGTGATCTTCCCGCTGTCCGTCCCCGGCGTCTTCGCCGGCATCCTCCTGACAGGCATCCCGGCAGTGGCCGATTACGTCAACCAGGACCTGCTTGGGGGCGTCGGCACGACCATGGTCGGGCGCGTGATCGAGACGCAGTTCCAAGTCAACATCAACTATCCGCTCGCCGCCTCGCTCGCGTTCATATTCATGCTGGGATTGCTGGCCACGTTGATCCTCTACCAGCGCATCTTCGGCACCGAACAGATCATGGGAGACTGACCTTGGCCTCGACAGCTGTGAGAGGCAAGGCGCAATCCCGCGCCAGGACCGTAAATTGGCGGCGCCGGCTCGGATCCCTGGTGCTGCCTGGCTACACGCACCTGGTGATGCTCTGGCTCTTCGCCCCGATCATCGTCATGGTCATTTTCGGGTTCAATGACACCCACGGCAGGTTGAACCTCGTCTGGTCCGGGTTCACGCTCAAGTGGTTCGCGGACCCGTTCGGTGTGACCGCTCTGACCAACGCCGTAGTCACGTCGCTGGTGACTGCCACGATAGGCGCATTCATCTCCACGGTGCTGGGCACGATGATCGCCCTCGCCTCGCATCGATACGCCTTCCGCGGCAAGGCGCTTCTGGACGCGGTCATGGTTATGAACATCGCTGCGTCCGAGGTGGTGATGGGCGCGGGGCTGCTCACCCTTTTCATCGCCGGCAACGTGCCACTTGGGGCCGTGACCATCGTTCTGGCCCAGGTCATGTTCTCGATTCCTTTCGTTGCCATCACCGTGCGAGCACGCCTGGTCGGCTTCGACAACTCGCTCGAGGAAGCCGCCCAGGACCTCGGGGCCTCGCCCCTGACGACATTCATGCTGGTCACGCTGCCGATCATCTTTCCTGGCGTGCTCGCGGCGGCGCTGCTCGCGTTTGCGCTGTGTCTCGATGACTATGTGATCACCAGCTTCGTGTCCGGCAACACCCTCACATTTCCGCTCTGGGTCTACGGTGCGACTCGGCTAGGAGTGCCGCCGCAGGTCAACGTGATCGGCACGTTCATTTTCCTGGCGGGTGCCTTGCTCGCAATCAGCTTCGCGGTGATTCGAAGCTGGCGAAATCGCCAGCTGGCGCGCGAATCGGCCCTTTGACGCCCGGCCCTGAGGTGACGCTGGCGGTGGTGCGCGGCGTGGTCTGGCCACCCGCCCACCGGCAGGCCAGTGCAGTGGCGGCTTCAGGAGAACGGATCGTGGCCGTCGGCACGGACGAGGAGATCCTCGCCATGGTGCCGCCTGGCGCGCGGGTGATCGATGCCAGGGGCGCGACGGTCATGCCCGCGCTCAACGACGCGCACGTCCATTTCATGATGGGATCGCGGTCGCTGGCCGACCTCAACCTTGCCGGAGCCGACACGCAGCCGGCGGTCGAGCGCCGGATCCAGGATTTCGTCGCCACCCACCCCGAGCGCGAATGGGTCGTCGGCCGTGGTTGGTTCTACTCCGCCTTCCCGGGCGGGATGCCGGGAATCGAGGCTCTCGACCGGCTCATCCCCGACCGGCCGGCATACCTCGAGTCTTACGACGCGCACACGGCCTGGGTGAACAGCCGCGCCCTGGCGATCGCCGGGTTGAAGGCCACCGACGCCCCCGGCACACCGGCTGGCGTCCTCAAAGAGTCGGCCATGCAGGGCGTCCGGCGCCACCTGCCGCAGCCCACCCCGGAGATGGACCGCGAGGCGGTTCGTGCCGGGATGCGCCTCGCGGCGTCGCATGGCCTCGCCTCGGTCCAGGAGGCGGGCCACGGCCTCAAGCAGGTCGAGCTGTACCAGGCGTTGCTCGAGCGTGGCGAACTGACCATGCGGATCCGGCTTGCCTTTGACATGGAGCCCGGGTTGGACGCGACTGAGTGGGAGCGCCGACTCGAGCTCTACCGCGAGGCTGCACACGCGGTGCCGTCGAACGATTGGATCGGGACCGGCATTTTGAAAGCATTCGCAGACGGGGTCGTGGAGTCGGGTACGGCTGCGGTGCTCCAGCCATACGCGGACATGTCGCCGGCGGATCCGGGCGCATTCGGCACTCCGTTCTGGGAGCGCGGTGAGCTGGCCAACGCCGTCCGTGCCGCGGATGCCCGAGGCTGGCAGATCCAGGTGCACGCCATTGGCGATGCAGCGATCAGAGATGCGCTCGACGCGTTCGAAGCCTGCAATCCCTCGCGGCGCCATCGCATCGAGCACATCGAGGCACCGGCCGCCGCCGACCTCGGACGATTCGCGGCCCTCGGTGTGATCGCCAGCATGCAGCCACAGCACGCGGAGCCCACTCACAACCTGCTCGGCGCATGGGCGCCGAGGCTCGGGGCGGCGAGGGCGTCCGGCGGCTGGCCGTGGGCCTCGATCCTGCGCTCAGGCGGCCGGCTGGCGTTCGGGAGCGACTGGCCCGTGGTGCCGATCGACCCGTTCGGCAGCCTTCACGTCGCGGTCAATCGGCAGACGCGCTCGGGTGAGCCGCCTGGCGGCTGGGTGGGATCGGAGCGCCTGGAGGTAGCCGACGCCGTCGCCGCCTGGACCTCGGGCAGCGCCTACGCCGAACGCTCGGACCTGGCCAAGGGCCACCTGCGCAAGGGCATGCTGGCGGACATCACGATTCTCGATCGGGACCTCATGGCGACGCCCGCGGCGGAGCTCGCTGACATCAAGGTCGAGGCGACCGTGGTCGGCGGTCGCGTCGTTTTCGAAGCCTGAGTGGCAGACTAACGCTGTGCCGCGCCTGGGTGGAATGTACGGCCCCGATGTGACCTTCTTGGGCGTCGGCCGGTGTGACCTGGACGTACCGTCGACCTTTGAAGGGGCAGACGTCGTGATCATCGGCGCCCCGTACGACGCCGGCACCTCGTACCGCGCGGGCGCTCGCTTCGGTCCCAAGATGATCCGCACCACCGACTACAACCCGCACGATTCCGCGCGTCCTCACCTGGCGCTGAGAGTCGACCCGCTGCGCGACCTGCGCGTGCTCGACGCGGGGGACATCGAGATGCCTGGCGTCGAGGCACGTCTGCCGCTCGACAACCTGGAGAACGCCGTGCGCACAGTGGCAGAAGCCGGGGCGATTCCCGTGATCCTAGGCGGTGATCACACGGTGACTTGGCCCGACGTCACCGGTGTCGCGCGCGCGAAGGGATGGGGTCGCGTATCCGTGATCCATTTCGACGCACATGCAGACACCGGGGACACTCAGTTCGGCAGCCTGGTCGGCCATGGGTTGCCGATGCGCCGACTGATCGAATCGGGCGCGTGCCGGGGCGACCGCTTCATCCAGATCGGCCTGCGGGGTTACTGGCCGGAGCCGGAGACGCTCCAGTGGATGGCCGAGCGGCAGATGCACTCGTTTGAGATGCACGAGGTTGTACGGCGCGGTCTTGACGCGGTGCTCGAGGAGGCCTTCGCGATCGCCGTCGACGACTGCGACGGCGTGTTCGTGTCATTCGACATCGATGTCGTGGATCCGGGAATGGCGCCTGGCACCGGCACGCCGGAGCCCGGCGGTTTCACAGCGCGTCAGGCGCTTGACGCCGTGCGCCGGATCGCGATCGAGCTGCCCGTGGTTGGGATCGACGTCGTCGAGGTGTCCCCCCCATACGACTCGTCCGAGATCACCGCCTTCCTCGCCAACCGCGTGGTCCTCGAGATGCTGGCCGGAATTGCGTTCCGCCGCAAGGGAGGGACGTGGGCGTCGATACCCCAATCGCTCCTGAAAGGCAGGGCTTGAAGAACATTCTTGCGCTCCTGCAGAACGAGCGTGACCTCGAGAGGGCATTTGTTTCTGAGGTCGCGGGAAAGCCCGAGCCCTCCGGCGGCTGGACGCCGACGATGACGATGTTTCACCTCGCCCAATGGCGGGACCGCTTATGGAATGGGCTGACCGAGACGGCGGCGGAGCGGCCGGTCAACGCGCCTCCCGCCAACATTGACGAGCTCAATGATGCTGAGATGGCCGGCGCTGTGGGGGTATCCCTGGCCGGCGCGGCCGCTCGGTCCGATGCCGCGCTCACCTCGATCATCGCGATGTGGGAGACGATGGGAGATCGACCCTTCAATTGGTACGTATCCGAAACCACCGGGGAAGCGATCCTCCGCAACAGCTACCTCCATCCTCGCAACCACCTCGCTGACCAGTTGCTGCAGCTGGGCGAGGTCACGCGAAGCCAGCGCTTGAGGGAGGAGACCGTGTCGGAGCTGCGCGCCGTCGAGGCACCGGCACGCGTTCTTGGAGCCGCCATCTACAACCTGGCTGCGGTCCGCGCCGGGCAGGATCGGGGCGATGAAGCTCTTGACTTGCTCGAGGAAGGCCTGGCCATGCGCCCAGACCTAAAGGCGGCTGCCGTTGAAGATGCCGACCTCAAGTCGCTGCGCGAGTCGGCGCGCTTTCGTGCCCTGACTGAAGGCTAGGAGAAGGGCCGGATAAGGTCCGCGAGCTCTTCGAGCTTCGCCAGCGCCTGGTCGCGACCGTCCGATGGCACGTACCAGATGCATCGCTCGACGCCCGCCTCAGCGGCCTGTTCGATGGCCGACGCCTCAGCCTTCGGGTAGATGGTCACCGGGATCGGCCCCCGTCCCGCCGCCCGCGCCAGCTCCTGGAGCTCGGGGATGCGAGGGAGGTCCGCGCCCCGGTTCGGCATCCAGCCGTCCGCGTAAGCCACCACCCTCTGCAAAACTTTCGGCCCGCTGCCGCCGAGAAGGACTGGCGGGTGCGGTTTCTGGACCGGCTTCGGCCAGCACCACATCGGCCCGAAATTCACGAGCTCCCCGTGATACTCGGCCTCGTCCTGGGTCCAGATTGCCTTCATCGCCTCGACCCGCTCTCGCATCAGCTTGAAGCGCGTGCTGAACTCGGTTCCATGGTCCGCCATCTCCTCGCGGTTCCAGCCGGCGCCGACGCCGAACAGAAACCGGCCGTTCGAAATCTGGTCGAGGCTCGCGACCTCCTTGGCAGTGTGGATCGGATCGCGTTGCACGACGAGGCAGATGCCGGTGGCGACGCGCAGCGTCTTGGACGCCAGGGCCGCGGCTGTCAGCGCGACGAAGGGATCCAACGTGTGCCAGTACTGCTTCGGCAGCTCCTGTCCGCCAGGCCAGGCCGACAGCCGGCTGGCGGGAATGTGAGAGTGCTCCGCCACCCACAGCGATTCGAAGCCAAGCTGCTCGGTCGCCGGCGCGAGCTCCGTCATCGAGATCGCGTAATCGGTGGGGAAAATCGCGACGCCGAATTTCATCGGCTCAATCGTGACATGCCTGAGGGGGGACGTCCCCCCTTGAGGCGGCGGGCCTGGCGGAGCCAGATCCCGGCGCACCCCCCTGCCTGAGGGGCGACGTCCCCCCTTGAGGCGGCGGGCCTGGCAGAGCCAGATCCCGGCGCACCCCCCTCCCTGAGGGGGGACGTCCCCCCTTGACGCGGCGGGCCTGGCAGAGCCAGATCCCGGCGCACCCACCTGGCCCCGCATTGGCCATGCCGGGCGCCGTTACGCCGTTCGGTGGTCCGTCCAGCGGCTCTTTTTGGCGGCTCTTCGAAGTCCGCTCGCACTCCGAGCACTGCCCGGACTGCTGCCGATCGAACCGGATTCGCGGCGGTCGAGGACGCGCATCAACGCGATCACGACCTGCGGATCGAGGTGCGTGCCAGCCTCCTCCTCAACCACCCGCCGCGCCTCTCGGCCTCCGCAAGCCTGACGGTACGGCCGGTCGGTGGTGAGGACGTCATAGGTGTCGGCGACCGCGACGATCCTCGCCTCGATCGGGATCCCGTCCGACACCAGGCCATGCGGGTAGCCGCTGCCATCCATCCGCTCGTGGTGGTAGAGGACGCCGAGGAGCTCGCGCTTGAAATGGCCGCCGCGCTTGAGGATCGCGACGCCGATCTCGGGGTGGGTCTTCATGATCGCGGACTCGGATTCGTTGAGCGGCCCGTGCTTCTCGAGGATCGCATCTGGAATACCCAGCTTGCCGACGTCGTGAAGCAGGCCGGTTCGGGCAAGAACGCGCAGCTCCGTGGCGGACATGCCCAGCTGCCGCCCAATCTGGACGGAGAGCTGAGCGACACGCCGGTTGTGGCCCTGGGTCTCGCGGTCTTTCACCTCGACCGCCGCGACCAGCGCCGCGATGACTTCGAAGTCCAGCTCTTCGACGTCGACCGAGACCTCGAGCTCGAGTGCGGTCTCGATCACCGACCGCAGCGACTTCGCGCGCGAGCGTTCGACAATCAGCGCGTTCAAAGCCAGGCCGACCGCGGCCAGCATCAGCAGGTGGTAGTACCACCAGCCGGCGGTCCAGGGTCGGAACAGCACCATGGCGGCGGCAGCATCCGCGAGCAGGACAAAAGCGGCAAGCAGGAACGCCTGGCTGACGAGGCGCGCGCGCCGGTAGCTACGCGCCTGCCGCAGCGCGGCGAAGAAAAACAGCCCGATGCTGAAGATCGCAAGGGCCGTGCTGAATGGCGGCTGCGAGAGCGGCAGCGCGGCGATCAGCCACGTGCGGTAGATCGCGATGCCTGCGTAGACCACCAGGCCGATGACGACGAGAAGTACCAGCCACCCAGCCGGCCAGAAGGGAAGATGGCTTTCGAGACGCGCCAGGCCCGGCGTGTAGCTGGTGGCAAAAAAGAGGGCTGGGATGGCGAGGCTCAGGTAGGCCGACGTGGCGACCGCGCTTCCTGAGTATTCCTTGAAGAGGTTGGGGACGAGGATTCCAGGCGTCGTCAGCCCATGAACCGCGAAGATGGCGCACAGCGACATGAAGCCGAGGCATAAGAAGAGGACTCGATAGAGACCGATCTGGACGGTGGCGAGGGCCAGGGCGGCGGCGATCAGCGCGGCAACGATCGATACCGCCGAGACGATGAAGAAGTGCTGGTTGGGCACCACCAACAGGCCGCCTCCACCCGCCGCCGCCAGGGGCACGAACGTGGCGGGGACGAGCAAGCCCAGGGCAATGAGGAAGTCAGGCCAGGTCCCCAGCCGACCTGATCCCCGGACCGACCTCCCTGCCGGCGAGCGCGCAACCACGGTGGCCTCCCCCCTTTCAGAACAGGCATACCGACCTTGGTAACGGGAGTACAAGTCGCGACCTTGCTTGGATCCGTGCGGTCCCGAAGAGCGCGTCTGGAACTCCCTGTCAGCTAGCACAACGAGCGAACCGGAGCCTCTGGTCGCACGGGCTCTAAGTCGGGGTACGCTCACGTAGCCTGGGCCGGTTTACTCGCCCGGGCCAAGCTCCAGGCAGCGTATGCCATTGAGGTCGATCCAGTAGCGACCGCCGTTCTGGACTATCCGCATCAGCACCTGCTCGCAGGCAGGACACCTCACGACGGTGCCCGGAGCGTTGAGATGGACGTCGACCCGCCCGACCGCATGGACCTTGCCGCAGCCGGCGCAAGCCACCGCCCCAGCGTCCCGGTCAGATTGCGCGCATGCGGTTGTTCTTCGGGTTGTGCTCGACCTCGGCCAGCCCAAGGGCCTCCATCAGCGGCGGTACATACATGCCGAAGCGGCCGCGCAGGCCTTTCTTGAGGCCATACCAACCGCCGACCGGATTCTTGGGCGACCGGCCCCAGGCTTCGATCGTGCCTTCGGCAGCAGGTTTCTGCTCATCGGCGCTGCCCAGCGGCATCCAGTCCCCATGCTTCTTGAGCATCGCGTGCAGATCGTCCAGGCATCGAAGGTCGTACCTGAGCTCGGTCTTTCCCACCGTGCAGACCGGCGCCGGCGGGGCCAAGGACTCGTCCTTGTACATCTGGTATTCGGACGAGCCGCTCGGCGTGGTCAGCTGCCACGAAGACTGCTTTGTGCCGGATCCCTTCACCTTTGCCATTGTCCAATCTCCTTCATAAGAAATTGACTCGGGTCAGCCGCCACGCCCTGCCGGGCGGATACATCGGGCTGGCCGTCACGAGCTCCACATCCAGGGTGTAGTCGCCCAGCACCACGTGCTCGGTGCCTTCGCGGGTGCCCGGCGCGATCGGCTTGTCGACCACAAGGGCAGGCGCGTCGAGCCGCTGCCGAACGATCATGCCGGGCCATTCGACAAGGTCGACGTCCACAGTCGAAAGCAAGTCTGACTGGCCGCCCCAGGGTGTGGCGTAGGTTGCGACCGCCTGGTTCTTGGCGATGATGCGGCGGACGTGCAGGTTTGCCTGCATGGAGGCGATGAGGCTCTTCGCTGCTGCGAACGCGCGGGCCAGAGTGGGCAGACCCATGACACAGCCGAACAGCCTCACGCTCTGACCGTCGATTGACGCGTCGGCGGCAAACAGGAAGTTGGCGCCCTCCGCCAGGCCAGATCCCGTTTTGATGCCGATGATCCCGCTCTGGCCGAGCACGCCGTCCACGTTGTACACGCGTCCGGCGATTGGAAGATCCGCCTGGGCCATCCCCACTATCTCGGCGAACACCTCCTGCTTCATCGCCTCCATGCCAAGCCTCATGAGGTCGCTTGGCGTGCTCACGGTCTTGGGCGAGGCTCCGCTCGTGTCAGCGAAGGTGGTCTGCGTCAGGTGGAGGTCCGATGCGCGCTTGTTCATCGCAATGACGAAAGCGTCAATCGAGCCCGTGTCCCAGCGCGCGAGAGTCTCCGCAAAATTATTTGCGGAGGGAATCAGCAGACCCTCCAGGAGCTGGAACTCGGTGAGCTGCTCCCCAGCCTGTACCGCGACTACCGATTCCTTGTTGGCCTGATCAGTCAGATACGACTGGACGTCTGTTTCGGTGATCGTGAGCGCCGGCCCCGTTTCATCTTTTTTGAGTGGCTTGTCAGTGAGGATCACCAGGGCGGTCATGACCTTGGTGACGCTCGCAGCCGAGATAGGACGTTCATTTCCCGAAGTCGCGATGAGGCCGAGACCGGCTGCGCCGACGACGGCCGAGCCGCCGCTCGGCCATGGGATCTTGGGGATGGCGCCGGGCACAGTGTCCTGGGCGTGAAGCGCGCTGGTCGCAGCCACCGCCGGTATCGGCCTCAGGTAGTTGATGACGCCGACCGCGACGACGGCCGCAACGAGCAATAGGGCTACCTTCCGTTTCATATGTCACCACATGATGAAGAGTCTCGTGAAATCAGCAGTGCCCTAGTAGACTTCGGAGCTTGAATCTGGAAGCGATCGGACCTCTGGTCGCCGCTTCGATGTTCGGACTCGTATCGGGCTTCAACGACGGCGGCAACTTGATGGGATCCTTCACCTCAGGCCGTGTCATCAGCCCCCGCGCTGCGGCCCTGCTCCTGCTCGTGAGCCTGGCCGGCCCTCTCGTTTTGGGCACGGCTGTGGCGCAGACGGTCGGCACCAACGTCATCGACCTCAGGCAGCAGGGATCACTCGGCTATGTCCTCATCACGCTGTCCCCACTGTGCGTGGTTCTGGTCTCGCTCTGGTTCGGGATTCCGACCAGCATGACCCTCGCCCTGGTCGGCGCGATGCTCGGCTGGGCACTGATTGATGGAGGGCGCAGCGTCATCCATTGGTCTGGGGTATGGAGAAGACTGTCGGACTGCTCGCGGTCGGCATGTCGTTTGCCCACCAGGGCCGTGCCGTCGCTTTTGCCAGTGCCGCGCCTATCATTGGCGCATTCGTTTGCTTTTACGTCGGTGCAATCACAGGAGGCTCGCGAGTCGCTGGGCGCGTCGGACTCGGCGTCCTCAAAGTCCGCCCGACCCAGGCCCTCTCGCAACAGCTCGCATCAGGAAGCGTCGTCGCAATGCTGGCCATCGCCGGAGCGCCGGTTAGCATGACCCAAACCATCGACGGGGGATTGGTCGGTGTCGGCGCCGCCTTGCGCGCCTCATCGGTTCGGTGGGGAATCGTCAGGGAGATGCTCGGCAGCTGGCTGCTCACGCTGCCGATGGCATTGATCGTGGCCGCCGCGCTCCACCTTGCGGCGCGCCTGGCGGGAATCGCGCCATGAGCATCGGCCGCACGTTCAAGGCACTCACGAAGTCAAACGATCGGAGGTTCGTCGCTCTGCTGAGCCAGCAGGCCGAGCTCACGGTCAAGGCGCTACAGGTCCTGGAAAGGTTCGGCCCCGAGCCCGGCAACAACACCGAATTGGTTCACCAGCTGAAGGAAATCGAGCGTGAAGGTGATGCGGCCAGGAGGATCCTGATCGATGAGCTGCTGCATACATATGCAACTCCATTCGACCGTGAGGACCTGTTCGGCCTCTCGCGAGCGATCGACGACATCCTCGACGCCGCCAACGAAACTGCCATCGAGCTTGCGATTTACAAGATCGGTCCGCCGGCGGGTTTGAGCGAGATGGCCAAGGTCCTCACCGAAGGCGCGCGCCACATCAGCGCGGCGGTGGGAGAGCTGCTGGACCACCCGGGCGTCGCTGCGGAGCATGCCGTGCGCGCCAAACGCTCGGAGAACCGGATCGATGGCCTCTACCATCAGGCTGTCGGCCGGCTTTTCGACAGCAAGGCGGAGATGAACCAGATCCTGAAGTCCAGGGAGATCTACCGGCACCTGAAGAACTCGGCCGACCGCATCGACAGGGCGGCAGACGAGATATCGGTGATCGTCATCAAGCGGAGCTGAGCTGATCGGGTGGCGGAACAAACGCGATGGCTGCCCATGTTTTCATCGGTGAAATGAAGAAGCTCGACGGCATTCACCACATCTCCT
>Ga0207929_1000387_pt1 | contig 12339 bp, 8 predicted proteins | sample NGESurdeep072012_FD_184466 | JGI IMG/M metagenome (GOLD analysis project Ga0207929, IMG submission 184466) | Arctic peat soil microbial communities from Barrow, Alaska - NGEE Surface sample 53-1 deep-072012 (SPAdes) | ecosystem: Environmental > Terrestrial > Soil > Wetlands > Peat ... | reverse complement strand
CCTCCCGCCTCTACGTCCCCGACCTCCCCGAGCCCGACCTCATCATCCGAACCGCGGGAGAGTCGCGCGTCAGCAACTTCCTGCTCTGGCAGTCGGCCTACTCGGAGATGCTGGTGAGCGAGACCCTCTGGCCCGACTTCGACGTCCCGGACCTCAAAGCCGCGATCGCCGAGTACCAATCACGGGTACGCAAGTTCGGCGGGCGGCCTGATGAGGCCGTTGCCGGATGACCACCGAGACCCGGCTCTTTCCGACCGGCTGGAAGCCCACCCCTCTCCTGGTCCGGATCCTCAGCGCTTTCGTGATCCTCGCGATCGTCATCGGCGCCATCTATATCGGCATCTATGGCGCGTACGCACTGGTCATCCTGCTGGCCGGTCTGGCCCTCTGGGAGTTTCGAAACCTGTCGGACGGCATGGGCTCGCGCGCGCCGAGCTGGCTGCTGTTTCCCCTCGGCGCGTTCTTCGCCTTCAGCGGCACGGTGCTCAAGCAGGTCGACGTCAACCTGGTCCTCGCCCTCGCGCTCGTCGTCGGCCTGGCTGCCTTTTTGTTCGTACCCGGACGCCGGCAGGGCCTCGGCCGGTGGGCGATGGGCCTGGCAGGCGCCCTGTACATCGGCATGCCTTTCAACTACTACCTGGTGCTCTACTCGTCGCAGCCTCACGGCATGGTGTGGGCGCTGTTCATCATCTTCGCCGTGGTGGCCAATGATGCCGCCGCGCTGCTCGTCGGCAGCAGGATCGGGCGCCACCCGTTTTTCCCGACGATCAGCCCGCGCAAGACGCTCGAGGGAGCGATCGCCGGTGTGGTCGGGTCGGTGATCGTCATGTTCATCGGCGTCTCGTTGATCATCGGTCTCAGGCCGGTTCACGCGATCGCACTCGGCATCCTCGTCGGCATGAGCGCGCAGGCCGGCGACCTGGTCGAGTCTCAGATGAAGCGCATCGCCGAGGTCAAGGATTCTTCGAGCTTGATCCCTGGGCACGGCGGCGTCCTCGACCGCCTCGACTCCATCCTGTTTCCCCCGATCCTCGTCTACTTCTACGTGACGTTGTTCCACCTCCTTCAATGACGCGTCCGATCAACGTTGCGGTCCTGGGCGCCACAGGATCGATCGGGCAGCAGACGCTCGACGTCATCGACCGCAACCCCGCCCGGCTGCGGCTGTTCGGATTGACCGAAGGACGGAGGTCGGCGAAGCGCACCGCCGAGTACCTCATCCAGGGCCAGGCCGGGGAGGCCGACTTCGACGCAAGGGTCGAGGCCATGGTCACCGACCCACGCTGCGACCTCGTCGTCGTCGCCATACCTGGCGCTCGTGCGCTCGCACCCACCCTTGCCGCGCTGAAAGCGGGAAAGGAGCTCGCCCTGGCGACCAAGGAAGTCCTCGTCATGGCAGGCACGCTGGTGATGAAGGCCGCCGGGGAGCGGGGCATCAGGCCCATCGACTCTGAGCACAGCGCGATCTGGCAGTGCCTGTGGGGCGAGCGCCGCGACAGCGTCCGCCGCCTGATCCTGACCGCGAGCGGCGGGCCGTTCTGGGCCCACCCCGACCTCGACCTCGACCAGGTGACGCTGGAGGAGGCGCTGAACCATCCGCGCTGGTCGATGGGCCCGAAGGTGACGATCGACTCGGCGACACTGATGAACAAAGGACTGGAGGTCATCGAGGCCCACCACCTGTTCGGCGTCGCGCTGGACAGGATCTCGGTGGTCATCCACCCGCAGAGCGTCGTCCATTCGATGGTTGAGTTCGTCGATGGCTCGCTCAAGGCACAGCTCGGCCGCCCGGACATGCGGCTGCCGATCGCGGTTGCTCTCGGCTACCCGGACCGTCTGGCGGATGCCGTGCCATCGACGGTGGTCGAGGAGCTCGAAGCTCTCGACTTTCACTCCCTCGACGAGGAGCGCTTCCCGAGCGTCGGCCTGGCACGCGAGGCGGCGCTCAAGGGCGGAGGCCGCCCCGCGGTGCTGAACGCCGCCAACGAGGAGGCCGTGAACGCCTTCCTCGCGGGCGCCATCCCGTTCAGTGGGATCGTGCGCACAGTCGAACGAACCCTGCAGGCGTTTCCTGGCGGCGGCGAGTCGCTGCCGGAGATCCTCGAAGCCGACCGTTGGGCAAGGGAGTACGTGAAAGTCAAGTCCGGTAGGCTGAATACGTGAGCACCCTGCTCAACTGGCTACTGATCGCCGTCGGCATCTGCGGGATGTTCCTGATCCTGATTGCACCCCACGAAGGCGGCCATTTCCTGGCGGCCAAGCTGTTCAAGGTTCGGGTGATCGAGTTCTCGGTGGGCGCTGGCCCGAAGCTGCTTTCGTTCGTCCGGGGCGGCACCACATACGCGATCCGGCCCATCCCGATCATCGGGTACGTCCGCATGGGCGGGATGGAGGCAGGCGACTTCGAGGAGCCGAACGGGTTCCACTCCAAGCACCCGCTGCAGAGGATCGGCATCCTCGCCGCGGGGCCGCTTGCCAACTTCCTGATTGCCATGCTGCTCATCACCGGCTTCGAGCTGACGCAGCTGAACGACGACCCCGGCAAGATCCAGCGGGTCCTGGACGGCAAGCCGGCCGCGCTGGCCGGCCTCCAGGTTGGCGACAGCGTCCGCACGGTCAACGGCAAGCCGGTGCCGGCGCCAGGCTTCATCTCCAGCGAGGAGAACTCCCACCCCGGGCAGCCCCTGGTGCTGACGGGGGTCCACGCTGACGGAAAGCCCTTCAGCATCACGGTGACGCCGGACTGCACGCCGACCGGCGTGTGCCAGATCGGAGTCGGAGTCGCTCCAAGGATCCTGACGGTGCAGACCGCCATCAAGGACGGCGTGACGTTCCCATTCGTCGCGGTGAGCAGCATCGTCCAGGGCCTCGATGCCTTGATCTCGGGCCAGGTCAAGGGCGGCCTGCTCGGGCCCCAGGGACTGACCGGTCCGATCGGCATCGGCGCGATCACCGCCGAATCCGTGAGCCAGGGCCCGCCGACCTACATCTTCCTGGTCGCGCTGCTTTCGGTCGCCCTCGGTTTCACGAACCTGCTTCCGCTTCTCGCCCTCGATGGCGGCCGGGTCGTGATCGTGGTCGTCGAATGGATCCGACGCCGGCCGTTCGACAGGAACATGGAGCTGAACTTCCAGCGCTGGGGTCTTGTCGCATTGCTCGCGTTAGCGGCGATCATCAGCTTCCTCGACATCCAGCGCCTCGCGGCGGGCCAGTTCACAGGGATCCACTGATGGTTACGCGACGCAAGTCCATACCCGTCAACGTCGGCGGTGTCGTGATCGGGGGTGCGGCGCCGATCGCCGTCCAGACAATGACCAAGACCGACACGCGCGACGTCAAAGCCACGCTGCGCCAGATCCATGAGCTGAAGGAAGCGGGTTGCGAGATCGTGCGTCCTGCGGTACCCGACCGTGAGGCGGCGGAAGCCCTGAAGGAAATCGTCAAAGGCTCGCCTCTGCCGGTCATCGCGGACATCCATTACGACCACACCCTCGCCCTGATGGCGATCGAGGCCGGCGTGCACTGCCTGCGCCTCAACCCGGGCAATATCCCCGACCGCGACAAGGTGATCAAGGTGGTCACCGCGGCCAAGGAGCGCCAGATCCCGTTTCGCATCGGCGTCAACGCGGGGTCGCTTCCGGAAGAGGTTCACAAGACCATGCGCGAGGAGCACCACATCGACCGCGACAACCGGGAGCAGACGGCCGACCGCATGGTGGAGGTGGCGCTCGGCCACTGCATGATCCTCGAGGAGCTCGATTACGGGCCGGGCTTCATCAAGGTGTCGTTGAAGGCGACGGACGTCTGGACGAACATCATGGCGAACAGAAAGTTCGCCGCCGCGCGGCCATACCCGATCCACCTCGGCGTGACCGAATCGGGCCCGGTCGAGGCCGGCAGCATCCGAAGCGCCGTGGGCATGGGCATCCTGCTCAGCGAGGGAATCGGAGACACGATCCGCGTCTCGCTCGCGACGTCAGATCCGCGTGAGGAGATTCGCGTCGCGCACGAGATCCTGAAGACGCTCGCGATCCGCAACGAAAGCGCGACGCTGGTCGCGTGCCCCACCTGCGGGCGGCTCGAGTACGACATGGTCCCAACCGTGAAAGCGGTCGAGGCCCACATCGCAAGGCTGAAGATTCCGATTACCGTCGCGGTGATGGGCTGCGTGGTCAACGGACCGGCTGAGGCGCGCCACGCCGACATCGGCGTGACCGGCGGCCGCGGCAAGGGAGTTATCTTCAAGAAGGGCAAGCTCTTCAAGACCGTGCCGCAGGAGGAGCTTTTACCCGTGCTGCTTGCTGAAATCGACGCGCTCGCGGCCGAACGCGTCGGATGAAAGAGGTCGCTGAAGAGCAGCAGGACTTCGTGAAGGACATCACCAAGATGTCCGCCGACTTCGACCGCTGGTACACCGACGTCATCCGCAAGGCCGAGTTGGCGGATTGGTCCGGCATCCGCGGCATGATGGTCGTCCGCCCCTACGGCTGGGCGATGTGGGAGGCGATCCAGAGGGCCTTCGACGACATGATCAAGGAGAGCGGCCACGAGAATTGGGCGTTCCCACTGCTGATCCCGCGCGACTACCTGATGAAGGAAGCGGAGCACGTCGAAGGGTTCGCGCCAGAGGTCGCATGGGTGACGAGGGCCGGTTCGAGCAACGAGGAGCTCGAGGAGCCGCTTGCGGTCCGCCCGACTTCCGAGACCATCGTCGGCTCGATCATCAAGCGCTACATCCAGAGCCACCGCGACCTGCCGCAGCTCACCAACCAGTGGAACAGCGTCGTGCGGTGGGAGATGCGCTCGCGCCTATTCCTGCGCTCGCGCGAGTTCTGGTGGCAGGAGGGCCACACGTTCCACGCCACTCCGCAGGAGGCGATGGACGAGGTCGATCTGATCCTCGGCTATTACCGCGACATCGCGCAGGAGTGGCTCGCGGTGCCGGTGCTGGCCGGCAAGAAGTCACCCGCCGAGACTTTCCCCGGCGCCGTCTACACCCTCACGATCGAAGGTCTCATGCGCGACGGGATGGCCCTGCAGATGGGGACGTCCCATTACTTCGGCCAGAACTTCGCCCGTGCCTACGACATCTCCTTCTCGAACAAGGAGAACGAGCGGGAGCTGTGCTACTCGACGTCGTGGGGCATCAGCACCAGGTTGGTGGGTGCGCTCGTGATGGCCCACGGCGACGACTCCGGGTTGATCGTGCCCCCAAAGGTGGCTCCGATCCAGGTGGTCATCGTGCCGATCTTTCGCGATGCGGAAACTCGGGCCAAGGTCGAGGCGTTCATCGCGGGCTGGACCGGTGAGCTCAAGGCGGCGGGGATCCGGCACCGCGTCGACTGGCGCGACGAGAGGCCTGGCGATAAGTACGCGCACTGGGAGATGAAGGGAGTGCCGTTGCGCCTCAACGTGGGCGGTCGCGACGCCGATGCCGGACAGGTCGAGCTCGTCGACAGGCTGTCGCGCCAGCGCCGCCCCCTTCCGGTTGCAGGTATTGGCGCGCGGCTTGCGGACGAGCTGGCCTCATTTCAGAAGGCCCTGTTCGAGCGGGCGCAGAGCTTCCTCAAAGAGAACACGTTCGAGATGTCGACGCTGGCCGAGGTCGTCGCGCACTTCAAAGACGGCGTGGGCTTCGTGTGGGTGCCGTGGTGCGGCGATGCCGAGTGCGAGATGAGGATCAAGGCCGAGGGGGGAGGGGTGACCGTTCGCACCATCGACCCCGACGAGAAGGCTTCGGGGAACTGCCTGGTCTGCGGCAAGCCGGCCAAGCACCGAGTGGCTTTAGCGCGGGCGTACTGAGCTCACGCCCCGCTCCCCGGCCCTCTCCCCCCAGGGGGAGAGGGTGCTAGCGGCTAGCTCGTGGGGTTTTCGAACGCGCCGATCGCCGGGGCGTCTTTGTACAGGTTCTCCTGCGGGATGATCTTCAGGCTGGCGTTGTGCGCGGCGTCGAGCACCGCCTCGGCCACGTCCGGGTGGAAGTGGGTGCCGGCGCCGGAGCGGACCTGCTCGACCGCGACTTCCATCGACGAGGCTTTGCGATAGGGTCGGTCGGAGGTCATCGCGTCGATGGCGTCGGCGGCGCTCACTATCCACGCGAACATCGGCAGCTCGTCGCCCTTCTTGCGGTCGGGGTACCCCTTCCCGTCGTAGCGCTCGTGATGTGAGCGCACGATCACCAGCTCGTCGGTGAGCATCTTCAACCCGCTCAGGATGTTGAAGCCCGCGACAGGGTGCTCCTTCATCTTCGCGAACTCTTCGTCGGTGAGCTTGCCCGCCTTCTGCAGGATGGCGTCGGGCGTGCCGATCTTCCCGATGTCATGAAGCCGCCCGCCCCGCTCGAGGCTGCGCCATGCTTTCTGATCCTGCGGCGAGTACTTCATCTGGCGAGCGATCGTCAGCGCGTACTGGGTCACTCTCTGGGAGTGGCCCGCCGTGTACGGGTCTCGCGCGTCGACGGCATTGGCCAGTGCCTCGAGGGACGAGAGGATGACCTCTTCGCGCTCCTTGAAGAGGCGGGCGTTATTGATGGCGACAGCTGCCTGGTCCGCCAGCTCGGTCACGAGGTGCCTGTGATCGGTTGTGAAGGCGTGGCCGGCCTGGTAGTTGGCAAGGAATAGGACGCCCGTTGGAGTGCCGAAGAAGGTGATTGGAACGCACAGCACAGCACGTGGGTTGAGCGGGCTCTCGTTCGCCGTATCGTGCTCCATGGACTCCATGAATGGCTTGCCGGAGGCCATCACCTCCCTGCAGATGTCGCCGCCGACCCCGAGCGCGAGCTTTTCCGCTGTGGCGGAGTCGGTGCCGAAACCGCCCTTGAGGACCAGCTTGCCCGAGTCGTCAAGCGCGAGGCACCCGATCTGAGCGTTCGACGCTTTGGCCGCGCCATCCACCACTTTCTGGAGCACCACGCTGAGGTCGAGGGTCGAGGTCGCGGCCTGGAGGGCCTCCTGCAGGCTCTTCAGCTCCCAGATGCTGCGGAGGTTGTCGTCATACAGCTTGGCGTTCCTGACCGCCACGACGCCCTGGTTGCCAAGCGTCGCGAGCACGCGCTGATCGTCGGTGGTCCATTCGCGCTTCTTGACGTCGAACACCGACAGCGTTCCCCACAGGTGTCCGTCCTCGAGCATCGGCATGCAGATCGCGGCGTGCAGCCCGAACTGGACGAGGTCGGGCGGGGACTGCAGCTCAGGGCTCTGGCTGAGGTCTGGAACCGCCGCCGGTTGCAGGCTCAGCATCACCGCGCCGATGATGCCCTGGCCGTTCTGGATGAGCAGGTCGTTTACGGTCGACGGCAGGCCCAGCGACATGATCGTGGCCTGGCTCCCTTCGGGGGTGGTCCGTGTCAGCAGGCCCGCACTTCCGGACGTCACTCGCACGGCGGTCTCCAGGGTCTTCTGCTTGAGCACCTCGGAGCCCTGGGTCACAGTGGTGAGCGCCTGCGACACCTCGCCCAGCGCGTCGAGCGCGGTGTCCAGCTTGGAGGCCTGCCCGGTGACGACCGAAAGGATGCGTGAGTTCTCGACGGCGACGCCCGCCATCGATCCCAGCTCGTCGAGCGCGGCGATGTCGCGCTGGTTGAATCCGGCGGTTCCGTTCCGGCCGAGGCAGATGGCGCCAAAGACACCATCCTTACCGCGGATCGGCGTGAGCGCCTCGTTGGTGGTGCCGCCTTCTGAGCTCGGGATGAGCCCGCTGTAAATTCCTTCGTCGACCGTGACCAGGCTTCGCAGCACGGTCTCTCCATCTCGCACCTTTGCCAGCGGACCTGCGATCGGCTGCGAGCCCCCGGATCCGCCGAGCACGATGTAGGTGTTGTCGGGCTGGAAAAGCGCGACGCTGCCGGCGTCGTAACGGATCACCTGCTTTCCCTTGTCGAGGACGAGGTCCAGGACCTCCTTCATCGACTTGCCCGAGGCTTCCTTGACGAGCTCGTTCATCAGTGAGTAGCGCGCCGACTCCTTGCGTGAGAGCGCCACAGCGTGCGCGCTCGCCAGCTGCGCCCCGGCGCGAAGGGTCAGCGTTCGCGCCAGCCTGCGGTCGTCATCGGTGAAGCCTCCCGGCTTGTTTCCGAGCAGCACGAATCCACCGATGTGCTCCCCGATCGGCATCGGCACCGCCATCAGGCTGTCGACGTGAAGGTCGTCCGGCAGATAGTTGGCGAGCTCCAACAGCCCGCTCTCGTCTCGCCCGACGAACTCCTGGCCGGCTTCCATCGCCGCGGTCAGCGGGCCGGCCCCACCGGGCACGCGGTTGACGGGCTGCGGGTGCAGCCGCTCCAGCCCGATCCCCGGGGGCTGAGGCACGAACTGCTTGCCGTCCGGCGATGCTAGGAAGTAGCAGGCGAACGCCGAGCCGATCTGGTGCGCGATGTTCGCGGTCAGCGCCGCCACATCTCCCGGGGGGGCAGCGCTGTCGGCATCCGAGGTGGCTGCCAGGAACGCCCGGTGCTTCTCCTCGAGCTGGCCGTTGAGCCTCTTCATGCCGTCGAGCTGGTGCCGCATCGCCTCGGTGAAGCTGCGATAAGTGAGGCTGCCGGCAAAGCCGCCGAGGCCCAGCAGCACCAGCCCTCCGATTTCCGTAAAGCTGAACTGCGATGTGATCAAAGTCCCCACCAGGGCGGCGATGCCCAGCGGGACAGCCAACTTCCACGTCTGGTTGAACGCGCCCGCGAGCAAGGCGAGCAGGCCGGCGATCGCCGCGAGCAGGGCCGGCTGCCCGACACGGCCGTTCGCGTTGAGGGTGGCGCCGGCCAGAATCAGGATCGCGGTGGCCGCGGAAAGCGCGATCCGGCTAACAAACGTCGCGCGCTCGGAATTCATATAGCGCGGCTAAGTCTAGGTGCGGGGACTGGGATGGCCTCACCCATAGCTCTCCTAAACTCTGTTCAGGTGACCAGGTGACGGTTTCAGAGCTCTTGCGGATCGCGGACCACCTCGAAGCTCCGGACAGGGAGATAGTCAAGAGGGCCTACGAGCGCGCCGCCAGCGCGCACAAGGGCCAGCGCCGCCTGTCGGGCGAGGAATATGTGAACCACCCGATGGAGGTCGCGGCGATCCTCGCCGACCTCGAGCTCGACGCGGCCACCATCGCCGCGGCCCTGCTCCACGACACGGTCGAAGACACGGCCCTCACCGCCGAGGAGGTGGAGACGGAGTTCGGCCCGGAGGTGGCCAGGCTCGTCGAAGGCGTTACGAAGTTGGGCCGTATCTCAATTCGCTCGGACCAGCAGCAGCAGGCCGAGAACATCCGAAAGATGATGGTCGCGATGGCGGAGGACCTGCGGGTCGTCCTCATCAAGCTCGCCGACCGGCTGCACAACATGCGCACGCTCGAGCCGTTGTCTGATGTGAAGCGCCGCAAGATCTCCCGAGAGACGCTCGACATCTACGCACCGCTGGCGCACCGGCTGGGTATTGGCCAGGTCAAGTGGGAGCTCGAGGATCTCGCGTTTCGCTACCTCGAGCCCGAGGCTTACGACGAGGTCGCGAAGCGGATCTTTCGCAAGCGCAACGAACGCGAGGCGCTCGTCTCGGACCTACGCGAGATCCTCGCGCGCGAGCTCGAGAGCCTTGGCATCACCGCCGAGATCACCGGCCGGCCGAAGCACATCTACTCCGTCTGGCAGAAGATGACCAGGGAGAACAAGGACTTCACCGAGATCTACGACCTGTCGGCGATCAGGGTGCAGGTCGACTCGGTGCGTGACTGTTACGGCGTGCTCGGCGTCGTCCACTCGCTTTGGAAGCCGGTGCCTGGCCGTTTCAAGGACTACGTCGCCATGCCGAAGTCCAACGGCTACCAGTCCCTCCACACGACTGTCATCACGCATACGGGTGAGCCGATCGAGATCCAGATCCGCACGCACGAGATGCATCGCATCGCCGAGTACGGCGTCGCCGCCCACTGGGCTTACAAAGAGGGCGGCAAGGACGCGAGCTTCGACCAGAAGCTTTCGTGGCTGCGCAGCCTTCTCGAATGGCAGAACGAGGTGGGGGACGCAGAGTCCTTTCTCGACACGGTCAAGGTCGACCTGTTCCAAGACGAGGTCTACGTGTTCACGCCCAAGGGCGAGGTACTCAATCTGCCCGCGGACTCGACACCGGTGGACTTCGCGTATCGCATCCACACCGAGGTCGGGCATCGATGTATCGGCGCCAAGGCCAACGGACGCATGGTGCCCCTCGACTACCCGCTGAAGAACGGCGAGATCGTCGAGATCCTGACGTCCAAAGCGCCGCACGGCCCGAGCCGCGATTGGCTCAACTTCGTCAAGAGCGCCTCGGCCAAAGAGCGCATCCGAAAGTGGTTCAAGAGCCAGCGGCGCGAGGAGAACGTGGCCAAGGGCCGGGACCTGCTGGACAAAGAGCTGCACCGCATGCACCGCATCAACCTGGCCGACCTACCCGACGCGAAGCTGCTCGAGATGTCCAACCTCCACCACTACAACGCGATCGACGACTTCCTGGCCGCCATCGGCTATGGCGACCTGTCGCCGCATGCAGTGGTGATGCGCATGGCCCTGAGCACCGGCGCGGCCGACGGCGATCTCCACTCGATTCCGCTCATCCCGAACGTGCAGCCCACGCCTCGTGTGCTGGTGCGTGGCGAGAAGGGCGTTCTGACCAAGATCGCGCCGTGCTGCCAGCCAGTGCCAGGTGATGCGATCGCCGGCTACACGACCCGAGGAAGGGGTGTCACGGTCCATAGGGCGGATTGCATCAACGCTGTCAACGCCCAGGACCGCGCGCGCGTGGTGCCGGTGGACTGGGACTCGGAGGCGACGCACCTTTATCCAGTCGACATCAAGATCGAGGCGTGGGACAGGCAGGGACTCCTCAGAGACATCACGACGGTGGTGGCGGAGAACCGCGTCAACATGTCGGCGCTCGAGGTTCACGTGTATGACGACAAGACGGCCGTGGTGTCGGCGACTGTCGAGATCGACTCGCTGGCCCAGCTGTCGCGAGTGATGGAGAAGCTCGAGGGCGTCAAGGACGTCCACACGGTCGCACGCGAGGCGTCGTGAAACTCACGGTTGAAGCAACCGCCGACGGGCGGTTTGGAACGAACTCCTACCTGGTCGTGGATGAGGACACAAAGGACGCGGTCATCATCGACGCGAACTTCGAACCGCAGGCGATTCTTGAGGTGGCGCGCAAGGCCGGCGCGAATGTGCGGGCGATCCTGATGACTCACACCGACGTCGACCACATCGCAGGCCTGCCGGCGCTGCTCGAGGAGCTAGGCCCGATCCCTGTCGTGGTCCACGACGCGGAGCGACATGTGCTCGTCGACGGAACGCCTCTCCGCCGAGAGTTTGCGGCCGAGCCACCCCGATTGGAGAACGTCGTCAGCCTGGAGGAGCAAGCCCACTATCACGCGGGTTCCCTCGAGTTCGAGGTGCTTCACACTCCCGGTCACAGCCCGGGTGGCGTCACGTTCAAGATCCACAAGCTCCTTTTCACAGGAGACGCGCTATTCGCCGGCTCGATTGGCCGGTCAGACTTCCGGAACTCGGACGGGCGAGCCTTGCTTGACGGAATTCATGGCAAGTTGCTAACGCTGCCAGACGATTACGCCGTCTTCAGCGGCCACGGCCCCGCGACGACGATCGGCCGAGAGAGGAAGGTGAACCCGTTTTTGTCATAACCCCCTCTCCCCTTTAGGGGGGAGGGCTGGGGAGCGGGGCGTGAACTCGGTACGACTGATCAGTGCTTGATCGCGAGCACGACCAGTAGCGCTGGGCCGAGAAGGATCAGCCACAGCGTCGGGAAGACGCAGCCGACGGTGGGCAGCAGGATCTTCAACGACGCCTGAGCAGCTTCGGTGCGAATGCGAAGACGGCGCTTGACCCTCATCTGGGCGGAATGCGCTGCGATCGTGCGGGCGATCGGGACGCCTGTCCGCTCTGCGTGGATGATCGACCGCACAAGGGCGACGAAATCTTCGATGCCCGTTGCCTGCGCCATCTCTTCGAGCGCTTCCGGTCGCGGCCGGCCGAGCTCAATCTCACGCAATGCCCGAGCCACGAGCAGGGTGAGCGGGCCTTCCTGGTGTCGGACGAGCTGCTCCAGCGCCCGATCGAGACCAAGCCCGGCTTCCATGCTGATGGCGACCACGTCGAGCGCGTTGGGCAGTGCGCTCTCGAGCTCGGCGCGCCGCTGCCGCACCAGCTGATTCAGCCAGAGCACGGGCAGGTAGAAGCCAAACAGCGCACCGGCGAGCAGGGCGATGCCCAGCGCCACCGGCGATCCGATGAACACGCCGAGTGCGACGCCGATGGTGCCGAAAGTCGCGGCTCCGGCGATTCGCAGTATCTGCAAGCCGGCCGGGTCG
>Ga0207929_1000386_pt1 | contig 12344 bp, 13 predicted proteins | sample NGESurdeep072012_FD_184466 | JGI IMG/M metagenome (GOLD analysis project Ga0207929, IMG submission 184466) | Arctic peat soil microbial communities from Barrow, Alaska - NGEE Surface sample 53-1 deep-072012 (SPAdes) | ecosystem: Environmental > Terrestrial > Soil > Wetlands > Peat ... | reverse complement strand
AAGCCGCAAGAGTACCAGGGCGGCACCACCTCGGTGTCGAACCTCGGCATGTTCGGCATCAAGGACTTCACCGCGGTGATCAATCCACCGCAGTCGACCATTCTGGCGGTCGGCGCTGGCGAGGAACGCGCGGTGGTGCGCAACGGGCAGCTTGCGGTCGCCACCATCATGAGCGTGACGCTGTCCTGCGATCACCGCGCGGTCGATGGCGCGCTCGGCGCCGAACTGGTCGTCGCGTTCAAGAAGTTGATCGAAAACCCGGTGATGATGGTGGTGTGAGCGGCGATGATTTTAAGATGAGCTGATTTCAATGAGCGAACACGAGACCAGGATCCGCACGGCGGTCATTACCTACTTTCCGATGTTCATCGCGGTCCTCTCGCTCGTCACATCGATGTACAACGGCTATCTCAACAATAAGTTTGTCGATTTCATCCAGCGCAATCTTGCCCGCGCCGAATCCTTGCGTACCTGCAAGGAGATTTTAGAAGCGCACGCGCAGGTTCAATTCAGAGCCAAGATTCTCAGCCAGGTTGGCGAGCGGGCGCGGCAAGGCAATCCGGTCGATGTCACGACGGCGCGAAACGACGCCGACGGCGCGCTCATCAAATATATCTCGCTCGCCACCTATCTCGCCAATCTGCATCCCGATGCGCGCGAGCGCTACACGCACTTGTCGATGGAGATGGAGAAGATTCTCAACGACGCGCCTCAGCTTGCGCCTGACGATCTGAACAAGCGGTTTGAGAAGACCGATCCGATGTTCACGGCCATGAATGACGATTGTGTCGCAATGGCCAAGTATTAGCGCGTCTCACGCCGGATCGAACCCCTTTGCCTTGAACACGGCCTGCGCTTCCGGCGACGTCAGATATTTCACCCACGCTTTCGCAGCCTCGGCCTGCGGCGCGCCGGACTGAACCGCGGCGTCGTAAGTGACCGTATAGGCCATGTCGCCCGGCAACGGCCCGACCACTTCGACGCCGGGGACCGACAGCAGCTCGGGCTTGGAATTGATGGCGATGTCGGCTTGACCGTCGACCAAGAGGCTCCCCGAGAAGCCGCCGGACGGCGGATGCTTGGTCTTGCCTTTCATCTGCTCGGTGATGCCCATCTTGTCGATCTGCCTGGCGGTATAGACGCCGCTAGCGCCGCCGGTGGCCGGGTCGGTGTAGCTGACCGCCTTCGATGCCAGCAGCGCTTGCTTGAGCGCCTCGGGCGTGGAGATGTCCGGCTTCGGCGCGCCGGCTTTGACGCCGACCGCGAAAATCGATTTCGAAAATATCACGTCGGTGCCGGGCATGATCTTGCCGGCGGCTTTAAGGGTCTCGACATCGCCCTTGATCAAAACCAACGCGTCGGCCTGTTCGCCGGCCTGCGCGCGCTTGGCGAGCAGGGAAGCGGTGCTCCAGGTGATGGCGAGCTTGTGGCCGGTTGCCTTCTCGAATTTCGGCACCAGATCTTCCAGCACGCTCTTGACGCCGACAGTGCTGAAGACCTTGATTTCGGCGGCGGATGCGAGGGCGGCTTGCGCGAATACAAAGACTGCGATAGCCGCAAGGCGGCCGATTATCCTGCCCATGACGTTTCTCCCCGGTGTTATTGCGGTTATTACATGCCAAAATTGGGCTACATTCAATCTGGGTCCGTGCGGAGGTGAATGAGCGTATGGCCGACACCAATTTCGACGTCCTGATCATCGGTTCCGGCCCCGGCGGCTATGTCACCGCCATCCGCGCGGCGCAGCTCGGCTACAAGACGGCCATCGTCGAGCGCGACTACCTCGGCGGCATCTGCCTGAACTGGGGCTGCATCCCGACCAAGGCGCTGCTGCGCTCGGCCGAGATTTTCCACTACATGCAGCACGCCAAGGACTATGGGCTGAAAGCCGACAATGTCGGCTATGACCCAAAAGCCGTGGTCGCGCGCTCGCGCGCCGTCTCCAAGCGGCTCAACGATGGCGTCGGCTTTCTGATGAAGAAAAACAAAGTGTCGGTCATTTGGGGCGAAGCCACGATCGACGCGCCCGGCAAGGTGACTGTTAAGGCGTCGAAGAACGAAGCGCCCAAGGGCGCGCTCGGCGCCGGCGCCTATCAGGCCAAGCACATCATCCTTGCCACGGGTGCGCGGCCGCGCGTGTTGCCGGGCCTCGAACCGGACAAAAAACTGATCTGGACTTATTTCGAGGCCATGGCGCCCGACAAGATTCCGAAATCGCTGCTGGTGATCGGCTCCGGCGCGATCGGCATCGAGTTTGCGTCGTTCTATCGCACGCTTGGGTCGGACGTGACCGTGGTCGAGGTGCTGCCGCAGATTTTGCCGGTCGAGGACCACGAGATTCAATCGTTTGCGCGCAAGAGCTTCGAGAAGCAGGGCATCAAGATCATCACCAACGCCAAAGTCACCAAACTCGACAAGAAGGCCGATAGCGTCAGCGCGACGATCGAAGAGGCCGGCAAGACGCAGACGCTTGAATTCGAGCGCGTCATCTCCGCCGTTGGCGTGGTCGGCAATATCGAAAACCTCGGTCTGGAAACGCTCGGCGTCAAAACCGAGCGCGGCATCGTCAAAGTCGACGAATTCAACAAAACCAATGTGCCGGGCATCTACGCCATCGGCGACGTCTCCGGTCCGCCGATGCTGGCGCACAAGGCCGAGCACGAGGGCGTGGTCTGCATCGAGGCCATCAAGGGCCTGCACCCGCACCCCATGAACAAGCTGATGATCCCCGGCTGCACCTATTGTACGCCGCAGATCGCTTCCGTCGGCCTCACCGAGCAGGCGGCCAAGGACAAAAAGTTCGATATCCGCGTCGGCCGCTTTCCCTTTGTCGGCAACGGTAAGGCGATTGCGCTGGGCGAGGATCAAGGCTTGGTGAAGGTCATCTTCGACAAGAAGACCGGACAATTGCTCGGCGCCCACATGGTCGGCGCCGAGGTCACCGAATTGATCCAGGGTTACGTGGTGGCGATGAACCTGGAGACCACCGAAGAAGAATTGATGCACACCGTCTTCCCGCATCCGACGCTGTCTGAGATGATGAAGGAGGCGGTGCTCGACGCCTATGGTCGTGTTTTGAATATGTAGGAGCGGTGCAATGGCAAAATTCGACAACATTCTCGGCACCATCGGCAACACACCGGTGGTCAAGATCAACAAGCTGGCGCCGAAAGGCATCAACCTCTACGTCAAGGTGGAAGCCTTCAATCCGCTCGGCTCCGTCAAGGACCGCCTGGCGCTCGGCGTCATCGAGGCGGCGGAAAAATCCGGCGAGCTCAAGCCGGGCCAGACCGTGATCGAGGCGACCTCCGGCAACACCGGCATCGGGCTTGCCATGGTCTGCGCGCAGAAGGGCTATCCGCTGGTCGTGACCATGGTCGAGACCTTCTCGGTCGAACGCCGCAAGCTGATGCGCTTCCTCGGCGCCAAGGTGATCCTCACGCCCGGCGCCGAACGCGGCATCGGCATGGTCAACAAGGCGAACGAACTCGCCAAGACCCACGGCTGGTTCAGGACGCGGCAGTTCGAGAACGAGGCCAATGCCGACATGCACTCGCGCACCACCGCACGGGAAATTATCAATGACTTTGCCGGCGAGAAGCTCGATTATTGGGTGACCGGCTTCGGCACCGGTGGCACGCTGAAGGGCGTCGCCCGCGTGCTGGCCAAGGAGCGGCCCGACACCAAGATCGTGTTGTGCGAGCCGGCCGAAGCACCGATGGTCTCGAGCCATACGCCGCAGGAGCGCAACCCCGACGGCTCGCCGGCCAAGGCCAATCCGGCGTTCAAGCCGCATCCGATGCAGGGCTGGACCCCCGATTTCATTCCGAAGCTCACCGGCGACGCGCTCGATACCGGCGCCATCAGCCGCGTCATCACCATCGCCAATGCCGACGCCATGAAATACAGCAAGGCGCTGGCGCAACAGGAAGGCATCTTCGTCGGCATCACCGCCGGCGCCACCTTCGCTGGCGCATTGGAAGTCGCCAAAAGCGCCGCGCCCGGCTCGACCATTCTCGCCATGCTGCCGGATACCGGCGAGCGTTATCTCTCGACGCCTTTGTTCGGCGACATCGGCGCCGACATGAACGAGGACGAATTGAAGATCTCCAATTCGACGCCAGGCAACCGCATGCCGCCCAAGGCGGCGTAGGGGAGACGGGGCATGGGCATCTTCCTCTGGATCATCATCGGCCTGATCGCCGGCTGGCTGGCGACGCAAATCCTCGGCGGCCGCGGTGGGCTGCTTTACAATCTCGCCGTCGGTCTGGTTGGCGCCATCGTCGGCGGCTTCCTGTTCGAGAAGCTCAATCTGCAAGTCATGCCGGATTTCTGGGGCAACCTGATCACCGCCACCATCGGCGCCATCGTCTTCCTGCTGATCTGGCGAGCGATTAGGCGGGCCTGATCCGCGACACGCGCGGGGCCGCCTTGCGGCGCAGGGGCTGCAGCCGTAAGTAGGGGCCATGGCCGTCGTCTACGACATCAACCAGCCGCGCCCGCGCCATCCGGAAAAGGCGCACAAGGCTGATTCGGCATTCTCGAAAAAGCCGGACTGGATCCGCGTCAAGGCTCCGGTGTCGGCCGGCTACAATGAGACACGCGCCATCATGCGCGCCAACGGCCTGCACACCGTGTGCGAGGAGGCCGGCTGCCCGAATATCGGCGAGTGTTGGGAGAAGAAGCACGCCACCTTCATGATCATGGGCGACACCTGCACGCGCGCCTGCGCCTTCTGCAACGTCAAGACCGGGTTGCCCGGAGCGCTCGATCCGGAAGAGCCCGCGCATGTCGGGGAGGCGACCGCCAAACTAGGCTTGGCCCACATCGTCGTCACCTCGGTCGACCGTGACGATCTCGCCGACGGCGGCGCGCGGCATTTCGCCGACACCATTCGCGCCATCCGCAAACATGCGCCGGGCACCACCATCGAAGTGCTGACGCCAGATTTTCTCCGCAAAGGCGGCGCGCTGGAGATCGTCGTCGCCGCCAGCCCCGACGTGTTCAACCACAATCTGGAAACCGTACCATCGCTTTATCTCAGCGTCCGCCCGGGCGCGCGCTATTTCCATTCGCTGCGGCTGCTGCAGCAAGTGAAAGAGATAGACCCCGCGATGTTCACCAAGTCGGGGATCATGGTGGGGCTCGGCGAGGAGCGCAACGAAGTGCTGCAAGTGATGGACGACCTGCGCTCGGCCAATGTGGATTTCCTCACCATCGGGCAGTATCTGCAGCCGACCCGCAAACACCACGAGGTCATGCGTTTCGTGCCGCCCGACGAGTTCGAGGCGCTCAAGACCATCGCCTACGCCAAGGGCTTCCTGATGGTGGCGGCATCGCCGCTGACGCGCTCCTCGCATCACGCCGGCGAGGATTTCGCGCGGCTTAAAGCCGCGCGCGCCCGATAACGAACAAGGGATGCCGTCCTTCTCCACCAAGCGCCGCGTCCATCACAGCGCGGTCGAAATGTTCCATCTCGTCGCCGACGGCGAGAAGTATCCCGAATTTGTGCCGTTGTGCAGCGACCTTCGAGTCAAAAGCCGCACCGCCAAAGGCGACGGCGTCACCGTTCTCGTTGCCGACATGACGGTGGCCTACAAGGTTATTCGCCAGACCTTTACCAGCCGTGTCACGCTCGACCGGCCGCATTTGAAAATTCTGGTGGAATATGTCGACGGCCCGTTCAAGCACATGCACAACCGCTGGGCCTTCCGTCCGACCGGCGAACACACCTGCGAGGTGGAATTCTTCATCGAATATGAATTCGCCAGCCGCACGCTCGGCATGCTGATGGGCGCCATGTTCGACACCGCGTTCCGCAAATTCTCCGCCGCGTTCGAAAAGCGGGCGGATCAAGTGTACGGGCGCAGCGCGGGCTAACGCGCTGGCGGCAAAGGCGACGTCTCGACCGGCGCTAGCGTTGGCGGCGAAGCAACCGCCTCGAAATCATCGGCTTGGATCTTCAGCGTTCCGACCAATGTCGGCATCAGCACGCGCACCGGCGCCATGATCGACGTGCCGGCGATCGGCGCGAACCAGAGCTCCATATCGCGCCGGCCCGCGACGTATTTGACGATCATGCTGTCGGCGCGGTAGCCGGCGAGCGGCTTGAGAACGACGCTGCAAACCAGAATCGGTCCGGAATAGCCGCGTTCGACCGCGACGTTGTCCATGCGATTAAAGGAAAGCGTCAGGTTATAGCGGCGCCGCCCGTCGAAAATCTTAAGCGTGCGGTTGCAATCCGACGCCGCCATCGTGCCGCCGCCGAGCCTGGTCGGAATCAGCACCGCGCTCAGCGGATCGGCTATGTCGCGGCGGTCGGCGTCGGTCACCGGGAGGCGATCGGCATGCGCCGGAGGTTGCGGCGTGATCGTCTCGGTCGCGGCGCCGTCGGCGAAAGTCATTTGCAATTTGATGGTGCCGTCGTCGTCGGTGATGGTGGATGTGTATGACGACGGATTGAGGCGGTCCGGCGCGATGCCGCCCTGCGCCGAGACCGAGCCTTCGCCGTTCACCAGCACGCTAAGCACGCCGCTGGCCTTGCCGGTTGCGGTCGTGGTGTAGCGTGTGTCGCCGACGGCGACCTGCCAGGCGATCTCGCCGATCGTGACCCCGGTCATCGCGATCGTGTAGTGTGCCGTCAGCTTGCCTTGCGCGTGCGCCGGATTTATCGCGAACAGTCCGCAGGCCAGCGCGGCCAGGAGCTTGGCTGCGCACCGAAGCGATATCGCGGACTTTGCCATCATGGTATCGGCAGTGTAATCGCAATTCCGGCATGGCGGTTGGGCAAGTTAGCCGTGGTTTGCCGCCAGTTCCTTGAGCATCGCCAAAGCCTGCAACACCGATTGGTGCCGCACGGCGCTGCGCCCGATATCGCCGTAGCGCATTTCCGCGTGCGTCACCGTGCCGCTGCGGGACGCGGCGGCGAAATGCACCAGACCGACCGGTTTGCCGGGGCTGCCGCCGCCGGGACCAGCGATGCCGGTGATGGCGACGGCGAGATCGGCATTGGCAGAGCCAAGCGCGCCACGCGCCATTGCCTCGGCGGTCTCCCGGCTCACGGCGCCGTACGTTTCGATCGTCGCGGCCGGCACACCCAGCATTTGCTGCTTGGCTTCGTTCGAATAGGTGACAAAACCGCGGTCGACCACGTCGGAGGAGCCTGCGATCTCAGTGAGGGCACCCGCCACCAGTCCCCCGGTACAGGATTCGGCGGTCGCGACTTTCAAGTGGCGCGCGCGGCAGGCCTCGAGCACGGCGGAAGCGGCGGCGCGGATGTCCTCGCTCACGGCGTAGCCCAGGGCAGGCGGACCGTCGCCGTCGCATAAGCCACGATGCCTTCGCCGCGGCCGGTGAAGCCGAGCTTCTCGCTGGTGGTCGCTTTCACCGCTACCCGGCCGGCATCCACGCGGGCAAGCCGCGCGATGTTTTCGCGCATGGCATCGCGGTACGGCCCGACGCGCGGTGCCTCGCACACGACATTGATGTCGATATGGGCAATGCGCCCGCCGCGCGCGGCGAGGCGCTCGACGGCAAAGGCAAGAAAGCGGTCGGAAGAGGCGCCGCGCCATTGCGGGTCGCTGGGCGGAAAATGCACGCCGATGTCGCCGTCCGCCAATGCGCCGAGAATGGCGTCGGTCAAGGCATGCAGCACAACGTCGGCATCGGAATGGCCGGTGAGCGCTTGGGCGTGCGGGATGCGCACGCCGCCGAGGGTGACGTGGTCGCCGGGCGCGAAGGCGTGGACGTCGATACCGGTGCCGATGCGCACGTCCCCGAGCGCGCCGAATTGAGTGGCTTCGGCGCGGGCAAAATCGCCCTCGTTGGTGATTTTGATGTTGCCGGGTTCGCCGGCAAACACGCTGACCTTAAGTCCGGCCCATTCGGCGAGCGCGGCATCGTCGGTGAAGTCCTCGCGGCCGGCCGCGGCGGCGCGACGATGCGCGTCGAGCAAAGCAGGGAAGGCGAAACTCTGCGGCGTCTGCACCAGCCGCAGGGTCGTGCGGTCGATCGTCTTGTCGACCATGCCGGCGGCGTCGACCGTCTTGACCGTATCGGTGACCGGCAGCGCCGGTATGGCCGCTCCGCTGCGTTCGGCCGCGGCGATGGCCCGCTCCACCAGACCGGCGCTCGCGAACGGCCGCGCCGCGTCATGAATCAGGACGATATCGGGCTTGTGGGGGGCGAGGGCCTCGAGCCCGGCGCGGACCGAGCCCTGCCGCGTGGCGCCGCCGAATACCGGCGCAAGAAGGTCGAGACCAACAACCGAAGAGCGGAACATCTCGACGTCTTCGCGGTGGATCACCGGCTGTACAATATCGATCTCCGGGTGTTCCAAGAGCATGACGAGGCTTTGCCGGATCATCGGCTTGCCACCGATCGGCCTGAATTGCTTGGGCAGATCGCCGCCCACGCGCGAACCCCGTCCAGCGGCGACAAGGACGACTGCGACATCCGCCATGCGATTGATGCTCCTTGGTTCCGGCTTGGCTTTAGCGCGTTCCTGTTGCAGCGGGAATGGATTAGCGGGCGCGGCCGGCGTTTAAGCATGAACAACTTTTTGCAGTGCAGCACTTGCGCCGTATGTCAAAATGGCTAAACTCTGAGCAATGAAAGGTGTCGCCTAAATGCTAGGCAGTCATCCCTTACGGGGCGAAATCAATCAAATGGCAGGCGGTTCTCTGCAGATCGGACCCGTGAAGGTGCCGAACCGTGTGATTTTGGCGCCTATGTCGGGCATTACCGACGCCCCCTTTCGCCGGCTAGCGGAACGGCACGGCGCGGGCTTGGTAGTTTCGGAAATGACCGCCAGCGCCGGCTTGGCGCGGGGCCAGCGCGAGGCGCGCGTCCGTAGCGAGGGACAGGGCGTCGGTATCCACGTAGTGCAACTCGCCGGCTGCGAGGCCCGATGGATGGCGGAAGGCGCCCGCATCGCCGAGGCTCAAGGTGCGCACATCATCGACATCAACATGGGCTGTCCGTCGAAGCAGGTCACCAACGGCTCGGCGGGCTCTGCGCTGATGCGCGATCTCGATCACGCCGTGTCCTTGATCGACGCAACGGTCGCCGCCGTGCGCGTGCCGGTGACGTTGAAAATGCGGCTGGGCTGGGACTGCGCGAGCATCAATGCGCCCGAGCTGGCGCGCCGCGCGCAGGCCGCAGGGGTTCGCATGATAACGGTGCATGGCCGTACTCGCTGTCAGTTCTACGATGGAAGCGCCGACTGGTCGGCGGTGCGCGCGGTCAAGCAGGCAATATCGATCCCGGTTGTCGTCAATGGCGACATTCGATCCTATGACGACGCCGAACGAGCGCTCGCCGCCTCGGGCGCCGACGCGCTGATGATCGGCCGCGCCGCGCAGGGTCGTCCCTGGTTTCCCGGACACGTGGCGCGCTACCTCGCGACCGGCCGGCGAGAGCGCACGCCGCCGCTTGCGCAGCAATTCACGCTGATCGACACGCTCTACGACGAGATGCTCGCCCATCATGGGCTGGCGATTGGCCGACGCCACGCGCGCAAGCACCTGGCTTGGGCGCTCGATTCCGCGGCGGCGACCGCCGGCGTGTCGATTGATCTTCTCAAAGATCACCGCACCCGCGTGCTCACGGCCGAAGAGCCGGCTCAGGCGCGCCGCTTGCTCGCCGACGCCTATGACGAATTTGCATGGAGGGCCGCCGCATGAGCCGGGCGCACGCCGTCTCCACCACCACCCATTCGCCGGCCGACGCGGTAATGAACGCATTGCCGCATCCCGTCATCATGATAGCTCCCGACGGCAGGATCGCAGACGCCAATGTCGCCGCCGAGCAATTCTTCGAGGCGTCGACACTGGTGTTGCGCCGGCACATGTTGCGCGACCTGGTGCCGTTCGGCTCGCCGTTACTCGCGCTGATCGACCAGGTTCGTCAGCGCGGCGCAGCGGTGAATGAATACAAAGTGGATTTGGCGACCCCGCGCAATCCGGGCGAACGCCTGGTCGACCTGCACGTGGCGCCGCTGCCCGAATATACCGACCACGTCGTCGTCATGCTGCAGGAGCGCACCATCGCCGACAAAATGGACCGTCAGCTCACCCATCGCGGCGCCGCCCGCTCGGTGATCGCGCTCGCCGCCATGCTCGCGCATGAAATCAAGAATCCACTGTCGGGCATTCGCGGGGCCGCCCAACTGCTGGAACAGTCGGCCGGCGACGACGACCGTTCGCTCACCAAACTGATCTGTGACGAAACCGACCGCATCGTGAAGCTGGTCGACCGCATGGAAGTGTTCGCGGACGAGCGGCCGGTCGAACGCGAGCCGGTCAATATTCACGTGGTACTCGATCACGTGAAACGGCTGGCGCAAACCGGCTTTGCCCGGCACATCAAATTCGTCGAGGATTACGATCCCTCGCTGCCGCCGATCCTCGCCAATCGCGACCAACTGGTTCAAGTCTTTCTCAATCTGGTGAAGAACGCCTGCGAGGCCATCGGCGAGGGGGCTATCGACGGCGAAATCCAGTTGACCACGGCATTCCGGCCGGGCGTGCGGCTGGCAGTGCCGGGCAGCAAAGCGCGCGTTTCGCTGCCGCTTGAGTTTTGCGTGAAAGACAACGGGCAGGGCGTGCCGGAAGACCTTATGCCGCATTTATTTGATCCGTTCGTCACCACAAAACAGAGCGGAAGCGGGCTCGGGCTTGCTTTGGTGGCGAAGATCGTGGGGGATCACGGCGGCATCATCGAATGTGAATCGCAGGCGCGGCGGACGATCTTTCGCGTGTTGATGCCGATCTACAGCGGCGACGGCGCCGTGGCCGAAGACGCGCCGTCAGTACAGAGCCCGTGAGGTAAACACGATGCCGACGGGAAGCATATTGGTTGCCGATGACGATGCCGCCATCCGCACCGTCCTCAATCAGGCCCTCTCGCGCGCCGGCTACGAGGTGCGCTCCACGGGCAACGCCGCGACGCTCTGGCGCTGGGTCAGTCAAGGCGACGGCGACCTGGTCATTACCGATGTCGTCATGCCGGACGAGAACGCGTTCGATCTGATCCCGCGTATCCGCAAGGCGCGACCCGATCTGCCGATCATCGTCATGAGCGCGCAGAATACTTTCATGACCGCGATCCGTGCGTCCGAGCGCGGCGCCTACGAATATCTGCCGAAGCCGTTCGATCTGAAGGAACTCATCGCGATTGTCGGACGCGCGTTGTCGGAGCCGAAAGAGAAACGCCCGGCGAGCGCAAAGAGCGAAGAATTCGACAGTATTCCTTTGGTCGGCCGCTCGCCTGCGATGCAGGAAATCTATCGCGTGCTCGCCCGGCTGATGCAAACCGATCTCACGGTAATGATCACCGGCGAATCGGGCACCGGCAAGGAACTGGTCGCGCGCGCTTTGCATGACTATGGCAAGCGCCGGACGGGCACGTTTGTCGCCATCAACATGGCGGCGATCCCGCGCGACCTGATCGAATCGGAATTGTTCGGGCACGAGAAAGGCGCCTTCACCGGCGCCAATTCACGCAGCGCCGGCCGCTTCGAGCAGGCCGAAGGCGGCACGTTGTTCCTGGACGAAATCGGCGACATGCCAATGGAAGCGCAGACCCGCCTGTTGCGCGTGCTGCAACAGGGCGAATACACGACGGTCGGCGGGCGTACGCCGATCAAAAGCGATGTCCGCATCATCGCTGCCTCCAACAAGGAGTTGCGGGTCCTGATCCAGCAGGGCCTGTTCCGAGAAGATCTTTTCTTCCGCCTCAACGTCGTGCCGTTGCGGCTACCGCCTTTGCGCGAGCGCAGCGAGGATGTGCCCGACTTGATCCGCCATTTCTTCGCCCAGGCCCAGCGCGAGGGCTTGCCGCCCAAGCAGGTCGACCAGGCCGGCCTCGACCGCCTCAAACGCCATCGCTGGCCTGGAAATGTACGCGAACTTGAAAACTTGGCGCGGCGCCTCGCGGCCCTTTATCCGCAGGAGACCATCACGGCGGCGGTGATCGAAGCTGAACTGGCGCAGCCGGCGCTACCGGTAAACTCCGATGAGCCGCGTCCGGACGAAAGTCTCAGCGCCGCGGTAGAGCGGCATTTGACCTCGTATTTCTCCGGATTCGACGACGGGCTGCCGCCCGCCGGCCTCTACCACCGCGTTTTGCGTGAAATTGAATATCCGTTGCTGACAGCAGCGCTTGCGGCCACCCGCGGCAACCAGATCCGCGCCGCCGACCTTTTGGGGGTCAACCGCAATACTCTGCGGAAGAAAATCCGCGACCTCGACATCCAGGTTTTTCGCGGCAGCTGACCCGGCGGGCTTCAGCTAAGTGCGGCTATTGCGCCGCGTTTTTGTCGCAATTCGGCAACATTGTTGTAT
>Ga0207929_1000385_pt1 | contig 12357 bp, 13 predicted proteins | sample NGESurdeep072012_FD_184466 | JGI IMG/M metagenome (GOLD analysis project Ga0207929, IMG submission 184466) | Arctic peat soil microbial communities from Barrow, Alaska - NGEE Surface sample 53-1 deep-072012 (SPAdes) | ecosystem: Environmental > Terrestrial > Soil > Wetlands > Peat ... | reverse complement strand
GACGCCGAAGTGCGGCCGCCGTCGACCGGCGCCTGGCAATTGCCGCCGACGCCTTACAAGGAGCCGGTGTTCGGCGAGCGGTTCCTGCCGGACGCCGCGCCGGTGAAATAGGAGAGAGCCATGCCGCGTCACACATCTTACATTCCCCACGGCGTGATCCCGGCGGTGCTGCTGCCGTTCGAGAACGACCTGTCGATCGACGAGGCGAGTTTCCGCAAGCATCTGCGCGACGTCGCCGCGGTCGAAGGCCTCTCCGCCATCACCATCAACGCGCACTCGACCGAAATGGCGTCGTGCACGTTCGAGGAGCAGCGGCGCGTGCTCGAGATCGCGCAGGACGAGATCGGCGGCCGCCTGCCGCTGGTCAACGGCATCTGGACCGATGGCAGCCTGGAAGCCGCGCGGATCGCGCGCATGGCGGCGCCTCGGCGCTGCTGGTGTTTCCGCCGGCGCCGTTCATGCTGGGCCAGTCGCCGGCGATGGCGCTCGCGCATTTCAAGCGCATCGCCGACGCCACCGATCTGCCGCTGATCGTGTTCCAGTATCCGCTGGCGACGGGCCAAGGCTATCCGAAGGACACGCTGCTGCAATTGTGCGAAGAGGTGCCGACCATCCGCGCCATCAAGGACTGGATCGGCAACGTGCCGCATCATGAGTGGCACATCCAAACTTTGCAAAATCTGGCGCGGCCGGTGAACGTGCTCACCACGCACTCGTCGTGGCTGTTCTCCTCGCTGGTGCTCGGCTGCAATGGATTGCTGTCGGGCTCCGGCGGCGTGATCGCCGATTTGCAGGCGCAGCTGTTCCGCGCGGTGCAGAAAAACGACCTGGCCGAGGCCAGGCGCCTCAACGACCGCATCCAGCCGACCGCGCGCGTGTTCTACGCCGATCCCTTCGTCGACATGCACAACCGCATGAAAGAGGCGCTGGTGCTGCTCGGCAAGCTGCCGCGCGCAGTGGCGCGCCCGCCGCTGGTCAAGCTCGAGCGCGCGGAGATTGCGCGCATCCGGCAGGCGCTGATCGAAGCAGGATTGCTCGACAAGAACGCCGGCATTCAGGCGGCCTAATTACATAATCGCAAACTCGGAATTCTTCCGGTCCGTCACCAGCATGCTGCCGGGATAATGCGTGATGCAGAATTCCGGCTTCACCGTCGCGATCACCGATTGCGGCGTTACGCCGCAGGCCCAGAACACCGGCAGTTCGTCGGCGCGCACCTCGACCGCGTCGCCATAGTCGGGCTTGCCGAGATCGGCGATGCCGATCAGTTCCGGCTTGCCGATATGCACCGGCGCGCCATGCACGGCCGGAAAGCGCGTGGTGATCTGGACCGCGCGGATCGCATGGGCCGGCGTCATCGGCCGCATCGACACCACCATCGGGCCGTGGAAGGGACCTGCCTCGGCGGTTGCGATCGAGGTGCGGTACATCGGAACGTTGCAGCGCTGCGTGATGTGGCGCAACTCGATGCCGTCGCTGGTCAGCGCTTCCTCGAAGGAAAACGAGCAGCCGGTGACGAAGCTCACCAGGTCGTCGCGCCAGACGGCGCGCAGGTCTTGCGGCTCGGCGGTGAGTTCGCCATTCCGCCAGACGCGATAGCGCGGCAAATCGGTGCGGATATCGAGATCTTCGCCCAGCGCCGGCACGCGCGGATCGCCCGGCGCGGACATCCCGATCAGCGGGCAGGATTTCGGATTGAGCTGGCAGAAGCGCAGAAAATCGGCGGCCAGCAGCTTGGGCAGAATGGCAAGATTGCCCTGCACAAAGCCGGGCGCGAGGCCCGCGGTCGGCCCGCGATGCTCGCCGGCGCGGATCGTCAGCCGCGCCGCAAGCCCGCTGCCGGGGGGCGGCGTGTCGTCCCGGCGCAAAGGGGTGACGGCCATCAGCTTTCGGTCCGCTGCAATCGAGACGATCGCTCCATACCGAAAAGCCTAGCATCGGCCGCGGCGCGGTACGAGGGCGGCTGCACAAACGGCGGGCAGCCTCCGACCATGTGAGCAAGCTTCCCTCAATATCGAAATAGCGGTTGAAACTTGCCCGAGGATCGCGTTTGCTTAGGGAACGAATGGAGCCAAGAGCCCGACAAGGGCCGGCAGGGAGGGATGAGCAATGCCGCCTCGTACCGCCGCGGTTGGGCGTGCGGTGATCGGGTTCGCGGCCATGCCTGCGGTCGGGTGCCATGCCCGCGCAGGCACGGCGAGCGGCAACGCCGCTCGTTCAGACCAATGCTTCGCGACGTTGTTTCGACGCCCGCGCGGTCGCGCGGGCAATCGTTTTCCAATTTGAACAATCCGAATCTAGAGGGAGGACGTGCAATGACTGAAAAGTGGCAAGACGAGGCTTGGGCGCAGGATTTCTGGTACCGCGGCAAGGTGACACGCCGCCGTGTCGTCGGCTGGGGCGGCGGCGCGATCGGCGCGATGATGCTGGTGCCGGCGCCGTGGCGCGCGGCCTTCGGCGCCGAAAAGGCGTTCAAGATCGGCTCCGAGCAGCCGCTCTCGGGCCCCGGCGCCGCCGGCGGCAAGACCGCGGTGGTCGGATTGCAGATGGCGGCCGACCGCATCAACAAGAGCGGCGGCATCAGCGGCCGGCCGATCGAACTCATCATCGTCGACGATGAATCCAAGCCCGACGTCGGGCGCCGCAAGTCGCAGAAACTGGTGGACGAGGACAACATCGACGTCCACGTCGGCGGCTTCCTCTCCAATATCTGTCTGGCCTGCATGCCGGTGTGGCAGGAGGCCAAGATCGTCAACATGATCACGGTGTGCCTCGACACCACGCTGACCACCAGCGCCTGCAACCGCTACACCTTCCGCCTGCACGACTTTGCGCCGGCGCAAGCGGTCGCCTTCGCGCCCACGCTCACCAAGATGGGCAAGAAGTGGCACATCGCCTTCGCTGACTATTCCTGGGGCCAGTCGACGCGCGACGCCTATATCGCGCAGATCAAGAAGAACGGCGGCGAAGTGGTCGGCACCACCGGCATTCCGCTCGGCACCGCCGACATGACGCCGTTCCTGTCGAAGATCTCCGGCGACTTCGACGGTCTGTTCGGCATCTTCTTCGGCAAGGACGGCGTGACCGTCGTCAATCAGGCCTACGACCTCGGCCTGACCAAGAAGTACAAGTTTGCCGGCGACGGCTCGATCAGCGAGCCGACCAACCTGCCGGCGCAAGGCAACAAGATCGACGGCTTCGTCGGTATCAATCGCTATATCCCCGTGTTCCAGGGCCCGCTCGACACGCCTTATCACAAGGCCTGGTTCGAAGAGGCAAAAACGCGGTTGGCGAAAGTCGATCCGTCCGGCCCGCTGCCCGACAAATACGTGCAGTCGGACTACGAGGCTATCAACGCGATGAAGATCGCCATGGAGAAATCGAAGTTCCAAGGCCGCGCCGACACCATGAAGCTGATCGAAGCGCTCGAGGGCCTCGAGGTAAAGGCCGGCCCGGACTTCCCGCAGGGCGACAAGGCCATCCGCAAGGAGGACCACCAGGCCTTCCTGCAGGAGTTCATCTTCGAAGTCAGAGGCGGGACCTACAAGCTTATGGAAACGGTGGCCAAGGATAAGCAGTTGGTGCCGCCGGCCTGCAAGTTCCCCGCGGCGTAAAGACACGTGGAACAGGCGATCGACATACGCTCCCCGGCGCCAGGCCAGGGAGCGGCTAACGCTGCTATCCTCAAGACCGAACAACTGTCGGTCCAATTTGGCGGGCTGGCCGCGCTATCGCAGGTCAATTTCGAAGTCGCGCGCGACGAAGTGCGCGCCATCATCGGACCGAACGGGGCGGGCAAGAGCACCTTCTTCAATTGTCTGACCGGGGTGCTGCGGCCGACCGGCGGGCGCATCTTGTTCAATGGCGACGACATCACCGGCCTGCCGTCCAACAAGATCTCGCAAAAGGGCATCGCGCGCTCTTACCAGATCACCAATATCCTGCCCAATGCCACTGCGCTGGAAAACGTGCGCATCGCCGCGCAATCGCGCCGCCACGCCTGGAACATGGTGGCGCACCACAGCGCCTTCGCCGATATCAACGAGAAAGCCGAAATCGCGCTGGATTCCGTCGGCCTGTTGAGCAAAGCTGGCGAACTCGCCGCCAACCTGTCGCACGGCCAGCAGCGCAATCTCGAAATCGGCATCGCGCTGGCGACCGAGCCGTCATTGCTCTGCCTGGACGAGCCGACCGCCGGCATGAGCGCGGCCGAGACTCACGAGACCATGCAACTGGTCAAGCGCATCGGCGAAAAAAACCTGACGATTCTGATCGTCGAGCACGACATGGAAGTGGTCATGGAGCTCGCCGACCGCATCACCGTGCTGCACTACGGCGCCATTCTGGCCGAAGGCACGCCGGAGGAAATCCAGCAAAACCCCAAGGTGCTGGAGGTTTATCTCAAGACATGAGCGAGGCGCACACCCACACGCAGGCTCTCATCTCGGTCGAGGGCCTGCATACTTATTACGGCAAGAGCCACATCTTGGACGGCGTCTCCTTGCATGTCGGCCCCGGCGAGGTGGTGGGTCTGCTCGGCCGCAACGGCGTCGGCAAAAGCACGACGCTCAAGACCATCATGGGACTGGTCAATCCCAGCGCGGGCACGGTGATGCTCAACGGTACGACTATCAACGGCCTGCCGGCGCACAAGCTCGCCCGCCTCGGCATCGCCTATGTGCCGGAGGACCGGCGCATTTTCCGTCTGCTGACGGTCATGGAGAACCTGCGCACCGGCCTCGACCGCAAGGGCATGACCGAAGAGCGCAAAAAACAGCTGCTCGACAAGGTGTTCACGTTTTTTCCGCGGCTGGCGGAGCGGGCGAACCAGGCCGGCGGCACGCTGTCGGGCGGCGAGCAGCAGATGCTGGCGATCTCGCGCGCCATGATGCTCGAGCCCAAGATCATCTTGCTCGACGAGCCGACCGAAGGGCTCATGCCCCGGATGGTGTCGCAGATCCGCCAGATCATCGACGTGCTGCACCGCGACGGCGTTGCCATTCTGCTGGTCGAGCAAAACGTGCCGCTGACGCTGGAATCCAGCCAGCGCATCTACATCATGGAGAAGGGCGTCGTGCGCCACCATTGCGCCGCGTCCGAACTCGACGTGCACCACGCCGTCATCAAGCAATATCTCGGAGTATAGCGATGCTTGCGGTGATCTCGGCCGTTCCGTTCGATCTGCTGCTGATCCAGACGGTCAACGGCATCGTCACCGGCATGATCCTGGCGCTGGTGGCCTCGGGATTGACGCTGATTTTCGGCATCATGGACGTGGTCAATTTCGCGCACGGCGAGTTGTTCATGCTCGGCGCCTATGTCGGCGTCATCGTCATGGTGGCGACCGGAAATTTCTGGCTGGCGCTGATCATTTCCTTTCTGGTGATCGCGCTGCTCGGCGCCGTCATTCAGATTGTCACGCTGCGTCCGCTGATCGGGCGCGATCCCTTGAACACGATTTTGGTCACCTTCGGCTTTTCGCTGATATTGCAGAATTTCGCGCTGTGGTACTTCGGCCCGGTGGCGCGCCGCATGCCGGCGCCGATCCTCAGCCACTTCACGCTCTTCTATCTGGATTATCCGTGGTACCGGCTGGTGATCGCGGTGCTGTCGGCGGCGATCATCGGCGGGTTCTGGCTGTTCCTCAAATACAGCAAATTCGGCGTGTGGATCCGCGCCACCACCCAGGATCGGGTGATGGCGCAGGCGATGGGCATCCCGGTGCCGTGGGTGCTGACCGGGGTGTTCGCGCTCGGCGCCGGCATGGCGGCCGCGAGCGGCGTGTTGTTCGCGCCGCTGGTCGGCGTCGATCACTCCATGGGGCTCGATTGGGTGCTCAAGGCGTTCATCGTCGTGGTGGTCGGCGGCATGGGCAGCCTCGGCGGCTCGATCGTGGCCGCCATTTTCATCAGCCTGCTGGAATCCTACGCCTCGATCTGGGTGAACCCCTCGCAGGCGGTGATCGTGTCCTTCGTCGTGCTGATCCTGACGCTGCTGTTTAAGCCCACCGGCCTGTTTGCGACGCCCAAATGAAAAAGCCCGACCGTCACACGGTAATCTATTGGGTCGGTTTCTGCGTCGTCATGGCGCTGCTGATCGTCGCGCCTTTGGTGCTGCCGGTATTCTGGGCGAAGTTCCTGACCGAAGTCCTGATCTGGGGCTTGCTGGCGATGTCGTCCGATCTGCTGATCGGTTACACCGGCATGGTCTCGTTCGGCCATTCGGCGTTTTTCGGCCTCGGCATGTATGGCGCGGCGGCGGCGCTGCTGATCGTGCATCCGGGCAATGTGTGGCTCGCGATCCTGTTCGGCCTTTCCGGCGCCGCCGGCGCGGCGCTGTTCGTCGCCTATTTCTCGACCCGCTTGCGCGACATCTATTTCGCTATCACCACGCTCATCTTCAGCCAGATCTTCTACGTCATCATCTTCACCTGGACGTCGGTCACCGGCGGCGAGAACGGCCTGATCTTCACCCGGCCGCATCTCACCTTCGCGTGGTTCTACGACGCGCGCTTCAACTTGACGACGCTGCACTGGTTCGTGCTGGCGATCGTTGCCGGGTCCTATCTGTTCCTGCGCCGCGTCACCCAGTCGCCGTTCGGCAAGGTGCTGCAGTCGATCCGCGAGAACGAATTCCGCACCCGCGCCATCGGCTATCCGGTCGAGCGCTACAAGATCGTATCGGTCTTGTTGTCTGGCCTGTTCGCGGGCCTCGCCGGCGTGCTCTACGCGGTCCAGAACGAATTCGCGGCGCCGGACTTCGTCTATTTCATCACCTCGGGCGACACGGTGATCTTCAACGTCATGGGCGGCATCGGCACGCTTGTCGGGCCGATCGTCGGCGCCGGGTTTTTCCAGCTGCTGCGCGAACTAATGTCGCGCATCTTCGGCGATCAGTTCCCGTATCTGATCCCGCTCGGATTTATTTTCATCGCCATGATCATTTTCCTGCCGCAGGGCCTGCTCGGCTTCGCGCGGCGGTGGTTGAACCGCTAATCGCAGCGCACGCTCATCCCGCCGTCGACGATGATCTCCGTGCCGGTGACGAAGCGCGCTTCGTCGGAGGCCAGAAACAGCGCTGCATTGGCGGTGTCGCGGCCGTCGCCCATGAAGCCCTGCGGAATGCGCGCCACGCGTTGCTTCAGCAGCGCCTCGACGTCGCCGCCGGCGCGCTGCTTGGCGAGCCGCGCCTCCACCATCGGCGTATGCAGTTGGCCGGGAATGACCGTGTTCACGCGGATGCCCTTGGGCGCGTATTGCACGGCGATCGCGCGCGAAAGCTGGATCACGCCCGCCTTGGAGGCAGCGTAACCGACCTGGAAGGCGCCGGTAAAGCGGATGCCGGACGTCGATCCCAGATTGACGATCGCGCCGCTTTTTTGTTTCTCCATCACCGGCAGCACGTGCTTGCAGGTGAGGAACACGCTTTTCAAGTTGGAATCCATCTGCGAATCCCAGACTTCTTCCGCCATCTCCACCGGCCCGCCATGCGCCGAGCCGCCGACATTGTTCACCAGCACGTCAATGCGGCCGAAGCGATCGACGCAAGCGTTCACCATGGCGGCGACCGAGGCATTGTCGGTGACGTCGCATTGCTGCACCACGATCTCGCCGCCGACCGCCTTCACCTTGTCGACGGTCTCGGCCACGCTGTCGAGATTGCGCTCGACCGCGAAAATCTTGGCGCCTTCCTCGGCGAAGCGCACGCAGGTGGCGCGGCCGTTGCCCCAGCCTGGGCCGACGCTGCCGGCGCCGGTGACGATGGCGATGCGTCCTTGCAAACGTCCGGTCATGATCAAGCCTCCTTGGCAGGGCCGAGTTTCCCGAAGCGGTAGAGCCGCCGCGGATTGTCCACCAGCAGCGCCTGCAACTCAGCCGCCTTGGGCGCGATCTGCGCCAGCCAATCGACCAACACGCCGTCGTCGGGAACAGGCCCGTCGTGATTGGGATGCGGAAAATCGGTTCCCCAGACGCAGCGGTCGCCGAATTCCTCGAACAGCTTGCGCGCGAACGGCGCCGCGTCAGAGTAGGGTGGGCCTTGCCGCGTGGCGCGGTCGGCGCCGCTCAGCTTCACCCAAACTTTTCGGTCCGCCATCAGCGACAGCAGGTTGCGGAACGGCTCCTGCTCGAGGCCGCGCGAGGCGTCGATGCGGCCCATGTGGTCGATCACCAACGGCACCGGCGAGCGCTTGAGCGCCGGCGTCAGCTCGCCGATGCGGTCGGCCGCCATATGGATCTGCAAATGCCAGCCGATGTCGGCGAGGCGGCCGGCGAACCGGATCACCTCGTCGATCGGCGCGCCCTTGCCGAGATGCTCCATGTAGTGGAAGCGCACGCCGCGGAAGCCTTGCGCGTCGCGCCGCTTCAACTCGGCATCGGCGACGTCGACCGGCATCAGCGCCACGCCGAGATAGGCGCCGCCTTTGGCGGCGAGCGCGTCGGCGGTGGCGGCAAGATCGTAGCCGTGCGCCGCGCTGTGCACGATCACGCAGCGTTCGATGCCGAGAAACTGATGGCGCGCGAACAGAAGCTCCTTCGGCGCATCGGACGGCGTGTAGCTGCCGCCGAAGGCAAAGCGCGCGCGCGGGCCGAACACGTGCACGTGGGCGTCGCAGGCGCCGGGCGGCAGCTTCAGCTTCGGCTTGCTGGGGGTCGCCGTCCAGGTCGGCGGAACGGCCGGGGCGTCGGCGGTGGGGGCCATGGACAATTCCTTATGAAACCGGCGCGCGTGTGCGATCGAAGGCCGGCTCGTGCTCGGCGAAAGCGGCGAGCCAGGCGGCCAGGCGCGGATGATCTTGCCGCCATTCTACCGGGTTGCGCCAGTCGAGATAGCTGAGCGCGCAGCCCAGCCCGATGTTCACGATATCGGTCTTGCCCGGATCGGGCGGCAAAGCCTCGAAGGCGGCGAGGGCGCGCACGATCTTGCCGCGCTGGTGCGCGAGCCAGCGCGCCGACGGCGGCTCGCCGGGGCGGAAGCGGCTGTCGTAGATCATTAGGATCGCGGCGTCGGTGATGCCGTCGGCGAGCCGCGCCCGCGTCAGCGCCTTGAAGCGTTCCGGCCCGCGCGGCGGGATCAGGCGGTCGCTGCCGGCCACGTCAGCCAGGAACTCGATGATCACGCCGCTGTCGTAGATCGCCGTGCCGTCATCGGTGACGAGGCACGGCATCTTGCCGAGCGGATTTTGGCGCCGCAGCGTGTCGTTGTCGTCGAGCGTGTCGGCATGCGCCAGCGTGACGCGGCCGCTCAAGCCCAGCACCTCGACCGCCATGCGCACCTTGCGGCCGAACGGCGAGGTCAGCGACGAGCGCAGCACGAAGTTTTGCGAGCCGGAAGACACGGGGTCCTATTTTTGAACCGGCACGCCGGCATCCTTGATCACCGCCGCCCATTTCTTGGTTTCGCTGGCGATATAGGCGCCGAACTGCTCCGGCGTGTCGCCGACCAGGATGGCGCCCTGGCTCGACAGTTTGGACACCACCTCGGGGTCCTTCATGGCCTCGACCGCCGCCTTGTTCAGCGTGCCGACGATCTGCGGCGGCGTTTTCGCCGCCGCCACCATGCCATACCAGTTTTCGGTTTGCAGGCTGGGCATGCCGGCTTCGGCGGTGGTCGGAACGTCCGGCGCGCTCGGCACGCGCTGCAGCGCGCCGACCGCGATCGGCCGCAGCTTGCCGGCCTTGATCTGCGGCAGCAGGATCGGCAGGTCGAGGAACACCATCTGCACTTGCTGGCCGAGCAGATCGTTCACCGCCGGCGCGGCGCCGCGATAGGGCACGTGGGTGATGTCGATCTTGGCGGTGAGCTTGAACAATTCGCCCGCCAGATGCGGCATGCTGCCCGGGCCGGACGAGGCGAAATTGAGCTTGCCGGGCTGCGACTTGGCCAGCGCCACCAGGTCCTTCATGTTGTGGGCGGGGACGCTGGTCGCCACCACCAGCATTTCCGGAACCTTGGCGACCAGCGTGATGGCCTGCAGGTCCTTGAGCGTGTCGTAGGCGACCTTTTCCATGCTCGGGCTGATGGCGAGCGCGCCGGCGCTGACGATGCCGATGGTGTAGCCGTCCGGCGCCGATTTGGCGACGATGTCGGTGCCGAGCACGCCGCCTTGGCCGGCGCGGTTGTCGACGATGATGGTCTGTTTGAGAATTTCCGACATGCGCTTGCCGACGACGCGGGCGATGATGTCGTTGGGGCCGCCCGGCGGGAACGGCACGATCAGCCGGATGGTCTTGTTCGGATAATCCTGCGCCATGGCGGCGGCCGGGCATAGCAAGGCGAGCGCGATCAGCAGCGGCTTTAGGGCTTTCACGGCAATCCTCCCAAGTCATTGGCGGCGCGTTGAGCGCGCTCGCGGCAGGCCGGCTCGGGCCCGCGGTTGTCGTTGGCACAACGTTAGAGCACGGCGGCCGGCATGGAAAGTTCGCCGGCAATACTTTTTCGGCATGGCAAAGCGGCGAGGACCGCGGCCAGGACGCCGCCGTGCTGTCAGGCCAGCCGCGCGCCGGCCCAGGCCTTGTTGCGCACCAGTTCGCCGCAGACCGCGTGCAGCATTTCGCCGGCGTCGCGCGTGAGCTTGGGAAGCTGCTTGTCGCGCAGCGTGACGATGGTCACCTTGGTCGAGATCGCCGGCCGCTCGATCGGATAGGCGGTGAGCCTGCGGTGCTCCACCTCGTCCCGCACCGCGGCGTAAGTGAGAATGGTGTAGCCGAGACCTTTCTCCACCATCGCCTTGGCGAAGGCGACGCTGTCCGCTTCGATCTTGATGTGCAGGCGGACGCCGCGCTCGAGCGCGGCATGCTCGACCAGCCGGCGGTTGCTGTGGGCCATGTTCGGCAGGATCAGCGGCAGCTCGGCAAGGTCGCCGATGCGGAAACGCAGCGGGTGCCGGCGCCGCTCGCCGCGCCGGGTCGGCGGGCCGATCACCAGCATGCGCTCGCTTAAAAGCGGCCTGATATCGAACGATTCGAGGTGCGGCGGGTTGTGCAGAATGGCGATGTCGATGCGCTTCTCCAGCAGCCATTCCTGCAACGAACTGGAAACGCCCTCGCGCATGTGCAGCGTGGTTTGCGGCCAGGCCTTCTGGAACCGCTCGGCGAAGGCCGGGATGAGCAGGCGTCCAGCCGCCGGCGGCGCGCCGACGGTGATGCGGCTGCCCGCGGGCGGGCGCCGGTCGCGGATTTCTTCGCCGGTCTGGTGCACGAGCTGCGTGATCGCCTCGGCGCGTTCCAACAGCAGCGAGCCGGCGGCGCTCAGCCGCACGCCGCGGCCGTGGCGTGCGAACAGCGCAACGCCTAACTCGTGCTCCAGCTTCTTGATTTGGCGGCTCAAGGCCGGCTGCGCCAGGCGCAGTTCTTCCGCCGCCCGGCTGACGCTGCCGGCGCGGGCGACCTGCATGAAGTTGCGCAGTTCTTTGATGTCCATGCCGGTCCTTGAACGTCCTATGTCGCAGCGGCATCGCTTACGCCATTTCGGCCATGACGCAAAAGCCGTAAGGCAGCGCGCAATCGCGCGTAGCGGCGGCCGCGCGTTCCGTATATACGGTGCCGCCACAACCGCGGAGCAGGGGACGCATGGCCAAGGCAACGATCGATATTCTGGTGCTGGAAGGCGACGGCATCGGTCCGGAAATCACCGCGGCGACGCTCTCCGTGCTGCGCGCGGTCGACGCCAAATTCGGCCTCGGCTTCGCGTTCGAGGCGGCGGCGGTCGGCTGGGCCGCGCACCGCGCTACCGGCAGCACTTTTCCCGATGCGGTCGAGGTCGCGGCCAAGGCGGCCGATGGCGTGCTGCTCGGCCCGGTGTCGCACAATGATTATCCGCCGCGCGCGGAAGGCGGGCTCAACCCGTCCGGTGAACTACGCAAGCGGCTCGATCTTTACGCCAATATCCGCCCGGCGCGCTCGCGCCAGGGCTTTCCGCCGCGCTGCGGCAAAAGCGTCGATCTGGTGATCGTGCGCGAGAACACCGAAGGCTTCTACGCCGACCGCAACATGTTTCAGGGCTCCGGCGAATTCATGCCGACGCCCGACCTAGCGCTGGCGGTGCGCAAGGTCACGCGCCTCGGCTCGATGCGGATCGCGGAGAGCGCCTTCAAGCTGGCCATGCAGCGGCGCAAAAAAGTCACCGCCGTGCACAAGGCCAATGTGCTGCGCGTCTCCGACGGGCTTTTTCTCGAATGCGTGCGGGCGGTGGCCGCGCGCTATCCACAGGTCAAATACGAGGAGCGCATCATCGACGCCATGGCGGCGCTCTTGATCCGCGACGCCAGCCAATTCGACGTGGTGGTCACCACCAATATGTACGGCGACATCCTGTCCGACGAGGCGAGCGAGATCGCCGGCAGCCTCGGCCTGGCGG
>Ga0207929_1000384_pt1 | contig 12366 bp, 8 predicted proteins | sample NGESurdeep072012_FD_184466 | JGI IMG/M metagenome (GOLD analysis project Ga0207929, IMG submission 184466) | Arctic peat soil microbial communities from Barrow, Alaska - NGEE Surface sample 53-1 deep-072012 (SPAdes) | ecosystem: Environmental > Terrestrial > Soil > Wetlands > Peat ... | reverse complement strand
ACTGGAACGCGCCTGCCGCGACCCTGCAGATGGCGCACGCGCCGCTCTGGCAGATCTCTGCTACGGCACGCTGAGGCGCTACGGCCGCTCCCAGGCGATCGTCGCGGCGCTTTCGCGCCGCGCAGGGACGACAGATCCGCTGGTCGAGGCCTTGCTGTGGTGCGCTTTCTACGCGCTCGAATCGGGGCGCTATGCGGACTACACCGTCGTGGATCAAGCCGCACGCGCCTGCGTCGCGATGCAGCGCAGCGGTGCCAAGGGTTACGTAAACGCGCTGCTGCGTAATTTCCTGCGCGCGCGCGCCGGGTTGGAGGCGCGGCTTGGCGCCGATGAAGTGGCCCACTACCGCCATCCCAAGTGGTGGATAGAGCGTGTGCGCGCAGCATATCCGGCGGCGTGGGAACAGGTGCTGGCCGCGGGCAACACGCACCCGCCGATGTGCCTGCGCGTGAATCGCCGCCGCACGACGGCAGACGCCTACATCGGACGCCTTGCGGGCGAAGGGATTGCCGCCCGGCGCGTCGGCGCCGCAGCCTTGCTGCTGGAGAAGCCGGTGCCGGTCGAGCGCTTGCCTGGATTTTCCGAGGGAGAAGTATCCGTGCAGGACGCGGGCGCACAGACGGCGGCGGGATTGCTGGATCTGCGCTCCGGCCAGCATGTACTTGACGCTTGCGCCGCACCTGGAGGAAAGAGCGCCCATATTCTCGAGTCGGCCGATGTGGCGCTGACCGCGCTGGATGTGGACGCAGCCAGATGTGCGGGCATCACGCTCGACCAGGAGCGGCTCGGCCTGAAGGCGCGGGTACGGGCTGCAGACTGCACCACGCCTGGATCCTGGTGGGACGGTGTCGCCTTCGACCGGGTTCTTGCCGACGTGCCCTGCTCCGCGTCAGGAGTCGCGCGGCGGCATCCCGACATCAAGTGGCTGCGCCGGGCCGCCGATGTTCCTGCCTTCGCCGCGCGCCAGGCGCGAATACTGGACGCGCTTTGGCGTACGCTCGCCCCGGGTGGTAAATTGCTGTATGTCACCTGTTCGGTTTTCCCGGAGGAGAACGGCGCAGTGGTCGATGCGTTTGCCGTGCGCACGCCGGATGCGCGCCGCATGCCCCTTCCGGACGGCGGCGCAGCCCAGCTCCTGCCCGGCCCCGAACACGACGGTTTTTTTTTCGCCCTGCTAGAGAAGCCGGGCTAGGGCGAAACCGGGGCGACGCGCGATGCGAAGCATCGCTTTCCTGAGAACCCTGCTGTGCATGCTCGCGCTTGGCGCCGCCGCAGCCCGCGCCGATGGGATTGAAGTTGCCGACGCGCACCTTGCCGCGACCGAGGATGGCGTGGTGCTGTCGGCTGATTTCGCGTTTGAACTTAATCCGCGTCTGGCCGAAGTGGTTACCAACGGTGTACCGCTGTATTTCGTGGTCGAATTCGAGTTGACGCGCCCGCGCTGGTATTGGTTCGACGAGAAGGCCGCCACAAAGCGCATCCAGCTGCGCCTGTCCTACCATGCCTTGTCCCGCTACTACCGGCTTTCCACCGGCGTTCTGCAGCAGAACTACGCCACGCTGGAGGAAGCCATGAACGTGCTGCGCCGCGTGCGCAACTGGCAGGTTGTGGAGCACACCGCCGGGCTCGCGGATGCTACCTATGAAGCCGCGGTACGGATGCGGCTGGACGTGACCTTGCTGCCGAAGCCCTTTCAGTTGAGCGCGCTTACCAGCCGTGACCTCAATCTCGAGTCGCCCTGGAGGCGGTTCAGCTTCCGGCCGCCTGCGCTGTCGCCCGCCCCGCTCGAAAACCGCGAGTCCAAGGAAGCGGAGACGCGATGAGGCTGCTGATCCTCCTCGGTGCGGCGCTCGCGGGGGTGTTGCTGTTTCTTCTGGCAACGGCGAGCGGCAATACCACCTTATTCGCCAGTCACTATCCTCTGCTGCTCGGGCTGAACGCGGCGCTGGCGGCGCTGCTGGCGGCCCTGGTCGCGTGGCAGATTCGCACCCTCTGGCGCAAGTACCGGGAAAGGGCCTTCGGCTCGCGGCTGACGGTGCGGCTGCTGCTGCTGCTTGCGCTGATGGCGGTCGTTCCCGGCGCGCTCGTCTACACGGTGTCGGTGCAGTTCCTCTCCAAGAGCATCGAATCCTGGTTTGACGTCAAGGTGGATGCGGCGCTCGAGGGCGGCATCAACCTCGGCCAATCGGCAATCGACCGGATGCAGGGTGAGCTGCAGGCGAAAGCGCGCAGCATCGCGCTTGAGCTCGCCGATCGCCCGGCCGGACAGCAGGTGGTACTGCTCAGCCGCCTGCGCGATCAGGCGGGCGTTCAGGAAGCGGTCATCGTCAACGCAGCCGGCCTGGTGCTTGCCGAAGCGAGTGAGGACGTCTCGCGGCTCGTTCCGGATGAGCTGCCGACGCCGCAGGCGCTGCGCCAGGCTCGCACCGGCCGCATCTACACGGCGGTGGATGCCACGGCCGGAAAGCTGCTCGCGGTGCGGGTGGTGGTGCCGGTCGGGGGCCTTGCCCTGGCCGACGAAACGCGCTTCCTGCAGCTAAGGCAGACGGTGCCAGAGCAGTTTGCGCGCAGTGCCGAAGCCGTCGAATCCGCCTATCGCGACTACCGCGAACTCGCGCTCTCGCGCCAGGGATTGAAACGCATCTATATCGTCACGCTCACCCTTGCGCTGTCCATGGCGCTGCTGGTGGCGATCGCGCTTTCGGTGGTTCTCGCCAACCGGCTCTCCGAGCCGCTCGCCAACCTCGCCCAGGCGACGCAGGCGGTGGCGCGCGGCGATTTCAGCCGCCAGGCCCCGGTGACCAGCCGGGATGAGCTGGGCGTGCTGATCGAATCGTTCAATTCCATGACGCGGCAGCTCGACGATGCCCGGCGCGTGGTCGAAGCGAACCGCATGGCGCTCGAGAGTGCCAAGGCGCGGCTCGAGAATATCCTCGCCAACCTCTCTGCGGGCGTGCTGGTATTCGACCGCGACCTCAGCCTGTCCATCTCCAACCACGGCGCGCATGCCATCCTGGGCGGCGAGCTCGAGCCGTTCGCCGCGGGCATGCGCGAACAATTCCGCTCGCATGGCACGCTGGCCTGGCAGCTCGAGCTGGAACTGAAGGGCACGGGCAAGACGCTGCTGGTACGCGGCACGGCGCTGTCCCAGGATCCGGCGGGCGGCTACGTGCTGGTATTCGACGACATCACGCAGTTGATCCAGGCGCAGCGGGCGACTGCATGGGCCGAGGTGGCCCGGCGGCTGGCGCACGAAATCAAGAATCCGCTCACGCCGATCCAGTTGTCCGCCGAGCGGCTGGAGATGAAGCTGGCGGACAAGCTCGGGCCCGAAGATGCAGAAGCGCTCGCGCGCGGCACCCGGACCATCGTCAGCCAGGTGGCGGCGCTGAAAAGCATGGTGGACGATTTCCGCGATTACTCGCGGCTGCCGGCGCCGGTGCTGGCGGGTCTCGACCTGAATGGCCTGGTCCTCGAGGTGCTGGCCCTGTACGAGACCTCCAAGACCCCGATCGCCAAGAAGCTCGCGCCTGCGTTGCCGCAGGTGCGGGCGGACTCGGCGCAGATCCGCCAGGTGCTCCACAATCTGGTGCAGAACGCGCAGGATGCGCTCGAAAACAGGAAGAGTTCCGGCGACCAGCCGATGATCGAGGTGTGTACCGAGGCGCTTGCGGACAAGGTGCGCCTTTCGGTCGCCGACAACGGCGGCGGTTTTCCGGAGGAAATGATGGCGAGAATTTTCGAGCCCTACGTCACCACCAAGCCGCGCGGCACCGGCCTGGGCCTGGCGATCGTGAAAAAAATCGTCGACGAGCATCACGGCGAGCTGATGATCGAGAATCGCCCCGCCAAGGGCGTTTCAGTGACTGTCCTGTTGCCGATGCTAGGCGACGCAAGCACCGCGCTCAGCGCTGGCGCGGCAAAGGCGGCCTAGAACCATGGCGCAGATTCTGGTCGTGGACGACGAGGTGGGGATCCGGGAGCTGCTTTCGGAAATCCTCGCCGACGAAGGGCATCAGGTGCTGCTTGCCGAGAGCGCGGGCGAAGCGCGCCGGCTGCGCGAGCACCATCGTCCCGACCTGGTCCTGCTCGATATCTGGATGCCGGACACCGACGGCATATCCCTGCTCAAGGAATGGGCCGCCAGTGGCCAGCTCGGCATGCCGGTGGTGATGATGTCCGGGCACGGCACCATCGAGACGGCGGTCGAGGCGACGCGCATCGGCGCGCTCGATTACCTCGAAAAGCCGATCGCCCTGCAACGCCTGCTCTCGACGGTGAAGCGCGCGCTGCGCAATCATGAAACGACGGCACCGCGCGAACTTTCGCTTGCCACCCTGGGCCGCTCGCCGGTGCTTGCGGAGACGCGCAAGCGCCTCGCGCAGCTTGCGCAGGCCGGCGCGCCGCTGATGCTGCGCGGCGAGCGCGGCATGCGGCCGGAGTTGTTCGCCCGGTTGCTCGCCGCGGCCGGCGCACCGTTCGTCGAGGGGCCGGAGATGCTGACCGAGGCTTCCTCCGAGATGCTGACGCGCGCCGCGGGAGGCGTGCTGTTCGTCGGCGACCTTTCCCGCATCGGGCGGGCGGAGCAGAAGAGCCTGGAATTCCTCCTCGCCCGCTCGGACAAGCACAAGGCGCGCGTCGTGTCGTTTTCGCCGCTGGATGGGCGCGCGCTCATCGATAAGCACGAATTCGATGCCGGGATGGTCGCGCGGCTGTCCGAACTGGTGCTAAAGCTCCCGGCGCTGCGTGATTTTGCCGAGGATGTTCCCGACCTTGCGGCGCTGATGCTGGTGCAGCTGGTGGAGGTGCGCGTCTGTCCGCCGCGGCGCTTTTCGGTGGCGGCGCTGAACGCGTTGAGGCATCACTCCTGGCCGGGAAATCTCGCCGAACTGGACAGCGTGGTGAAGAACCTGGCACTGGGCGCGCTCGAGGAGGACATCGGGCTGGAGGACGTCGAGCGCGTGCTGACCGCGCAAGCCGGATCCTCGCCGCCGCCCGAGATCGCGCTGGATCGCCCCTACCGGGAAGCGCGCGAAGCCTTCGAGCGGCTGTATTTCGAGCACCTGCTCGCGCGCGAGAACGGCAGCATGTCGAAGGTGGCAGAGCGCTCGGGCCTCGAGCGCACGCACCTGTACCGGAAACTGAAGGCGCTCGGCCTGCCGGTCGGCAGGCGCGAAGAAACTTAGATTATTTCTTTTTCTTCTTGATGCGCTGCGGGCGGGATTTGCCGTAGCTGCCCTTGTAGATCTTGCCGCGCCTGGTTCGCTTGTCGCCTTTGCCCATTTCGTTCTTCCTAGGTTGAAGTGCCGGCCATTATATCGGCGGGTTCATACGCCAGGTACGGCGCGAGCCATTTTTCGGTTTCCCCGATGGTCATCGCCTTGCGCCGCGCGTAGTCCTCGACCTGGTCGCGGCCGATCTTGCCGACGGCGAAGTAGCTCGATTCCGGATGCGACAGGTAGAAGCCGGAAACCGCCGACGCCGGCAGCATCGCGTACGACTCGGTCAGAGTGATCCCGGCGTTCCTCTGCGCGTCGAGCAGCGCGAACAGGGCGCGCTTTTCCGTGTGATCTGGGCAGGCGGGGTAGCCCGGCGCCGGACGGATGCCGCGGTAGGCTTCGCCGATCAATTGCGCGCCGCTCAGCTGTTCGTCCGGTGCGTAGCCCCAGAATTCCCGCCGTACCCGCTCGTGCAGGTGCTCGGCGAATGCTTCTGCCAGGCGATCGGCAAGCACTTTCAGCATGATTGCGCTGTAGTCGTCGTGCTGCGCCTCGAACTGCGCCAGCTTCGCGTCGAAGCCGCCGACCGCCACGGCGAAGGCGCCGACCCAGTCCGGCACGCCGGACTCCTTCGGCGCGACGAAGTCGGCGAGGCACTGATTTGCCCGGCCGGTCGGCTTCTGGTTCTGCTGCCGCAGGTTGTGCCAGGTCATGGCGACAGAATGTCGCGCGCCGTCGGCATAGATCTCGATGTCGTCGCCGTTTACCCGCGCCGCCGGATAGAGGCCGAACACGCCGTTGGCCGAGACCCATTTCTCGCGCACGATCCTGTCGAGCGTTTCGAGCGCCTCGGCATGCAGCTTGCGCGCCGCGTCTCCCACGACCGGATCCTCGAGGATCTTGGGATAGGGGCCGGAGAGTTCCCAGGCCTGGAAAAACGGCGTCCAGTCGATGTACGGGACCAGCTTCTCCAGCGGGTAATCGCGCAGCACCTTGATCCCGGTTTCGCGCGGCACGGGCGGCCGGTACCTGGTCCAGTCGATCGCGTGGCCAAGGCGCCGGGTTTCCGCGATCGGCACCAGCGGCCCGGGGCCTTTCTTGTCGCGGTGCTGGATGCGGATCTTGTCGTAGTCGGCGCGCACGTCGGCGACATAGCTGTCGCGCTGCTCGATCGACAGCAGATTCTGCATCACGCCGACTGAGCGCGAGGCATCGGGCACGTAGACCACCGGCCCGGGGTAGTTGGGTGCGATTTTCACCGCGGTGTGCGCGCGCGAGGTGGTGGCGCCGCCGATGAGCAGCGGCACGGTGAAGCCTTCGCGTTCCATCTCGCGCGCCACATGCGTCATTTCCTCCAGCGAGGGCGTGATCAGGCCGGACAGGCCGATGGCGTCGGCGTTTTCGCGCCTCGCCGTCTCGAGAATGGTCTTGGCCGGCACCATCACGCCCAGGTTCACCACGTCGTAGTTGTTGCATTGGAGGACCACCGCGACGATATTTTTGCCGATGTCGTGCACGTCCCCCTTGACCGTGGCGATCACCAGCTTGCCTTTGGCCTTGGCGGCTTCGCCGGTGCGCAGCTTTTCCGCCTCGATGTAGGGAATCAGGTGCGCCACCGCCTGCTTCATCACGCGCGCGGATTTGACGACCTGCGGCAGGAACATCTTGCCCGCGCCGAACAGGTCGCCGACGATGTTCATGCCGTCCATCAGCGGGCCTTCGATCACTTCAATCGGGCGTGCGAACTTGAGTCTCGCCTCCTCGGTATCCGCGACGACGTGGCTGGCGATGCCGTTCACGAGGGCGTGGGACAGGCGTTCCTCCGGCGTGCCGCGGCGCCAGGCGTCATCTTCTTTCGATGCCCGCAGGCCGCCCTTTACGCCCGCGGCGTACTCGATCAGGCGCTCGGTGGCGTCAGGCCGGCGCGCGAGAATCACATCCTCGACCCGCTCGCGCAACTCCGGTTCGATTTTCTCGTAGACGCCCAGCTGCCCGGCATTGACGATCCCCATCGTCATGCCGGCCTGGACCGCGTGATAGAGGAACGCGGTGTGCATCGCTTCGCGCACCGCGTCGTTGCCGCGGAACGAGAAGGACAGGTTCGATACGCCCCCCGAGACCTTGGCCGCCGGCAGGTTGGCGCGGATCCAGCGCACCGCTTCCAGGTAATCCAGGCCGTAACGCGCGTGCTCTTCCAGCCCGGTGGCGACGGCGAAGATGTTGGGATCGAAAATGATATCCGCGGGCGAAAGCCCGGCCTTCTGCGTCAGCAGGTCGTAGGCGCGGCGGCAGACCGCAATGCGCCGCTCCAGCGTATCGGCCTGGCCCTGCTCGTCGAAGGCCATCACCACGACGGCGGCGCCGTATTTGCGCACCAGGCTCGCCTGGCGCAGGAACTCCTCCTCGCCTTCCTTCATGCTGATGGAGTTGACGACGCCCTTGCCCTGCAGGCACTTGAGCCCCGCCTCGATGACGCTCCATTTCGAGGAATCGATCATCACCGGCACGCGCGAGATGTCCGGCTCGGAAGCGGCGAGATTGAGGAAGGTCACCATCGCCTTCTCCGAATCGAGCATTCCCTCGTCCATGTTGACGTCGATCATCTGGGCGCCGTTTTCTACCTGCTGGCGTGCGACCGACAGCGCCTCGGCGTAATTTCCCGCGAGAATCAGCCGCGAGAATGCTTTCGAGCCGGTGACATTGGTGCGCTCGCCAACGTTCAGGAAGAGTGACCCATCGCCGACGTTTAGAGGCTCCAGTCCCGAGAGCCGCAGCGTCGGCGATCGCTCGGGCGGGCGGCGCGGCGCGACGCCGCGCACCGCCTCGGCGATCGCATGGATATGCTCGGGCGCGGTGCCGCAGCAGCCGCCGACCAGGTTGAGGAAGCCGGCGCGCGCCCAGCCGCCCATTTCCTTCGCCATATTTTCCGGCGTATCGTCGTATTCGCCGAAGGCGTTGGGCAATCCCGCGTTCGGGTAGCAGGAGACAGGCATCTCGGCGACGCCGGAGAGTTCCTCCACGTACTGGCGGAGTTCCTTCGCGCCCAGCGCGCAGTTCAGCCCCACCGCGATCGGCCGCGCGTGGCGGACCGAGTTGTAGAACGCCTCGGTGGTCTGGCCCGAGAGCGTGCGTCCTGAAGCGTCGGTGATGGTTCCGGAAATAATCAGCGGCAGGCGCGAGCCGCGCTTCTCGAACTCGGTCTCGATCGCGAACAGCGCGGCCTTGGCGTTCAGCGTGTCGAATATGGTCTCGACCAGCACCAGGTCGACGCCCCCGTCGATGAGCCCGCGCAGCGCGTCGCCATAGGCCGCGACGAGGGCATCGAAGCTCACGTTGCGGAAACCTGGGTCGTTGACGTCGGGGGAAATCGAGGCGGTCTTGGTGGTCGGGCCGATCGCGCCGGCGACGAAGCGCGGCCGGGAGCGGTCGCTTTTCTGCCATTCGTCCGCGGCATCGCGCGCCAGGCGCGCGGCGGCGAGGTTGAGCTCGTAGGCGAGTTCCTCCATCCCGTAGTCGCCGAGCGACACCGCGGTCGAATTGAAGGTGTTGGTCTCGATGATGTCGACGCCCGCCGCCAGGTAGTCCAGGTGGAGGCGGCGGATGAGCGAGGGCTGCGTCAGCGTGAGCAGGTCGTTGTTGCCGCGCAGGTCGCGTCCCCAGCCGCGGAAGCGCTCGCCGCGGAACTGTTCCTCGGTGAGGCGCTCGCGCTGGATCATCGTGCCCATGGCGCCGTCCAGGACCAGGATCCTCTCGGCGAGCAGCGACTGCAGCAGGGAAAAACGATCGTTCATCAGGCCCGGAAAACAAAACGCCCGTTCAGCTTTCGCGGAAACGGGCCGTATAAGAAGTATTCGGGGCGCGTCTCTTTAGCGGTACTTGTTTTTCCCCACCCTGGAGTGGTTCGGCGCCCGCAAGCTGAACTTCAAATCGGCGCTGAGCGCATTTTACCTCACGTCTAGCATCAGTGCAGGCGGGGTTTCTTCAGGAAGTCGCCGCGGTCGGCGGAGCGGATCTGGAGCGTCGACGAGGCGCCGCGGCGCGACAGGGTCAGCGCCACTTCGCTGCCGGCGGGCCCGGTGCTCCATATTTTGCGGAACATCGCGGCGAGACCGGTGACGCGCGTGCCCGCAACCTCGAGCACCAGATCGCCGAGTTTGACGCCGGCGCGCTCCGCGGGGCCGCCGGGCGCGAGCCCGCCGATCACCACGTGGCCGTCCATTTCGGTAGCGTAGATGCCGAGCCAGGCGCGCGGCGGCCGCGCCGGCCGGCCGGTCGCGAGCATGCCGTCCAGAATCGGCGCCAGCAGGTCGATGGGCACGAACATGTTGCCGTCCACCGCTTTGCCGCCGACCGCCTCCTGCACCAGCAGCGAGCCGATGCCGAGCAGCCGGCCGTCCCCGCCGACCAGCGCGGCGCCGCCCCACTGCGGGTGGGCCGGCGCGGTAAACAGGGCTTCATCCAGCACGTATTCCCAGTAGCCGGCGAATTCCCGCTTGGCGATGATTTTCGCCTTGAGCGAATGAGCGAGGCCGCCGTGGCCGATGACGACGACCTCGGCGCCGGCATCGACGGAAGCAGGCAGCCCGCGTTCCAGCGGCCGCACGCCGAGGGACCCGAGCGGCAATACCAGGCCGAAGCCGGTGCCCTGGTCGTAGGCAAGCGCGTGGCCCTGCACCACGGTGCCGCGGTTGGTGGTTAGCCAGATCGCCTCGGCCTCCGTAATCAGGTAGCCGATCGTCAGGACCAGGCCGTCGTCGCGGATCACCACGCCGTTGCCGGCGCGCTCGGTTCCCAGGATCGAGGCGGTGAACGCGTCTTCCGGGATCGTGGCGCGCAGCAGCACCACCGAATCGAGCGCCGACGCGAGATCGAACTTCGCCTCGTCGGGACTCGGCTGCAGCGAAGCGGGAAACGCCCAATTGCCGGATTCGGCCATGCTCAGTCCTTGTCGAACGGCAGGCCGACGTAGTTTTCCGCCAGCATGGTCGCCGCCGCGCGCGAGCCGGCCACGTACTGCAGCTGCGACCGCTGCAGGCGGTGGTGAAACGGGCTCTCGTCGTGGAAATGGTGCAGCATCGATGTCATCCACCAGGAGAAATGCTCGGCACGCCAGACCCGGCGCAGCGCGGTGCCGGAATATTGCTCCAGCAGATCCGTTTGCCCGGAAGCGTAGAAACCGCCGAGCGCCCGCGCCAGCACCCGAACGTCCGCGACTGCGAGGTTGAGGCCCTTCGCTCCCGTCGGCGGCACGATGTGCGCCGCGTCGCCGGCGAGGAACAGGCGCCCGTAGCGCATCGGCTCGGTCACGAAGCTGCGCATCGCGATGACGCCTTTCTGGAAAATGCGCCCCTCGGTCAGCCGCCAGCCGTCGCCGCCCGCCAGCCGCGCGTGCAGTTCTTCCCAGATGCGGGCATCGGGCCAGTTGCCGGCTTCGTCGTTCGGATTGCATTGCAGGTACAGGCGCTGGATCTGCGGCGAGCGGGTGCTGACCAGCGCGAAGCCGCGCTCGTGATAGGCGTAGATCAGTTCCTCGGTCGCGGGCGGCGCTTCCACCAGTATGCCGAACCAGCCGAACGGGTAGACGCGTGTGTACTCCTTGCGCATGCGCGACGGAATCGACGGCCGCGAGACGCCGTGGAAGCCGTCGCAGCCGGCGATGTAGTCGCAGCCGAGTTCACGCACTGCGCTTTCGCTGTCGTGGAAGCGGAGTTTCGGCAGCTGCGTGTCGAGATCGAGCAGGCTGACGTCCTTTACGCCGAACAGGATCTGCCCACCCGCGTCCAGCCTCGCCTTGACGAGGTCCCGGATCACTTCGTGCTGGGCGTACACCATGATGGAGCGCCCGCCGGTGAGTTCGGACAGATGGATGCGGTGGCTCCGCCCGCCGAACCGCAGGATGACGCCTTCGTGCGGCATGCCTTCGCGCCGCATGCGCTCGCCGACGCCCGACTCGTTCAGCAGGTCGACCGTGCCCTGCTCGAGCACGCCGGCGCGCAGCGTCGCCTCGATCTCCTCGCGGCTGCGCGTCTCGAGCACCACCGATTCGATGCCGCGCAGATGCAGCAGGTGTGCAAGCAGCAGCCCCGCCGGCCCCGCGCCGATGATCCCGACTTGTGTGCGCATCGTGCTGATATTATCCGGCAGCGTGACGGAAAAAGAGTTCAAATCGACGGTGTTCGTTCACCCGGTGCAGCTGCGCTGGGGCGAATGCGATCCGGCGGGCATCATCTTCTATCCCACCTATTTCCTCTGGTTCGACGCCGCCGCCTGGAACATGTTCGCGCAAGTCGGCTATCACGCGAAGCGGATGCGCGCCGAGCACCTGGCCATGCCGCTGGTCGCGGCCGGCTGCGAGTTCAAGCATCCGGCAGAGCAGGAAGACCGCGCCGAGGTACGCTCGCGCATCGCGCGCTGGGGCGGCAAATCGTTCGTGCTGGCGCACGACGTGGTGCGCGTGGACGGCACGCTGCTGGCGACCGGAACCGAAACGCGCGTCTGGGGCCGCTACGAAAACGGCCCGGGGACGCCGCTCAAGGGCCAGCCGATTGGCGACGACCTGAAGGAACTCTTTAAGGCGCGCTAAGGCCGCGCCGCTCAGGGCGCGAGAATCTTCCTTGCGTGCGCAAAGGCTGAATTCGCCGCCGGCACGCCGCAGTAAATCGCCGCCAGCATCAGCACTTCCTTCAGTTCCGTGGGCGAGAGCTCGTGCTCCAGGCCCGCGCGCACGTGCAGCTCGAATTCTTCCCAGCTTTTCAGCCCGACCATCATCGCCAGCACCAGCAGGCGCCGCGTGCGATCGTCCAGCACCGGCCGCGTCCATAGCTCGCCCCAGGCGTAGCGCGTGATCAGCGCCTGGAAGTCGTCGGTGAACTCGTGCCGGTTCTTCAGGCGCGCTTTCACGTATTCAACGCCGAGCACCTCCTTGCGGCGCGCGAGGCCGCGCTCATAGCGCACAGACTCGCTGCCTGCCTGCGCGTCGAGGAAGAAATTGCACAATCGATCGGCCAGCGCCGGGCCTGCTTCGTGCGTAGGGATATGCGCGCAGGGCAACTCGACGTAGTGGGCGCCCGGAATCGCCTGCGCGATCGCCTGGCCCTGTGCGGGCGGCGTTGCCTGATCGAAGGTGCCCGCGACCACGAGGGTCGGG
>Ga0207929_1000383_pt1 | contig 12373 bp, 10 predicted proteins | sample NGESurdeep072012_FD_184466 | JGI IMG/M metagenome (GOLD analysis project Ga0207929, IMG submission 184466) | Arctic peat soil microbial communities from Barrow, Alaska - NGEE Surface sample 53-1 deep-072012 (SPAdes) | ecosystem: Environmental > Terrestrial > Soil > Wetlands > Peat ... | reverse complement strand
ATGACCGGGGCGGCGATCTCCGCGTCCTCGAAGAAGATCTCGTAGAAGTCGCCGAGCCGGAATAAGAGGATTCCATCGGGGTGCTGCTCCTTCGCCTCCCGGTACTGGCGCATCACCGGGGTGAGAGCAACCTCGGTCACGCTGCGCCTAGGGGTCCCCGCGAAATCACGCCGCAGGCTCCGATTTCGTGGGATTGCGCATTCCCAGGAGCTGTCCGGCTGTTGCCTGAAGCACGCGAATGTTCATGAGCTCGCCTGGAGCGATTTCGCCACCCATCATCACGATCGCTCGTTTGCCCTGCCGGATCCTTCCGTACGGACGATGCAGCTCGTCTCTGCCCTCGATCAGGACCTCGACGTCGCGACCGATCCATCGCCCCGTCTTACGAGCTGCGATTTCCCGCTGCAGCGCGAGCAGGTCGTTCAGACGGCGGAGCTTCTCTTCGTGCGGAACGTCATCCTCCATCCGGCTCGCCGCGTATGTGCCAGGCCTGGGTGAGTACATCGCAAGGTGCACCACGTCGAACTCCATCTCTTCGAGCAGGGCACGCGTGTTTTGAAACGCGGTCTCGGACTCTCCCGGGAAACCGACGATGACATCCGTGACAAGGCCGAGGTCCGGCATCAGGTTTCGAGCTCGCTCCACGATCGCCCGGTAGTGCCGCATCTGGTAGCCACGAGCCATCCGCTTGAGGATCGTGTCATCACCCGACTGCACAGGCAGCTGCAGCTCGCGGCAGATGACCTCGCTGGCGGCCATCACCTCGAGGAGCTCCATCTCGAGGTCCTGCGGGTGCGAAGTCATGAAGCGAAGGCGCTTGAGGCCAGGAATTCGCTCGACCTCGCGGACAAGCCCAGCGAGCCCTCCCCGCCCCGTCGGGTCCGTGTAGTCGTCTACGTTCTGGCCCAGCAGCACGACCTCCCTGGCGCCGTCGGCCACGGCTTGCCGGCATTCCGCGACCACGTCGTCCATCGGCACGTGGCGCTCGCGACCGCGCACCTTCGGCACGATGCAGAACGTGCAGTTGTGGTCGCACCCCTGGATGACGCGCACGTAGTGGCTGATGCCGGTGCGTCCGGCTTGCGGAAGAGCTTCCCCCTGCGAGTAGTCGTACCGAGCCTCCAGGGTCGCGAGGAAGTCTTCGTACTGGCCGATCGGAACCACGGCGTCGAGCTGCGGGAATTTCCCGCGCAGCACATCACCTTCCTTTCCGACTATGCACCCGGTGACGGCTATGGTCCGTTCAGCAGTTTTCCATTGCTTGAGCTCATGCAGCCTGGAGTACACGCGATCCTCTGACGCCTGGCGGACAACGCATGTGTTGAGGATGGCAATGTCGGCGCGTTCGAGGGAGTCCTCGACGTAGCCGGCGGCAAGCAGCCGCCGCGCCAGGTCTTCCGAGTCGGCGAGGTTCATCTGGCAGCCGATCGTCCAGATGTTGAACGAGCGCGAGTTGGTTCTCGCGCCCCTATGCGCAGGCGCAATGAGGATGGGACTTATTGATCGCTCCCCACGTCTCTCTCCCCTGAGGGGAGAGGGTGCCTTCGGCTGACCCGTTATCTACTCTCCACGAGCAGACGGATGCCGGTGCGCTCCTCGCCGTCGATGGAGATGTCGATGAAAGCCGGGATGCAGACCAGGTCTAGTCCGCCGGGGGCGACATAGCCACGCGAGATCGCGATTGCCTTGACCGCCTGGTTGATGGCGCCTGCCCCGATCGCCTGGACCTCCACCCGGCCCTTGCTGCGGATCACGCCCGCAATGGCCCCGGCGACGGCAACAGGTTTGGAGGTAGCCGAAACTTTCAACACCTCTACTGGAACGCGCTCGACGGTCATTGTTGCTGGAACCCCTTCAAACATGTTCGCGATCGACTCGCTGGATCGACGTGGCTCGTCCGGTGGAGTTGTTAATGGTAACCAGTACCGAATTGAATGTCACGGGTCCTGACGCCACGACAAACCGGTTGGGCACGCCCGTCAGGAACCGCTGGAGGACGACATCCTTGTCCATCCCGATGCAGCTGTCTCTCGGCCCGACCATGCCGACATCCGTCACGTAGGCCGTCCCGCCGGGGAGCACCCGGTGGTCAGCCGTCGGGATGTGGGTATGGGTGCCGACCACGGCGCTCGCCCGACCGTTCAGATACCAGCCCATGGCCGTTTTCTCCGAGGTGGCCTCGGCGTGCATGTCGCAAAAGACGATCTTGATCTCCGGATTGGCGGCCAGGATGGCATCTGCGGCGCGAAACGGATCGTCCAGGGTGTCCGAGGTGAAGATCCGGCCCATCAGGTTCATCACGAGAACCTGCTTCCCTCCGGCCTCGACCACCCACCATCCCTGTCCCGGCGCCGAGGGAGGGTAGTTCGCCGGTCGAAGCACCCGCTCCAGGCCTGGGAGCTCAGGCACGAACTCCTTCTGGGAAAAGACGTGGTTGCCGGTGGTGATCACGTCGGCGCCCGCGGACTTGATCTCAGCCGCGATTTTGGCGGTGAGCCCGAATCCGCCGGCGGCATTCTCTCCGTTGACGATCACAAGGTCGGCATGGACCTCGTTCTTCAGGCCTGGCAGGATCGCCTTGACCGCATCCCGGCCCGGATGGCCCACCACATCCGCGACGAACAAAATGCGAAGTTCGTCCGACATTACGTCAGCCTAGATCGAAGGCAACCCGGGGTCCCCGCGAAATCGAAGATTTCGTGGGGTGGGAATAGGATTCGGAACTCGTCACCCACGCTTCGTCAAGGCTAGCCGGAAACAGAAAAGGGAGTCCCGAGCTGGGACTCCCTCTTGTTGACCTATATGGTCCGCCCCCCTTCAGGCCTTCCCCCGAGGGGGGAAGGATTAGAAGTCGGGACGTAACTACTTGGCGTATTCGACTGCCCTGGTCTCCCGCACCACCGTGACTCGGATCTGGCCTGGGAAACTGAGCTCGCTCTCGATGCGCTTTGCGATGTCGCGTGCCATGAGCTGAGCGGCGGTGTCGTCGATCTGCTCCGGCTTCACCAGGATCCGGACCTCGCGTCCGGCCTGGATCGCGTAAGACTGCTGAACGCCTTCGAAGGAGTTGGCGATCTCCTCCAGCTTCTCGAGCCGCTTGACGTAAGCATCCAGCGACTCCCTGCGCGCTCCCGGGCGGGCAGCGGAGATCGCATCGGCCGCGATCAGCAACAGCGCCTCGAGGCTGTGCGGTTCCTCGTCGTAGTGATGAGCCCTGACAGCGTGCACGACCTCTTTAGCAACGCCGTGTCGCTGCAGCAGGTCCGCTCCGATCACGGCGTGCGAGCCCTCGACCTCGTGGTCGATGGACTTGCCGATGTCGTGCAAGAGACCCGACAGCTTGGCGATTCGAACGTCGGCGCCGATCTCCGCCGCCATCATGGCGGCGAGATAAGCGACCTCTTTTGAGTGGTTCAACACCTGCTGCCCGTAGCTGGTGCGAAAACGCAGGATGCCGAGATGGCGGACGACCTCGGGATGAAGTCCCTGCAGGCCGACCTCCAGGACCGCCGCCTCTCCTTCCTCTTTGACCCGCTGCAGGACCTCTACTCGGGACTTGGCGACGATCTCTTCGATGCGGGCCGGATGGATCCGGCCGTCCACGATGAGCTTGTTCAGCGCGACCCGCGCCACCTCACGGCGGACGGGGTCGAAGCCGCTGATGATGACGGCTTCCGGGGTGTCGTCGACGATCAGGTCGATCCCGGTCGCCTGCTGCAGGGCGCGGATGTTGCGCCCTTCTTTGCCGATGATCCGTCCCTTGAGCTCGTCGGTCGGAAGCGGCAGCACCGAGACCGAGACCTCTGCGGTCTGGTCGGCGGCGATGCGCTGAATCGACTCGGTGACGATCTCACGAGCCCTACGCTCGCTCTCGTCACGGGCCGCCAGCTCGGATTCGCGCACCTTGCGGGCGACCTCGTTGCGAAGCTCTTGCTCGACCTGCGCCATCAGGATCCCCGAGGCTTCCTGACGGGTCATATTGGCGACCCGCTGAAGCTCCTTCTCCTGCTGGCGGACGCTGTCGTCGAGCTGGGCGCGCACCTCATCCAGCCCCTTCTCCTTGCTGCCGAGCTCGCGCTCGCGCCGGTTGAGATCCTCACCCTTGCGGTCGAAGTTCTCCTCCTTCTGAAGAAGGCGCTTTTCGATCTGCTGCGACTGTGCCCGATACTCGCGGGCTTCCTGTTCGGCGGCGGTGCGGATCTGGACCGCTTCCTCCTTGGCTTCGAGCAGCTTCTCCTTGGCCTGGGTTTCGGCCTCGGAAACGGTCTGCTGTGCTTTGAGCTCCAGTGCGCTCGTGCCTTCGCCCTGCCGGCGGTGAAGCAGCATGTACGCCACTCCAAAGCCGGCCAGGAGTGCCACCACCACCAGAATCGGTACGTAGACGTAGACAGGCATGTGACATGTACCTCGTTTATTCGATTGTCAAAGTGCGGAACCATGGCAGGACCCGCGGGGTCCCGCCTCGGGTTGGCTCTATGACTTACGGGCGCTCAAGCGCGTCCGTGTGTCGAAATTCTAGGCTTCGTAGCCGGTCGGCGTCCCCGACACGACTGCCCGGCAGGCAGAGCGCACCGTGAAAGCAGAGAACCCCTGGCGCAGCAGCTTCGAGCCGACCAGGTTCAGCATCTCCCGGTAGTCCGTGATCTCCCTTTTGCCGTACGTCCGTTCGATGATGCGTATCGCGGAGGCCAGCTGTAGAGCCTCGTCGTAACTGGCCAGCGCGCGGTCGGCTTGAGCCCGGCCGACGCCTCGCCTGGCCAGCTCCGCCGAGAGCGCCCGTGGCCCGCGCGTTGCCGAGCGAACGCGGACGAGCCCTTCGGCAAAGGACAGGTCGTTCAAGTAGCCAAGCTCGTCCAGCCGAGCCACCGCCGAGTCGACCTCCTCCGACGCGTAACCCCTCCGCGCGAGCTTTCGTTGCAGCTCGACCCGAGAGTGGGCTCGCCCGCCCAGGAGGCGCAAGCCAGTGCCCAGAGCACTGTTCTGGGGCCGGCGGCTGCCGGCTGGTGCCGTCCGGCTAGAGCTCCTCGTCCGCACCCGCGGAGGCCCTCGCGAGGCCTGCGGCCTTCAGCACGGCAGACGCGGTCCCGCCGGCGGCCTTTGCTCTGACCTTCGCTTCGATCTCCGCGGAAAGCGTCGGGTTCTCGCGCAGGTAGTTGCGGACGTTCTCACGGCCTTGGCCGAGCCGTTGGTCGCCGTATGACATCCAGGTGCCGCTTTTCTCCAGGACGCTGTACTCGATGGCGGCGTCGATCAGCGAGCCTTCGCGCGAGATGCCCTCGTTGAAGAGGATGTCGAACTCGGCCGACCGGAACGGCGGCGCGACCTTGTTCTTCACCACCTTGACCTTTACGCGAGCCCCTACCGAATCGAGACCGGACTTGATCACCTCGACCTTTCGAATGTCGAGGCGTACCGATGAGTAGAACTTGAGCGCGCGTCCACCAGGCTGGGTCTCCGGGTTTCCGAACATGATCCCGACCTTCTCGCGGAGCTGGTTCAGGAAGATGACCGAGCAGTTGGACTTGGAGATCGCTGCTGTCAGCTTTCGGAGCGCCTGAGACATGAGCCGAGCCTGAAGCCCCATGTGGGAGTCTCCCATCTCGCCTTCGATCTCGGCCTTGGGCACCAGTGCCGCCACCGAGTCGATCACGATGACGTCGACGGCGCCAGAGCGAACCAGCACCTCGACGATCTCGAGCGCCTGCTCGCCAGTGTCAGGCTGGCTGATCAGCAGGTCGTCGATCTTCACCCCGATGCGCGACGCATAGAGGGGATCCAGGGCATGCTCGGCGTCCACGAACGCGGCCACCCCACCCTGCTTCTGGGCCTCGGCGATGACGTGAAGCGCGAGCGTCGTCTTCCCGGCCGACTCGGGTCCGTACAGCTCGGTCACGCGCCCGCGCGGTATCCCTCCCACACCAAGCGCGAGGTCGAGCAGCAGGGCGCCGGTTGGGATGACCGTGATCTCGCCGCGCAGCGCGGCCTGCTCACCCAACTTCATGATCGAACCCTTCCCGTAGCTCTTCACGATCTGGGCCATCGCCGACTCGAGGGACTTCTCTTTTTCTTTTTCCACTGATGCCTCCTAATTCGTTGCGGCGATGGTTCTACGTCGCGAGCTGAATTTCAACGTCGGTCGTTAACAAGGCCGTCCGCGGATTGTAGCGAACAAGTGTTCGGCAGTCAAGCCTTTACCACTGGGACCAGCTTCCGAGTCTCATCGACGAGCAGTTGGATCGCCTTCGCGGCCGCCGCCTGGCGATTGGACCACCTGTCTCCGTCCAGGACATAGTCGTAACACCGGGTTCCGGCGGGGGAGGCGATGCCGATGTAAGTCAATCCGATCGGCTTGCTCGTCGCGTCCGCGTCGGGTCCCGCGATGCACGTGATCGAGGCCGCCAGGTCCGAACCAAGCCGCGAGCGCACGCCCTCGGCCATTGCCGTTGCCACCTCGCAGCTGACCGCTCCATGACGCGACAGCAGCTCGGGTGTGACCCCAAGCTGGTCTGTCTTCACCTCGTTCGAGTACGCGATCACGCCGCCGATGAAGTATGCGGAGCTGCCCGGTTGATCCGTGAAGACCGTGCCCAGCAGCCCGCCGGTACAGGATTCCGCCACCGACACCGTAAGCCCACCCTCGCGGAGTAGATTGCCCAGCTCAGCGCCAAGGTGCCGCAGTGGCGGGCCCGATCCCGGAGCGCCATCCCCAAAACCGAGCAGATACCTGAACCTCACGAGGTAGTCGATTCCGCTGACGATCGTGAAGATCACAGCCACGGCGACGACGACCACGGTGATCGGAACCAGGATGGGATACGGCCTCTGCAGGATGAGCAAGGTAACCGCCGACATCTGCATCGCCGTCTTGGTTTTGCCCAGCGGCGCGGCGGCGATGACTCGTCCCTTGCCGGCACCGATGGAGCGAAGCAGCGTGATGAGAAGCTCGCGCGAGAAGATCACCACCACGACCCAGGCGGCAACCAACCCTTCCTGCACCAGCACTATCAGCACCGACAGGACGAACAGCTTGTCAGCCAGGGGATCCAGGAACTTTCCGAGGTCGCTCACCTTGCCACGCCTGCGCGCGATCTGACCATCCAGGGTGTCGGTCAGTGAAAAGGCGATGAAGAGCGCGGCGGCGAGCTGGTCGTGACCGGGAAACCGCACCAGCAGAAGAACCATCAACAGTGGAATCGCCGCCAGCCGGCTGAGGGTCAGCGCGTTGGGGATGTTCATAGGTCTAGATCAAGTTTGCGACGAGAAGTCTCGCGTTGCCACACCCGTTCCGAGCGCGCCGATCGAGCGACCGTCGATCGTGATGAAAGTCGAAGCCGACTTGCCGCTCGTGATCTTGACGTCGACTCCGCTGAAGTAGACGAGCGAGCCGGCTGGGAGGGTCCTCCCTGCATCAGCATAGGCAGGCCGGCCGTCGACGAACGCGTTGATCCACACCTCTTCCGTCACCCGCACGCCGACGACGATCGGGCGTGCCTGTGGTGATGGGGTGGGGACGGGAGCGCCCGGTGGTGCGGCCGCCACCTGTGCGGTCGGAGAAGGGGTGGCCGGCCTCTGGTCTGCCTGCACCTGCCGCCACGCGTAACCGCTGAAGCCGCCGGCGAGCAGGACGAGGCCGGCTGCGGCGAGGGCGGGAGCCGTGATTGCCATGCGTGGTCGCGCCGCAACGTTTGCGATGCTGAGGAGGCGTCGCGGATCGCGAGGCGCCAGCTTCAACATCGCGACCAGCGGTTCGGGATCGAGGCCGAGGAATCGCGCGTAGGTCCGGAGGTGGCCTTTCGCATAGACCGGCGCGGCAAGGCGCTCCAGCTCATTCGACTCGAGCGCGCTCAGGTAGTGGGCACGGATCCGGGTCGCCGTGGCCGCCTGCTGGATGGTGAGGCCACGCTCGCCGCGCTTGGCAGCAAGGGTCTCCCCAAGGGTCACGGTCGGGGGCCCCGGCGAGAGATTCGGTGACCAGGTGGTCCAGCTGCTAGACGCAGCCGAGCACCGGAGCGCGCGCATTGGCAACTGCGTAAGCGAGGAGCGGAGGCTGCAACAACGCAGATGGGCCGCATGGGCGCCGAAGATCCGCCGGGGATCTCCGACCGGGGCCCTTGGGTCACGGTCGGGTTTCTCTCCTCATTCGATGCCCAGCCGCTCCAGGAGCTCGTCGACGTCGGGAAGGGTCATGAGCACCTCGCGCGATTTGGATCCCTGGTAGCTGCCGACCACGTAGTGCTCGGCGAGCTGGTCGACGATGCGTCCCGCGCGCGAATAGCCGACATTGAACTTGCGCTGCACGAGGGAGACCGAGGCTGAACCTTCCGCCGCCACCGCCCTCGCGGAACGCGCGAAAAGCGGGTCGAGCTTGCGCTCGGTGGTCTCCCCCCTCTCCCACTCGGCGCCCGCGCCCTGCTCGAGGATCTCCTCCATGTAATGCGGTCCGCCCTGCGCCTTCCAGAAATTGACGACGCCCTCGACCTCTGGATCGCTGACGAATGCTCCCTGGATGCGCGTCGGCTTGCCGGCGTCAACGGGCTGGTACAGCATGTCGCCGCGGCCGAGCAGCTTCTCCGCCCCGCCCGAGTCGAGAATGACCCGGCTGTCGACCTGCGAGCCAACGGCGAAGGCGATGCGAGACGGGATGTTGGCCTTGATCAGCCCGGTGATGATGTCGGTCGAGGGACGCTGGGTCGCGATGATGAGGTGGATGCCGACCGCCCGCGCCAGCTGGGCGATGCGGCAGATGAGCTCCTCGATCTCGCCGGCAGCGACCATCATCAGGTCGGCCAGCTCGTCGATGACGATCACGATGTAGGGCAGCTGCCGCGCTAGCTTCTGGGTGGCTTTGTCGTTGTAGGCGGCGATGTTGCGCACGCCCTCGGCCGAGAACATCTTGTAGCGCCGGTCCATCTCCGCCACCGCCCAACGCAGCGCCGCGGCAGCCTGGTGAGACTCGACGAGCACTGGCAGCGCCAGGTGAGGCAGGCCGTTGTACCCGGTCAGCTCAACGCGTTTCGGGTCGATGAGGAGAAGTCGCATGTGCTCTGGCGTGACCTGGAACAGGAGGCTGGTGATCAATGCGTTGATGCACACGCTCTTCCCCTGGCCGGTCGCGCCGGCGATGAGGAGGTGCGGCATGCGCGTGAGGTCGGCGATGATCGACTGCCCCGACACGTCGTTGCCAAGCCCCAGCGCCAGTTTGTTCGTGCCCTCGCGAAAAGCGGCGGTCTCGAGGACCTCACGGATCGTGACCAGGGCCGCGGACTTGTTGGGTACCTCGATGCCCACCGCGGCCTTACCCGGTATGGGCGCTTCGATCCGCAGTGGTGACGCGGCGAGCGCAAGCGACAGGTCGTTTTGGAGGGCCGTGATCCTCTTGACCTGCACTCCCGCGCCGGGCTGAAGCTCGTACTGGGTCACCGCAGGGCCGGGGTTGACGCCAACCACCTTGCAGGCCACCCCGAACGTCTCGAGCGTGCTCTCGATGATCTTGACGTTGCGCTTGATCTCGTCCGCCATCTGCGCGCGCTTGGCGGTCACCGTGTCGAGCAACGTGATCGACGGCAGCTTCCATTCGATCTCCGGCAGATCGTCCTCGAGCTCGGCGACCACGCGCAGGGCAGGTGGTGGCGCAGGCTCGTCGTCCGCAGTCTCGCGCTCGACCCTGGCTGCGGCTTTCGAGGCCGCGACTTCGCCGGGCTCTTCTTCAAGCTCCCACGGTTTGACCTCTTCGAGCGCTGGGTGTGGCGTGGCAAAGCTGGCGGCCGACTTGGCCAGCTCGTCGCGAGTGGCCGGCGCCGGCTTTGGCTCCTTGCCTTTCGCGGGAGCAGTCACCGGGGGCGAGACAAGGTTCTGCAGCCGCTGGCGTTCGGCATACGTCGCTTGCCCGGTCGCGACCACCGACGCGAGCAGCGCTCCCGGGCTGAAATGGACCGTCACGATGAGCCCGATCGCGAGCAGCGCGACGAGCACGGCCCATGCGCCAATCGTGCCGAAGACCTGGGTCACCGATCCGTCGATCCCCCTCCCCACCGACCCGCCGTGACCAAGCAGGCCGAAGATCCCGACCAGGGCGATCACCGCCACCGTCCCCGACACGATGTCGACGGGTCGCGGACGTGGCGCTCTCGGCCACAGAAGGTACGCGCCGAGGCCCAGGGCGGCGCCGACCGGAACGAACCAGGCCCGATCGAAGGTCGTGGTCAGCCAGTCGCGGAGCCCTGTCAGGATCGAACCCGCGTTGCTTGCCAGCGCGAGCAGACCCAGCAACGCTATGAGGATCAGCAGCACCCCGGCGATCTCGCGGCCTTGGCGCTGGGTCAGATGTGGCCTTGTGGCGCGTTTGCTTCTGGCGGAGCGGGAACGCGCCGCGCGCGAGGTGCGGCGTGCGCCGGCTGCGGAGTGACGTGAGCCTCGGGATGTGGTGCGACGCATGCTGCGGGCCCTTGAGCCGAAGCGAATTCTACACCCGTCCCCGCGACCCTCCAAGATTCGAACCTTCGCGGCGCGCGATACTCTGCGCGTGGCAGTCGATCCGTTCGCCGAAGCCGAGGTCCGCTACAAGTTCCTCGTCGATGAGCGGCGCTCAGGCGGCCTGCAGCCGCGAGCGTTCAGGCTCGCCGTGCGAGACCTTGCCGTTCTGGACAGCGAAGGACGCCGGTGGATGCTGGGACCCGAGGACGGGATCTGGTACCGGCGAGAGAACGAGCGGTGGCTGCAGGCGGACCCACCGCGACGCCTTGTCTGCCCGTCCTGCGGACACCACAACCTCGGACGGCACAGCTTTTGCGTCGAGTGCGGGCAGAGATTGAATCGGTAGGGGCGCGTTTCCTCGTCTAGCGCGCGTGCCCTTGCGCTTGAGCGATGCCGTAGATCAAACCCGCGACCAGCGGGACCAGGGCGGCCAGGAACCACAGGCGCCACCACAGAGGGCGCGCCGCCCCTTGCACCATCTCGTGCCCGCAGAAGCCGCAGTAGCGATCGAAGGGGCCCGCGATCCCTCTGCAGCTCCCGCACTGGTGTAGCTGCAGGCTGCAGTGGGCGCACCGCGACTCATCCGCGTAGTTGAGCATCATGGCCGGCTGATCGCAGCGCGGACACAGGCTCGGGGCGACAAGCGCTAGAGGTGGGAGCTTCACAGCATTGCTAGCGTGGCAGGGCGGCCGAGTTCACCTCGGCCGCAACTTTGTACCTGATCACTGCCAATCGTCTCCAGGAGTAACTGTTCGGTAAATCCAATCCCGGGGAATGGGAGCAGCGCTTGCGGCGGAGCCGCACGCGCGATGCGATCTGTAGGTCCCATCCTTTTCGCCGCTTGCGCGTAGGGAAAACCGTCCGGTTTTCCCTCATATTTCTGTGATGACGGGGATCACCATGGGGCGACGTCGTGTCTGGCGCCACACGGTCTTGGAGACCGCGTCGTGGATGGCCTCTTTCAGGAGGTTGATGTCGGCGTGCGTCTCGGCCAGCCGGCCGATGCTCTGAATCACCGCCGCCCGCGCATCTGCCATCAGCCGGGCCGAAAGCTCGGGCTCGATCAACCCGCGCGAGATGAGGTCAGGCCCCGCGCGCATGGTGCCTTCGTCGCGGTTCAGCGTGAGCGTCACGACCAGGATGCCGTCCTCGGCCAGGTGGCGACGATCGCGCAGCACGACCTGTTCGACGTCCCCCACTCCCAGGCCGTCGACGTAGATCAATCCGGTTGCGATCTTCTCTCCTCGCTTGAGCGATTCTGCGTCGAGCTCAACTGTCTGGCCGTCCTCCACGACGATGATCCGATCCTCCGGGATTCCCGCCTCGCGCGCGATCTCGGAATGCAGCAGGAGCTGGCGATACTCACCGTGAACCGGGATGAAATTTCGCGGCCGCACAGCGTCGAGCATCTCCCGCAGCTCGTCACGCTGGGCGTGCCCGGTGACGTGCACGTTGCCAACCTCGGAGTAGAAGACCCGGGCGGCCCCGTGGCGGTAGAGGTTGTTGACCGTCTGGTGAACGCTGCGTTCGTTACCCGGAATCGGCCGTGCGGAAATGACCACCCAATCGCCCTTCAGCACGTTGACGAACGGATGTCGTTGTGCCGCAAAGCGCGCGAGCGCCGACATGGGCTCGCCCTGGCTGCCCGCTGTGAGCAGCAGGAGCTTGGAGGGCGGCACGTGGTCGATGTCCTCGAGCGGCACAGTCAGCCCATCGGGGACTTTCAGAAAGCCGAGCTCGCGCGAGGTCTTGAAGTTGGTCTGAAGGCTGCGTCCGACCACCGCGACGCGCCGGCCGAACTGGCTTGCCATCCGCACCAGGTGCTGGATGCGGTGGATGTTGGATGCGAAGTTGGCGACCACGATGCGGCCCGGGGCCTCGCTGAAGATCCTTTCGAGCG
>Ga0207929_1000381_pt1 | contig 12408 bp, 17 predicted proteins | sample NGESurdeep072012_FD_184466 | JGI IMG/M metagenome (GOLD analysis project Ga0207929, IMG submission 184466) | Arctic peat soil microbial communities from Barrow, Alaska - NGEE Surface sample 53-1 deep-072012 (SPAdes) | ecosystem: Environmental > Terrestrial > Soil > Wetlands > Peat ... | reverse complement strand
AACGCCGAGGCTGTCGGTCTCGATCTCGCGCAGGACGCGGTATCCGCCTACGTGTTGACCGTTGCCATTGCTGCTCATGTCAACCCGCTCGCCATGAAAGCTGAACTCTAGGCCACCTGACTAGCAATCGGTCTGGTGTCGGCGAGAGGATTCGAACCTCCACGCCCTTTCGGACACCAGCTCCTAAGGCTGGCGCGTCTGCCATTCCGCCACGCCGACATCCCAGAGATTATTTACCCTCGATCATCAGAAGTTCTGTATGTCGACCGGTTCGATCTCGTCTGCAGTGACGAAATCGAAAATCTGCGAGTAGAAGTAGAGCTCACCTTCGATTGAGCGCCTGATGTTCTTGGCTTGGCGGAAGCCATGCTGCTCACCTTCGAAGGGCAGATATGCATAGGGCAGCTTCTTCCTCTTGCATACGGCGACGAACTCCTCGGCCTGGCTCGGCGGCACGACCTTGTCCTCGAGTCCCTGGAAGAGAATCACCGGACAGTTGAGATTGTCAGCGAAGTTGACAGCCGATCGGTCGCGGTAAAGATCGGCGCGCTCTGGGTATGGACCGACAAGAGTGTCGAGATAGCGCGACTCGAACTTGTGTGTGTCTTTGACAAAGGTGACGAGGTCGCCGATCCCGAAGTGACTCGCGCCCGCATTGAAGAAGTCACGCTTGGTGAGCGCGACAAGCGTGGTGAAGCCGCCCGCAGAACCACCGGTGATGGCGACGCGCTTGCCATCGGCCAGGCCCCGCTCGACAAGATATCGGGCGGCATTCATGCAATCGTCGACATCGACCACGCCCCAATTGCCGTTGAGGCGCAGGCGATACGCACGCCCGAAACCTGATGACCCGCCGTAATTGACATCGACAATGCCAAAACCGCGGCTGGTCCAGTACTGAAACTCGAGGTCGAAGCTGGACCCGACTGAGCTGGTTGGCCCGCCGTGGCTGTGCACCACCAATGGCGGCCGCTCTCCCGGCGGCGCCTGATAGTCCTTGTTCTTAGGCGGGTAGTAAAAGGCGTCGGCCGTCATCCCGCCCTCGGTTGGAAACTCGATCGCTTGGGGAATGCTGAAGTAACCCGGATCGATGTGCGCGGGATTGGAGACCTTGACGACCTCCTGCGCTCCGGTGTCGAGGTCGACCACGAGGACCCGCTCCGACAACGTGGGTGACGCCGCCACCAGCGCCGCGCGCCGCGAGTTGGCGGCGATGCTCGTCAGCGTTGTGTACAGCAGCTCGACGTGCTTCAAGGTCCCCTTGACGGTGTCAAAGCGACCGAGCTTGGTGCCGCCGGCCTCCGAATAGAGACAGGCGAGCTCGTTTTCGCTGACGAAGGCATAGCTCGTCATGCCAAACCCCCACTGTGGCGAGCCGAACTCTGCCGCGCGTCTGCATACCGGCTCGTCCCCGTCGCCGCGGGCTCGGTAGATGTTCCACCAGTCGTTGCGATCCGAGACGAAGTAGAGCTCGCCACCCGGCGACCACTCCGGTTGGTAGATCGATTCCGTCGGGCCGCCTGCGATCCTGCGCGCTGAGGCGGCACCGCCGTTCGCATCGAGCTCTCCGACCCACAGCTCGCATCCATCCCACGGCATGTTGGGGTGGTTCCACGTCAGCCATGCGAGCCGCGTGCGGTCGGGGCTGAGCTTCGGTGAAGAGTAGAAATCGTTGCCTGACGCCACCATGATCGCGTCTCGCTCGCCGCTCCAATCGAGCGCCACCAGCGTGTTCACTGCCTCACTCGCATCCGTGGTGTGGTCTTCACGCACGGCAAAGATCCGTCCTCGTGAAGCGTCGACCAGCATGTCTGCATGCCGGATATCACACGCCGGTGTTATCGGGGAAGGAACGCCATCACGGTCCTGGCGGTAGATCCGCTGGTCGTCGAAGTTGGCGAACCATACCGTGCCACCGTTCACCGCGTAGTGGCCGCCGCCATATTCGTGAACGCGGGTCCGGGCGTTGTAGCCGGCCGGCGTGACATCTGTGTTGACGCCTCCGCTGCGCCTGACGATCACCTGGCGGCCCGCCTCGGTCGGCCTCAGCTCGGACCAGTAGAGATCGTTGCCATCCCACCGAGGCATGGAGCCCCTGCCGATGGAGACTGCGCCGTTGAGCAGCAGGTCGATCGTGATGGGCGACGCCCATGCGCCATAGGGCGCGACGGTTCTCTGGCTCACGAAATGGAGCGGACGATCAGCGCGTCACCCTGGCCGCCACCACCGCACAGTGTTGCCGCGCCAAGGCGAAGCCCGCGCCGCTTCAACTCATGCACTACGGTGAGCACCAGGCGGGCGCCGCTAGCACCAAGCGGATGGCCAAGAGCCACTGCCCCGCCGTTGACGTTCACGCGGTCCTCGTCGAGCTGGAGCATGCGGGTGGCGTTGAGCGCGACGGCCGCGAACGCTTCGTTGATCTCGATCAGATCCAGGTCGCCGGCGGCGAGGCCGGCCTTCTTCAGCGCGTTGCTCAGGGCGAGCGCGGGGACGGTGTGCAGCCATGCGTACCGGTCGGCGCTCATCCCGTGCGCGACGATCTCCGCCAGGGGCTTGACGCTGAGCGCACGAGCGCGCTCGGCCGACATGACCACGACTGCGGCCGCACCGTCCGAGATCTGCGACGCATTGCCGGCGGTGATGGTGCCGTTCGGGCGGAAGGCTGGAGTCAGCTTGCCGAGCGACTCCTCTGTGGTCCCCGGGCGCACACCCTCATCACGATCGACCATCACCGCCTGTCCGCGACGCTGGGGAATCGCTACCGTCACCACCTCGCCTGCCATTGCGCCGCTTTCCCACGCCCGCTGAGCCCGCTGGTGCGATCGCGCCGCCCAGGAGTCCTGCTCCTCGCGGCTGATCTCCAGCTCGCGGTTGACGTCGTCCGAGCTCGCCCCCATGTGCTCCTTCAGAAAGGTCGACCACAGGCCGTCGTGGACCATTGAGTCGACCATCTCCGCGTTGCCCGTCCGAGCGCCGAACCGCGCCTTCGGCACGAGGTACGGGGCCTCCGACATCGACTCCATGCCGCCGGCGACCACGACCTCCACCTCCCCGGCGCGGATCAACTGGTCGGCCAGCGCGATGGCGTTGAGGCCCGACAGGCACACCTTGTTGATCGTGATCGCGGGAACCTCCTGGGGGATGCCGGCCTCGATCGCGGCTTGCCGGGCGGTGATCTGGCCGGTGCCAGCCTGGAGGACCTGCCCCATGATCACGTAGTCGACCTGGTCAGGCGCCACGCCGCTTCGCTCGAGGGCTGCCCGGATGGCATGGCCGCCGAGGGTAACTGCCGGCACATCTTTGAATGCGCCGCCAAATTTGCCGAAAGGCGTGCGCGCGCCCGCTACGATCACCGATGGCATACGGCCAGTCTAGGGGGAGGAGAGTCGCCGATATGAGGAACGCCTTGTTGGTCGTAGATCTCCAGAACGACTTTGTGGAAGGGGGCGCCTTGCCCGTTCCCGGCGGCACCCAGGTCGTCGCCCACGTCGCCCGGCACGTCCGCCACTTCCGCAGCGAGTACGCCTTCGTCGTGGCGACCCGCGACCTGCACGAGGATCCGCCAGACCACTTCTCGGACAAGCCCGACTACATCAAGTCGTGGCCGCCCCACGGAGTCAAAGGGACATCAGGGGCAGTGCTATGCACCCCGATCTCGAACCTGGTCAGGGAGAAGATCATCGGGGCCGTGCTGGACAAGGGCCGGCACGCCGCCGCGTTTTCGGCGTTCGAGGCACAGGATCTGCGCGGTCACGTGCTGGTTGACGTCCTCAGGGAGCAGCGCGTCGACCACCTCGACATCTGCGGCCTCATCACCGAGTACACGATCCTCGCCACCGCCCTCGACGCCCGCAAGCACGAGTTCCAGGTCCGGATCCTGATCAACCTTTGCGCTGCCGCCAACGCGGAAGCCGGCCTGCATGCGTTCGAGGAGATGAAAGCAGCCGGCTGCCAGCTGATGGCGGCATCAGCGCCGTAGGCGCTGTATGAGAGGGAACCAGACTGTTCCCTCTCATCGCCGGGTCGGCTTCGCCGACGCGGCTGCTCTCCTTCCCGGGATTGGATTTATCGACGAATTAGTTTCTCCACGCCACGATTGGGAGCGCCGAGAATCAAAGTCATGGCCGGGGAAACCCCGGCCAACCCTGCCGCGCTAGCTAGAGAGCAACGGGCCCCGGCACCGGCCGCGTGCCAATGCCGGGGCAGTCGCTCTATTTACGGCGCGTAGTTTTTGCCGGGGGCGCGTCGTACTTGAAGGACACGTTCAGCCGGACTCGGTACTTCGTGACCTTCCCGTTTTCGATGGTGAGGTCCTGCCTGACGATCTCGGCGACGCGGAGGTCTCGCAACGATTTGGACGCGGTCTCGACGGCGCTCTTCGCGGCCGCCTCCCATGAAGTGCTGCTCGTCCCCACCAGCTCGGTCACTCGATAAACGCTGTCCGCCATGACTACCTCCAGTTCACTCCTGTTGAATCAGCCGCCATTGTCGCGCGGAACCCTTACTTACGCACCCTTCCAACGTTGCGCAGCTCAGGCAGCGCGTCGGCCAGCTTGCCGGCCAGCATCGTCGCCTTCGGCGGATCGAGCATGAGGATCTGCTCCGTGAAGCCCAGCTCGAGGTAGCGGGCCGACTGCTCGAGCAAGCGAGAGCGGTCCCGCCCATCCCACGCAAACTGGATCGAGCGGCGGATCTCGGACGGATCGCGGCCCACCGCACCGCATGCGTCCTCGAGCCTGGCGATGACCTCGGTCCCCTTGTCGATCTCAGCCGAGCCGGTGTTCCAGACGTCGGCATATCGGGCAACCAGCTTGATGGTCGTCTCCCCCGACGCTCCAATCCAAATCGGGGGATATGGCTTTTGTACCGGCTTTGGGTTGGCGATCGCGTCGGTCATCTTGTAGTAGCGGCCATCGAAGTTGGTCCGCTCCTCCGTCCACAGCGATTTGATGATTTGCAACGCTTCGCTCAGCCGCCCAACGCGGTGGTCGAGCCCTTCGATCCCGTACATCGAGTGCTCGATCGCCGCCCACGCCGCGCCGATGCCGAACTCGAGGCGGCCGCCCGAGAGGTGGTCGACGGTGACCGCAAGCTTGGCCAGGAGCGCGGGATTTCGATACGTGTTGCCTGTGACCATGCATCCGATTCGCACCCGTTTGGTGGCCTCGGCCATGGCGGCCTGAAGCGCCCAGCCTTCATAGACCGGCCGGTCAGGGCCGCCCGCGCCGATGGAGGCAAGGTGGTCGAAGTCCCAGACGTGGTCGAAACCGCTTTCGTCGGCCAGGCGCCAGACCGTCCGCAGGGCCTCGATGGTCGTGTCCTGGCCCGACAGCTTCATGCCGAAACGCACTGGGTGTTTCATCCGGCGCGCAGACGGGTCGGCCGGACGCGCAAGGCGATGTGGTACTGGCGCGAGAAGCCTTCGGGCTTCCATTCGTAGCTCTTGATCAGGCGCGCGTACTTGCGGATGTACTTGGGCACTTTGTAGGCGAGCGGGTACCGCTTTATGCGCAACGCGTCGCCATCGATGCGGACGACGTCGCCGCCGTCAGGAGTCGTGTTGAAATGCAATTGGACCTTCGGGTTGGCCTCGATGTCCTTGACCTTCTGTCCGGGCACCGAGTAGATGAGAAACGTCTTGCCGTCCCACAAGAACCACACGGGAACCGCATGAGGCCGGCCGTCAGCGCCGCAGGTCGCAAGCCAGATGATCAGGTCCTTTTCCAGGCGCTTCTGCACGCGCTTGCCATCCGGAGTGCTCGTGTCGAGCAGTGGTTTCTTCCTTGCTGCCATGCAATTTGCAGCGTACATGAGGCAGGGGTCGGTGGGCGGTTTGCCGGTGATCGGAAAGTGGCAAAGTAAGGACGTGAAGAAAGTGGAAGCCGTGAAGAAGACCGAGGCGGAGTGGAAGCGCGACCTGACCCCCACGCAGTACCACGTGCTGAGGGAGAAGGGCACCGAACGGCCCTTCACTGGTGAGTACTGGGACACGACCACCCCTGGCGTCTACCTGTGCGCCGGCTGCGGCGCCAAGCTGTTCGAATCGCAGACCAAGTTCGACGCCCACTGCGGCTGGCCCAGCTTCTTTGCCCCCGCCGGGGACGCGCCGCTCGCGGAGCACGTCGACCGCAGCCTGTTCATGGAGCGGACCGAGGTCACCTGCGCCAACTGCGGAGGGCATCTCGGCCACGTGTTCGACGACGGTCCCGAGCCGACGGGCCTGCGCTACTGCATCAACTCGGTGTCCATAAAGTTGGAAAAACTATGAGAGGGAACCCCCGGTGGTTCCCCTCATCGGCGCCAGGCGCACCCGGCCCTGTATTGCTAAACACAAAAGCGCAGAACCTCGAATAGGGCCGGCGCTCTCCCTCCGGTATAAGGAAGGGCTTTGTCTTAGACGGCTTCTCCTCGCGATGCGTCGTTGCGTGAGGGACAAAGTCATGGCCGGGGAAACCCCGGCCAACCCTGCAACGCTGGACTTACTAACCCGGGCGCCGGCCCGTTTCCAGCAGGACCTTGACGATGGGGCTCGCCTCTTTCGGCTGCCACGCCCGGTAAGCCTCACGCAGCGGGACCGGCCACTCGACGTCCAGGTCGACCCTCGTGCCGGGCCCTCGCGCTCCGGCCAGCACGCGCAGCGCCAGCTCGAGGACCTGACGCTGCATCGACTTATCGCCTGGCATGCCAAATGGATGGCCGTAAGGAAACTCCACCCCAACCACGCGTGGCGCCACCCTCTCCTCGGCCACGGCCGGCATCATCGTCACGACCACTGTCGGAATTCCGGCTCTTTCGATCCATCGTGCCAGCACGGGCACGTTCGAGCAGCAATCGGGTCAAGCCGGGGCGAGGATGAGCCCGTCAACGCCCTGGCTCCTCAGGTGCGCGATCACCTCACCGGACGTCTTGTCTCGCCACCCTTGAAGGCTTCGCTCCTGGTAGCCCATCACCGAGATGTGCTCGGTCGCGGCGCTGCCGATGACATGATCGGCCGCCAGCTGGTCGAGAAGGCGGGCCGGCAGGGCGATCTCGGGCTCGGCGATCAGGTCGTCGTCATTGATATGCAGGTGGGCGACTCCGAGGTCGGCTGCATCCACTACGGCCGGGATCGGCCGCCAGCTGGGATCGCCCCACTCGGGATGGGCGCGCTCGCGCTCGAGGTCAAAAGAAGGTTGCGTCCTCTTTACGTAGAGGCCGGCCGACGTGAGCAGGGCGATGCGTGATTCCTGCAGGCGCTTCTCGAAAGGCGCCCACACCGGTTCCTCCTCTCCTGCAAACGGCCCCCGCCCTTCGTAAAAGGAGCGAAAGCTCCGCGGGAGAAACCGGTAGCTGTCGACCTTCACCGTATCGTTCCTACCAGCCGCCGGCGAGCTCGCCCGACAGCGTGGGCACGGCCAGCTGGTTGCCTGCCAGGGGCTTGTCCGTGAAGACGTCCACATCGTGGATCGCGTACCGCCTGCCGGAGGCGTGTCTCGCGCTCATCTCGGGATGATTATGCAAGTGCTGGTGCCGTGGGCAAGGAGCTTGCCGCCCTTCTCGGCGAAGAGCTTGCCCTCGGAGGTGGCGACCCTGCCGCCTCGATAGACGACGACCGCCTCGCACCGCACCGGTCCGGTTTCGGCAGTTATCGGTCGGACGAAGTTGACCTTGGTCTCGAGGCTCGTGTATCGCTCGCCGACCGCGAGGGTTGTATGGACGGCGCACCCCAATGCGGAATCAAGAATGGTCATCGCGAAGCCTCCATGCACCACGCCGATCGGGTTGTACAGGTACTCGCCCGCCTCGCCTCGAAAGACCGCCTTGCCCTCTTCGACCTCGGCTCCGGTGATGCCCATCGTCGACATGATCGGGGGCGGTGGCAGCTTTCCCGACACCACCGCCTTCATGAACTCGAGGCCTGACATGCCCGCCGCGGCAGGCAGCGCGGCCAGGGGGTCCGTCCAGGTCACCGTTCTCGTGCGCGTGTTCGAGTCGGTCATGTCATGACTCAGAACCGCGCTCAGCCGCCAAGGCTTCCCTCAACTTCGAGCGTCGTCAGGATTGCCACCACGCCCAACGCAGCGATGGCCACACCGCTGAAGGCGCTGATGCCGCGCAGGACCCTCGGCGTCACGCGCCCCCGCAAGGCCGCGCCGAAGCCCGCCACGATGCTCCACCAGGTCGCGGAGCCCGCAAAGACACCGACGACGACCAGCGCAGGAGGCAGATAGCCGTCGCCGATGCCGATCCCGAGCGAGGCAACGAGTGCGGCAAACGAGATGATCGTGGCGGGGTTGGTGATCGTGAGGCCCAGGGTCGAGACATAAGCCACGGCCAGCCCTGCGCTATCGAGGGCGGCCGCCGGATCGTCGTTCTTGGGCCGGCTCGCCACGGTGCGGATGCCAAGCAACACAAGGGCGACGCCCCCGATCAGCGTGAGCCACAACCGTTCGCCTACCAGCACCGAGGTGACGGCGCCGATCCCGAAGGCGGCAAAGCCGGCGTAGAGACCATCGGCGGTGGCCACGCCAAGACCTGAGAGGAGGCCGGTCAGCCAGCCGCGGGCGAGAGTGCGCCTAAGGCAAAGAAAGAAGATGGGACCCGGTGACGCCGCCACGACAAAGCCAAGGACGAATCCCCGGATCAGCAGGCTGGACACCGCGGTCGCTCATCGGCGGCATTGTAATTCCGGGACGGTCGGCGGGCCAACCGGCCTCGCGTCTGTAAAGTCGAGACCGATGATGCTTTCGCTTCGGTCGCCATGGCTCTGGACCGCCGTCTCTTGAACCGCGTCACGCGGCGGAGGCTGTTCGGTTACGGCGCTGCAGCCGCAGCTCTCCTTCTTGTCTTGTTGATTGCGATTGCGGCCTTCCTGGCCATGCAGGTCACGTTTCGCAACCCGACTCCGAGCGGCGCCGTTCCCGCGGCGAACTGCTCCCCCGCCCCCTGCGCCGACGTCCAGGACTACACGCTCTGGGTCACGAACCTGAAGGTCGACGGCAACCTCGTGAGCATGCAGGTCACGTTCAAGAACTCGAGCAGCGCCACGCACGCGTCTCCCGAAGACCTGCGGCTGATCGACTCGAAGCTGCACAGCTCCGGCCTGACCACCGACGCTCCCGGATGCCAGACATGGACTCGGCACGAATTCAGCAACGGCGAAAGCTTCGGGCCGACGAACGTGTGCTTCCGAGTAACCACGGCGGACCCGCCGCTCGTCTTGCGCTGGTCGCCTGACCTCGGGCTCTTCTGCTGCCAATCGGACATCAAGTTGTCTTAGCCGCGCGCATGCGAAGCGCTATGTCTGGACGATTTGTGATCAGGGTCGTGACCCTGGGGTCAGCCATGAACCGCGCTATCTCATCGGTCTCGTCCACCGTCCAGACCCACACAGGCAACCGCTTGCGTTCGCAATAGCGAAGCAGGCGGATGCGCGCGAGCTGCTGGTGCGCAGCGACGAAGTCTGCGTGAGAGCGCTTCAGCCGGGGGCCGGGAAAGAGCTCGGCCAGCCTGGCGGTCATCGTCGCCCAGGCTTGGGCATTGTTCATGTCGGTGCCCATGGTCAGTCCGGCCTGGACGTCGGGAAAAAGCTCCTTGACGGCTCGGATCGACTCGACCTCGCCGGTGGTGACGGCGAGACGCGCGCCGCCCTTGTGAGCAAGCAACATGCGCACTATGTCGCCCTCGTCACCCGGTTCCTTCAAGTCGATGTGCAGGCCGGCGCGGCCTGCGACGACGTCGAGCAGTTCGGCGATCGTGAGCAGCTCGTCGCCGAGCTCAACCTTCAGGTCCGCGTAGGTAAGGCTGTTCGGCGCGCGCCGAGACGGTGTCATGTCGTCGTGGTAATTGACGAAAATGCCGTCGGTGGTGCGCCGCACGTCCAGCTCGACGTAGTCGACGCCGAGCGCGATCGCGCGGTCGTAACGCTCGGCCGCAGGCAGCCCGGGGACGCCGCAGGAACCGCGGTGAGCGCTGATCAATGGGCTCACCGCGCCACAGTAGTTGCTGAGCGCCTATGCGGCACACTGAGGTCATGTCTGGCTTGCATCCGGTTGTCGTCGTCACCGGTGCTACCGGAGCCATCGGGGCAGCGACGGCGTCAGTGCTGGTCCGGCGTGGCGCGCGGGTGCTGCTTCTCGCCCGGCCCACTGACCGCCTGACGGCGGCAGTCAAGAAGTTGGGCGGCGAGGAAAAACGCGTTAGCGGCGTCGGGGTCGACCTTTCTTCTCTGGCGTCAGTGCGCTCCGCGGCCAAGGAAATCGGCCGTACCGTCGGGCACGTCGACGCACTCTTGAACCTCGCCGCCATCTTCTCGAGCGAGTACCGGAAGACCAAGGAGGGCTTCGAGGTGATGCTGGTGACCAACCACCTCGGTCCCTTCCTGCTCACCAATCTGCTGCGGGACCAGCTCGCCGGTAGAGGCCGCGTGATCACCGTGACAGCGCCATCGTCGACGCGCGTCGACATCGACCAGCTGACGGACAAGACGAGGTTTCGGCCGCTCGACACTTTTGGCGCCACCAAGGCCGCAAACCTGCTGTTCACGTTCGAGCTGGCGCGCCGGGCCCAACGGTGGGAGGTGCGCGTCAATGCATGTCATCCCGGCCTGGTTCGTTCGGAGCTCATGCGCGAGGCGTGGAGGCCTATCCGACTCATCACGAGAATGGTGTCCAAGCCTCCGGATCGAGCGGCCGAAGACCTTGCCGACCTGGCGATCTCTCCGGCGCACGAGGGCACGACTGGCTGGTTCTTCAAGGGAATCAAGAGGATCGAGCCGCCAAAGTCGACGCTGGACCAGCAGGCCCAGGCCCGCTTGTGGCAGAGGACCGCCGAATTGGTGGAGCTGGAGAAGGCCGGCTTTTAGAAGAACCCGCTTAAGCCTCCCGGAGTGGGAGCCTACGGCTCGCGGATCATCCAGTGCTCGTTCTTCTGGATGTGGCGAGCGGGGTCGGGGTCCATGGCCTTTCGCTCAGGTAGCTCGTAGTAGCGCGAGTCGGCGAGCTCGAAGTTGCCGTCGTGCTCGATGATCCAGACGAACTGGTTGGTCTCATCGATCACCCACGGCCCCATCACGCGAAATCCACTCTGGAGTCGCAGCGGAAGAATTTGTTCTCCCCATTCTCGGGAGAAGGCCTCCAACTCGCCTGGCTTGATCGTGTACATGCGGAGCTGCTGTGTCATTCGCCCCAATCGTAGCGGCGTGAAAGTCCACACCACGCTCCTCGTTTCTTCACACCGCGCTCACAACCTCCCGGAACACTCATCAGTAAAGACCTGCGCGCCGCGCGCGCGGGACGCGCAGTCAACCTCTGGAGTTCAAGGAGTGATCAACATGAGACGCGGGTTGAGTCTGTTGTGGGTGGTGCTGACACTGGTCATCGCCGCCGCCGTCGGTGTGCTGTCGTACCAGGCAGGGGTCTCGACCCAGCTGCCTGCCGGCGCAGCGCTTCCCCCCTACTACTACGAGCCGCACTTCTACGGCTTTGGGCTGTTCGGGTTGCTGTTCTTCGTGTTCATCTTCTTCCTGCTGCTCCGCATCTTCAGCTTCGGACGCTGGGGCGGGGGTCATGGCGGCTGGAAGCGCCACGGCTATGGCAATGGCGGCGTACCGCCCGCGATCGAGGAGCGCATGCAGGAGTGGCACAAGCGAGCGCACGGCGAGCCGCCGGCGTCGACTCCGCCGCCCGACCAGCGACAGGCGTAGTGCCCGGCAGTCGTGCCGGTGGACGCCCCTCTCCCCAACCCTCTCCCCCGTGGGGGAGAGGGTGCCTGCAGAGACCCCCAACCTTAGGATGGGCACCTTGACAACCATCCTGGTCGTGGATGACGAGCCTCGAATCGTCCAGCTCGTTCGCGACTATCTCGAGCACGGTGGTTTCAACGTGCTCGTGGCGTCTGACGGGCAGACTGCCCTTCGCACGGCGCGCACGGGCCGGCCTGACCTCGTCGTGCTTGACCTTGGCCTACCAGGGCTGGATGGGTTGGACGTCACCCGAGCGCTTCGCCGCGAAGGCGAGATGCCGATCATCATGCTCACCGCGCGGACCGAGGAGACCGACAAGCTGGTCGGCCTCGAGCTCGGCGCTGACGACTACGTGACCAAGCCGTTCAGCCCCAAAGAATTGGTGGCAAGGGTTCGCGCCGTGCTCAGACGGGCCGAGGGCCTGCGCTCCCCGTCCGACGTGATCCGCGTCGGCGACGTCGAGCTCGACGTACCGCGCATGGAAGCGCGCTTCGCCGGCCGTCGAGTTGACCTGACCAAGACCGAGTTCCAGCTGCTCGCCACCATGGCACGGCAACCCGGCCGCGTATTCACGCGCGCTCAGCTGCTCGATACCGTGAAGGGCGTCGCATTCGAGTCATACGAGCGCGCGATCGACGCCCACATCAAAAATATCCGCCGCAAGGTGGAAACGAATCCGCGCGCAC